>Ga0335070_10000888_pt1 | contig 34256 bp, 34 predicted proteins | sample Lox_Sample_13_FD_206722 | JGI IMG/M metagenome (GOLD analysis project Ga0335070, IMG submission 206722) | Soil microbial communities from Loxahatchee National Wildlife Refuge, Florida, United States - Lox_Sample_1.3 | ecosystem: Environmental > Terrestrial > Soil > Wetlands | place: USA... | reverse complement strand
TTTTCGGCAGACTTGATGTTGGCCATGAAGCTTCTTCTTCTCCTGTCTTGTCGCTGGTATTGCCGATCCCGACGGACCGGCCGGGGATTCTACTTCGTTTCGACGCCGAGCGTCTTCAGCCGGGCCTTGGCCAGGCGGGCTTCCTCGGATGTCGGGAACTCGTGGATGACGTACTGGAGCTGGACGATCGCCTCGGCCTTCTGACCCTGTTCGAGCATCGCGTAGCCCTTCTTCAGGAGGGCCGCCGCGGCCTTGTCGCTGGCCGGCCACTGCTTGAGGAGCTTTTCGAAGTCGGCGACCGCCTCGGGGTACTTCTTCTGGGCGTAGTGCGACTCGCCGATCCAGTACTGGGCGTTGTCCGAGAGGTCCGTCGACGGGTACTGCGCGATGTAGTCCTCGAACCCCTGGATCGCGAGGGCGTAGCGTCCCTTGGTGTAGTCGGCGTAGGCCGTGTCGTAGAGCTCGGTCGGCGTCGGCCCGGCGGGCCGGGCGGGCGTCGCGGCGGCCGGTGCCGCGCCGGGCGGGGCTCCGGGCGCGGGAGCCGCGGGGGAGGCGTTCTTCAGGCGCAGCAGGTCTCCCTGCGTCTCCGCGATCTGCTGGGAGAGCTGGGAGAGACGCCGGTTCGTGTCCTCCAGCTTCGCCTCGAGCTGCTCCATCTTCGTCGTCAGCTCGCCCAGGCGGACGGCCGTGTCCGCATTCGACTTCAGGAGCTGCTGGGTCTGCGACGCGACGTTCTGGTTGAGTTTTTCGACTTCTTCCTTGCTCGAGGACTTGCGCTCCAGCGTCTGGAGCTGCTTCTGGATGTCATTCATCTGGCGGTGGAGCGCGTCGATGTCGCTCGACGAAACGCAGGCGGCCCCCGCGAGGAGGGCCGCCAGAGAGGGTGCCAGGAGGGCGGGGCGCCGGAAAACCAAGATTACTTGGCCGTGATGACGAGGTGGGCCCGACGGTTCTTCTGCCAGCAGGTCTCGTTGGACTCGGTGCAGAAGGGCCGCTCCTTGCCGTAGGAAATCGTCTTCAGGCGGCTGGCGTCGATGCCGAGCGACACCAGGTACTCCTTGGCCGCGTTGGCGCGCCGGTCGCCGAGGGCGAGGTTGTAGGCCGCGGTGCCGCGCTCGTCGCAGTGGCCCTCGATCAGAACCTGCACGGACCCGTGCTTCTTGAGCCACTGGGCGTCGGCGGCGAGGACCGACCGGGCGTCCTCGCGGAGATCCGCCTGGTCGAAGTCGAAGAAGGCGTCGTTCAGGTAGCCCTTCTTGTTGAGGGTCTCGATGTCCATCACCGTGATGTCGACCGCCTCGACGTCGGTCGTCGGCGCGGGCTTGGGCGGCGGCGGGACGTTGGTTTCGGCGGGCTTGGCGGCCGTCACGGGAGGCCGCGCCTCGGGTGCGGTCGTCGGAGCTTTCTTCTTGCACGCAGACGCCAGGGGCAGGATCACCAGTCCCAGGAGCGCCGCGATGGTGATCGCCGAGAATCGCTTGTTCATTCCACTACTCCTTGGCCCGCGGGAACGGGCGGAAAACCGGAGTGCCCGAATTTCAGTGTAGCAAAGAGCTCGCTAAAACCCCAGTCCGGCGTGCGGTTTCTCAAGGCACCCAGAACGGCTGGAGGTGATTCCCTCCCTGCGTGAGCTGCCGACGATTTTGCCCGTTCGCGTCGCTGACGTAGATCTGCGTGGATCCGTTGCGGCGTGACGAGTAGACGACCTTCTGGCCGTCGGGGGACCAGCTCGGATGGCCGTTCGAACCATCCGACGTGATCTGGATGGTTTGACCCGACGCAATGTCCATCACGCAGATGTTGAAGTCGCCTTCGTTGCGGCACGCGAACGCGATCTTCGAACCGTCCGGCGACCACGCGCCCTCGTCGTTCCAGTTGCCCGCGAACGTCACGCGGCGCGAGCCCGCGCCCTCGGCGTCCATGACGTAGAGCTGCGGCGTCCCGGTCAGGTCCGACGTGTAGAGGATCTCGCGTCCGGTCGGCGACCAGGCGGGGGAGGCCTCGAGGGCGCGGCTGGTGGTCAGCCGATGCGCCGTGCCGCCGCCGGCGGGGATCGTGTAGATGTCGGTATTCCCCCTGGCCGACCCGGCGAAGGCGATCTGGCTGCCGTCGGCGGAAAGCGAGGGCGAGGCGTTCAGCTCGACGCCGGTCGCGACCTCGCGCTTCTCTCCGCCGTCGAGCCCCATCGTCCAGATCTGGGGGAAGAGCCGCACGTACGACGTGTACGCGACGCGCCCGCCGCCGGCCGAAGGGGAGATCGCAATCGACTTGTGCGACGTCAACGAGCGCGGATTGCGCCCGTCGAAATCCATCGCGGCGATTTCCTTGACGCCGTTCTGCTCGTTGACGTAGAGGATCGTCGACAGGAAAAACCCGGGCTTGCCGGTGAAGTACTTCACCAGGTCGTTGGCGAGGGTGTGGGCGATCCGGTCGACGTAGCTGGCGCCGCCCGAGTACTTGCGGCCGAGGATGAGCTTCCGGGACTTCAGGTCCCAGACGCGCGCCTCGACGGCGACGCGGTCGCCCGAGACCTCGCCGCGCGTATCGACGAGAACCTCCGCGCCCGTGCCGAGCCAGCGGTCGGCCGCATCGGGCGTGGTGAGGTCGCGATACCCGGTCGGGTAGTGCGCCGGGTCGGTGACGGAGAAGGCGCCGGCGTACTCGAGGTCCGACCGGAGCGTCGCGGTGAACGGGTCGACGACCTTGGCTTGCAGCGCGGCGTTGCCGGGAGCGAAGAGCGCCGGCACCGCGACGGCGAGGCGCCGCTCCGGGCCTCCCTTGATCACGATCTGAATGTCGTCGCCCGAGGCCGGCGCCGGCGTCGGGGCGGGTTGCTGGGCGAACGCCAGTCTCGCCAGGGCAAAGGCGGCAGCGGCCGCCACGAGGCTCCGGGGCATCGAGATCCTCCTCGGCAATTTCATTCAAAAACGACCTGGACCCCGAGTCGCGGGCCGCCAAACTCGGCCGGCAGGGGGGGCAAGGGCGAGGAATCGTAGAGGGCCCGCAGGGCCGCCCGGTCGACGAAAGGCAGCCCGCTCGTCGTCACGACCTTGATGTCGGTGATGGTGCCGTCGCGCTCGATCTGGAAGTGGACGACGACCGACTTCGTGAAGTCCCGCCGGTTGCGGCTGATGATCGAGACCATCTGCTCGATGTAGACGGGGTACTTGAAGTCGCTCTGATCGAGCTTCAGGCTTCCGATCCCCGCCGAGGCGCCCGGCCCCGCCGCGCCCGAATCGGCGGAGCCCGAGGTGTCGTCGCCGGCCGAGGGCAGGCTCACGGCGGGGGCGGCGGGCCCCGGCCGCGACACCGGCGCGGGCGTGGGTTTCTTCTTCTTGTCTTCCTTGGCGGGGAGCAGGAGCGCGTTCTTCGACGGCTTCGGCGCCTCCTCGACGGGGGGAGGCTTTTCGATCCTGGGCTTCGGCGCGGCCGGCGGCGGCGCCGGCTCCGGCTGCTGGACGACGGCGGGAGCCCGCACCGCGCCGGCCGGCAGCAGCCTCACCGCGACCGCGCGCGGCGCCGCGTAGCGGACCGGATGCGCGAGCGCCGACAGGAGGAACGCCGCGAGCACGCCGGCGTGGAGGAGGAACGCGAGGGCGCTCGCCGAGCCCCAGGGCACGCGCTCCTCCTGCCGCTGCGCGAGGATGTCGCCGACCGGATCCACGAGCTGTCAGCCGTCAGCCTTCGGCGATCAGCCTGGCGAGGCCTCTTCGACCCGGCCCGGTTGGAAGCGGAGCGCTGAGAGCCGAAGGCTTCCCCGTCATTTCGGTTTGGCGCCCGACGTGTCGGTGATCATGCCGAGACTCTCGATGCCCATGCGGTTCAGGAGGTCGAGCGTCTCGATCACCGTGCCGTACGAGAGGCTCCGGTCGGCCTTGAGCAGGACCGCCTTCTCCTTGTGGCCCCGGAGGATGGCGCGGAGGCGGTCCTTGAGGAGCCCGCGGGCCACCGGCGTCTCGTTGATGTAGTAGAGCCCGTCGCGCGAGATCGAGAGCACGATGGGATCCTCGAGGCCCGAGCGCAGGTTGGTCGTCGAGGTCTTCGGGAGCGCGACCGAAATGCCCTGGTGCAGCATCGGCGCGGTGACCATGAAGATGATCAGCAGCACGAGCATGACGTCGACCAGCGGCGTGACGTTGATGTCCGCCAGGTGGTCGAAGGGGTCGCCGGACTGTCGCTGGAAGGCCATGCCTCTTCAGGACACCGTCAGGTGAAGTTGCGTTCCGCCAGGTTGATGAACTCGAGCGAGAAGTCTTCCATTCCGGCGCGCTGCTCGCGGACCTTCCCCATGAAGTAGTTGTAGAAGATCATCGCGGGGATCGCCGCCGCCAGGCCCGCCGCCGTGTTGATGAGCGCCTCGGAGATGCCGGGCGCGACCGCGGCGATCGAGGTCGAGCCCGTCAGGCCGATGGCCCGGAAGGATTGCATGATGCCCCAGACCGTGCCGAAGAGGCCGATGAAGGGGCACGCGGCGGCGGTCGTCGCCAGGAAGGTCATCGAGCGCGTCAAGCGGGACATCTCGACCCCGATGGCCCGCTCGAGGGCGCGCTCGATGCCCGAGATGTTCTTGATGAGGAGCTTGCCCTGGGAGCCGCCCGCCGTCGTCGGCGCGTCGTCGGCGCGGATCGCTTTCACCTGGGCGTCCAGCTCCGCGTAGCCGGCCTTGAACAGCGTCGTCAGGGGGGTGTCCGACAGCTCGCCCGCGAAAGTGTTGACCTCGGAGAATCGCTTGGACTTGCGAAAGAACGCGACGAATTTCTCGGATTGCCGCGAGACCCGCCGCAGGCGGATGAACTTCGCGAAGATGATCGCCCAGGACACCAGGGAGAAGAACAGAAGGATGCCGAGGACGACCTTCGCGGTGGCGCCGGTCTCGGCGAAAAAGGAGAGGATCGAAGGCTGCCCGGGTAGGTTTTCTGATGTAACTGGCTGAAAGAGAGTCACGAGCATCGGTTTCGACCGTAACATAGGGACCGCAGAGGGTCAAAGGGAATGGAGATCCGCCCCGCCGGCGTTCTGGGCAACGTGAGGAGGATGCTGCGCCTGCTGGCGACGGCCGTTGCGCTCGCGGCGGCGCCGGCCGCGGCGTTCGCGCATCCGACGGACATCATGCCGGCGAGCGAGCTCTCGCCCGGCATGAAGGGCTACGGCTTCTCCGATCTCGGCGACGGGAAGGGCGTCCAGCGATTCGAGGTCGAGATCGTCGGCCTGCTCAAGAGCTACGCACCCAAACAGGACCTCATCCTCGCGCGAGTCACGGGAACGATGCTCGAAAAGACCGGAATCATCGCCGGCATGAGCGGCAGCCCGATTTACGTCGACGGCCGGCTCGTCGGGGCGCTCGCCTACGGCTGGCCGTTCTCGCGCGAGCCGATCTGCGGCATCACGCCGATCCAGAGCATGCTCGACATCCGCAAGGCTCCGGCGGCCCCGCCGGTGCCCATCGGCGGGGCGGCGACGCGCGCGTCGGTGCTCGTTTCGGCCTTTCGCGACCGCTCCTTTGCCGCGCCGTTCCAGTCGCTGCTCGCTCCGCTGAAGGGGGGATCCGAGGAGTCGGGTCCGTCGCCGCTGCCGCTGCCCGTGTCGCTCTCCGGCACGCTCGCTCCGGGACGGCTCTTCGGAGAGGTCGCGAGCCGCGCCGGCTGGATGGTGACGCCGTCGGGCGGATCCGCGGCGCCGGCCGTTGCGCCGAACGCGGGCGCCGCGGCGTCGCGGCTGGAGCCCGGGTCGGCCGTGGCCGCCGTGCTCCTGTCCGGCGACATGGTCCTCTCGGCGACGGGCACGGTGACCTGGGTGGATGGCAATTCCGTCCTGGCGTTCGGCCACCCGTTCCTCTCGATGGGCCCGGTCGACATGCCGATGGCCAGCGCCGACGTGCTCACCGTCCTGCCGTCGCTCTATCGCTCGTTCAAGTTCGCGACGAGCGGCGCCGTCCTCGGGTCGATCTCGCAGGACCGTTCGACCGGGATTCTCGGCAACTTCGGCGGCGCGCCGACCATGGTCCCCGTGACGATCCGCCTGACTTCGGAGGACCTGCCGACGCAGACCTTCCGGTTCGAGATCGTGCACAACTCCATGCTGACGCCGATCCTGCTGGCCGTGGCCGTGGACAACGTGCTGACGACCCTCGAGAAGCGCGCCGGCGAGCGGACGATCGTGTGGAAGTCCTCGATCGAGACCTCCGACCGGCCGGTCAAATGGGACTCGGTGTTCTCCGGGCTGTCGGCCAAGGACGACGCGGTGTCGTCGCTCGCGGTCCTGACGAATTTCCTGATGGCCAACGAATTCCGCGACCTCGCGATCCGGGGCGTGGACGTCGAGATCAACCACTCCGACCGCCTCCAGAGCGCGCGGCTCGTCCACGTCGAGGCGCAGAAGGAGCGCGTTCACCCGGGCGATACGGTTCCCGTCCTGGTCGATCTCGAGGACTTCCGCGGGGGGCCCCGCCGCGTCGTGATGTCGGCGAAGGTCCCGGCGGACGCGCCGCCGGGGCCGATGACCCTCTTCGTCGGCGACGGCAACGCCGCGACGGCGTACGACCTGGCGCTCTTCCCGCCGGATCCCCACTCGCTCGACCAGGTGATCGACTTCCTCGGGCGCGTCCGTCCCGCGAACACGCTGAACCTGATCGCGTATCGCCCCGCCCCCGGCGCCCTCGTCAACGGCGAGGCGCTCGCGGGGCTGCCGCCGAGCCGGGCGGCGATTCTGCACGACCGGGGGCCGGGCGACGGGACGCCCGACCTCGCCTACGTGCGGCTTCAGTCCGAGTCGGTCGAGCAGCCGGTGCCGCTGACCGGCTCGGCGCGGCTGACGCTCGACGTCCAGCCGAGGACCTGGTGAGGCGGGGCTTCCCGGGTCGGGCAGCGCTCGCCCTCGCGGCGGCGCTCGTCCCCGGCGCGCTCGGCGCGGCGGCGGCGCGGATCTGGGTCTGCGACACCGCGGCGGACTTCTCGGCGGGCGAGGCGCGCGGCGTTTCCGTTTCCTCGGCCGGGAGCCTCATCCTCGGCCGGACCCTCACGAAAGTCGACGGCGTGTCGGAACCAGTCCTCTTCGGAGCCTCGGCGGGCAAGGGTGGCGAGCTCTTCGTCGCCACCGGCGACGCGGGCGTCATCCTCCGCGTGCCGGCCTCCGGCAAGAGCACCACCGAGGCCAGGCTCGACGAGCAGGAAGTGACGGCCCTCGCCGTCGGGCCGGACGGCGCGTTGTACGCCGGCGGCTCGCCGGGCGGAAAGGTCTACCGCGTCCAGGGCGGCAAGGCGACGCTCTATTACGACACGAAGGCGCAGTACGTGTGGGCCCTGGCATTTTCCGGGCCGACGCTCTACGTCGGCACGGGAATCCCGGGCGAGATCCACCGGGTCAGCGGCGCCGGCAAGGGCGAGCGAATCCACGCCGCGAGCGATCCGCACGTCCGGGCGCTCTACGTGGACGGCGAAGGCCGGGTCTGGGCGGGGACCGCGGGATCGGGACTCCTGTTGCGCATCGACAAGAGCGGCCGCGTGACGACGGTCTACGACTCTTCCAAGCAGGAGGTCGCCTCGATCGCGGGCGATCGCTCGGGGCGCGTCTGGGCGGCGTTCTCCTCGGCCGAAGGATCGGGAGCGGCCTCGGGGGGCGAGCCCGTTTCGCTGCCGTCGCCGATCGCGCCGCCGAAAGCGCCGCGCGCCGCGGGACCTGGCGACGACGAGGACCGGGGCAAGGCCGAGGTTTCGGTTTCGGTCTCGACGCCGCGCCTGGCGCCGAGCCGCGGCTCCGGGCGAGGCGGCTACTCTTCCGAGGTTGTCCTGTTCGACGGCGCCGAGATTCCGCGGACCGTCTGGACGAGCTCCGACGAGATCGTCTTCGACCTCGCGCGCGACCCGTCGGGCGACGGCGTGCTCGCCGGAACGGGACCCAAAGGGAAGCTCTACGCCCTGACGCCGGAGACCTGGGCGCTCGCGCGGACCTTCGACGAGAAGCAGGTGACGTTCCTCGCGGGCGGCGAGGTAGGCACGAACGGGCCGACCGCTCTCTATCGGCCCTCGGGCGGAACGGCTTCGGGTGAGTACGTCTCCGCCGTGAAGGACACGGGACGGACGAGCCGGTTCGGAGCGTTTCGCTGGGAAGGCGACGCGCCGGCGGGCGGCCGCGTCGAGTTCGCGTTCCGTTCGGGCGAGTCGGCGACGCCCGACGCGACCTGGAGCCCGTGGTCCGCCTGGGACGGCGCCGGCCGGGCCCTGGAGATCCACGCCCCCGACGGGCGCTACCTTCAGTGGAAGGTGCGCATGACGGGGGGCGAGGGCGCCGCGCCGAGCGTCCGGCGCACCGAGGCCGCCTACCGCAACCACAATGCGACGCCCGTCGTCGAGACGTTCGTGGCGCTGGAGCCCGCGGAGGTCCTCGCGCGCTCGGGTTCGGGCTCGTCGAATGTGTTCGAGAGCTCCGTGCCCGACGAGAAGGGAATCTTCACCGGGCTCGAGGAGTCGCGGTCCGAGGGCTCGCCGCGAAAGCTCTACCGCAAGGGCTATCGCACGCTCCAGTGGAAGGCGACGGACCCCGACGGCGACGCGCTCGTCTACGAGCTCGAGTTCCGCCCGGCGTCGGGCGGGAAGTGGATCCTGCTGCGAAAGGACGTCCACGACACGTTCTACTCGTTCGACGCGACGGCTCTGCCCGACGGCGAATACGTCTTCCGCGTGCGCGCCTCCGACGCCGAGTCGAACCCGGGCGAACCGCGGACGGGCGCGCGCGAGACGGCCCCGGTCCGCATCGACAACACGCCGCCGGTGATTCGCGAAACCGGCCGCTCCGCCGGCGTGCTCGAGGTCGAAGCCGCCGACGCCGCGTCGCCGATCCTCGAGGCCGAGTACAGCCTCGACGCGAAGAAGTGGCAGCACGTCGAGCCCAGGGATGGGTTGTCCGACTCGCCGCGCGAGGCGTACGTGATTCACGTGCCGGCGGACGCGCACGGCGCCTACCTTCTCGTGCGTGTGACCGACGCGGCGCGCAACGTGGCGGTCGCCTCGTTCACGGCGCCCTGAGGAGACTCCGGCGGGTCTTCCCGCGATTCGCGTCATAATCCGGCGGGCATGAGACGGACAGCGGCCGCGGTCGTCCTGGGGCTCCTGGGCGCCGCCGGCTGCGGCCGGCGCCCCGAACCGGCCGCCGTGCTCCCGACCCCCGCGCCGGCGCCAACGGCGACGCCCCGTCTGGGTTTTCTCGATGAGTCCCGCGACGGCACCCCGGTCGACGGCGGCCTGCTGCGCCGGCGGCTGACGGGGGAGCCGACGACGCTGAATGCCGTCCTCCAGTCGAGCGCGCCGGAGGCCGAGGTTCTCCAGTACGTCCAGCGCAACCTTTTCGATTTCGACGCGAGCTTGAAGCTCGTGCCGGGCCTGGCCGAGAGCCTCGAGACCTCGCCGGACGGCCTGACCTACACCGTCGTCCTCCGGGCCGACGCGCTCTGGGAGGACGGCAGGCCGGTGACGGCGCGGGACGCCGTCTTCACGATCCGCAAGATCGCCGACCCTGCGGTTCCCGCGCCGGTCTTCAAGCCGCTGTACGAAGAGCTCGAAGCGGTCGAGCCCATCGACGAACACCGCTTTCGGGTCCGATTCTCGAAGCCGTACGCGTTCCGGACGATGGCCTTCGTGATCCCGCTGGTGCCGGCACACCGCTTCGAGGGCCAGAGTTTCACGAAGGCGCGCGAGAATCGCCAGCCGCTCTCGAACGGGCCGTACCGGGTCGCCGCCTGGAAGGCGCAGGAGTCGGTCGAGCTCGAGCGCAACCCGCGGTACGCGGGCCCGCGCGGGCACTTCGACCGGATCGTCTTCCGCATCGTGCCGGACAACGGGACGGCCTATCGGATGCTGCTCGCGGGCGACCTCGACGAGGACGAGATCGACGCCGGCGTCAAGCAGCGGGCGGCCGCCGATCCGGCCTTCGCGGCCTGCTGCCGGCTCGTCGAGTTCTACAACCTGGACTACAACTACGTCGCCCTCAACAACCGGTCGCCGCTCTTCGCGGACGCGCGCGTTCGGCGCGCCGTGACGATGCTGCTCGACCGCGGCGCGATCGTCCGGAGTCTCTACCGCGGCTCGGCCCGGATCATTTCGGGACCCTGGGCGCCGGACTCGCCGGCCTACGACGCCACGGTGGACCCGCTGCCGTTCGACCCCGCGGCCGCTGTCCGGCTCCTCGACGAGGCCGGTTGGCGCGCGCCCTCCGCGGGGGCCGGGCGCGAAAAGGACGGCCGTCGTTTCGAGTTCGACCTGCTGGTCTCGGCGGGCAGCGAGGTCGGGCGCCAGATCGACGAGATGCTCTCGGCCGAGCTCGCGAAGGTCGGCGTCACGGCCCGCGTGCGCGCGATGGAGTGGGCGGCGTTCGTCGAGAAGGTCGACGGGGGAGACTTCGAGGCGGCCTCGCTCGCCTGGTCGGCCGTGGACCCGAACCCCGATCCGTACTTCTACTGGCACTCCTCGCAGTGCCCGCCCAGAGGGATCAACGACGGGTGCTACGCGAACCCCGAAACCGACCGGCTGATGGTCGAGGCGCGTCAGGAGGGCGACGCCGCGCGCCGGATCGCCGCCCTGCACCGCCTCCACCGCGTCTTCCGCGACGAGGCGCCGGCGGTCTTCGTGGTCAACGCGACGCGCAAGTACGCGTTTCGCCGGCGCATCCGCGGTCTGACGACCTCGCCGCTCGGTCTTTACGGCATCTGGCCGGGCCCGCTCGCGTGGTGGGCCGAGCCGTCGGGCGGCCGAGCGGCGCCGTGATCGGGTACGCGGCACGGCGGCTCCTGCTCGCGGTCCCGACGCTCTTCGGGATCGCGGTCGTCGTGTTCGTCCTTCTGCACCTCGCGCCCGGGACGCCCGGCGCGGGAGGCGCGGACTCCGCGCGCCGGATGAGCGGGAAGGCCGCCGCCGAGATGCGGCGGCTCTACGGCCTCGACCGCCCGCTGCCCGAGCAGTTCGGGCTGTGGATCGGGCGGGTCGCGCGCCTGGATCTCGGCGAGTCGTTCGTGGACCACCGGCCGGTGTCGGAGCGAATCCGGGAAGCGTTGCCCTACACGCTGGCGCTGAACGGCCTGGCGCTCGCCTTTGCCCTGGCCCTCGCGATCCCGATCGGCGTCGCCGCGGGAGCGCGTCCCGAGGGCGCGTTCGACCGGGCCTCCGCGGCGGTCCTCTTCGCTCTGTACTCGCTGCCGACGTTCTGGGCGGCACTGCTGCTCCAGACGCTCTTCGCCGTGCAGCTGCGCTGGCTGCCGCTCTACGGCGCGGTGTCCGACGCCGCGCCCACGGGCTGGGCCGGACTCGCCGATCGGCTCGCGCATCTCGCGCTCCCGGTGACCTGCCTGACGTACGGGACGCTCGCCTTCGTGGCGCGCCTGGTGCGCTCGGGCGTCGCCGAGGCACGGACCAGCGACTACGTGCTCGCCGCGCGGGCGCGCGGCGCGTCGGCGCGCCGCGCCATCTGGGGACACGCGTTTCCGAACGCGCTCCTGCCGGTGATCACGCTGACGGGCCTCTTGCTGCCGGCGCTCCTGTCGGGCAGCGTCATCGTCGAGCGCATCTTCGCGCGGCCCGGTCTCGGCCGGCTCTACTTCGACTCGATTCTCGCGCGCGACTATCCCGTCGTGCTCGCCCTGTCGCTGCTGTCCGCCGTCGTGACGCTCGCGGCAACCCTGCTGGCCGACCTGGCCCTGGCCGCGGCCGACCCGCGCGTCCGCGACGGCGCGGTGGGTCCGGAGTAGCCGCGGTGCGTCTCTTCGCCGCGCGCCTTCCCGCGAGCGCCCGGGTCGCCGGGGCGGTCGTGGTTCTCCTCTGGATCCTGGCGGCGTGCTCGCCCCTCTTTGCCGAGCGGGCCCGTGCGATTCGGCTCGACGAGCGTCTCCAGGCCCCCTCTTGGACGCACCCGTTCGGCACCGACGACCTCGGGCGCGATCTCCTCGCGCGCGTCGTCGCCGCGACGCCGATCTCGCTCGCGATCGGTCTGGTCGCCGCCGGCGTCTCGCTCGGCATCGGGTTCGCGGTCGGCGCGACCGCGGGCTACTTCGGCGGCGCGGTCGACCTGATGCTCTCCCGGCTCATCGAGGTCATGCTGTGCTTCCCGGTGCTCTTCCTGCTGCTCGCCCTGGCGGCATTTCTGCCGCCGTCGCCCGCGACGGTGATCGCGGCGATCGGCTTCACGACCTGGGCGGGCGACGCGCGCTACGCCCGCGCGGAGGTGCTGAAGATCCGGGAGCTCGACTACGCCCGGGCCGCGCGGGCGATGGGCGCCTCGACGCCGCGGATTCTCGCCCGGCACCTCCTGCCAAACGCGCTGCCGCCGCTGATCGTGTCGGCGGCCTTCGGCGTGGGGTGGGCGATCCTCGCGGAGGCGGCGCTGTCGTTTCTGGGCGTCGGCCTGCCCGCGCCGGCCGTGTCGTGGGGCGGGATCCTGTCCTCGGCCCCGAACTGGATCGTGGAGGCGTGGTGGATGGCCCTGTTTCCGGGGCTCGCCCTGTTCCTGACCGTCGCCGCCTATAATCTGCTCGCCGAAGGCCTGCGGGCCGTCACGGTGGAAGGCGGGAGGAGCGCATGACGGAACGCATCGCCGTCTATCCCGGTTCCTTTGACCCCCTGACGAACGGACACCTCGACATCCTCGCGCGGGCGCGGCGCCTCGCGGACCGCGTGATCGTGGCCATCCTCGAACAGGATCAGAAGACGCCGCTCTTCTCGGTCGAGGAGCGCAGCGGGATGATCCGCGACATCGTGTCGGGGGACGCGTCCGTGTCCGTGGCCGCGTTCTCGGGGCTCCTCGTGGACTTTGCGATGCGCTCCGGGGCGACCATCATCGTGCGCGGCCTGCGCGCCGTGTCCGACTACGAGTACGAGCTGCAGATGGCGCTGATGAACCGGCGGCTGGCGCCGTCGATCGAGACGGTCTTCCTGATGGCCAAGGAGGAGTACTCGTACGTCTCGAGCCGGCTCGTCAAGGAGCTCGCCCGCCTGGGCGGCGACGTCACGGGCCTCGTGCCGAACAGCGTGCGCCAGCGCCTGGCCGACCGCTTCTGACCGAGGCCGACGTGCGTGCGGTGACGACGGAGCTGCGGGTCCGCTATTCGGAAACCGACCAGATGGGGATCGTGTACCACGCGCACTACCTGGTGTGGTTCGAGATCGGCAGGACGGAGTGGTGCCGCGCGGCCGGCCATCCCTATGCCGAAATGGAGCGTTCGGGGCTGTACATCCCGGTCACCCGCGTGGAGGCCAGGTTCCGGCGCCGGTCGAGCTACGACGACGCCGTGCGCATCGTGACGCGGATGACACGGCTCGCGACCCGGGGCTGCACGTTCGAGTACGAGGTCCGCAATCCGACGGACGACCTGCTGGCCGACGGCGCGACGGGCCACGTTTTCACGGACCCCTCGGGGAGACCGGTTCGCGCGCCGGAGGCGATCGTGTCCGCCCTGGAAGCCTTCCGGGATTCCTGACCCGATTTTCAGGGAACCGGCCGAGCCGGGAGGCGGGCGCCGCGCACCAGCGTGGTGGCGAGGCCGGCCAGGATCAGGAGGGCCGCCAGGAGCGTCTTCGGCGTCAGGGTTTCGCGCAGGATCGCGACCGCCAGGACCGTCGAAAGCAGGGGCTGGAGAAAGACGTAGAAGGCGACGCGCGAGGCGTGCGTCCGAGCCAGCGCCCACGAGTTCAGCAGATAGGGAATGACCGTGCAGAGCAGGACGACGCCGGCCAGGCAGACCCAGGCCAGCGGGGGGACCGCGGCCGGATGGAAGCGGAGGATCTCCGGGATCGCGACCAGGGCGATGAGGACGGCGCCGTAGCGAAAGACGGCGGCCGTGAAGGTGACGACGCGATAGTGGGCCAGGATCGGCCGCGACAGCACGAGGTACAGCGAGTACGACGTGCTGTTGGCCAGCAGCAGCAGGTCGCCGCGGAATGCGTCGCTCGACCAGTCGAAGCGCTGGGCGTTCAGGAGCGCGAGCGCGCCGGCGCCGGCGAGCAGGATCCCGATCGCCGGGCGCGGGGCCAGACGTTCGCGGCCGAGCGCCACGGCGGCGGCGAGGGTGAAGACCGGGATCGTCGCCGTCAGGATCGTCGTGTTGATGGCCGTCGTGTAGAAGAGCCCGAGGATGAAGAGGACCTGGTTGAAGGAAACGCCGAGGAGGCCGTAGAGGAAGAGCCGCCGGCGGTCGCCGGCGCGGATCGTCTCGGAGCCGGAGGCGCGCCGCAGCAGGTCGAGGAGGAGCGCGGCGCTGCTGACGCGCAGGAACGCGAAGAGCAGAGGGGGGATGGCCCCGAGCGCGAGCTTGCCCAGGATCGGAAAGAGCGAAAAGCCGACCTGGGCGCCGGCGAGCGCCGCGTGCACCTGCCAGGAGCGCGCCGGATCGCGCGGGCTCACGAAAACGGCAGCGGCGTGACGACGGCGGCGGCGCCGCCGTCGGTCGCAAGGACGTGGCCGTCGGGGACGTCGCGCGAGGCCATCCCGAGCCCGATCGAGCCCAGGCGCGGCGAGGAGACGACGCTCGTGACCCGGGCGAGCTCGTGGGCCGGCTTTTCCGGGTCGGCGAAGCGGGCGCCCGGCGCGACGCCGCCGTTGGGAAAGCGAAACCCCACGAGCCGCCGGCTCACGCGGCCATAGGTGCGCAGGCGCGCGACGACCTCCTGTCCGACGTAGCAACCCTTCGTCGACGAGACCGCGTCGCCGAGACCGACCTCGTCGACGAGGTTGGTGGCGTCGGCGTCCGTCCCGAAGCGCGGCCGCCCGGCCTCGACGCGGAGAACCTCCGCGGTCGCCCGGGAGATCGGGACCGACCCGGCCGCGCGGAGCGCCGACTCGAGCGCGTCCCGCCGGTCCGCCGGAGCGAGCAGGCCCCCCGCGATCTCGCGCTCGGCGGGAAGGCGCGCGGTCTCCGCGGGCGCCGCCAGCGCCGCCGCGCCCGGGCCGTACAGGCCGAGGAGCAGGCGCTCGGGGGTCAGGTCGTGAACCGCCGCCTGCTGGAACGCGGCGTAGCGCGCCAGGTGAGCCAGGATCGAGGCGGCCTCCTGTCCGGGAAGCACGAGGAGGAGGCGTTCGGGCTCGGCCACGAGCCAGCCGGCGTAGAGGAGCTTGCCCTTGGGCGTCAGGCCGGCGGCGGGCCGCGCGTCTCCGGGCCGGAGCCCGCGGACGTCCTGCGTGAGCTGTCCCTGAAGAAAGCTCTCGCGGTCGGGGCCCGAGACGGCGAGCACGGCCGCGCGCCGGAAGCGGTGGGCGAGTCCAAAGCGCGCGGCGATGTCGTCCGGCGGCGGCGCCGGCCCCGCCGCGTCAGAGGGGGCCACGGGCGCGGCCTACTTCGGGATGATTTCGGCGCGCACGCGCACCTTCGGGGCATCCGCGGCTTCGAGCGTCAGGAGGCGCCCCGAAACGCGGATCGAGTCGTCGATCTTGCCGGCGTCGATCGTCGCGCTGCGGTCGTCGGACTTGAGGACCTTGCCGTCCTTGCCGAGGACGTCGACCCAGAACCGGACTTTGTAGTCTTTCGGACCGCGGTTGTCGACGCGGAACTCCCACCACAGCCACGAGTGGTCCTTCGGATCCTTCGTACGGGCCTTCTCGATGTCGTCGTCGTTCGGATAGTTGCGGACTTCCACGCTCCGGATCGTGACTTTCTCGAAGGTCCAGTTCAGCGTCGCTTCGCGGGTCCTGGGGAAGGGAATGGTCTTGTCGAACTTGCCGTCCTGGGCGGCGGCCACGGCGGCGACGAGGAGCATCGCCGGCGCGAGATCGCGGATTCGCATGCGCACCTCCTGGCGGGACGGCAGCGTATCATTGCGCCCGTGGCCGACGCCGGCGAACGCCCCGACCTGCACGTGATCGACATCTTCATGATGTCGGTCAAGTGCGGCAACTGCGACCGGTACCAGACGGTCGTGAAGTTTCGGAAGGAAGGGGACCGCAACGTCTACACGTACGAGTGCGAGAACGAGATTTGCGATCCCAACGTCACGCGGACGATCGTCGAAGTGCCGCGGCACCTCGACAACTCGACGCGGCGGGCCGAGGAGCTCCCGTACTACGAGGCCGAGCCGCCGCCGGAGCGGCCCGAATAGCCCGGCGGCCTCCCGAAACGGGCGCTTCCGGGAATCGCTTACAATGAGAGGTTCGTGAGCCTGCAAACGGCCAGGCAGGACCGGGCGGGAATCGCTCCCGACCTCCTGCAGCGCCTCCGGAAACGCCTCGCCGATTCTCCCGCGCTCGGTTGGCTTTCGCCGAGCCTGGAGGAGCTGTCGCTCGACCACTGTGTTCTCCGGCTGCCGTACCGGGAGGCGGTCACCAACGGTTCCGGGACGGTCCACGGCGGCGTGCTCGCGACCCTCGCCGATTCCGCGGTGGCGTTCGCGCTGGCGACCAACTTCGACGGCAAAATGGGATTTGCGACGACGGATCTGACGATTCACTTCCTGCGCCGCGCGCGGGGCGAGGTCTTCGCGCGGGCGCGCATTCTGAAAAAAGGACAACGGGTCAACGTGGGCGAGGTCGAGATCGTGGACGCGGAGGGACGGGAGGTCGCGCGGGTGCTCGCGACCTTCATCCTGACGACGTCCTCCTTCGACTACGCCCCAGAAAGGAACGAATGATGGACGACATGGTCCCGTTTCCGGCGGCCGAAGCCGCGGAACCGGACAGAAAGCCGCGGCGGCGCCGGGGAGGCGCGCGGCGGCACAAGACTTTCACGGCGCCCCCGGCGGAGGAAATCCTCCCGCCCGCGACGGCGGCCCCGGCGGCGCCGGCGCTTCTCGCGCCCGCTCCGGTGAGCGTGAGCTCCTCCCCGCCGACGCGCGCGTCGGTGGATCAGCGCCTTTCGCTCTTCATCGACTTCGAGAACATCGCCCTCGGGGTGCGCGATGCGCAGTACAAGAAGTTCGACATCCACCTCGTCCTGCAGCGCCTGATCGAGAAGGGGAGAATCGTCTTCAAGAAGGCGTACGCCGACTGGACGCGCTACTCCGAGTACAAGCGCGAGTTCCACGAGGCAGCGATCGAGCTCATCGACATCCCGCAGAGGAACTACTCGGCGAAGAATTCGGCCGACATCCGGATGGTCGTGGACGCGATGGACCTGGTGGCGTCCAAGGGCCACATCACGACCTTCGTGATCTGCTCGGGCGACTCGGACTTCTCGCCGCTGGTCTCGAAGCTCAAGGAGAACGACAAGAGCGTCATCGGCGTCGGCGTCAAGAACTCGACGTCGAACCTGCTGATCTCCAACTGCGACGAGTTCATCTTCTACGAGGACCTCGTCCGCGAGACGCATGCCCTGCCGTCGATCGACAACCTGCCGAAGAAGAAGCAGGAGGTGTTCCGGCTCGTGCTCGACTCGCTGCAGGCCCTCCGCCGGGAGAACTACGACGTGATCTGGGGCTCGATGGTCAAGCAGACCATGCAGCGCAAGCAGCCGTACTTCAACGAGTCGTACTACGGCTACAAGTCCTTTTCGGAGCTCCTCGAGGATGCCCAGCGCCACGGCCTGCTGACCATGAAGAAGGACGCCAAGAGCGGCGGTTACGTCGTGTCTTCCTAGGCGGCGCTCGACGCGCCGACGGGAGAGGGAACGTTCGCGGGCTCGTCCTCTCCCGGGATCAGGGTTTCGCGGGGGACGCGCCGGTGGAGGCCGCCGTCGCCCCGCCCTCGCGGAGCAGGACGATCCGGTCGGCGGTTCCGGCGGGCTGCGAGAGCGTGACCGGCACCTGGAGCGACACGAAGTTCGCGGAACCGGACAGGTCCCAGAGCAGGTTGCGGAACCCTCGGAGCGAGCTGTCCGCCGACGGGTGGATGACGCGCGACAGCGCGTCTTCGCCGCGTCGGCCGGCGTACTCGGGTGACAGAAAAACATAGGACAGGAACCCGCTCGCGTTGACGCCGGCCTGGATCAGGTATTCCGGCTCGGCCGACTCGAGGAGCAGATAGGTCGTCTCCTCGGGCCGGGACCGCTGGCCTTCGACGGCCCGCCAGAGGCGGTCGCGCTTGGGCACCCAGGGCGCCAGCGGGATGAAATCGAGCGACACGGCGGCCCCGCGCGGGGACGCCGCCAGAGCCTGCCCGATTTCCCGGACGCGCCGGCCGCCGTCGGGGACCGTGAGGTACCCGGCGCCCGCGCCGCCGTGGCCCGGATCGGTGAGGACGGCGCCGGCCGCGACGATCGTGCCGGCGCGGTCGGTCTCGATGAACACCTCGCGCAGCGCCGGCCGCGGCGGGTCGGCGGCGATCGTGGTTTCGGCCTGCCCCTGCCAGCGCCCGGTCAGGTCCATCGTCCACGGCTCCGGCGTCGCCACGGCGGCCGGGACGTCCGCCTCGGACGAGATGGAGGCGCCGCGGCTGAAGACCAGGACGGCGGCGATGATCGCCGCGGCGAGACCGGCCAGTGTCCAGACGAACGGCCGCGGCAGGGAGCGCAGAAGCTGCCGGTAGTTCGGTCCGAGCGGCGGCGGCGGCTCGCCGGCGCCCGAACGCTCGATCGTCTTGTGGCACTTCAGACACCGGGCCGACGGGATCTGCGTGAAACCGCAGTGGGGACACGTGACCCAGGCCATGGAACAAGTGTAGCCGGGAGAGGCGGGATTAGGGATGCCCGATGCGGGAGGCGAGATCGGACGCCGTGTTGGCGGTCACATCGCGTCCCGTGTCGTCCCGCCCGTCTGCCGCTAGATCTCCTGGAAGAAGAAGCGGTCGAGCGGCGCCATCCGCTCGGCGAGCTGCCCGGGCTCGGGATCCATGAGCCAGAGCGCCGCCCGGATCGAAGACGCGAGCGAGTTGCCGTCCTGCGGCGTGAAGCAGAAGCCGAGAATCTCGCGCTCGCCTTTGACGGCCAGCGTCGGCGTCGAGATCACCGCCTGCGAGAGGATGCGGCCGTAGTAACCGTGGTCGCGGCCGAACGAGAAAATCTGGTTCGCCGACCGGCGTTCGGTCAGCGCGATCCGGCGGTTGGAGCGGAGGCGAGCGAGGACCTTCTCCTTCGTGGTCGGCTCCGACACTTCCATGTCGAACCAGAGCGAGTGCATGTACTGGGTGTTCAGCTTCATGGCCGAGGAGAAGATCGGCGGCTGCCAGCCGATCGTCGACAGGAGCGCCGACGCGTCGCGGGCGTGGTGCGTCCCGAACTCGGGGTCGTCGTGCTTGCCGGCCGAGGGCGCCGGGGCGAACCCCGAGTCCTGCGAGACGTCGTTGGCTCGGCGCATGCAGACGAAGCGGCCCTTCGTCAGGATGCGGTTGCCGGCGTCGCCCGTTCCCAGCGTCTTGATGAGGCAGGCAATGTTGTGCGTGTTGCACGACACGATCTGGAGGAAGCGGTCCTGCCCGGGCACCAGGGCCTCGTCGTTGATGCCCATCGCGTACATCTTCCCGAAGCCGAACTCGCTGCCCTGGGCGAGGAACCCCCTGGGGCCGCTGATCTTTTCGTAGACCTTCTTGTTCTCGTTGCCGGCCGGCGTGCAGTCGATGACGACCGTGGCGCGCTCCAGCGCGGCCTGCGCGTCCTGCGAGACCTTGTGGCCGAGGGCCTCGAAGTCGGCGACCTTGTCGTGGTCGACGGCCAGGCGCGCGCCGCGCTCGATCAGGTGGTTGACCTTGGCCCGCTCGGTGGTCATGGGCGTGCGCTTGTGGAAGGTCACCTCGTCGACGCCCAGGTGCTTGCCGAAGTCGGCGAAGAGGCCGATCAGCGGCTCGCCGATGGTTCCGGTGCCGACGACGTGGACGATCTTCTTCATCGGGGTCTCCTGTCGTTTGCGAGGCGGCGCGTGCGTGCGAGACGGCCGGAAGGATACGATGAGACGGTCGTTTCGCCAACGGGGAGGTTGCGGCGGTGTCGGGAAGGCTTCGGTCGGTGCAGTTTCGGGGTCCCGCCGGCGCGCTGGAGGGGTTGTGGAAGGACGCCGCCGTCCAACCGCGCGGCGCGGCGGTGTTCGGGCACCCGCATCCGCTCCACGGCGGCACGATGCACAACAGAGTCGTCTATCGCGCCGTCCAGGCGTTGACCGCCGCCGGATACGCGACGCTGCGGTTCAATTTCCGCGGGGTCGGCCTGTCGGAGGGGCGCCACGACGGCGGGCGCGGGGAGACCGGGGACTATCGCGCCGCGCTCGACCGGGCCGCGGCCGAAGCCGGAGAGCCCCTCGTGGCGGGAGGGTTTTCCTTCGGGGCCGCGGTCGCTCTGCGGGCGATCGCGGGTGACGCGCGGGTCGTTGCGGCGATCGCCCTCGGGCTCCCCCTCGCGACCGAATCGGGCCGGCTCGTGCCGCGCCCCACGGTGCCCACGCTCTACGCCGTCGGCGAGCGCGACACGTTCGGACCGCCCGACGAGCTCGCGCGCTTCGTCGGCGGCTCGGGCACGGTCGTCGTGGTTCCCGGGGCGGACCACTTCTTCGAGGGTGGTCTCGACGCGGTGGTGGAGGCGATCGCCGGGTTTCTCGCGGCGATTCCGGATCGACGGGCGGCTCCGGCCGGAGGACGGCCGTGACCGGCGACGCGCCGCTCTCGGCAGAGGCCCGCGGGGATCTGCTCGCGCTGGCGCGCGGCACGCTCGAGGCGCATTTCCGCGGCGAGCCGCCCCCGCGCCTGGCCTCGGACCGGGCGGAAGCGTTCGGGGAGCCGAAGGGTCTCTTCGTCACGCTGCACCGCGCCGGCCGGCTGCGCGGCTGCATCGGCACGCTCGCGCCCACGGGCGACCTCGCGCGCGTCGTTCCCGAGTACGCCCTGCGCGCGGCGTTCGAAGACCCGCGGTTCGAGCCGCTCGCGCCGGCGGAGCTCTCCGAGTGCGTCCTCGAGATTTCGGTGCTGACGGCGCCGCGGCCCGTCTCGGGACCGGACGAGATCGAAATCGGCCGCGACGGGCTCATCCTCGAAGTCGGCGGCCGGCGGGGCCTGCTGCTGCCCCAGGTGGCCACGGAGTGGGGATTCGACCGGGAGACCTTCTTCGCCGAGTTGTCGCGTAAGGCGGGCCTCCCCGCGGACGCGTGGAAGCGGCCCGAGGCGCGCGTCTGGGCGTTTCGGGCGGAGGTGTTTTCCGAGTGAAGGGAACCGGAAACCGGCAGAAGAAGATCGTTGCGCCGCGCCGCGAACGCGGCGGCGTCAGGCCCCCGAAGGCGCCCGCAGCGAAGGGGAGTAGAGGAGCAGCGCCGTGGCCACCGCGGCGTTCAGCGAATCGACCGGAGCCGCCATCGGGATCGTGAGCCGCCGGTCGAGATAGCGGTAGGCGCCGGCCGGGAGCCCGCCGCCCTCGGCGCCGACGACGAGCACGGCGCGCGGGTCGAGCGGCGCGGCGAAGGCATTTTCGCCGTCCTGCGAGACCGCGCCGCAGATCGGCCGGCCGGCGGCCTTCGCGTCGGCGGCGAACGGCTCGAACGAGACCCTGCCCGATACGGGGATCCGGAGCACGCTGCCGGCGCTCGCCCGCACCGCGCGCGGATGGAAGAAGTCTGCGGTGCCGGGCGCGCCGAGAACGCCCGCGCCGCCGGCCGCTTCGCAGACGCGCACGATCGCTCCGAGGTTCCCCGGGTCCTGGATGCCGAAGACGAAGACGACGGGCCCGGGCCGGCCGAGGATGTCGGCGACCGGGACGTCGCGCCGCCGCGCGACGGCGAGCAGATGCTGGGGCGTTCGCGCATCGGCGAGCCGCTCGAGGACGGTGCGCGACACCAGGCGCGGGTGCAGGGAGGTCAGCGCCGCCAGCCGGCCCGGCTTGATCGAGGCGTCGTGGAGGACGTGCTCGAGCGTCAGGCCGGCGGAAACGGCGTCGAGGATCGTCTTCTCGCCCTCCAGCAGCAGCAGCGTCCGGTCCTCGAGGCCGCGCGCGATCTCGCGGATCAACGGGTTGCCGGGCGATTCGATCGCGGGCACGCGCTCCATGCTATAACCGCGCGCGATGAGATCGCTCCGCGACGCGGGCGTGCTCGCGACGGCCGCGGAGCAGATCGCGGAGGGATCGCCGACTTCCGCGCTCTGGACCTTCCCGGCCATGATCGGCTCCGCGTTCGTCGTCGCGTGGGGCGCCGAGGCCGCCGAGTTCCTGATGTCGCAGGGCCTCGCCCTCGCGCTTCTCGCTCTGATCCAGACGCTGCCGGAATTCGCCGTGGAAGCGGTGATCGCGTGGAAGGCCGGCAAGAACCCGGACATGGTGCATCTGGCGATTGCGAACTTCACGGGAAGCCTGCGCCTCCTGACCGGGTTCGGTTGGCCGATGATCTACGCCGTCGCCGCCTGGTCGTCGCGGCGCCGGGGCAAGCGCCTCGGCCGGATCGTGCTCGGCGACGACCACGCCGTCGAGGTCGTGGGACTCCTTCCGCCCCTGGCCTACTTCGTCGTCGTCTGGGCGAAGGGCAATCTCTCGCTGGTCGACTCCGCGTTCCTGATCGGGACCTACGTCCTCTACCTCGTCGTGCTGCTGCGTCTCCCGCCCCGGGAGGAGACGGAAGAAGAGCACGACGAGATTCCCGCGGTGTCGCGCTGGGCGCTCTCGTTCTCCGGGGGCAAGCGCTGGGCAGCGGTCGGCGGGCTCTTCCTCGCCGGCGGCGCGATCATCTACATCGTGGCCGAGCCGTTTCTCGCCTCGATGATGGCGCTCGCGGCGAGCTTCGGCATCTCGCAGTTCGTCTTCATCCAGTGGGTCGCCCCGTTCGTCTCGGAGTTTCCGGAGAAGACGTCGGCGTTCGCCTGGGCGCGGCGGGTCACGCGCGCGCCCGTGGCCCTCCTGAACATGGTGTCGTCGAACATCAACCAGTGGGGCGTCCTGTCGGGCCTGCTCGCGATCATCTACTGCGTGAGCCACGGCGACACGTCGGCGCTGCCGTTCGACGAGTTCCAGCGGCTCGAGATCCTGTTGACGATTCTCCAGGCGTTTCTCGGGTGGATCTTCCTCGCTTCGATGAGCTTCGAGGCGTACGAGGCGGCCGGCCTCTTCGTGCTCTGGCTCGTTCAGTTTTCGGTGCCCTCGCTCCGGCACGACATGGTCTGGGTCTACGGCGCCTGGATCGTCGTGGAGCTCGGGCTGGTCGCGGCGGGGAAGAAGCGGATCGTGGCGTTCGGCGCGCTCGCCCGGTCCTGGAAAGGGCGCCGATGAACGGCTGGAAGTTCTCGCGGCGGATCGCGGCGCTCGCGCCGTCGTCCACGACGGCGGCCGGCAAGAAGGCGAAGGCCCTGGCCGCGACCGGCGTCGACGTGGTGGATCTGTCGATCGGCGAGCCGGACTTTGCGACACCCGACTTCGTCGGCCGCGCCGGCGCGCGCGCCATCGAGGCGGGCCAGACGAAGTACACGGACGTGGCGGGGGAGGCGCGCCTGCGGGACGCGATCGCGGCCAAGTACGTCCGCGAACAGGGCGCCGCCGTGACCCGCGACAACGTCATCGTGACGGCCGGCGCCAAGCAGGCCGTCTTCAACGTGTGCCAGGCCCTCTTCGACGAGGGCGACGCGGTCGCGCTCTTTTCGCCATACTGGGTGTCGTTTCCCGAGATGGTGCGGCTGACGGGGGCCTCGCCCGCGTTCGTGCCGACCGCGCTCGACGCCGGCTGGCATCCGACCGCGCGGGCGCTCGAGGCGTCGGCGCCCGCCGCGACGCGCGGCGTCATCGTCAATTCGCCGAACAACCCGACGGGCGCCGTCGTGGCGCCGGAGGAGCTCTCCCGCATCGCGGACTGGTGCGCCGCGCGCGGGGCCTGGCTCGTCTACGACGAGACCTACGACCGCTTCCTCTACGACGGGCGGCGGCACGCGTCGGCCGCGGCGCTGCGGTCGAAGTACGAGCGCATCGTCGTCACCGGGGCCGCGTCGAAGACCTGGGCGATGACCGGCTGGCGGCTCGGCTGGGCCGTCGGTCCGCCGGAGCTCGTCGCCGCGATCGCGGCGTACCAGAGCCACACGACGTCCAATGCGTCGTCGATCTCGCAGGCCGCGGCGCTGGAAGCGCTGACCGACCTTGCGGGGACGTCGGCCGCCGTGGCCGCGATGCTGGCCCGGTACACCGAGCGCCGCCGCTTGATGGTCGAGGGTCTCGGCGCCGTCTCGGGCGTGCGGTGCCCGAATCCGGAGGGAGCGTTCTACGTCTTCGCCGACGTTTCGGCCCTCGCCGGCCGTAAGGGCCTCGGCGGCTCCGCGGCATTCTGCGACCGTCTGCTCGCGGAGGCGCACGTCGCCGCGGTGCCGGGCGATGCCTTCGGCGACGATGCGTGCGTCCGCTTCTCCTTCGCGACCGAGGAAGCGCGCCTGGTCGAGGGCGTGCGTCGCTTCGCCGCCTGGGCCGCGGCCCGCTGATTCAGGTCAGGAGCAGGCCGGCGGCGCGGCCGGGTCGGCGGCCGGGAACGCCGCCGCGCGATCGGGCTCCGGTTCGGCGAGGGCGCGCCGGGCGCGCGGCTCGAGGAAGGCCAGGTAGGAGCCCCACGCGGCGACGCGGACGGCGGAACGCAGCCAGAGGACCCCGAACTGGAGCGCCGCCAGGAGCGCGATCGCGGGCCTCGAGACCGCCGTCAGGCTCCAGGTGACCGAGAAGCCGGTCAGCAGCGCGGCGCCGCCGAGGACCAGCCACAGAAGCCACAGCCCGAGCGCGGCGCCCCAGGACCCGGAGAGCGCGCGGCCGGCGAAGCGGAAGGCGCGCCAGGCGCCGATCGAGGGCGCGTGGCGGCGGGCCGCGCGGGCGAAGTCGTACAGGAGCGAGAGCACGGCCCAGAGCGCGAGCGCGCCGAGGGCGAGAATCCATCCGGTCAGGCTGCGGAGGGGGGCGCCCGGCGGGGAGTCCTCGACGAGTTTGTGGCGCAGGAAGCCGACGCCGCCGAGCCAGGCCGAGAGGGCGGCGGCGGCGGCAAAGGCGAGAAGGAAAAAGCACTTGAGGTTGTGCCAGAAGTTCCGGCGAGCCGGTCCGACGAACTCACCGAAGCCGAAAGGCCCTCGGCCGAGAACGACGACGATGCCGCCGGCAAAGAACATCTGCAGGACCACTCCGACGAGCCCCATGACGCCGGCCGTGTGCCGGGCGCCGTCGATCGCGGCTCCGTTCTCGCGCAGCAGATCGAGGAAATCCTCGGGGGCGAAGGTCGGGTGGTTGCGCAGGAAGTCGTCTCCCGCGAGCGTCCTCGTCATCGTCTCGTGAAAGGTCGGCATGAGCGGCACCGCGGCCGCCGCGCCGAGGAGCGCCGTCGTGACGGCGAGCAGCAGGATCAGCTTCCCGTGCCTCAGGGCGGAAAGTCCGGCGGCGACCGGCGACGGCGCGGGTCTCATGCGAGGGCCCACAGGATCTGCGTCCAGAGCGCGTCGAGGTAGGCAACGAAGGCCGAGTACTTCACGAAGGCGCGAACGCCGAGCGTCCGCGCCGCTCCCTTGCCGGTGTCGAGCACCCTCGAGTCGTTCAGGCGGTTCCAGTCCCACGGGTTCTGGCGATCGGGGTCCACCGCCGCCCACGCCAGTCGCGATCCGTACGCGATCCGGAAGCGAACCCACCGCGCCTCGGCCGGCAACGTCCGCTCGACGACCGTGCCGTCGGTGAAGACCATCCGAGCCTTCGCGCCGTGGGGCCAGTCTCCCGTGTTGCCGAAAAGGACGCGCGTCGCATACGTCTTCGGCCGGTCCTGCTCCTCGCGACGCGGGGCCGACTTGCCGCCGGAGGGGACGAGGACGCCGTCGTCGTAGGTCGCCTTCTTGCCGCCCGTGTCGAAGACGCCGTAATCGGCGTCGGCCCGGACGCTCCGGGCCGACACGACCTGCCAGTCCAGGCGCGCGCGGCCATCGACGACGTTTTTCCGGTAGGTCGACAGATCGCGGCCCGAGACGCGCTCGAACGTGTCGAAAAAGTCGGTCGTGTCGGGGTGGCGGAAGGACCACTCCTGGAAGTACGCGCGCTGGGCGCGCGCGAAGACGTCGGCGCCGAGGTCGTTCTTCAGCTGCGCCATGAAGAGGCCGACTTTCATGTACGAGTTGGCGGCGTAGGAAGAATCCGAGGCGAAGCACCAGGCACAGGAGTCGATCGGGTCGAGGTTCGGCAGGCGCGTGTAGACGTCGTGGGCGAAGGCATAGGACGTCATGCCGACGCCGCCCGGAAGCTGCGCCATGTCGCGGGGGCCGTAGAACAGGGCCATCGAGCGGTACTCGGAGTCCGTGTTCAGACCTTCGTCGAGCCAGGATTCCTCGAACTCGTTGGAGCCGGCCATCCCGTACCAGTACTGGTGGCCGAATTCGTGGATCGTCACGATCTCGACGCCGCGGACACGCTCGAACGGCCAACGGGTCAGCACGGGCTCGGCCTCGCCGCCCGTGATGAACGTCGGGTACTCCATGCCGCCGGAGCCTCCGCCGTCATCGGGCGGGTCGACGACCGTCAGCGTCTCGTAGGGATAGGCGCCGAACCAGAGGCCGTAGAAGACGAGCCCCTGCTTCGCCGAGCGCACGTAGCGCTCGCGGGCCGCTCCGTGGTTGGGCTGCAGCAGGAGCCGGCAGGCGACCGGCTTGAGGGCGATTTCCTTTTCCGTCAACCCGAGCTCCTTCGCCGCCTTCGCCGCGACTTCCGGGGGAACGTCGCGCGCCGGATCGAAGGGAAAGTCCACCACGACGAACCGCGGATCCGCGGTCCACGCGAAGTCGTGCACGTTGTCCTGCCGGTAGCGGTAGGCCGTGCGGTCGCCCTGTCTGGTCTCGGCGACGCGCTTGCCGGTTGCGCCGACGACGAAGCGCGACGGCACCGTCATCGTCACGTCGAAGTTCCCGAAGTCGGCGTAGAACTCGGAGTTGGCGTGGAAGGCATGGCAGTTCCAGCCGCCGCGCGCCCGGTGACGCATCCCGGCCGGCTCGTAGACGCCGATCTTCGGGTACCACTGGCCGACGAGAAAGTAATCGCGCACGAATCCGGTGCGCGCGAAGATCTTCGGAAGTTTCGCGCGGAAGGCGACGTCGAGGGCGATCTCCCCGTGCGGGGGCACGGGCGAGGGCAGGGGCACGCGAAGCACGGTCTGGTCCGACGGATCGTTCCCGTCGGGCTGGATGAATTCGCCGGCCGCGGTCAGGTCGGCGCCTCCCGCGATCTTCATCGACGTCACGTCGATCCAGCCCCAGTCGCCCGGTTTGTTGCCGGCCTCGTCGCCGCGCAGCTGTCCCCCGGACTCGCGCATGAACGTCGTGCGGTTGTTCTTGAAGGCGTTCAGGTACAGGTGAAAGCGCAGCTCGGACACCGCGTCTCCCGACGGGTTGCGCCAGACGAGGTGCTCGGTTCCTTCGAGCATCTTCTCCTTCGGCTCGAGCGAGACCGCGATCCGATACTCGACGACCGGCGGGGAAACGGGCGTCGCCGCGCAGGCCGGCACGGCGGAAAGGAGCATCAGCGCGACGGGTCGGATCACACGGCCTCCGAACCGCCAGACGGGGGACCCGGCGAAAAGTTCCATGAAAGTCGCGCCATCCTCTCCTCCCGGCCCGGACGAGTCAATACAATCCGCACCGCATGCGCATCGCCTTTCTGACCGGCGGTACCGGCTTTCTCGGCGGCCATGTCGCGCGCGCGCTCGTCGGCGAAGGCTGGCGAGTCCGCCTTCTCGCGAGGAAGCGGCCGCAGGCGGGAGCGGGCCTGCTCGACGGGCTCGACGTCGACGTCGTCGCGGGCGAGCTCGCGGCGGGGCGCCTGCCGGAATCCGCGATCGCGGGCGTCGACGCCATCGTGCACGTCGCCGGACTGACCAAGGCGCGGTCGCTCGAGGACTACCGCGAGGTGAACGCGCGCGGCACCGAGCGCCTGCTCGAGGCGTCGGCGCGCCTGGCGCCGCGGGCGATCTTCGTCCACGTGTCGAGCCAGGCCGCGGCCGGGCCGTCCGCGGGCGGCCGTCCCGTGTCGGAGTCCGACGAGCCGCGCCCGATCTCCTGGTACGGCCTTTCGAAGCGCGAGGGGGAGGAGGCGGTCGAGCGGGTGTGGCGGGGGCCGTGGCACATCGTGCGGCCCGGCGTCGTCTATGGTCCGGGCGACCGTGGCCTCCTCCAGTACTTCCGGATGGCGGCGCGCGGGTGGATCCCGGTCCCCGCGGGCAGGACACGCGTCCAGATCATCGGCGCCGAGCGCGCGGCGCTCGCGCTCGCACGGGCGGCGTCGCGCCCGGACCTCGCGGGGAGACGCTCGTTTCTCTGCGACCCCGAGGCCGTGAGCCTCGAAGATCTCGCACGGCGGATCGGCGAGGGGTCGGGCCGGCGGCCGCGTCTCTTCCCGGTGCCGGACGCCGTCGTTGGCCTCCTCGGTCTCGCCGAGACCCTCGTCGAACGGGCGACCCGCCGATCGAGGCCCTTCAACGCGGACAAGGCAAAGGAGATCCTGGCCGGGGACTGGCTCTGCGACGGGCGGCCCCTGGCCGAGGCGCTGGGGCTGCCCCCGGCCCGGTCCCTGGACGAGGGGTTGAAGGCGGCCTGGGCCTGGTACAGGGCCGCCGGATGGCTGACCGGCAAGACATTGTAAAATTTGCTAAGATCCCGGCCGCCGACCCGGCAATGACAGGTGGGGGGACGATGACAAAGCTCGCCCGGGCGATCAGGGCGGAGGCGGTGGGCGCCGCACCGTTCTTCGAGAAGTGCTACCGCTACGAGGATCCCGCGCGTGTGCGCCAGACGGGGTTCTATTCGTTTTTCCGGGTGATCGAGTCCGCGCAGGATCCCGAGGTCGTCAGCGGCGGCCGCCGCCTGGTGATGCTCGGGTCGAACAACTACCTCGGCCTGACCAACGACCCGCGCGTCAAGGAAGCGGCGATCGACGCGATTCGGAAATATGGATCCGGATGCGCGGGAAGCCGCTTCCTCAACGGAACCCTGGACCTTCACGTTCAGCTCGAGAACCGCCTGGCGCAGTTCATGCGCCAGGAATCGGCGGTGACGTTCTCGACCGGCTTCCAGGTCAACCTCGGCGCGATCTCGTGCCTGGTGGGCAAGGGCGACACGGTCTACCTCGACAAGCAGGATCACGCCTGCATCATCGACGGCGCGCGCCTCTCCTTCGGCGACGTCCGCAAGTTCAAGCACAACGATCCGGCGGACCTGCGCCGGCAGATGAAGAATGACCACGAGTCGCGCGGGCGCCTCGTCGTCGTCGACGGCGTCTTCTCGATGGAAGGCGACATCGCGCCGCTGCCCGGGATCGTCGCCGTCGCCCGCGAGTTCGCGGCCGGCGTGATGGTCGACGACGCCCACGGCATCGGCGTTCTCGGGCCGACGGGCCGCGGGACCGCCGAGCACTTCGGTCTGGAGCACGACGTCGACCTGATCATGGGCACGTTCTCGAAGTCGATGGCGTCGGTCGGCGGCTTCATCGCGGGCAACGCGACCGTCATCGACTACATCAAGCACCGCGCCCGGACGCTGATCTTCTCGGCGGCGCCGCCGCCGGCGTCGGCCGCGGCGGCCCTGGCGACGGTGGAGATCATGGACCGCGAGCCCGAACGGCGTCAGCGCCTCTGGGAGAACACGCGGTTCTTCCGCGAGGGGCTCCGGTCGCTCGGCTTCGACACCGGCGAATCCAACAGCCCGGTCGTCCCCGTCGTCGTCGGCGAGGACCTCGCCGCGCTGAAGATGGTGCACCTGCTCGAGCAGGAAGGCGTCTTCGTCAACTGCGTCCTCTCGCCCGCGACGCCGCCGGGCCGGGCGCTGATCCGGACCTCGCTGATGGCGACGCACACGCGGGCTCACCTGGCCCGCGCCCTCGACGCCTTCGAGAAGGTCGGCCGCGAAGTCGGTCTCGTCCGCGCGGTCGGGGTCTGAGGCCGGCGGGGATCGTTTGGCCTTGACCGCGCCGTCCATCGAGAGGATCGGCCGAGGGAAGGCCGACCTCTCCCGCTTCTTCGACGTCGCCGATCGGATCTACGCGTCCGATCCCCACTGGGTCGCGCCGCTGCGCGACGACCTGGCCAAGGTCTTCCGCGACGAGAACCCCTTCTTCCGGCACGGCGAGATGCAGCTTTTCGTCGCGCGGCGCGGCGGCGCCGACGTCGGCCGGATCGCGGCGATCCTCGACCGCAACCACAACGAGTTCCACGGCGAGAAGGCGGCCTTCTTCGGTTACTTCGAGGCCGACGACGACCCCGAAGTCGCGAAAGCCCTGCTCGACGCGGCGGCGCTCTGGGCGCGCGAGCGCAAGATGACGGTGCTGCGCGGTCCGACGAACCCGACGCTCAACGACGAGGCCGGCCTCCTCGTCGACGGCTTCGACTCCTCGCCGGTCCTGATGATGACCTACAACCCGGCGTACTACACGAAGCTCATCGAAGGGCAGGGCTTCCGGAAAGCCAAGGACCTGCTCGCGTACTGGTTCCCGCTCGAGGAGAAACCGCTTTCGCGGCTGTCCCGCGTGGCCGACCGATTCCGGAAGCACGCGACGCACATCGTGGTCCGCAACGTGTCGAAGGGCAGCCTCGAGAAGGACCTTCTCAAGATCCGCGAGGTCTACAACGAGGCCTGGGAGAAGAACTGGGGGTTCGTCCCGATGACGCCGGAAGAGATGGACTTCATGGCCAAGCGCATGAAGCCGCTCCTCGTCGAGGAGCTCCTCTGGCTGGCCGAGGTGAAGAAGCCGGACGGGACGCTCGAGCCGATCGCGTTCATGCTGATGCTGCCCGACTACAACGTGGCGATGAAGCCTCTGAAGGGGCGCCTGCTGCCGTTTGGCTGGCTGAAGTTTCTCCTCGGCGTCAAGAAGATCAAGACCGTCCGCGTGCTCACGCTCGGCATCAAGCTCCCGTACCGGCAGAGCGGCATTCAGTCGATCATGATGGCGGACTCGCTGCGCTTCCTGCTGTCCAAGGGGTACACGGGCGCCGAAGTGTCCTGGCTCCTCGAGGACAACGAGCTCGTCATCGCCGCGGTGCGCCTCTGGGGCGGCCGCCTCTACAAGACCTACCGGATCTACGAAAAAGCGTTGTAGGCGCGGGCCGCGCCGTGCTGGGGGATCGCCCGCGCCGCGCTGACGGCGCCGACGAGACGGTCGTAGACGCCGTCGCCGACCGGAACGGTCACGAATGCGAGCACCGTGCCGGCGATGACGTCGATGACGTAGTGGTACCGGCAATACACCGTCGAGATCACGAGGCCGGTCGCGATCGGCAGCAGCGCCCAGAAGACGTCGCGGGCGCGCCGCCACGCCACGATCAGGACCGTCACGGAAATCATCGTGTGGCCCGAGGGGAAGACGTCGAACTTGGTCTTCTCCATGTTGTTGATCGTGTCGTTGATCGTGCGGGCGATCGGCGTCGTCGTGAGAGAGACCGTGTATTCCGCGGCCTGGGCGAAGCGGGGGCCGAGGGCGGGGATGATGAAGTAACCGGTCCACGAGACGTAGTAGACGACCATCAGGGTGAACACGAAGCGCCGGGCGTCCGCGCGGCTCCGGAGCCAGAGGAACAGGCTGAGCGTGAGCGCGATGAAGTAGTAGGTCGAGTAAAACACGTAGAAAAGGTCGTTGAGCCACGGCCGGACGAGCCGCTGGGCCCAGACCGTGACGTCGACTCCGAAGAGGAATCGGTCGGCGGCGATCAGCCAGGCGTCCCGGGGGCCGCCGCGGAGGGCCTGGATCAGGGGCTCGAGGGTATTGAAGAGAAGGGGCAGGAAGGCCGCCGGGTAGAAGTCCACCAGGAAGGTGAGCGGGGCGGGGAGGCGGTCCTCCCTCGGCGCCAGGGCGATCATGACGAGAACGAGAAGCGAGAGGCCGGCATAGCCGAGGAGCATCGCGACCGGGTCTTCCAGCCGCCGCCACAGGAGCAGGGTGAGGGCGGTCAGCGACGCCAGGGCGGCGCAGTGGATGGCCTCGGTTGGGCGCAAACGCACAGGCATTTATAACATCCAGGAGGCGACGCCCAAGCGGGGGACGCCCCGGCCGGTTGCGGTAGACTCGCGCGTCCGATGTCCAAGCGGGCGTTGCTCCTGGCGGCACTCGTTGCCGCGGCCGCGACGGCTGCCGAGCGCGTGCCGCTGGTCGTCGAGGCACGGCTCGACACCGTCATCCATCCCGCATCCGCGAGCTACCTCGAGAAGGTGCTCGCCGACGCGGAGCGCGACGGGGCGGCCCTCGTCATCGTGACGCTGTCGACGCCGGGCGGGTTGCTGACGTCGACGCGCGCGATGAGCTCGGCGATTCTCCGATCGAAAGTCCCCGTGGCGACGTTCGTCGCGCCGTCCGGCGCGCAGGCGGCCTCGGCGGGGTTCTTCCTGCTGCTCTCGGGGGACGTGGCGGCGATGGCGCCCGGCACGAACACGGGCGCGGCGCATCCGGTGGGGGGCGAGGGACAGGACCTGCCGAAGAACCTGAACGAAAAAGCCGAGCAGGACGCCCGGGCGTTCATCCGGACGCTCGCCCACCAGCGGGGCCGCAACGCCGACAGGGCGGAGGCGGCGGTCTCCAGGAGCGTGTCGTACACCGAAACCGAGGCGAAAGAGGGCGGCCTCGTCGAACTGATCGCCCGCGACGTCCCGGACCTGGTCGGCCAGCTCGACGGACGCCGCGTCGTGCGGGTCGGCGGGGGCGAGACGACGCTCGCGCTGAAGGGCGCGCGGATCGACGCGCGGCCAATGGGGCAGGCGGAGCGGGCCCTCGGCGTCGTGTCGGATCCGAACGTGGCGTACGTGCTCTTTCTCGTCGGCCTCGTGGGGCTCTATTTCGAGCTCTCGACGCCGGGGGCCGTGCTCCCCGGGGTCGTCGGCGCCATCGCCCTCCTGCTGGCGCTGTACGCTTTCTCCGTGTTGCCGGTCAACCTGGCGGGCCTCGCCCTCATCCTGCTCGGCATCGGGCTGTTCGTCGCCGAGGTCAAGGTCGTCAGCCACGGCATCCTGGCGGTGGGGGGAGCGCTCGCGCTGCTGGCCGGGTCGCTCCTGCTCTTCTCCGGCGGCCGCGGCGCGGAAGGTTACCGCGTGGACCTCGGCGTCGTCCTGCCGTCGCTCGCGGCGACGCTCGGCATCGTGGGGCTGCTGGCGTGGAAAACCGCGCGGCTTCGCCGCCTGCCCGCCCGGACCGGGCTGCACGCGATGGTGGGCGAGAGCGGACGCGTGGCCGACGGCTTCGGGTCGTCGAGAAGCGGCCGCGTGCAGGTTCTCGGAGAATACTGGGAAGCTCAGGGGCCCGAGGGGCTCGTGCCCGGCGACACGGTCCGCGTCGTGCGGGCCACCGGGAGGATTCTCGAGGTGGAACGGAGGAGCTCATGAATCAGGTGGTGTCGCTGCCGGGTCTGGTCCTCGCCCTCTTCGTCGGCCTCCTGTTTCTTTTCAAGTGGATCAACGTGCTCAACGAGTACGAGCGGGCGGTCACGTTCTGGCTCGGCCGCCTCGGGAGGCATCCGAAGGGCCCGGGCCTCGTCCTGATCTTCTGGCCCTTCGAGAGGATGGTCCGGATCTCTCTGCGCACGGTGGTGCACGACGTGCCATCGCAGGACATCATCACGCGCGACAACGTCTCGGTGAAGGTCAACGCCGTCGTGTATTTCCGCGTCGTCGAACCCGAGAAGGCCGTCGTGCAGGTCGAGAACTATCTGTACGCGACCTCGCAGCTCGCCCAGACGACCCTGCGCAGCGTTCTCGGCCAGGCTCTGCTCGACGAGCTCCTGTCGGAGCGCGAGAAGTTGAATCTCGACCTCCAGAAGATCATCGACGAGCACACGCAGCCATGGGGCATCAAGGTCTCGCTCGTCGAGGTCAAGCAGGTCGACCTGCCGCCCGAGATGCAGCGGGCCATGGCGAGACAGGCCGAGGCCGAGCGGGAGAAGCGCGCCAAGATCATTCACGCGGAGGGCGAGTTCGAGGCGTCCACGCGCCTGTCCGAGGCGGCCGAGATCATCTCCCGCCAACCGGCGACGCTGCAGCTGCGCTATCTCCAGACGCTGACCGAAATCGCCAGCGAGAAGAACTCGACGATCGTGTTCCCGCTGCCGATCGACCTGATCAAGACCTTCCTGCCGCGGGACAAGGGATAGCCGTCCTCGGCTGCTACACTCTGCGGCCGTGGGCGAGGCCCGGACGCACTATCAGATCTCGCTGACGGCCCGGCAGGCGGTCGGCCTCTTCGTGGGCCTTCTCGCCGCGCTCGGCGTCGCGTACTTTCTCGGCTTGAAGACGGGTCTCGCCGGCCGCGAGACCCGGGTGGACGAGAGGCCGGCGCCGGCCGCGCCCGCCGCGAGCCCGGCCGCCGCCGAACCGGCCGTGCCTCCCGTCGAAACCGGGATCCCGAACGGGGCGCGAGCGGCCGAGCCCGCGGTGACGCCGCCCCCCGCCGAGCCGACGGCGCCCGCCACGATTCATCCGTTCGAGGACGCCTCCGAGGA
>Ga0335070_10000887_pt1 | contig 34268 bp, 32 predicted proteins | sample Lox_Sample_13_FD_206722 | JGI IMG/M metagenome (GOLD analysis project Ga0335070, IMG submission 206722) | Soil microbial communities from Loxahatchee National Wildlife Refuge, Florida, United States - Lox_Sample_1.3 | ecosystem: Environmental > Terrestrial > Soil > Wetlands | place: USA... | reverse complement strand
ACGCCTTGTAGGCATCCGGAGGCCTGGCGTGGGACACGGCCAGCAGCGCACCGTTGAGCTTTTCCAGTCCCTCCGCAAGAGGGCCCCGACGGTCCGGCTTCATGTTTGCTGCGTAGTAACCCGCCAGGCCCTCGAGCGCGCCGACGATGTTGAAGAGATCGGCCGCGTCATCGGCGGTGATCGGTGCGACCACGAGGCGCGTGCGCTCGTCGCCCTCGTTCTGGGGAACGGCATAACCCTCCTGCTGGAGGCGGTGCAGGGCGGAGCGAACCGGGGTCCTGCTGACGCCGAGACGCCGGGCCGCGTCCGTCTCGACGAGCCTCGTTCCGGGCGCCAGGCGTCCCGACACGATGAGCTCGCGGAGTTCGTGGTACACCCTTTCAGGCTGATCCTGAGGCTGCACCCGTTCCCTCTCAGATGTCACGGTCGATCCCGGCATTGCCCAATCCGCGTTGCCCAGCTGTCCGAATCCCAGGGCCACCAGGGCCCGGGGTGCGCAGACGCCCCGTGGGACTTTGTATCCCTTGACGGATACGTCAATGGATGCTAACATCCGCGCCAGGATCATGCAACCCTTGTTTCAAGCCGCGCGTGCCCGGCTTGTGGGGCCCATCCGTCGCTGGGACGGGGAACCGATCGATCCGCATGATGCGGACGCACGCAGCGCAAGTCCATGTCGCACATACTCTTGGAAGGAGGACGTACCCATGGAACACGTCGAGCGTGAACCTTTTGGCGACACCATCCTCTGTGCGCGAGCCCGCGAAAGGCGAACGCGAATTCTGGTCGTTGCCGTGCTCGCGATGGCGGTCGTCGCGCCGGGCCTGTGGGCCCAGACGACCGCCACCATCCAGGGCACGATCGCGGATCCGTCCAACGTACCTCTCGTCGGCGTCGAGGTCTTGGCGACCGGCGCCCAAGGCGTCAAAACGGTGATGACCGATGAGAAGGGCTTCTACCGGATCCCGAATCTGCCGCCGGGGAGCTACGAATTGATCGCGACGCTTCAAGGCTACGCACCCGGCGAGTTCCGAAAAATCCAACTCCAACCCGGCCAGACGCTGACGCTGAACGTCACTCTCACTTCCTTGACGTTCACCGGGGAGGTTCTCGTCACGTCGGAGAAGCGCACGGAGCCAATCCAGACAATCCCGATATCGATCACGGCCCTTTCCAGCGACGCACTGGAAGGGATGCGGGTCGAGAACCTCCTGGACGTCACGTCACTGGTGCCGGGCTTGAGCGTTGAGCAATCGACTCCCGGTCAGACCCGCATCACCCTGAGAGGGATCAATACGGGTGGTGTGGCCTCGACCGTTGGTGTCTACCTCGACGACGTGCCCTTCGGCTCGAGCAGCGGCCTCGCCAACGGCGCGGTCGTGGCCGGTGACTTCGACACCTTCGACGTCGCGAGGATCGAGGTGCTGCGGGGGCCGCAGGGCACCCTGTACGGGGCGAGCTCGCTTGGCGGCGTGTTCAAGTACATCACCAACGCGCCCACCACCGCGGCGGTCGAGGCGAGGTTCCTGGGCTCGACCGAGACAGTCCAGGACGGCGGCCTCGGATACTCTCTGAAGGGGCTGGTGAACGTGCCTCTCAGCGATCAGGTCGCTCTTCGGGCGAGCGGGTTCTATCGGTTCGACGACGGCTTCATCAATTCAATCGGCAACAATCCGATCCCAAGCTTGACAACCCCGGGGGTGAACATCGTCGACGGCACGATCGTTAAGGACAAACTGAACTCCTTTGACTCGTTTGGGGGGCGCCTCTCCGCCCTGTTCGCACCGTCAAAGGAGTTCTCGCTGCTCCTGACGGGCCAGATCCAGGACATCAACAGCGACGCGCCCAACATTGTCGACGCTGATCCGACCACCGTTCAACCCCTCTACCACGGTTTTGTGCAGTCGAGATACCAGTCGGACACGGTCGACACGAAGTATCGAGTGTTCAATGCCACCCTAAAGTGGGATTTCGGCGCCGCTTCTCTCGAGTCCGTGACCAGCTACGCCACGTTCGAGCAGGATATACATGCCGACGCGGCGATCGCGAGCGGTTTGACGGGCGGCCCGCCTCTCGCGTCAGTGGTGACCTACTACTTCGGTAACGACGTGACACGACCGCTGAGTGCGGTTCTTCCGCAGACGACCAGCACCGACAAATGGACGGAGGAACTGCGTCTCCTCTCGCCCGCCAGCCAGAGCTTCGAATGGTTGATCGGCGGGTATTTCACTAAAGAGGATTCCAAGATCCTCCAAAAGATCCTCGCCGTCGAGGCCGGCACGGATACGGTTGCAACGGACATTCCGATTCTGGCGGACCTTGCTCTTCCCTCGAGTTACAAAGAGTTCGCCCTGTTCGCGAACGCCACCTGGCACATCAGCTCAGTCTTTGACCTGTCGTTCGGTGCACGCACCAGCAAGAACGAGCAGGTCGCATCACAGACCGGTTCCGGGCCGCTGGTCGGTGGAGAGGTCTCTTACCCGGAGGCAAAGTCCTCGGAAACCCCGTTCACCTATTCGATCTCGCCACGTTTCGAACTGGCCAAGAACTCGTTCCTGTATGTGCGCGTTGCCACGGGTTTCCGGCCAGGCGGACCGAACGTCCTGCCGGCGGGGGCCCCGGAGGGGACGCCCCTGACCTACAACTCGGATTCCCTGACGAGCTATGAGGCCGGCTGGAAGACGAGCGGGTCGAACGGCAGGTACTCGCTCGATCTCAGCGCCTATTACCTCGACTGGAAGGACATTCAGCTGCTTGCCGTGGTGAACGGTTTCGGAATCAACGGAAACGGCGGAACCGCGGTGAGCCAGGGTGCCGAGTTCACGCTGGGTTTCGTTCCCACGGGCGGCTTGTCGTTGTCTTTGAACGGAGCGTATACCGACGGCAAGCTCACCCAAGACACCGATCCCATCGTCGGCGGCTTGAACGGTGATCCCCTGCCCTTCGTGCCGAAGTGGGGCTTCGGGCTCTCTGGAGACTACGAATGGAAGGCGGGGAGGCAGTGGACGCTCCTTGTCGGGGCAGGTGTCGGGTACGTCGGCGAGCGGACCTTCGACTTTGTCACTCGGCAGGAGGACGGTAGCCTTCACACACTCGGCAGCTACACGACCGTGGATCTTCGTGCGGGTGCGTACTTCGGGCCATGGTCGTTTGAGCTCTACGGAAGGAACCTGACGAACGAGAGGGGCGTCGCCGGCGTTGCTGCGGCCGGAGGCCTCCCCAACGGGGCGCTCGGGTTGGGCCTGATCCGGCCGAGGACCGTCGGGGTGTCTGTCGGTGTGAGGGTCTGGGGTTCGTAGGGCAGCTCCGCTCGTCGAAAGCCCTTTGCCGGGTCGCGGCTTCGTTGTTCCGCCGGGGCGATCGCCCCGGTTCTTCTTCCACGGGCGAGCGAGCCGTACCTTTGCCAGACCCCATGCAAGGAATAGACATGGTGGAGGCGGGGGGAATCGAACCCCCGTCCGGAAGACTTGGGCCGCGGGTGTCTCCGTGCGCAGCCTACGGTTTGATCTCGTCGCGGAGGCTGGGTGTAGGCTCCCGTCCCTCGCGACCAGCCCGAAATCTCTCAACCGCCGCCGCCGGGCGAGGCGGCAGTCCAGCCTGCTTTGGCGGCGCCGTGATCAGGTTCGCAGGCGGGAGCCGGCGATCACGACGTGGCTACGGTTAGGCAGCCAGTGCTAGCTCAGTGTTGGCAGCTATGTGTTTCCGCCTGATTTACGTGGCGGCGGACCACGGCACGCTGCCAGCGGCCCAACATGTCCCCCGTCGAACCCGGTACGCCCCCAGGTCGCGGTTCGCGGACAATGTACATCCATTTCTGTGTCTTGACGAGGGGGGGGCCGCGGGGTACCGTGAGCGCCATGGGTGAGCTTGAGCCCATCAGCGTCGTGATGACCTCGGTTGGGACCGAGCAGCAGGCGGTGGAGATCTCCGAAGAGCTGGTGGCGCGTCGCCTCGCGACGTGCATCAACATCGTTCCCTGCCTGCGGTCCATCTACCGCTGGAAGGGTAAGGTGTGCGAGGACTCGGAGTACCTGCTGGTCATCAAGACCCGGCGGGCGTTGTTCGGCGCCGTGAGCGATGCGATCCGCGAGCTGCACTCCTACGAGCTCCCTGAGGTGCTGGAGTTTCCGGTGGCCATGGCCGAACCCAACTTCCACGCCTGGGTGGTGGAGATGGCCACCGGCGTTCCAGACGCCGAGTCGGAGCTGGAGTCGGAGCCCTCGTTCGACTGACCAGAAACGCTTCTCGCGAGAGCTCTGTCTCAATTAGCAGTTGCCTCGGTGCCGGGGGTCGGCGTAGACTTCTGCCGGTCGGGGCATCTCCCTTGACCCGGAGGGTTAGATCATGAAACTCGTGCGGATCGTCGCCGGTGCACTGCTGCTTACCCCGACTCTGCTGCTCGCCCAGGCGCAGGGGCGGATCAAGGGGGTGGTGACCGACGCCGACACCGGGAAGCCCATCCAGGGCGCCAAGATCATCCTAACCTGTCCGGAGATCGCGAACTTTCGCAGGGAGCTGGTTGCGGACGCGAAGGGGGGGTTCGCCACGCTCATCGTGGATGCCACCAAGCAGTACCTCTTTCACGTGGAGGCCTCGGGCTATCAGCCGGTCGAAAGTATGCACAAACCCCTGATCGGGGGGCAGACGCTTCAGGTTGCTTTCGTCCTCAAGAGCGCACAGGCGGTCCAGGCGGAAGCCCAGCAGAAGGCCCTCGAGCAGCCCGGTCTCCGGGAGATCCGTGAGGGCCAAGAGCTTCTGGAGGCGGGCAAGACCCAGGAGGCGCGGGCCAAGTTTGCCGAGGCGGTGGCGGTCAAGCCGGACCTGTACCTGGCGTGGCTGATGCTCGGCGACATCGACCAGAAAGGCGGCAAGAACGACGAGGCTCTCGCCGCGGCTGAAAAGTGCCTCGCCCTCAAACCCGAGTTCCCGCAGTGTCTGGCGCTTGGAATGAATGCCGCGCAGGCCAAAGGCGACAAGGCCCTGTACGCCAGTTACGCGGAGCGCTACAAGACCGCCAACCCCTCCGACCCGACGCTCTACTTCAACGACGCAGTGACGTACCTCAACAGCGGTGACGACGCCAAGGCGAAGCCGCTGCTCGAGAAGGCTCTCGAGGCCAACCCGAACTATGCGGATGCCCTGTTCCAGCTCGGTATGGTGTACTTCCGTCTGGGCGACACCGCGAAGGCCAAGGAGCTGCTCCAGAAGTTCCTTGCAACCGCGCCCAACCACAAAGAGGCGCCGACTGCCCAGGAGATGCTCAAGTACATGTAGCACCAGGGTTCAGGGCGCAGGGCACAGGGGTCAAGAACAGCGACTCGGCCAAGCGCACGGCGCGTGCATCACGCACCTTAGCGAACCTACCCGGCCGGCACATTCGGTCGGAATGCGCGTCGGCACTCTCGTCTCTTCGTCCTGAATGTCCCCTGTCCCCTGTCCCCTGTCTCCTGTCCTCTGTCACTCCGGAAGGTCAAAGGGTGTCTGGTCCCGGACCTCGGTGACCCGGTTCTTCTCATCCACCAGCACGGTGCGAGCACGGTGGTGTGGGATGTCCTCGCGGTCGAGCTGGCAGTAGGCGGCGATGATGACCAGGTCACCAACCTCGGCCAGGTGTGCCGCTGCCCCATTGACCGCCACCTCGCCGCCCCCCGGTGAACCCGGGATGCAGTAGGTGGTGAAGCGCGTACCGCGGGTGATGTTGTAGACGCTGATCTGCTCGAGGCCCAGCAGGTCGCACGCCTCAAGCAGGTCACGATCGATCCTGACTGAACCCACGTAATCAGGGTCACAGCCTGTCACGCGGACGCGGTGGAGCTTTGCGCGCAAGAATGGTCGCAGCATCATCGTTCCTCCACGAGAAAGTTGTCGATCAGACGCGTCGAGCCCACGTGGACAGCGAGTGCCAGAAGCACACGTCGACCAGCAACGTCCACTGGCTGAAGCGTCTCGGGATCCACGGCCGCCGCATACTGGAGACGCGCGCTTCGCTCGGTACCCACCTCGCCGGCGAGGATGGCCTCGAGCGCGTGGCCGCCCCGCTCGCCGCGTGCAAAGGCCCGTGCGCCCGCCTCCAGCGCGCGCACGATCACGGGCGCGCAGCGGCGCTCTTCGGGCGACAGGTAGGCGTTGCGGGAGGAGCGCGCGAGGCCGTCCTGCTCGCGGACTGTCGGACAGACGTCGACGCTGACCGGCATGTCGAGATCCTCGACCAGGCGCCGGATCACCACCGCCTGCTGCCAGTCCTTCGCGCCGAAGACCGCCACGTGCGGCCGGGTGATGTTGAGCAGTTTGGCGACGACCAGGGCGACCCCCCGAAAGTGGCCAGGGCGGTGGGGCCCGCACAGCCCGGCGGTCAGGTCAGCGAGGTCGAGCGTGGTGGCTGGAGGACGGGGGTAGATCTCCTTGGTGCTGGGTGCGAAGAGAAGCGTCGCGCCTTCCCTTTCGAGCAGTGCACGGTCAGCATCGAGATCGCGCGGGTAGCTTGCGAAGTCCTCGGCCGGCCCGAACTGGGCAGGGTTGACAAACACGCTCGCCCACACCTCGTCGGCGAGTTCCCAGCCGCGCCGCACCAGGGCCAGGTGGCCCTCGTGGAGCGCACCCATGGTCGGCACAAGCGCCAGACGCCTTCCGGTCCGGGCCAACTCCTCGCGGCGGGCCCGCACCGCGGCGATGGTGGTCGTGACCAGCATCTCAACTCCTTTCCCTGGCGACTCCCAGGGCCTCGGCGAGTCCCGGGGGTGTTGCGTAGCACTCGGCCTCTGCCGGGTAGCGTCCGGCGCGCACATCCTCGGTGAACGCCTCAAGCGCGTTGAGAATTACAGTACCGACCTCCGCATAGCGGCGGACAAACCGCGGCAACGGCGGTTCGGAGAGGCCCACCAGATCGGCAAACACGAGGACCTGCCCATCGCACTCCGGCCCGGCACCGATGCCAACGGTGGGGATTCCAACCGCGCGCGTCACTGCCGCGCCGACGGGCGCAGGGACCGCCTCCAGCACGAGGAGGAACGCGCCTGCCTGCTCCAGTATGCGGGCGTGTTCGAGCAGCTCCAGAGCCTGTTCGCGGTCCCGGCCCTGCACCCGGTAGCCGCCGATCCGGTGCACGGACTGCGGCGTGAGCCCCAGGTGGCCGATCACGGGGATCCCCGCCGCGGCAATAGCTCGAGTCTCGTCCGGGCGTGGGCCCTCGAGCTTCACGGCCCGCGCCCCCCCTTCCGCGACCAGGCGAACCGCACTGCGGACCGCGTCGGCGACGCTGGTCTGGTAGGACCCAAAGGGCATGTCGGCCGCGAGCAGGGCGCGCTTGACGCCTGCCGCCGCCGCACGGGTATGGTGGATCATCTCGTCGAGAGTCACCGAGAGCGTGTCAGGCCTGCCGAGCGAGGCCATGGCCAGCGAGTCCCCCACCAGAACGATGTCGACCCCGGCGAGGTCGGCCAGCCTCCCCGACGGTTCGTCGGTCGCGGTGACCATGACGAGGCGCCGGTTGCCCTTGGCGGCCACCAACTCCGGTACGGTTATGCTCGATTCCATCGGTCCCTCCGGGCCGACGGATCCGGTCGGAGCGCGGTCGCCGTCCCCCTTGCGGCAGGATCGGCGCCCTCTCCGCTTGCGTGGCGGGCTCTACGTCTCCTCGTGGCCCGTCTCGGTCCTTGCTCAGCCGGATCCGAGCGGCACGTACACCTGCGTCCCTTGGCGGGCGCGGGCGATCTGTTGCACCAGGTTGTCGAAGTCCTCCGTCTTGTTGACGAAGTCGATCTCGTCGGTGTTCACGACCAGAAGCGGCGTCTCGGAATAACGGTAGAAGAACGCGTTGTAGGCCTCCTTGAGGCGCCGCAAGTAGTCAGGGTCGATGTTGCGCTCGAATTCACGACCGCGCAGGCGGATGCGGCGCAGGCAGGTCTCTACGCTCCCCTCCAGATAGACGACCAGGTCGGGCTTGGGCAGGCGCGCGGTCAAGAGATGGTAGAGGCGGTCGTAGAGGCGGAACTCCTCCTCGTCGAGGTTCATTCGCGCGAAGATTCGATCCTTGGGCATCGTGTAGTCCGCCACCACGAAGCGCGTGAACAGATCCATCTGGGTGAGCTCGATGTGCTGCTGGTGTCGGGAGAGGAGGAAGAAGAGCTGGACCTGAAAAGCGGCGCCTTCCTTTCCCCGATAAAACGGCTCGAGGAACGGGTTGGCGACATCCTCGAGGATCTTGACGCCCTCGAAGCGGGAAGCGAGGAGCTCCACGAGCGAGGTCTTGCCGACCCCGATCGGGCCCTCGACCGCGATGTGCCTTGCAGCAAGCGTGACCTCGCTCATGCGCGCACCATCATAGCAAGAGGGCAGGCGGCTCGATTTCGTGAGGGCGGGTGAGAAAACGGCGACCGTGCCCCACGCGGTGGACCATTTCCAGGCGAGGCCTCCCATCCTCGCGGAAACGCCGAATTGTCCCGAAACCCTCCTTGCGGTACAGGTCAACCGCCACCCGGTTGACGCGATCAACCTCGAGGGAGAGCCAGCGCGCGGAGGCGTCGCGCGCTCCGAGGAGTGCCTTGCGGAGCAACGCCCGTCCCAACCCTCTGCGACGGCTGCCCGGGCGGACGGCGAGCGAGGCGAGCCAGGAGACCGGGGCGGCGGGGAGGAGAACGGACGCAGCGATCACCTGCCCGTGCTCGGTCAGCACCAGGGTGGTCCACTCGGGGAAGGTGATGACCTCCCACCACGCGCGCACCGGCCACGCCCGCCGGCCGAAGCAGACCCGGTCCAACTCGATCAGCGGCCCGATGTCCCCTTCCGCGCCCTGACGGCAGACCACCGTCGAGAACGTGACGGGCTCGTTGACAGGTGACAGGATCTTCATACAGGCGATCGCGCCGTTCCCAGCACGGTTCGGCTTCCAACTGACAGGACAGCTTACCACCCGGAGCCGCCAGAGCGTCCTCACGCAAGTGATCCATTTCAATTGATATCAATAACTTACTAGCGAACGGCTGGGCTGGCACGGGGCTCGCTCACGAGCGGCCGGGAGGTGAGCCATGGCCAACGGACCTTAAGAACGGCGCACGGAGCAGGACATGGGCACCAGAGGCAAACGGAAAGCGGTCAGAAGTGACCACCGAACGAAAGGAGAGCTCAAATGACAAGCCGTACCGTGATGTGCGTGGTGCTCGCTGTCGCCCTTGCCGGGGCCGCACTCGCGGCTCCGGGGAGCGGCAGTCCCCAAGTCAACATCAACACGGCCACCGTGCAGGAGCTGCAGCTGCTCCCGCGAGTCGGCCCGGCACTCGCCCAGCGGATCGTGGACTTCCGCACTGCCAATGGCCCGTTCAAGGCTCCCGAAGAGCTCGTGCGGGTCAAGGGCATCGGCGAGAAGAGCTTCGCCAATCTGGCTCCTTACGTGAGCGTCAGCGGGACGACCACCCTGAAGGACAAGGTGAAGGTCCCGCGTGCGCCCAAGGCAGCCAAGGCCCAGAGCTGAGGCTCGGCACGTGAACGAACTCTAAACGGCAACACGAAAAGAGATGGCGTGGACGGGCCGGGGGCGGTCGTGGGCCGCCCCCGGGTTCACGGAGGCGGCGATGGACACACACGGCGGGTTTTCCTTGGCGGAGTCCTTGGTCGTGCTTGCGCTTCTCGCACTGGCAGCGGCGATTGCCTTGCCGAACCTCTCCGAGACCCGGCGGAAGATGGACCTGCAACGGTTGGCGCGGCAGGTCGCGGCCGACGCCCTGCGCGCCCGCATGGAGGCGCTCACGAGTTGCCGCAACGTCGGGCTGGTGTTCGCGGAGGTCGGCGGCCGCCCGTACTACGTCATGGTGGCCGACGGAAACGGCAACGGCGTCTCGCGCCAGGAGTTCCTGCGCAACGTGGACAAGGTACTGGGACCACGTGTCTGGCTGGAGTTCCTGAGTGCCGGCACGCGTCTCGGGGTTCCCAAGGAGTGGCGGGTGCCCGACCCCTCTGGGGACGGCTCGCTGGGAGAGGAAGGCCTGCGAGCGGGCCGCTCAGCGATCATCAGCTTCTCCCGCTTCGGTCACGCGACGCCGTCCAGCGTGTACTTCAACGATGGCCGCGAGCGTGTACTCGCGGTGCGGGTGCACGGTGGCCTTGGCCGCATCCGCACGCTCCTGTGGCAACGGGGGTGGGCGGAATGGCGGGAGGTGCGACCGTGAGACCAGACTCCTAGCGGAGCGGGAAGCGACCGCCCGGGAGGATGAGCGCTTCGGACGCGGTGTCGGCGCCGGTGAGCGTGACGGGCCCGGCAAGCACGCAGCGGGCGAGCTCGCACCCAGCCTCGACCGAGGCTCCAGCGGTGAGGATGGTTTCAGAGACGTGTGCTTCAGCAGCCACGCGGCACCCGGCGCCCACGGCGCTGCGCATGACACGGGCACCGTCGGCGACCGCGGCCTGCGGGTGGATCCAGGAAGCAACGGTCACGAGGGACGTCACCAGTTCGCGGTAGGCGCCGGGCGTGCCCACCTCGCTCCAGCTCCCCTCCACCGTCACACCGCGCAATGCCCCCTGCCTACGCGCCTTTTCCCACAGCGGTGCCATCTCCCCGGGTGAATCGGACAGCGAGGCGAGGACGCTCGAGCCGAGGAGCTGAAACCCCGTGAAGAGGTACCGTTCGCCCTTGTGGGGGGCGCCCGGAGGGAGCAGCGTCTGCACGCGGCCCGCATCGTCAAGGACAACGGAGCTCCAGCGCGTCGGGTCCGGGTGACGCAGCAGCGCGAGGACAATCGTGTCCTCTTCGCCTGCGGCGAGGACCGGACCGAGGTCGAGCTCGGCCCAGACGTCCGCGTTGGCGACAAGCAGGGGACCCGGGCCGAAGAAGGGGCGTGCCGCGGCGACCCCACCTGCCCCTCCCAGAAGCACGGGCTCCCAGGAGAACGCAGTGTCGTCGTCGGCGTCGCGTACCGCCGCGGCAACGGCCTCGGGGTGGCGGTGGAGATTGACCACGATCCGGCGGCACCCGGCGCGGCGGAGGTGGCCAAGGGCCGAAGCCACCAGCGGTTGTCCGAGCACATCGAGAGCGGGCTTCGGAACGAGCGTGCTGAGCGGCTCCATCCGCTCTGCGCGACCGGCGGCGAGCGCCATCCCGTTCACGTGTTCCATCATATCGGGCCGCCGGCCTGCCGCCCTAGGGCGGGAAGACCATGTCCTGCGGTGTTCCGGGGTGGGCGGCGCGGTAAGCCGCCCAGAGGTCGAGGTAGGTGCCGAGCGCAGCCGCGTGCGGGTCGAGGTCAAGCGCGAACGCTACGGCAGGGAGCTGCTCCGCCCGTCCCTCGAGCTCCACGAAGGACCCCATCGGTGTCTCGTCCAGCGAGACGAGCACCCGGTCGAGGGAAAAAGTCTCACGCCTCTTCTGATAGCGGCGGATGGGGGAGAACCCGAGCGCGGTCAGGATCGCCAGCGCCTGCTCGCCGTTGGCGACCTCGGTTTCCATCTCCGACCTGCTCTTCACCCCGGCGGAGAAGTGCGCCGCGCCCTTGAGCGTGAGCGTAGATCGCCGCCCGAAGCGGCGCAGGCGCAGCAGCCGACCGGCCGCGGCAAGCGAGCCCACTGCGTCGTCGAACACCCAGTTGTCCTCGAGCTCGAAGGGGTCGAGGAGTGTCCCGCCACGCGCCACGACGCGCCGGCGGACGTCGGCCAGCGAGGCGACCGGAATCTTCATCTCCTGCTCGAGCATCCTCACCCCCTCGCGGCTAGTATAGGGGCGTGCGCGCGGTCGTTTTCGGAACTGCGGGTCACATCGACCACGGAAAGACTTCTCTCGTCAAGGCGCTCACCGGAGTGGACTGCGACCGCCTGCCGGAGGAGAAGCGCCGTGGCATCACGCTGGTGCTCGGCTTCGCGCCGTTGTCCGACCCCAGTGGCGAGGTGGAGCTTTCGTTCATCGATGTCCCCGGCCACGAACGGCTGGTCCACACGATGATCGCCGGCGCGGCGGGGATCGACCGGGCGCTGCTGGTGGTGGCCGCCGACGAGGGGGTGATGCCGCAGACGCGGGAGCACTTGGACATCCTGGAGGTGCTGGGCGTGCGGGGCGGCGTGGTGGCGCTCACGAAAGCCGATCTGGTGGGGTCGTCCGCGCTGGCGAGTCGCCGGCAGGAGTTGGCGGCGGTCCTCGCCCGGGGACCGCTCGCAGGCGCACCCGTAATCGCGTGCTCGGCCGTCAGTGGCCTCGGGCTGGACCTGCTGCGCGACGAGATCCTGACCTGTGCGCGCGGGGTGACACGGGAGGAGGAGCCGCACCGGCCGTTCCGGCTCTCCGTGGACCGTGTCTTCACGCTTCCGGGTGCAGGCACGGTCGTCACCGGCACGGCCCACTGGGGCCGGGTGCGCGAGGGGGACGAACTGCTGTCGTTGCCGGGCGGGCTCTCGCTCCGCGTGCGGGGTGTGCAGGTGCACGGCGAGAGCCGACCCGAGGCGCTGGCGGCTGAGAGGGTGGCGCTGCGTCTGGCCGGCGCCACTGTCAACCAGCTTCCGCGCGGCGAGCAGCTCCTCTCGCCGGGAGGCTGGCATTCCACGGTTCGGGTCGCCCTCACGGTCAGGCTTCTCGAGGGGGAAAAGCTGACGGAAGGGGACACCGTGTGGCTTCACCTCCTGGCGGCCCGGCTGCCCGCCCGGGTCGAGCGAGCTCACCCTTCTGACCTGTCCGCCGGGGTGGACGGCCGCGCCATCCTGCGCCTGGCACGCCCCGTCTTCGCCGTCCCGGGTGACCGTGTCGTACTCCGTCGCATGTCGCCGACCTCGACGCTCGGGGGAGGCGAGGTGCTGGATGGTCAACCGCCGCGTCTGCGCCGCCGCGACGCCCAGGCGCTCGCGACGCTTTCGCGACCGCGCCAGGACCTGCCGGCGACGCTCTCGGGCTGGGTTGCCGAAGGAGGCGCGCGAGGAACCCCGTCAGCAGCGCTGGCGGCACGGTTGGGGGTGCGGGAGGCGGGACTGGAGGCCGCACTCGGCCGACTGGTGGCCGAGGGCGCCGTGGTCGTGGCGCGAGCCCGGCCACCGCTCCTGGTGAGCCGCAGGGCCGTGGCGGGGATCGTCGAGAAGGCGCGCGAGATCCTGGCGCCCGCGGGGAGTGTTGGCCTCCCCCTGGCGGAGTTCCTTGCGCGCGTCGTGCCAGAGGATGCCCGGAGCCTGCGGAGTTTCTACATCGGGGAGCTGCGGCGCAAAGGTGTGGTCAAGGAGCTGAACGGGCGCGTCCTCGCGGACGGTGCCGCGCCCCTCGAGGACGCCCTCGCGGCGCGGGTCGTCGAGTTCTACCGCGTGGCGGGGTTCGAGGCGCCTTCCCCGCAGGAGGCGGCGACCACCTTGGGGGCCGACGAGCGAGTCGTGCAGGGCGTGGTGCGCTTCCTCGTGGATCAGAAACGTCTCGCCCGTGTCGGCGGCAAGTGGATCGTCCACCGTGAGCTGCTCGAGGAGGTAGCCGCGTCGGTCCGGGCGTGGCAGGTGGAGACCTTCGAGGTCGGGGCGTTCAAGGAGCGCTTCGGCCTCACCCGAAAGCTGGCGATTCCGGTCCTCGAGTGGCTCGACTCCGCGCGCGTCACGCGCCGTGAGGGCGACCGGCGGAGGATCGTGCGGCCACGCCCGTCTACGACGCCGCGCGGATGACGCGCAACGCTTCGGAATCGAGATCCGCGACCTGCAGCTCCACGTCTCCCTCGAGCATGGCCCACGCAGCGACCGGACCGGATGCGGCGGAGGCGGGGCGGAACGTCCAGGCGGCCATGGAGGCAAGCAGCCATAACCGCAGGCCCTCCGGGCACGCGAGGAACACCACACGCTGGCAGCGACCGTCAGCCCCGATCTCGGCGAGCAGCCGGATCGGCTGAGTCCAGGCGCGGCCATCAATGGAAAAGCGCGGGGGCCGCTTGAGGTTGGCAAGCTGTTCCACCCGCGCCAGCGGCGTCGCGGGCAACCCGAGGTCGCGCGCGTCGGGGGTTGGGGTCGCAGCCACCTCCGGCTCGGGTGGGGTGGCGGGATTGGGCGTCAGGGCCTGAAGCTTGGTCATCTGGCCCTTGTTGATGCGTCCCTTGAAGTCGATTGCGACAGGGAGCCAGACCGGCACGGGCGTTCCCCCCGCACGCGCCGGGGTGAACGTCAACTCGGCTAACGCCTGACGCAGGTCCGTCTCGATTCCGGGCCAGGGCATGCGGGTGAAGACGGCGCGGCTGCAGGCCCCGTCACTGTTCACGTACGCGGTGGCGAGGACCGTGAACTTGTCGATGAACTTTTCTCGCAACGGAGTACTCAGTGCGGAAGGTGGCGTGACGACCGCCGCGGCGAACGGGTTCGTCGGAGGCACCGCCGGCAGCTCGATGGGGATCGGCACCGGGAGGTCGATCTTTGTCTCCCACGGCTTCTGTGCAAGCGCAGCTGTGCTCAGCAGGGTCAGCGCGAGGAACGTTGTGGCTCGCATCGGCTCATCTTACCCTTTCGCCGCTGCCCAGGAGCTCCCGCTCCCGATGTCAACCTTGAGGGGAACCCGGAGCTTCGCGACCCCTTCCATGGTCTCCGTGGCCAGGGCCGCGACCTCCTTCGTGGATTTCGTTTCGACCTCGAGGATCAACTCGTCGTGCACCTGCAGGAGGAGACGTGCGGGCAGGCCGCGTCTCGTGATCTCCCCATGCAGGCGGATCATCGCGAGCTTCATCAGGTCCGCCGCGGTCCCCTGGACCGGGGCGTTGATCGCCTGGCGCTCGGCGTTCCCACGCACCTGGCTGTTGGTTGCGTCCAGGCCCGAGATGAAGCGCACTCGCCCGAAGAGGGTGGTGACCTTGCCGGTCTCACGGGCCTGCTCCTTGGTGCGGTCGAGGTACTCGCGCACCTTCGGCATGCGCGCGAAATACGCGTCGATGAACTTCTGTGCCTCGGCGTTGGAAACTCCGAGTTCGCGCGCCAGCGCGTAGGCGCCCATCCCGTAGATCAACCCGAAGTTGATCGTTTTGGCGGCCCGCCGCTGCTCGGGTCCAACCAACTCACCTGCGATCCCGAAGACGAGCGCGGCGGTCGCGCGGTGGATGTCCTCTCCGCGGGAGAACGCATCCGCGAGTGCTGGGTCCTCCGAGAGATGAGCGAGCACCCGGAGCTCGATCTGAGAGTAATCCGCTGCGAGTAGGACGTGGTGCGGGTCGGCGACGAACGCTCGCCGGACCTCCCGGCCCAACTCCGTGCGCACAGGGATGTTCTGCAGGTTGGGATCCGAAGAGGAGAGGCGGCCGGTCGCGGCAACGGCCTGGTTGAACCTGGTGTGGACGCGACCGTCCGGGGCGATCTGTCTGGGCAGCGCGTCCACGTAGGTGGACTTGAGCTTGGTCTGCTCCCGGTACTCGAGCAGGAGGGCAGGGAGACGGTGGCCGCGGGCGGCGAGTTCGGACAGGACGTCGGCGTCGGTGGATGCTGCTCTGGTCTTTGCCGTGCGGCGCAACACCGGCAGTCCGCGACGCTCGAAGAGAACCTCGGCCAGCTGCTGCGGCGAGTTGATGTTGAAAGGCCCACCCGCTTCGGCGTGGATCTCCCGTTCGAGGTCGGTGAGCGAGGCGGCGAGGCGACGGGAAAGCTCCTCGAGGACCGCGAGGTCGAGCCGGATGCCGTGCCTCTCCATCTCCTCCAACACCGGGACGAGGGGGAGCTCGAGGGTCGTAAACACCTCTTCGAGCCCCTCCTTCTTGATGCGTTTTGTCAGGATCGGGGCGAGGGCCGCCACCGCCCGTGCCCGCTCACCGGCGCCGTCGTCGGCAGGCGGCTCGGCGCCGAGCCGCCCGCACAACGGGGCAAGCTCGACGTTCTCACCTGGCGAAAGCAGGTAGCCGGCGAGCATCGTGTCGCGCGGTACCCCCTGGGGTGTGGCACCCGCATCGCGCAATGAAGCAAGCAGCGCCTTGGCGTCGTGGCACCAGCACTTCTCGAGGTGTGGTGTGATGGCCTGTGCAAGCGTGGCGGCGGGAGCCGCCACGGAGACGACCTCTTTTGCGCTTGCAACGGCGAGGAGTTCGGGCACAAGCGCAAGGGCCGCGCCACCTCGCCGCAGCAACGGCTCAACGTCGCCGATGCTCGCTGCGCGCGGGGGCGCTACGCTCGGGGCGTCGTCCGTCGGCTTCACCTCTGCCAGCAGCGAGGAGAACCCGACGCGACGGTAGAAATCCGCCAGCTCCCGGGTCCGTGCCGCCTGTCGTGTGAGGGTCTCGAGGTTCTCGCTCAACTTGAGGTCGGTACGGATGCGCACAAGCTCGTGCGAGAGGGTCACCTCGTCGCGGTGTTCGGCGAGCGCTTTTTGGGCGCGGGGCGGTGTGACCTCATCCAGGTGGTCGTAGATGGCATCAACGCTTCCCCAGGTCGCGATAAGCTCCTTGGCGCCCTTCTCGCCGATTCCCGGGCATCCCGGAATGTTGTCGGAGCTGTCCCCCATCAGCGCAAGCACTTCGCCGACCTTCGCCGGCGGCACGCCGAATACCTCTTCGACCCCCTTCTCGTCGAGCAGGCGCTCGAGGCGGGTGTGCCACATCTTGATCGCGGGGTCGCGGACCAACTGCATGAGGTCCTTGTCGGTCGAGGCGATCACGACCTCGAAGCCGGCCGCCGCGGCTCGCTGCGCGAGAGTGCCGATGACATCGTCGGCCTCGACGTCGGGCTCCGTGAGGACCGCTAGGCCAAGCAGGCCGAGCGCCTCCTGAGTGAGCGGGATCTGCACGCGCAACTCGTCGGGCATCGGAGGACGGTGGGCCTTGTAGCGCTCGTCCATGCGCGTGCGAAACGTCTCCTTGCCGACGTCGAAAGCGACACCCACGTGCGTCGGTTCGAGCTCTCGCAGCATCTTGTGTTGCATGCGGAGGAAGCCGTACGCCGCCCCCGTGGGGGTGCCATCGGGGGCGGAGAGAGGCGAGCGGATCGCGTAGAAGGCCCGGTAGAGGTTGGAGTGGCCGTCCACGAGAAGCAGGCGTTTCATGGGCGAACGGTACCATGACACCCGTACGTCCGGGACGCGCCGCGAGGACCCCTCGGGCCTCGGGGCTCGCACGAAAGCCCCCACGTTTTGCGCGGACCTGCGACCCGCGTTTGAAGTACCCTGCCCGGGTGGTGAGCAACGCGGATCTTGCAGAGGCCCTCTTCCAGCTTGCCGAGAGCCACCCCCCGGGCGAGTTGCGCCTGGCGCTGCTGCGGGCGGCGTTCACCGTCTTCGACCACCCTCGGGAGCTCCGCAGCTCACGCCGGCTACCCGAGACGGTTCCCCTCGAGGTTCTCCCCACGGTGAGCATGCTGCGGGCCTGCCGTGGCCGCGACGCGCTGATGGCTGCCACCCACCGCTTGGCCGGCCCCCACCGTTTGCGGGCGAGCGCGACCCGGGAGGGGTTCCTCTCGGCGGCAGAGGTGAGCCAGGTGGTGGCGGAGGGCCGCGTCCTCGACCCCCGGCTCCTGCGGGGCGCAGCGCACTGGCACACCCGGGCCTCCGACGGCGCCGGCACTCTCGAAGCGATGGCAAGGGCCTGCCAGCGGCGGGGGGCGGCGTGGGCCGTCGTGACCGACCACACGCGCGGGCTCGAGTGCGTGAACGGGTTGGACTCCGAAGGTGTGGAGATGCAGCGCCGCGCGGTGGCCTCGTGGAACCGCCGCCGCGGTGAGGAGCTGTGGCTGGTGCAGGGGCTAGAGGCCGAGATCCTGGAGGACGGGCGGCTCGATCTCCCACGCACCGCCCGCGAGGGGGTGCTGCTGGTGGCGGCGGTGCACACCGGGTTGGGCGAGCGGCGCGATCAGACCGGGCGCCTGTTGCGGGCGCTGCAGGAACCGGGGGTGTGGGCGCTCGCGCACCCGCGCGGCCGCCTGTTCGCCCGGCGGGCCGGGATTCGCGCCAACTGGGAGGTGGTATTCGCTGCGGCCGCGGGCGCTGGCGTGCTCATCGAGGTCAATGGTTTCCCGAGGCGGCAGGACCTCGACCCCACGCTGCTCGGTCTCGCCCGTGAGGCGAGGTGCCGCTTCCTGCTCGCTTCGGACGCGCACCACCCTCGCCACCTCGCCTTCGAGGAAACGGCGGTGGCCCTGTGCGCCCGGGCGGGCATCCCCCGCGAGGACATCGTGAACTTCGAGCCGCTCGATCACCTCGCCGCGGACCGGTGGGACCTCGCGTTGCCCTAGTCGAGCCCCGCGAACAGGTCGGTGGAGATGTAGCGCTCCGAGGTGGAGGGAACGACGAACACCAGCAGCTTGCCGGCGTTCTCCGGCCTGCGGGCCACCGTGACTGCGGCCTGGGCCGCGGCACCCGAGGAGATGCCGCCCAGGATCCCTTCCTCCTTCGCGAGGCGGCGGGCCATCTCGAACGCCTCCTCGTTGCTGACCTTCACCACCTCATCGATGAGGCGGGTGTCGAGGTTGGCGGGGATGAAGCCGGCGCCCAGTCCCTGGATCTTGTGAGAGCCAGGCTGGCCGCCCGAGATCACGGCCGAGGCGGTGGGCTCCACCGCAACGATGCGCAGCGCGGGCTTGCGCGCCTTCCACACGCGGCCCACCCCGGTGAGCGTGCCTCCGGTGCCGACCCCAGCCACGAAGATGTCCATCTTCCCTTCGGTGTCGCGCCACAGCTCCTCCGCGGTCGTGGTCTCGTGGATCGCGGGGTTGGCCGGGTTCTCGAACTGCTGGGGCATGACCGCGCCGGGGATCTCCTCCAACAGCTCGAGCGATCGCCGGATGGAGCCCTTTATGCCGTCCGCAGCGGGAGTGAGGATCAGCTCGGCGCCGAGGAGCTTGAGCACTTTCCGGCGCTCGAGCGATACGCTCTCGGGCATGGTGATCACGCATCGGTAGCCCTTGGCGGCGGCGACCATGGCGAGGGCGATCCCTGTGTTCCCCGAAGTTGGCTCCACGATGACAGACCTGCCCGGCACGAGCTTCCCGTCCCGCTCCATGGCCTCGACCATCGAGACCCCGATGCGGTCCTTGACCGAGTGGGCGGGGTTGAAGAATTCCAGCTTCGCGGCCACCGTGGCCGCGCACCCCTGCGTGACCCGATTCAACCTGACAAGCGGCGTGTTGCCGATGAGTCTCGTGATGTCCTCTGCAATCCGCATTGCATCCTCCTAGATCTCGAAGCTTGGCGTCGCGGCGTTCTCCCGCTCGATGCCCACGAGGCCGGCGAGCCTGAGGGGTGTGAGCGCGGCGTGGTGCGCCTCGGCGAGGCGTCGGGCCAGCCAGCGCACCGCCGGGCCTCCGGCTTCCGGTAACGGGTCTGGGCGCAGCAACCGAGCGAGGCCGATCGTCTCGGGCGGGGCCGCGAGGCGCACGCCACCGTGTGGGCCCCGGGCGGTGGCGACCAGATCCTCGCGGGCCAGGTCCCCGAGGAGGCGGGCGAGGAACTTGGCCGGAATCTCCCTCCGCCGCGCCACCTCGGCCACGGTGAGGGAGGCGGGGTACGCCTCGGCCAGCTCCAGCAGCGCCTCCAGACGGTAGGCGTCGGTTCCATTCACAACTTTAATGATAGTGTATATCATTAATTTTGTCAAGGGCCCAAACAACTCGGGCTCCCACCTGGGAGCCCAAACCGAGGAATGAGCGAACGGAAGGGGGCGCGCGCCCCCTGATCTAGTTACGCCAGCGCAGGAAGAGGCCGTACCACTTGGCGTCGAAGTTCGCGATGGAGAGAACGTCGTCCTCGTACTTCCGCGTCTCGTACTGGACCAGCACGCCCCACGCCTTGGTGATGTCGAAGTCCACACGGGCGAACGTCCGGTCGACCGTGAGCGGCATGCTGCCGGTGTTCTCGAACTTCGACAGGCCGACCTCGAAGCCGCCTCGGCCAAAGCGATAGCTGACGGCCGCGTCCTTGGAGGTGCCGTCCTCGTTGTAGACCGACGCCACGAGGCTGAAGTCCTGCGGCTGGCGGATCGTGGTCGTGCTGTCTACCTTGTACTCGCCGTAGCCCAACCGGAAGATGAGGTCTTTCACCGGTGTGATCTCGAGGTCCCCGGCCCAGTGCTTGGTCGTGGCCTCCCGGTCGATTCCTGTGGTGGGATTCTCACCGGTGATTTTCTCCGTCGTGCCCACCAGCCTGAGGAACTGACCCAGCGTCCAGCTCAACCGCGCCCGCCAGCGCTCCTGGTTGAGGTAGTCGGTGCGCACGATCGCATTGTCGGCGTCGTCCTTCTTCCAGTCGACGGCGAGCTTGAGGGTGGAGACGGTGAAGGTGACCCCCGCTGAGTAGAGCTTCACGTCACGTGTGAAGTCACCACCCTGCCCCCCGGGCACGACGATCTCGGCGGCGTCTGGGGTCACGGTGAGGTCCTGCTTGGCGTCGGCATAGCCCACCCACAGTTGCACCGGGCCCAGGTTGCGCGTGGATGCCTTGAGCTCGAGCACATTTTCGTCCCGTTGCATGGCCGTGGTCGAGGTGAGCAGCGTGTTGATGGTCTTCGCGTCCGCGCCGGAAAAGGTGACGGCGTTCGCGTACATGTCGGCGATGGTGGCCAGGCCGTCCTGGTCGCGGTGCCTCTTGGTGTAGCCGGCGAGCAACTGCAGGCCGTCGAGCGGCTCCCACTCGACCCTCAGGTCGCCACGCCAGTTCAGACTCTCGGAGCTTGCCTCGGCGGACCGCGTGAACCCGCTGTAGAAACGGGCGAGCATGAAGGATGCCAGGTTTCCGGTGCCCGCGTCAGTTTCCTCGGTGCTTGACTTCATGTCCGCCCGCACGTAGGAGCCCACCAGGCGCAGGCCGGGGGTGAGGGTCCCACTCACGTACGCGTTGGTCATCGGGAACGTCCCGTCGCTGTGGCTGGAGCCCGTGTAGTTCGAGAGGTTGATGTCGCGGCCGAGCACCGGCTTGGTGTTGTTGCCGGCGCCGGCCCCGTAGACCAGCGCGTCCGTCTGGCTGGAGTCAAAGATCCTCCAGCCCTGCAGCACGCTGCCGGCGAAGGTACCGATGTGGAAGCCGACGCCGCCGTTCACCTCCTGGACGGTTTCCCTGAAGTCCGAGTTGAGTTGGAACTCGTCCTCTCCGGTGTGAAGGGTCGTCGTTCCTGGACCCATGTACCGCATCCAGCTGTACTGGAGGAGCGGAGTGAACATGTGACCCGGGATGAGTTCCAGGTCGAGGTTCACGAAATCGGACGCATGGTTGAAGGTGTGCTCGCTGATGTCGACCCCGTCCGCGAGCAGAGGGTTGGCGAAATCGACGAGGGCGCTGTAGAGCTCGGAGTGACGATAGAAGATGCGGAGGTTGTAGGCGCGGGCGAGGCCTGTGTCGATCCGGAAGTACCCCTGTGAGGTTGCGCCGAGTGTGCCAGCGTCGACTTGCAGCCGGTCGAAGAGCTTGGTGCCGCTCGACGTGTCGCTTGTGGTCAGCGAGAACGACCGCAGCTGCAACCCCTGTTTCTCGTTCACCTGGGTGCGGAAAATACTCTCGTTGCCGGAGACGCTGACCCACTGGTAGCCGAGCTCCAGTGAGAACTGGGTCGGCTGCGCGACGCCGAGCGCCGCCCAGCAGAGGGCGAGGACCAGAGCCACGACGTAGAAGAGCCGCTTTGCCATCGCTCGTCTCCTATCTCAAAAGCATCGGAGAAGTGTTCGATCCGTGGATCGCGACGTGACAGACGGTGCAGTTGGTGTAGCGCGGGCTGCGGAGGTCGTGGAAGGACGGGGGCTGAGGGCCGAGGGTGCCGGCGGGGAGCGTGGTGTGGCACTCGAGGCAGAGCTGGTCGACGCGCGCGCGGGTGAGCATCTTGTTGTTGTTCGAGCCGTGGGGCTCGTGGCAGCTCATGCAGTTTCCGGCCATCCCCGTGACGTGGGTGAACACGAAGGGACCCTGCGTCTCGGGGTGGCACGAAGCGCACGGGAGCTCGCCGGCATAGGTCTTCTTGAGGTTCCTGTCGGCTCCGGCACCGCCATGTGGGTTGTGGCAGGAGATGCACTCGATTCCGCCGCGCCCAAGAAAATGAGCGTACGGTTTTGCAAACGTGTTCTTCTGCTCGAGGTGGCAGCTCACACACAGGCTGCCGACCGCCGTGCGCAGCAGCGGGGCGGCTGGAGCGCCATGGATCGAGTGACACTCGGAGCAACTCACCGAGGCCGAGGAGTGGAAACCCATCGCGGTGTACTCGAAGCCCGGCTTGTCGTGGTGGCAGCTCAGGCAGACCTTCGCTCCGCCGCCGCCCTTCGGCACCTGGATGAGGGTCTTGTCACCCTCGGCGGCGTGCTTGGTCCCATCTCCATGGCAGCCCTCGCAGATGTTGGTGATCTGCTTGTTGACCGTGGCGCTCGACGTGCGCGTGTGGGGGTTGTTGGCGAAGGCCGCCACCACGTCGTCGTGGCAGGTGGCGCACGGATTGGCGGCAGGGGCCGCCTGCGTTTGCGCCCACCCCACTCCGACGCCCAGCACCAGCGGCAGGCTGAGGGCACTCAGTACGCGAAGCCAGGTGCTCATCCGATCCACCTTTCGTGGGCAACGCCGGGCCGCCGGCGCGGTGCCGGCGGCCCAACGTCGTCGTTGCTAGCGAGCGTGCACCTTGTCCGCCGAGAACTCGGCGTCGTTGCTGTGGCAGACCTCGCACGCCTCACCGAGGGCATTGGTCATGGTCATGGCGTGGATGGCTGCATCCTTGGAGTCGTGGCAACCCAGGCACGCGGCCGCGGTCGGCTGCATCGGCGTGTAGTAGTCGCGCTTGGTGATCGTGGGGATCACGCCGTCCGGGAGAGGAACGGTGTAGGTGCCGGAAGCGTGGCACTTGACGCAGTCGCGCCGGTCGCCGGGGTAGCGCACCTCGTTGTAGTTGTTCTCGCTGCCGCCAAAGCCGAAGATCGTGAAGTCCTGTGTGAGCTCCTCGCCGGTGTGGATGCGGTGAACCATCCGCTGCATCGAGATCGATTCGCTCGGAGCATTTGCGGCGGGCCGTTGCGCTGTGTCGTCTGCCAGCGGGTTGTGGCAGATCACGCACTCCTCGATCTTGAACCGCTGGCCGCCGTGCAGAGCGAGGGTCTCGTGACACTTGTTGCACTGGGCCAGGTCGACGCTCGTGCGGCGCGCCTTTGCCTGCGCGTCGGTGACCGCAAACGTGTAGATCGGGTTGACCGCCGCCTCGCGGACGCTCAGGCCGGTGTCGGTGTGATTGTCGATCGTGACGTTGCGGTAGACGTCGGCGGAGGCAGTCCAACTGCCGGTGGCGTCCGTCGGCAGCGCGGCCTTGAACGTGTAGGTCCAGGCGTCACCACTTGCCGTCGCCGCCTTCGCGCTTTCGCGGACGTTTGTGGTGTAGTCGGTGGTCGGCCCGCCAAGCAGTATGTTGAGGCTGTTGAGGGACGAGGGCGCCACCGCCGAGCCGTCACCATTGGTTACCTTGAACGTCACGGTGACCTTGGCGCCGGGGGCCACCCCGGTCACATTCAGGATCTGCATCTTGAGGCCGGCGAGTTGGGTCGACTTGGTGGGGATAGTGTGGGCACCCGTGATCGAAGCGTCGAACTCGGACTCACCCTGCGGAAGGTGGCAGCTGGCGCACGCGGAGTCGTTGGTCTGCGGGCCCGCAATATGGTTCTCGCCGGTCACCCAGTCGATGTCGTCGTGGCAGGAGCCGCACGCAGCGCGAGTCGGGTTGGTCGCAAAGATATAAGCCTGGGAAACGACCTTCCCGGCAGGATCCGGCGATTTGTGGCACGTTGTGCAGTTGCGGATGTCCTGCGGGAGGGCGACGGTGGAGTAATCCGCCACGCTCTGGTTGAACCCGATGATCTGGTAGGGGTGGCCGGCCTTCACGCTGGGGAGGTTCTCACCCATGTGGATCTTGTGGATCATGACCTTGAAGTTGACCGTATTGCCGGTGTCGGGGTCGATCGACTGGGTGTCGTTGTGGCAGAGCGCGCACACCCTCGGGTCCTGACGCCCGGTCTCGCCGTGGGCCGCGAGCGGGTCGTGGCACTGGTTGCAGGTCGCGAACGTGGTCGCGTCCCACTTGTCAGTGACGGCCTTCCCGTCGGGTCGGAAGTCGTATGTCACGTTTTCGGGGTAGATCTTCTGGATCACGATCGGGTCGGTGAGCGCGATCGTCCGCGTGCCGTAGATGCCCAGGGTATGGGTCTTGGTCACGTCGTATCCGCTCGGGAGCGCTTTGCCGAACGTGTAGGTGGACTGGCCGATCGCGGTGTCGACCCACTTGCCGCCCGAATCGGTCGCAGCCTGGGTGGCGCTGTTGCCCGTGATGGGGCTCTTCTGGACCCGGGTCGCGTAGTCGATGAAGTCGATGTTGACCGGGTCGTACCAGGCGAGGATGAACGAGAGCGAGATCACCCCCGGGGTCTGCACGCCGAGTCGGTCGAGCGGCTGGCCGAGGTCGTCGGTGATGGCGACCTGCACCACTGGTTTGAGGTCCGTGCCGATCGTCACGCTCTTCACGGTGACGTTGAGCCCGGGCCGGATATAGGCGAGCTGTTGAGCGGTCAGGTAATGCTCCGCCTGCGACGTCGCGTACATCTGCGGCGAGCGGACGACCTGCAGTCGGCGGACTGGGGGGTCACTCACCGGGTGTGACGGGACCGCCAGGTTGACCGCCGCCATGATTGCCAGACCACACTGGAGTAGCGCCATTGCTTTCCCCTTTCGCCGTCCCGGCCCTGAACCTTGACGTCGTGCTGGCTCGGGTGACTCCGGTCAAGTTAACGACGGTTGCAAAGTTTGTCAAGTGCTTGTCAGGACACGTGGATTCGCCCTGATTTGTCAGCATGTTTCCGATCCTCTGTGTCACGTGATTGTTACGAAGGTCATCGGCCCGTGCCGGCCGAGGAGGCCGCGCGAGGGCTGTAAGCCGCTTCCTCTAGGTGGTTTCGGGACCCTGGTAAAAGGCAGTTACAATACCCGCGGAGGTCCGCATGGGATTCCTTGAGGAGCTCCCGGGCCGCGCCCGGGCGGTCGGGGGCCATGTTGTGCTGGCGGAGGGGGATGACCCTCGGATCATCGAGGCCTCGGGCGTCCTTTCTCAGGAGCAGATCACGAAAGTCACGATTCTGTGTCCGGCGGCCAAGCGGGGCGCCGAGCACGAGAGACTCGTCGCGAAGGGGGTGACCGTCACCGATCCGGCGAGCGACCCGAGGCGCCCGGGGCTTTTCGATTTTCTCCATGCCCGCCGTGCGCCCAAGGGCTGGAGCAAGGAGCAGACTGACACGGCGTTGGCCGACCCGTTGTACTTCGCCTCGCTGCTGGTGGCGACGGGGGCGTGCGACGCCTCGGTCGGTGGCGCGGTCCGCACGACGGCCGATACGGTTCGCGCCGCGCTCCACGCCATCGGACCGGCGCCGGGGATCAAGACCGTATCGTCCGCGTTCGTCATGGTGCACCCCGATCCTCGCTGGGGGCAGGACGGACTGATGGTGTTCGCGGACTGCGCGGTGCTCCCCGATCCCGACCCGGAGCAGCTCGCCGACATCGCCGTGAGCGCAGCGGGCACATTCCGTGCGATCGTCGGTGGCGAGCCGAAGGTGGCGTTGCTGTCGTTTTCGACCAAGGGCTCTGCCGAGCACGAGCTGGTGGACAAGGTCCGGCACGCGGGAGCGGCGCTTGCCGCCCGTGGGGTGGATTTTGCCTTTGACTACGAGCTGCAGCTTGACGCGGCGTTGCTGCCGGCTGTGGGGAGCAAGAAGGCTCCCGGCTCGCCTGTTGCCGGCAAGGCAAACGTGCTCGTGTTTCCCGATCTCAACGCCGGCAACATCGGCTACAAGCTCACGGAGCGGCTCGGCGGGGCGCGCGCGGTGGGGCCGCTGCTGCAGGGCCTCGCCCGCCCGGCCAACGACCTCTCCCGTGGCTGTTCGGCGCGCGACGTCGTCGAGACCGCATGCCTGTCGCTTCTGCAGGCCACGTTGGTCGCCCGGGGACCGCGTTGAAGGTGCTGGTGGTAGGCGGCGGGGCGCGGGAGCACGCGCTCGCGTGGAAGCTCTCCCGGGCTTCGGGGATCGAGGACCTTTACGCCGCACCGGGCAACCCGGGGATGGCCGGCATCGCGAGCTGTGTGCCGATCGCCGCCGACGCCACGGTCGAGCTCGCCGAGTTCGCGTCGTCGCTCCGCATCGACCTCACGGTCGTGGGTCCGGAGCTTCCACTGGTGCTCGGGATCGCGGACGAATTTGCGCGTCGCGGTCTCTTCGTGGTTGGTCCGTCCCGCGCGGCGGCCGAACTCGAGGGGAGCAAGGTTTTCACGAAGGAGTTCTGCGTGCGGCACGGAATCCCGACCGCCCGCGCCAGGGTCGTGCGGGACCGAGACGAGGCGGCGGCAGCGGTCAAGGATCTCAAGGTGCCGGTCGTGTTCAAGGCGGATGGCCTGGCGGCCGGCAAGGGGGTGCAGGTTTGCCGCGGGAAGGACGACGTCGACGCGGCGCTTGCCCGCTATTTCGAAGAGCGCGCGTTCGGTGCGGCGGGAGAGAAGGTGCTGGTCGAGGAGTGCCTGGAGGGAGAGGAGATCTCCTTCATGGTGCTGGCCGACGGGACGAACGTTCTCCCGCTGGCGTCGGCTCGGGACTACAAGCGTCTGGGGGACGGTGACGAAGGCCCCAACACCGGTGGGATGGGATCTGTGTCGCCGGCGCCGATGGAGTCGGGGCTGGCCGCGAGAATCCTGCGCACCATCGTTCACCCGACCGTCGCGGGTCTCGCCGCGGAAGGGCGGCCGTACCGCGGCGTGCTGTACGCGGGCGTGATGGTCACGAGGCAAGGCCCGCGACTGCTGGAGTACAACTGCCGGTTTGGCGACCCGGAAACGCAGGCGGTGATCCCTCGGCTCGACGGCGACCTGCTCCCCCTGTTGCGCGCGGCGGCGGTCGGCGAACTCGGCACGCTGCGGGCGAACTGGAAGAGGGAAGCCACGGTGTGTGTGGTGCTGGCGGCCGGGGGATACCCCGGGACGCCGAAGCGCGGCGACGCTCTAGCGGGTCTGGGCGAGGCGCTGGCGCAACCCGGGGTGCTTCTCTTCCATGCCGGCACGGCGTTGGAGGACGGGCGCCTTGTGACCGCGGGGGGGCGCGTCCTCTCTGTGGTCGGGCGCGGCGCAACCTTGGACGAGGCTGTGCGGACGGCGTATTCGGCGGTGGCGCAGGTCAAATTCGACGGGATGCACTACCGGACCGACATCGGACAGGGGCTGGCGTGAGCAAACCGGTCATGATCCTGATGGGCTCGAAGAGCGACTGGGAGGTGCTGCAGGAGACCGCTGCCGAACTGGAGCGACTCGGCATCGGCTGGGACGCTCACGTGGCCTCGGCGCACCGGTCGCTTGCGCGTACCCTGGATCTTGTGAGGGAGGGCGAGGTAGGCGGGGTGCGGGTGTTCATTTGCGGCGCTGGGATGGCGGCGCATCTCGCTGGGGTGGTGGCGGCGTCCACTGCACGGCCGGTGATCGGCGTGCCCCTGGCCGGAGGCGTGGGCGATGGTCTGGACGCCCTGCTCTCCACGGTCCAGATGCCGGGCGGGGTGCCCGTGGCAACCGTTGCCGTTGGCAAGGCCGGGGCGCGCAACGCGGCGGTGCTGACGGCGGAGATTCTCGCCCTCTCAGACCGGCAGGTCGAGGCACGGCTGCTGCAGGCCCGCGTTGCACAGGTCGAGGCGGTTGCCGAGGCGGACGTCGCGCTCCGCAAGGGCGGGAAACGGCCATGAGCTGCCCTGAGTGCCCTGCGGAGGTGCGTCCGCGCGCCGACCTCGTTCGCATGACGTTTTCCGTGGACCTGCCCGGTCAGCTCTGCACCTTCAAGAGTGGCATCGAGCGCGAAGTCGGGGCTTCCTACGTCGTGGCCTCCTCCGACGGGGAGCGCGTCGGCCGGTTGCTGGAGCACGAGGTCCCTGTCATGCGGCCCTGTGCCGAGAGGGTGACGGGGAGCGTGCTGCGGCGGGCAGCGCCGAACGAGGTGGCGAGAGCGGAGGAACTCGCCCTGGTGGGCCGCGACGCACTGCGGTTCTGCCGTGAGCGCGCGCGGGAGTTGAACCTGCCCATGCGCCCCGTGAGCGCGACCGTGCCCCTCGACCGGGACACCATCGTGATCACGTTCGCGGCCGAGGAACGTGTCGACTTCCGGGAGTTGTTGCGCGACTTGGGTCGGCGCACCCGGCGTCGTGTCGAACTCCGTCAAATCGGCGTCCGCGACCAGGCCAAATCGAGCGGAGGATGGGGGCCGTGTGGACGCATGCTGTGCTGCTCGACGTTTATGACGCGTTTCAACTCGGTGACGATCCGCATGGCGAAGGCGCAGAAACTCTCCCTCAACCCGACCCGAATCTCCGGGATGTGCGGCAGGCTGATGTGCTGCCTCGCGCACGAGGCCGACCGGGCCGACACGGCGCGCAAGCCGGCCAAGGCTCAATAAACCCTTTCGCGGGCGCTTCCGTATTCTTGGTGAACGGAACCCCAGGGTGGTATACTGCGAATCAGTTTGATGAGGTCTACATGAAGGATTTCGAGAACAAGGGGGAGGAACCCCTCACCAGCCGCAGGCTCATCCGGCCCTCGATATCCGAGGTGGCGGACCGTACGCCGCTGCGGGGTGTGGTCCACCGCAAGCAGGCGCCGCCAGAGCAGACCAACGCCGAGAACTACTACTTCATCAAGCAAATGCAGGCCAAGACGGCGATGGTCGTGATGCTGGACGATGGCACGGAACTGCACGGATGGGTGGAGTGGTACGACCGGGATTGCATCAAGTTGAACCGCACTGACGGGCCCAACCTCATGATCTACAAGCACGCCATCCGCTACATGTACAAGGAGGAGGAGCTCCGTCAGCGTCGTCGTCGCCCGCGCGAGTGAGCCCATCGCACGGGCGCGACCCCTCCCATAAGAGAATGACTCGTGTCACAGGTGAGCCCGCGGGGCGAAGACCTCGTCAGACGCCCTGCGGCTGAAGCAACGCCTCGACCCGCGCGCACACCACGTCCAGCGCCACGGCGTTGAAGCCACCCTCTGGGATGATCAGATCGGCCCACCGCTTAGACGGTTCGACGAACTCGAGGTGCATCGGGCGGACGGTCTCGAGGTACTGGCCGATGACGTTCTCGACCGTGCGCCCGCGCTCGGTAAGGTCGCGACGCAACCGGCGAATGAATCGAAGGTCGGCGTCCGTGTCGACGAATATCTTGATGTCGAAGAGCTCGCGGAGGACCGGCTCGACGAAGATGAGGATCCCCTCCACCAACACGACCCCGCGCGGCTCAACCCGCCGGGTCCGCCCCGTGCGGGCGTGGACCGTGAAGTCGTAGATCGGCACCTCCACCGCGCGGTGCGCCTTGAGGTCGCGGACGTGGTCGGCGAGCAGTTGGCTCTCGAGCGCATCTGGGTGATCGAAGTTGTGATGCAGAAGTTCCTCGCGGCTCCAGCCGGCAAGGTCGCGGTAGTAGCTGTCGTGCTGCAGAAAAGCGATGCGGTCGGCGCCGATCCGGGCCACGATCGCGTCCGCAACCGTGGTCTTGCCGGAGCCGGTGCCGCCCGCCACCCCGAGGACCACAACGTCGCTCATCCCACCACCCCGCAAAGCGTGCAGTGTCGTGCGGCCGCCATCATACCCTTCCCCGCGGGCGGTCTGGGCGTTCGTGTGCGCTTCCGGAGTCAACCCTGGAGAGGCGCTGCCGCCCGCCTCAAGGGGGGACCGCGTAGACATCAACCCCGTCCAGGGTATCCACCGGTTGCAACTTGGCCTTGAACTCGCCGAGGAGGCGAGCCTCGTGTGACGTGGTGGCGAGGCTGAGCAGCGAGAGGCGAGTTCCTCCGCCGTACGCGGGCGTGACCACCAGATAGCGGACGTCGAGAGAGCGGAGCCAGTCGAAGACCTCGTCGGCGGATCCGGCGCGCGCCAGGACGGCTCTGAGGGGCGGCTCGTTGAGCATGCCCTCGGCGATCCAGGGCCGGTCGAAGTAGTAGGGGGCGGAGAACGCCATGGCCATGACCTTTCCACCGGCAGGCAGCGAGTTGACCAGTTGGGCGGCGGCGTAACCCTCGACCGCACGTGCGAGGTACGCGTCACGGCCGCGACGGCCGAGGATGTAGTCCATCGGCCGGAACGCCGTGAGCAGGATGTCCCAGGTGAGAAACGCGGCCGGTAGCGCCGCGATCGCCCCAAGCGGCCACAACCTGCGACGCGAGAGCGCTGTGAGCGCCAGGGCCTCCAGTGCGGCCAGCGACCAGAGCAACGGGAGGAGGTAGCGCGTTGGCGGGCGAAACGCGATGCCGAACGGCAGGTACGCGAGCAGAGGCAGCAACAGCACCCTGGCGGGGCGGTAGACCGCGGCGATGATCACGCAGAACAACCCCGCGAGGTGGTGCCATCCAGCCAACTCGTCGGCGGAAGCGCTGCTCAACCCGGGACCCCAACTGATGCCGAGTGGGGTCGTGACGTCGCCGTGGTAGAAGCCCGCGAAACGGGCCATCGCGGATGAGACTCCCGGGATCGGCAGGCCGAGGAGGCCACGGCCGAGAGGGAAGATCGGATCGCCGAAGGCCGCCAGATTTCGGAGCGCGAACGGTGTGAACGCGAGCACGACCGGCAAGGCGCACGTCACCCAAGCCCGCCAACGTGCCCGCGACCTCGTGCGAAGCCCCGTGAACACCCACACCGCGAGCACCACCGGTGCTGTCGTGAGCTTGGTTGTCAGTGCACCTGCGAGCACCGCGCCGATGAGAAGCGGGTGGGAACGCTGCGCAAAGAGAACCACCGCGGTGGCCACGTGGAACAGCGCCACGTGGTCGGTGAAGGCGTGGCCGGCAGGGATCAGCGCCACCGGGGACGCCGCGAAAAGGAGGGGCGCGAGAAGGGCCGCCGGGCGCGTCCGCCGGCTGCGGTGGACGGCTGCAGCGAGCGCCGTGAGGCTTCCGAGGAAGTACATGCAATGGAGGAGCTTCGCGACCTCTCCTGGGGCGATCTTCAGTCCCAGCAGGTACCACATCTCGACGCTCTGGGGAAATGCCGCCGCGACGTCGTAGGGGTAGAGGAAGACGCGACCGACCATGAGGTAGAGCTTTGGCAGCGCAACGTGATAGCGCAGGCCGTCGGCATCGATCAGGGGAACGAGGAGCATCGGGGCGAGGGCCAGCAGCACGAGCGCCAGAAGCACGCTCAGGACGACGTTGGCACGCACCAGGCTCGCGAGGTAGCGGGTCGCGCGGCGAACCGTGCGCCACCAACCCGGGGCGCGCACCCCGGCCGCAAGGGTCGCGAGGCCGGCCAACGGCACGGCTGTCCACGTCCCGAGGAGCGTTCCACACACCCAGATCAGCACGCCGAGCGCCGTGGTCCCCACGCTCAGGGAGGTGAGAAGGCAAAGAAGGGAGCGGGCGGGGCGGACACGTTCGGGGATCAGGGCGTGACCGATCAGGCTGGCAGCGGCGAACAGCACGGCGGCAGCCAGGGCCGGGCCAGAGACGGCAAGAAGCGCGTGCGTGGCGGGCATCGCTCGTCCGCCGACCATGGTCGCACGGGGAACCCTCCCTGCACCCTGTCCGTGCCACCGGCGGCCCGGGGGAGGAAGAGGTTGCGGGGGCTTGACAAACCTTTCCCCGGGACTTAACGTATTAATGTCATGGTGAACTATTACAAAGGCTGATCGAGATGGCCATCAACTTTCGCCTCGACCCCGCCTCGGGGGTGCCGTTCTACCGGCAGGTGATCGACCAGGTCCTGGCCGGGATCGCCACCGGTGCGCTGGCACCGGGCGAGCAGCTGCCCACCGTGCGCACCCTTGCGGTGGATCTGCAGGTGAACCTCAATACGGTCGCTAAGGCATACAAGGAACTGGAGATCCGCGGCGTGCTCTCGACCCAGCAGGGGTCCGGGACGTATGTCGCCCCGGTGCAGGTGGAGCGCGACGAGGTGGAGCGGCGTCGGCTGGTCGTCCAACTCGCGGACGAGTTCCTGGCGCGCGCGGCCGCCGCTGGCCTCCCCCCTGGGGAGGTGCTGGCAGAGCTCGTGGCACGGGTGGAGGAACGCAAGGCATGAGCATCGTCCTCAAGATCGCGGCCCTGCTGGTGCTGGGCAGCGGGGTGCTCGCCGAACACGAAGGGTTGATCCCGGCCCCGGGTTTCGCGCTCCTGGCCGGGGCGTTGCTCGCCATCTACCTGTGGTTTCTGGCGAAGACGCGGCGGCAGCTCAGACCGCCGCTCTAGGAGGAGGAGGCTATGTTCCCGATCGTCACGATCCCGAAGAAGAACAAGGACGGCGACGCACAGAAGGCGCCGCAGGAGTCGAGCCTTGTTGCCCCGATCCTGATCAAGGACAGCCGGCGCTTCGTCAACGGGGTGTCGCTTGCGGTTGCGGCCATCGTGTGGGTCGCGGGCGTGATCGGCGCGGTCGTTGCGGGGGAGGGGCTGCACCGCAGCGATCTCGTCCCCGCGTTCCTGCTACCCGCGCTCGTCATCGGTCTTGTCCTGCTGTTCGCCATCAAGGTTGTGGACCAGTGGGAGAAGGCGGTGATCCTGCGCTTCGGGAGGTTCCGGGGCCTCAAAGGGCCGGGGTTGTTCTGGATCGTGCCGGTGGTGGATGTGATCTCGCACCTGGTGGACCAGCGGGTACGCGCCACCGACGTGACCGCCGAGTCCGCCCTCACCCGCGACACGGTTCCCGTCAACGTGGACGCCATCGTGTTCTGGCTGGTGTGGGACGCTCAGAAGGCCGTTCTCGAGGTGCAGTCGTACTTCAACGCGATCTTCCTTGCCTCGCAGACCGCACTCCGGGAGGCGATCGGGCGGCATGACCTTGCCGAGATGATCACCGAGCGGGAGAAGCTCGGACAAGAGCTCGCCAAGATCCTCGACGAGAAGACAAACCCGTGGGGGATCACCGTGCAGTCGGTCGAGATCCGGGACGTGCGGATTCCCTCCGAACTGGAGGACGCGATGTCGCGCCGCGCTCAGGCCGAGCGCGAGCGTCAGGCCCGCATCATCCTCGGCACCGCCGAGACCGAGATCGCCACCCTGTTTGCAAAGGCCTCGGAGCTGTACCGGGAGAACCCTACCGCAATGCACCTGCGCGCCATGAACATGCTGTACGAGGCGATCAAGGAGAAAGGCAGCATGGTGATCGTCCCCTCGTCGGCGGTGGAGACCATGGGCCTCGGCGGTTTGCTCGGTACCACGGCCCTGGGAAGCGTCGCTCCGAAGTGATGACGCGCCGAGGGCAATGGGTCACTGACGTACAGCGGTGGGTTCAGCGAGGGCTCGCCGGGACGCTCGGCCGGCGAAGCGTCCCGGCCTCGGTGGTGGCGTAGCAGTTGCTTCCCAGGTAGAGCAGCGGCTTGAGTTGATCGAGGCGGAGCACACCGTCGGCATCGAAGGCGTCCGGAGAGGTGTGGATTCGCTGGACCTCCCCTACCAGCAGCGTCTGATCGCCTACGTGGTGTCGCTCAAGCAACAGACACTCGGCGGACACGTACGCAACGGCCAGCGACGGCGTCGAGAGAGCCTCGCCCGGGGTGAGGGCGAGCTTGAGGGTCGCGACCTTGTCCGCGTCGCGACCCGAGAGACGGCCGAGCGCCTCGGCGAGCACCGCATGCTCGTTGGAGAGGAAATTGACGGTGAACTCGCCCGTCCTGAGGACCAGTTGGTGGCTGTATGTATTGGGCGACAGGCACACGCCGAACAGCGGGGGTTCCGACGAGAGGGGTGTGGTCCAGGCCACCGGCGCGAAGTTACAGGTCTTCTTCGCATCGTCCCTCACGCCAAGCACGCAGACGAGACGGGGGTAGTAGAAGTAGCAGCAACCCGGAACGGAGGACTCGTCCGCCATGCTCCCTCCCCTGGTTCGTGGCAATGATACCCTCAGGTCAGGAATCGGCCCCGAGCGTGCTCGGGGGGCACTTCTGCGGCGGAGGGTGGTCGGAGCGCCGCAGAGCCCCCCGCAACAGGTTGACACCCCTGTGACGTTCGCGTAGCGTGCCGCGCGCCCGGCACCCCGGGTGGAGAGTGTCGGTGGCGCGTCTTACCGAGTTCCAGGGAAAGCAAGTGTTGGCCGCGGCGGGGATCGCCGTCCCGAAAGGTGAAGTGGTCGGCACACCCGAGCAGGCCGCGGCGGCAGCCGCGCGTCTCGGGACCTCAACGGTTGTCAAAGCGCAAGCGTGGACCACCGGCCGCGCGGGCCGTGGCCTGATCCGCTTCGTTGAAACCCCTGAAGGTGCCGGGCAGGCCGCCGCCGCGATTCTCGCAACCCAGGTGGGCGACTTCCCGGTGACCCAGGTTCTGATCGAAGAACGCGTGACCGTCGCCAGCGAGCGCTACGTCGGAATCATCCTCGACGACCGTCGTCGCTGCCCCGTGCTTCTCGTCTCTGCGCGCGGAGGCTCTGGGATC
>Ga0335070_10000886_pt1 | contig 34285 bp, 33 predicted proteins | sample Lox_Sample_13_FD_206722 | JGI IMG/M metagenome (GOLD analysis project Ga0335070, IMG submission 206722) | Soil microbial communities from Loxahatchee National Wildlife Refuge, Florida, United States - Lox_Sample_1.3 | ecosystem: Environmental > Terrestrial > Soil > Wetlands | place: USA... | reverse complement strand
TGCCCCAGTTCTGGACCACTACTGACTGATAGTGCAGAACGTTGACACAACGTTACAGAACGGGCAAAGGGTCGGAGTGCATCACTTGATGTCAACAATCGCCCACAACCCGTTCTTCTTCTGAAGTGAGAATGCAATGTCGCCACTTCTCGGCTGCGCGGAGCCGTTTTTGGGCGTGTACGTTTGAGAGAACGATCCTTTCACCGTGGCGCTGTTGTGATCCTGGCCAATATTCGGCGAGCCCACGTGCAGATTCATTTGAATAGCAGCGGCCGTGGCAAACGACTTTTCGACCAGGTCAAAGGTCTTCGGCGCGATGGTGGGCCAAATCGTCTTCAACTTCTGGGCATCGCGGGATTCATAGGCGTCCTCATACGTCTTGAGCAGGTCTTTAATCGCCGCGGCTTCCCTGTCCGGATCAAAGCTCAAAGGCTGAGTCACGTTCGAACGGTCTGGAGGGATATCGGGGACGTTCTCGCCGTTCTCGACCACGGTGTTGGACGGGATAGGAACCACGAGCGGCTTGGCTCCGAGGCGCGAAAATACGAAGTCGCCATCTTCGTGTCCGGAGTCGCGGAGGTAGTCGTACTTTGGCACTTGGCTCGAACGTCCCGCCACCCGTGGCCGAAGCGCTTCAAACAAGGAATCCGCGGTAAATTGGCTGTCTTCCATATTGCGCAGGACCTGGAGTAAAGCCCCGGCGAACACGGAGTGCCCTGCCCCGCCCCCGCTATCGGCGACGGGTTCATTGCCTCCGCTAGCCAGCAACGTCCTTGATTTCGACTGCAACATGCGTGCCAGGACTTTTTGCTTGTCGATCAACGTAATTCCAACGTTAGCGTCGCGGGTAAGGGTTCCGGAATAGCAACTATCGGAAATAATCAGCACGTGGAAGGAGTGGATCGCCTTTATGTCGCGAGTAATATCGTCGGCGCTGATCCAGTTCTCGTTGTTGTCTTTGTCCGCATCCACGGGCAGCCAATACGCTTCATCTACCTCTTTGTCCAAATTGCCGTGTCCGGCGTAGTAAATCAGTAGATTCGAGGATTCTGGAAGAGTGCGCCGGTAGTTGACCAGTGCCGTAATGATCTGACTACGCGTCGCATTGTGCAGGACCGTTGCATGAAACCCGTAACGGTCGTGCAGTACGGTGGCGATGGCATCGGCATCGTTGACGGCCGTCTGGAGTTTCACCACATTTTTATAGTCGTTATTCCCGATGACGAGCGCTTCATAGGTTCCAAGGCTTGCGCCGGTCCGCTGTGTTTGACTCGCGTCAGTGACCTGCCGCGTCCCCTGCTGTGCGACGGAAAAGGCCGCGCTTACACACACAATCGCCACGACGACCAGAAGGCGTTGCGAAGAAAACCAGTTGTTAGCCATACCTGCCCCCAAGCTAGCGATGCGCCGCTATAGGCATGCTGAGCCGAGCGGACGGATACCGCCTCGCAAATCAAGACTGCCCCCGTTTCGATCGTGCTTTCCCGGACGATTCCGTTTCATTCCGGCCAACCCCGCTAACCCTTCTTCTTCACTACCAGGACGCGCTGCACCGATGTCCACGATCCAAGATCGAGAGGCTTGCTCAATACGGCCGAAACCTGGCGCGTCGTTCCGGCGGAATCCGTGAGCAACTGCTGCAAAGGATCAGTCAGATCGGAGTCGTCACCAACCGATCGGATTGCTCCTTGCTGGAGCGGCCGAAGGTCGATCGGCTTATAGCTGGCGAAGACCTTCAGAATATCCAGGATTCGCGATCGTCCCTTCGGCACAGACGTATTAAGGGTGCGCGTCAGCGTGGTTCCCGGCTTCAACACCTCCATTGCACCCTGCTCGACCGGGTAGACCACGCCGATGCTGCCGTCGCTCGATAGGTCGAGAATCGCCACATACACATCGCGCGCCGATTTGTTGGTGAGGCTGGCATCGACCGTCTCCCCTTCTATTAAACCCATATCCGGCTTGCCGATCTTGGCCAGAGGGTCGCGGGTCTGGCTGCCCTTGAGTGTGAACTGCAAATCAATCTCAGATTGTCCATTGCGAATGGACAGCACGTTGAACCACTTGGCCCACTGCGTGACCTGGCCTGTAATCCGGTCGACCATCGCCGGATCATTCGCGGCCACCGGCGTCGAGAGCGTCGTTGAATCGGCGGCCAGCGTCTGGATCCTTCCCCCAGCTTCTTTGATCTGCATACTGCAACTGGCGGGCGACGTAACCAGTTCTACAAACTTCAGCGACTGCAGCGCGTCCCGAACCGACTGCAGCGCCGGGGAATTCTCCACCCCATCGATAAACACTCGCAGGCGCGAATTTCCAAATCGATGTTCGCGCTCCACCGCACGTGAACTGGGTGCAACTTTCCCGCTGAGCACGGTGGCATCGGAGCTCAGCGCCGTCACCGATGCAATCTGCACCTTCGCCACTGGCTTTTCTGGCGGAGTGAACCGCTTGGTGCCCGGCGCATATACGTCGTAGGTTGATCCAACGGTCGCGCCTTCCACCTGTCCGGTGGCAAGTGTGACCCTCCGCGGATCCGTCACCGACGGGGAGGCCACGACATACGACTTCGCCAGACTACTGCCGTCGCCGAAAACGTATTGGTCTGCTTCCGCGCCCTCCAGCGATGGATGCTGCGCCGGATAGTTCCCCGTCACGTTTCCGACGACGCTGTCCATCACATCGCGATAGGTCGCGCCTGCCTTGGCCACGCGTAGTTGCCGCGTCAGAAAGTAGGTCAGCGCGCCGTGATCTTTCCCATCGGCAAAATGCTCGAAGGCGCTTTCCTTCGAAGTTGCAGCGGCAATGGTGACAAATTTCGGCGAAGCGTCTGTCGTGGATGAACTGAGCCCGCGCTCTCCACCTGGCCGCGGAGGCTGGGGCCGGGTGTCGGCGGCAATGCCCCGAACACGCGCCCCCCGCACCAGAGTTCCGGAGTGGCAGCTATCCAGAATGAACGTCACGTTGTTTGTCTTCGCGGCAAGTTGCACGAGCAACGGATGTAACTCAGCTCCGCTGATATCGAACACCTTTCCCGCGGGATCTCGCGAATCGTAAGGAACGATCGTCCCATCCATGGCGCTGATCATTTTCCCCGATGTATCCGCTTCCTGTGCGCCATGGCCGCTGTATTGGAATAATGCAATGTCGCCGGCTTGGGCATGGGCGATGAGATGATTCTTGATTGCGTTAATAATGCCGACATGCGTCGCCTGAGAATTGGTCAGCACCATGATGTTCTCAGGCGGGAACTCGAACTTGCCGATCAGCACTTCCCGCATATCTTCGACGTCGTTGACGGATCCGGCCAGCGGCGAAATAGCGTTTGGATATTCGTAGTCGTTGATCCCCACGAGCAAGGCCCACTTTGTGGGTGTACGCCCGGTGCTGGTCTGGGCCGCGTTGACAGTGCTCAACGAGCGAAAAGCAACGCACAGCAATGCGATCAGCAGCAGAGCGCCTGCTCTGCCGAGTCGTGACCAGTTTTTCTCTCTTCTATTCATCGATCGCCTTGTACTGCAGGGGGATGTAGCCTTTGAATCGTGACCACGTTGTCGGGTGACAGATCACCCTCGCCTTGCTCCCGGAAGCCTCGCAAACATCAATGGTTCCGTTGGGGTGATATCCGGTAAAAAGGACGACGTGAGAGCCCGCCCGGTTCAACACATCGCCCGGTTTCATATCGGTGAACCAGTTGTATTTTGGCTTGCCCGCAATCTCGCGCAGATTGCTTGTACTGTAGGAGTGCCCCATGGATTGCAGGCCCCAGCAAAACATTACAAAACCCGAACAATCGATGCCTGTGGTGCAACTCAACACTCCGTCGCGGCTGTGCGAACCCGCCGCCAATCCTTGCGACAGCTTCTTATCGAATTCGTCAATGCCGTCGGTTCCACCCCAGCGATACGGAATTCCAGTGATGCGCTGGCCCGGCTTCCAATCACTCTGATATCTGTGCGAACAAGACGCGTGCAGGTTCGACTGGCCACACGTCCAGGGATGATCGGCCAGCTTATGTGCCCGGGCCACAATCTCAGGACGGGTCGTCAGAGGCAGCTGAGCGATGGCGCGAGTCTGTCCGCCCGACGTACCGGCCGCCAATACCGCTGTAATCACTGCCAATCCCAAGGGGAAACGCACGGAATAGTTCGATCATCCTTTCTCGCCTGTGAGGAATCGGCACGCAGGTTCGAGCTGAGGCGCCCGCTGTGCCTACTTACTCCATGCTCCAGACGTTAATCCTTACTTCCGACTGAGTCGTAAATAGTTGGTAAACCATCCCTTTAGCCACTCGTAACTCATCTACTGGTGGAATGTAATAGTCCAGCGGAATGGTAGCGATCTGGGCAACTAACTTTCCATCGGGTCCATACTTCATGACCCCCTTATTCAAGTTGATGGACTCATCACTGGTCTCAGCTTCCCCCGTCGTAGACTCCAGAGCCACATAGGTATTGCCGGATCTATCTGTGGCAAGCCACTCGAGCGAAATGAGCCGCGACTGCGGTGTGTCGAATTGAATGGTCAACTGCCCGCCATGAAAATCTCCGGTGGCAGGACGACTGACCGTCCCACGATTCAATCCGTTCAATTGGACTTCCGATTCGGGGGGCAGAGCGACCTTCTGTCCGGAGCGCTCGTGCCCATCGCTATCAAAGGCATGAAGTTCACCGGTATTGGCTTGGCGTATGAGGAAGGAATCTTTGCCGACGCGCTTCACGCTGTCGGCCGCGAATCCGACCTGCCATGACCGCAGAAACGTGCCCTTTGCATCAAAAACTGCGACTCGTCGCGCCAAAGGATCGGTAATCAGCACACGGCCATCTTCAAAAACATCGAAACCGTTCGGCCCTTCCGGCAGTTCATCTGTCCCTCCGGGAGAAACCGTCAGGGATGCCGCGTCATTCTCGCGGTTCTCGGCAGCGCCGCCTGTCTTAAGAATATGGATTGGAATTCGAATGATGCGCGTCAGCACAACGGCGCGAGCGTTTTGTGATGCTTGCAGAGGACTACCCGGTCCACTACCTGCCAGAAAGGCAGATAGAACAAGAGTCAGGAGGACCCCAAGATAACGCATTAGCGCCCCCGCAAGAAGTGGCCAGATCATAGCGCAACCAATATCCCTTGTCCACACGGATCACAGAAACGATCTCGTCGATGCGAACGAGGTCGAATAGTATTAGTGGATCGGAGTCAATCGACTTCCTTCGTCGGCATTCCAGACTCGAAATCGATTTAATAGTGCTCTGGCATTGCTGGTCGTTTCAAAAGTGATAAACATATCCTTGACACCCATGTGCCTCGGTGCTAGCGTGCCCATCCATGAAGACTTCGCGCCGTGACCTACTCTCGCTGCTACCACTCGCCGGCGCCTCTTCATTACTTCTGAACGCCTCCGAAACTCTCAAAGGTTTCGCGCAGCAACCGGCGGGCGAGACTTCCGATCCCGCTTCCTACAATTTTTGGACGCAGCAGGTTCGCGATCCGGATGCTGCCGACGAAGCGCACACTCGCGGACTCGGATCGAACGCTCCCCGCGCATCCTTCATTTTTTTCGACGAACACAACGGCTTCGTGACAGGCAGCGACATCGGCGACGACGGACTGAGAGACACGGGCGACCTCGACGTCATCGTCAATGTCGATCATGTGCGGCCTTCGGCCGCCGATCAAAGCCGCTTCGTGAATCTCGAGGGCGGTTCCCTTCGCATTGATCTGCAACAAGGCATTCCGCTTCCTGGCCTAGCCGAAAGATTGGCATGGACCGCCATCGCCGGCTTCCTCCCGGAAAACAAAACGCTCCCTGCCATGAAGGAAATGACCTTCGATCCCGGCAGCACGTGGGGAAAACTTCAGACAGTTCCCTTGCCCGGCGGCTTGGGACGTTGGACATGGAATTTCTTTTTGCAGAAGCGAAAGAGTCGCTGGATGCAGGTTTTCGATGTCATCCGCCGCACGCAAGGGATGCTCGCGCCGATCTTCGGGCTCGGGTTCCCCGCTATCGCCACCACTGCCCTGAACACCGTAGACGCGCTCGTGGGCGAAATCACTCGCGACGAGCGTACGGAATGGCTCTTCCAAAGCCCCGATGTCACCTTCTATGGCACTAAGCGCGCTCGCGACTCATATGAGGGAACCAAGCTTCGCTTGAAGAAGGGGATGTACGTCATCATGCCCAGCGATAAGCTGTCGCTCTTCGCGAAACAACAAAGCGGCCTGGTCATTAAGGACGGACTCATCGTTCCGAAGAACACTCCGAGCCTTGAGGTGGAAGGCGCGGCCAAAGAGACGATCAAAGACATCACTTACCTGACCGTTGGCGTCACCGCCCGGTACCGAGCCACAGGAAAGAGTTAGCGGATCGCGAGTGTGGTCCGATTCATCGGCGACCTCTCGATGCTCGCAAAAAGTTGCAAGACTCTGCAACGCAGACCTCTCCGACCGACTTTCCCTCCGCTAAATTCACGTTCGATAGTTGCCCTCCCGCAATAAACACGATCTGAACGTGCCGCCGACGAAATTCAATCACCACCGTTTGTGCGATCTGGGTTGCCTTGCTTGAGGCTGCACGATAATAACCCGCGGTCACGCGGGTCACAAGGCGAAATCCAGCCACAGCGATGCCGAAGCATTGGGATTGACGAGCACTTGACTTCGGAAAGCTTGACCCATCCCTCCAACCGCCGCGTTCGCGTCGAAAAGCAGGCCATTAGCAGAAAGTGTTAGGAGGTCGTGCTAGCATCACTATAGTATTCGGTTCTGGCACCCTGCCGAAGCTACCGCTCAAGATCCAGTCAAAGCCTCCTCTCTCCATTCAGGATGGCCCAGAAAAGGGAGTTCTGCATGGCTATGGACGACATCCGGAAAACAATCCGCATGCGCAAGGAAGAGGGCTATGCCTCGGACAAAGAGCTGAGTCCACCCATTGCATCGGGCGTGCCGTCCGCACAGGACATGGACGATTTGCTGGCCGCCATTCGCACCCGCGGTCTGGACGTAATCGAAGACGAGCCGGAGTTGCCTTCGGCTTTGGAACAGAGGCTGGCTAGCGAGCCCGACGAAATTGACGTCAGCCCGGCTCCGGTTGCCCATGATGCTGCCAACGACCCAGTCCGCGTGTACTTGCGTGAGATGGGTGCCTCACCTTTGCTCACGCGGGAAGGAGAAGTAGAGATTGCGAAGCGCATCGAACGCGGGCAACGTTCCGTCATGAAAGCACTTTCCCGGTCACCTATCGTAGTTCGCCAGGTCCTGGCCATTGGTGAAGAGTTGAAACTGGGGTTGCGGTCGATTGAAGAAACCGTCGTCTTCGATGAGGAAGAGATCACCGAGGAGATTTTGCAGGATCGCGTCAAGGAAACCGCGCGTCGCATCGATCAGCTCCAGAACAATTACAAAACAGTGCTCCGCCTGGCGGAACAACTGGCGACTCTCGCGGCGGACAAGAAGACCCGCAAATATCGCCGCTGCCGGTCCCAGCTCAGCCGCCAGATCATCCAGAATTCGCTCATCATCCGCAACCTCGGCATTACCCCTTCCGAGCGCAAGCGACTGGCGGAACGATTGAGTAAGACGACGGACCTGATGCGTTCTCTTCAGCGCCAACTCAACAACTTGGAAGAGAAGATTGCGAGCACGCGCAGCGAAGAACTCAAGAAGAACTATCGCAGCACACAGCGACAGCATCGCACCGAGATGAAAAGGCTGGAGAGCGAAGCCGGCATGACCTTCGCCGAACTGCAGCGCGCGCAGCGTGAAATCATCCAGGGCGACATGAACGCGGAAAATGCCAAACACGAGCTCATCGAAGCCAACCTGCGTCTGGTGGTTTCCATCGCGAAAAAATATGGTAACCGCGGACTTCCCTTCCTCGACCTGATCCAGGAGGGCAACGTCGGCTTGATGAAGGCGGTCGACAAGTTCGACTATCGCCGCGGATACAAGTTCTCCACCTATGCCACGTGGTGGATTCGCCAAGCCATCAGCCGGGCGATCGCCGACCAGGCGCGCACCATCCGGTTGCCAGTGCATATGATCGAGGTCGTCAACAAACTGGTGCGCGTCTCGCGGCAATTGGTCCAGACCCTAGGCCGCGAGCCTACCTCAGCGGAGATCGCGCGGCAAATGGATATCCCAGAGGCGAAGGTCCGCCAGGTGCGCAAAATCATGCGGGTACCAATCTCGCTGGAGACACCGATCGGTGAGGAGGGGGATTCCCACCTCAGCGACGTCCTCGAAGACCGGGCCCAGGTCTCGCCCGCCGAAGCGGTCATCAACGCGAACCTCAAGGAGCGAACTGCGCACGTGTTGCGAACGCTCAGCGCGCGCGAAGAAAAGATCATCCGCATGCGTTTTGGTATCGAAGACGGCTCGGAGCGAACCCTGGAAGAAGTGGGCCGGTCGTTCGACGTTACCCGCGAGCGCATTCGCCAGATCGAAGCCAAGGCGCTGCGCAAGCTGCGTCATCCCTCCCGCTCGGGCAAACTCAAGACGCTCTTCGACGACGTACGGGAATAAGCGCGCCGGGCAGCAGAACGCACACGTAGGCAAGAATCACACCGACCCGTGATGGCACTCACTGACAATTCCAGCCCGGGATGCTCAATTTTAGGCTGAGGTTGCGAGTCCTTCCTCACCTGCTAGCGGGCCCCGTTCGATCCAATCAAGGCAACTCGCAAGTATCGGGTTTTTCCTGCGACCCGAGTGTGGATCCGTCACTACCCCGCCGAGTCGCCGCAAAACACCGAATCGGAATCGAATCATACCCACCACAAGATGTGACGCGAGGAGTATGACTGGCGCAACGGTCGTCATTCTCAATCCGCAGCCATCATTCATTCCTCAACTTCAGTTCTGCGATGTTGCAGATAAGGAGAGTAACGATATGCGAAGAAGGCTTCTTAGATTCATCATCGGAATCTCGGCGGTCATAGCTATAGTTGTCGGCTTGGGCGGCAACGCACAGGCAGTAAGCAAATTCAAAATCCTACATCGCTTCCACAAAACAGACGGAGCCTATCCCGCCGGCAACCTGACCTTTGACGCGGCAGGCAATCTGTACGGTACGAGTGGGGGTGGCGACACCAGCTGCGGCTCCGGTGGCTGCGGCACAGTCTACGAACTGACGCCCAATGCGGACGGAACCTGGAGTGAAACCGTGCTGCATTACTTTACTTCTACCGAGGACAACGAACCCGCGATCGGCGTCACGCTCGATGCGGCCGGCAACCTATACGGCACGACCGTTCAAGGCCCCGATGCGGGCGACGTGTACCAATTGGTGCCGCAACCGGACGGCAGCTGGACCGAGAACATCCTGCATAAATTCGGAGGAGCTTACGACGGCAACCCCCAAGGCGGTATGGCCTTCGACGCGTCCGGAAACCTGTACGGAACTTCGGGATGGGGCTGTGGTCTGGCTGGCGAGAGCTGCGTTTTCGAAATGACGCCGACCAGCGGCGGTAGCTGGACATTCACTGCCCTGTATCAGTTTCCCTTCTCTGGAGCCGCGGGCTGGTATCCCAGCGGAACCACGCCGATCTTCGACGCGAAGGGGAACATCTACGCCACGACGGCTTTCGGCGGCGACTACGGCTGCAGCCCCTACGGCAACGGGTGTTATGGCCTTGGCGTTGCCTTCGAGTTGTCACCGAACGCCGATGGCACCTGGACCGAGACGTTACTGCACACGTTCACCGGTGGCAACGATGGCGAAAGCCCCACGTGCGCTCTGGTGTTCGATGCGCGCGGAAGTCTTTACGGGACGACGTTTTCTGGCGGCGAATACGGGAATGGCAACGTATTCAAACTGATTCCGAACGCGGACGGAACATGGACGGAGCGCGTGCTCCATCAGTTCACTGGAGGGAAAGACGGTAGTGTGCCTTTTGCCGGTCTGACCTTCGACGCACAAGGAAACCTCTATGGCACAACCACGGAGGGAGGCGCATTCGGGTACGGGGTTGTTTTCGAGATGAAGCCCACCGGCAACGGGGGATGGAGTTACAGCGTGCTCTATTCCTTCAACGATACCGTCGGCGCTCGTCCCGATGCTGGATTAATCCTGGACGCGGCCGGGAACCTCTACGGCACAACCGCAGGGGATGGCAAGAAGACCTTTGGGTCTGTGTTTGAGATTACGCCGTAGGTCATTTCGCTGGACTCACAAGCCGCCTGTCGCGGGCGGCTTTTTAATTTGGTGCAGGGTTGGTTGAGTGCCGCAGTCGCGCGAGCGATAATCGCTCCGAGAGATGGCGCAAACGGCAAAGCCCGTGCAACTGGAACCGCAAACGCTGAAAGCGTTTGATGCTTACATTCACCAGGCCGAAGCCGAGATGGAGCAGACTCTGCGTGGAGGAGAGGCGTTCCTCTGGTCGCAGCAATCGCAGGAAAGAACTCAGGATGTCAGTAGGGGACAGGTCGTGGCGGAATTTTGGACTGGCCAGGGTCCGGCCAAGGTGCCGGTCGGCCTCATCCACGACTGGATCGCAGCCGCCTTCATTCCCGCGTCGACGATCCGGGAAGTATTAGCGGTGATTCAGGAATACGACAATCATAAGAACGTCTACAAGCCCGAGGTCGTGGACTCCAAGCTGGTTCGGCGTGACGGAAATGATTTCCAAGTTTACCTGCGGCTGCTCAAGAAGAAAATTATTACCGTGGTTCTCGATAGCGACCATGAAGTGCATTACCGTCCGGTGGACCGAACACGTTGGGAGTGCCGCTCCTACACGACGCGAATCGCAGAAGTGCAAAACGCGGGAACTACGGACGAGCGAATCCTGCCGCCGGATACCGGTTACGGATTTCTCTGGCGCTTGTATTCTTACTGGCGATTCGAGGAGCGCGATGCGGGAGTCGTGGTCGAATGCCGCGCCATCTCCCTAACGCGGGACGTGCCGTTTGGCTTGGGATGGGCCATTGAACCGATCATCCAAAAGCTTCCCAAGGAGTCGCTGATCAATACGCTAGAGGCGACGCGGCAGGCGCTGCTGAGGCGAAAGCAGTAGGGCGCTTCGCTATCGCGGTTGAATCACTTAAACTTTTGATGGGATGTCTGCATTTCTGGATTACCGCAGAACAACGTCCAACAGAGCGTCCAACGCGCTCCCACTCATCTCTGACGATGAGGCGAAGGAAAGTCCGGAGTGTCGGTCTCCCGGAGGGCCTTCGACTCTCGCCCTTCCAACTCGGCCTGGCGATGTTGGGTAGCTTCAGCGGGATCGGTTCCCGCCTTGATCTCTGTTTTCTCGATGAAGTAGCGCCAGCCTTCGTGCCGGTCTGCCGAGTCCTGGGAAGACTCGAACTCTTTCAACTGCAATTCTGCGTTTTGCTTGCCCCGGATGACGGCGATCACTCCCGCCGATCGATAGGTGCGGACATTATGCCGAATGATGGCGTAAGAAGCGGTGTTTTCGTCGCGTGTCAGATAGAGTCCGTTTCGTAGTTGCTCAGAACATCAGGTCGTGTTCGCAGTTCACACCCGATGTCGCCGATGATCTCTGCTCTCAGAATCCTGGTTGGTTTCGCTATGAAGCTTGGGACGTGCTTCGTTCACCCTCATGGTACGCCCGTTGACCGTGGTTCCGTCCAGCGCAGCGATGGCGGCTTGGGCGTCCGTCGCCTGGGCCATTTCCACAAAAGCAATGCCGCGGGGCTCGCCGGTGTCCCGGTCCATGACTATCGTGACCGATTCGACGGCTCCATGGGCTGCAAACACGTCTCGCAGCTGTTGCTCGGTTACCGTGATATCAAGGTTCCCGACAAAAATGTTAGTCACGAGTTCGCTCCGGCCACTGATCGTGCCGAATATCTGTGCTGGAAGCAGAAGCGGAATGTGCGAAAGGCGACCTGGAGAGATCGCCTTTCGCAAGACGTCGCACTCTCAGAGAGGTTGAACGTTCTCGGCCTGCAGGCCCTTGGGGCCCTTGGTCACGTCGAACTGCACGGTCTGACCCTCCTGAAGGCTCTTGAACCCTCCAGCTTGAATCGCCGAAAAATGCACAAAAACGTCTTCGCCACTCTGACGGCTAATGAAGCCGTAGCCTTTGGCGTCGTTGAACCACTTCACTGTTCCTTGTTCTGCCATGTTGATACTGTTCCTTGTCAAAATTGATTTTACGCTGGAGAGATTCGGAGGTACTGAAGGGCAGGTTACTGGCTGGTGAGGCGAGAACTGCTCACAACCGATTCGGTCTAACGCACACAGGCATCGTACGAGAAGGCGGGAGAATTGGCAAGACGATTCGACCAAGCCGGCCGTCAACACGCATGGCTGACCCGAGAAACGGAACGTCAGTTGTAGCCCCGATGGTCACGGGCGTCGTAGTCGCAAGCTTCAGCAGGATCGCAGCAAACAGGGTATACTGAAACTACTTAACCTCGAAGATACGCCGCAAAAATATCCGCGCCTTCGCGATTGAGAGATCGAGAGGCGCATGTTCGCGCAGCTTTTACCTCTGGGCCCGGCAATCTACTCCAAAACCGGCGGCAACCATATTCGAAAGCGTGCATTTTGACCCGCGTCATCACGCTGATCGCGACGATAACGCTCGCGGCGGCCGTGTTATTTCGTTCTCCATCCGACTTCCGGATGGGCGTGTGCATTATTGTGTCGGTGGCCGCGACCGCGGTTGTGATTCGCAGCTTTTTTACCGGCAAGTTCGTGTGGACATTGCTCTTCCTGGGAGTTCTGGGTCTATTTACACCGTTTCATCGGACTCAGTTTTCCCACTCACTCATCTCCATACTCGACATGGCGACTCTGGCACTCTTGGCGGCATCGCCGATAATCCTGGGAACCTCTTCTGGACCGTTGGCGCTGAAACACCCGGCAAGGAATGTTGTGATCCCGCGGCACTAGCCGTCAAAAAAGACAGGAGTTCATGATGTCCGCAAAAAATGGCGACAAATCCAGATTTCACCGCGAGCGCAAACAGAAAATCGCCCGGCGGAAGCGCAACCACGAACTGCTTGAGCGCTCGGCAAAAGCGAGCAAGCCAGCAGCTTCGTCAGGCCGGGTACCGAAGTCGGTGTCGGCATGACCACTACCCTGCTGCCTCCGGCGTCACTGCTCTCCGCCCTCATCCCTGCAATAGACAAGAAGAAGCGAGTGCTGCTCATCGACCCTTCTCAGACCAAGCGCGAGTTGCGTGCTGAAGTAATGAGAAAGCTCGGCATGGACGTAGACTGCGCGGCCGACATCCCGGAAGCTCGTTCCTGGTGGAGGGCTGCGTTATACGACCTCGTCTTGATCGATATGGAAAAAGGGCAAGGCTATCGGGATAAGTTTTGCGATGACCTTCGTGGCGCAACGCCGCCGCAGCGGTTGGCGTTCCTCGTTGGCCAGCCGGAGTATCTTGCCGCTTTGCCCAATGGAGATGGAGAGTCGCCCGTACAGAACGGCGACGACCATGTCATCAGTGACCTGAGATTCGCGCTCCCCGCCGACCGTGAGAACGTGGCACAGCGATGGGGAATTCTGGAAGCTTCGAAGCGAATCTCCGCCGTCCGCTCCGCGTCCATCGCGCGCACTCAGGCCATGCGTACGCTGCCCGCTCCACCACGAGATTCTGAAGGCCGTCCAGCCAGACGAAGTACGACACCGGTTAACCTGGATGATTTAATTAGAGAGGAAATGCGATGAAGAACCTGTACGTTGGCAACCTGCCCCACAGCACAACCGAAGCCGAGTTGCGAAACCTGTTCGAGGCACACGGGCCGGTGGAAAAGATCACGCTCATGACCGATCGGGATACGGGGCGTTCCCGTGGTTTCGGGTTTGTCGAAATGACGAACGCCGCTGAAGCTGACAAGGCGATCGCGGCGCTCAACGGGACCGACCTGGGCGGACGAACGTTGACCATCAACGAGGCCAAGCCAAAGACCGATCGTCCCCGAGGCGGTGGTGGTGGCGGCGGACATCGTTTTGGCGGAGGCGGGGGCGGTCGTGGGCGAGATGACTACCGCGGCCATCCGCGGCAACCGCGCGAACCGCGCTGGTAGTATGTGAGCGGACGCTCCTGTCCGCTGCTTTAGAATGAATAAAGTGCGACGGCTCAGGCTGCGAAACCGCCTGACGGCGAACAAAGAAATCCAGGGGACATGTATGCCAAGAGGGCGATCAACATTTACCAAACGCCAGAAAGAACAAACTCGCCAGCAACGACAACGGGACAAGGCAGAGCGCCGGAGTCAGCGAAAGCAGGATAAGCCTGCGGAAGGCAATGTAGACGAATTGGCCGAACTGCACGAACATGCGGCAGCACAGGCCGCGCTGTTCAACATTGGTGTGGACGACACTGAAACTGAGGAAGACTCCAGGCCGCGTGCTCGGATCGGCGAGTAACTGAGGAAGGTGCTGGAGCGTGATGGCCTGGCAGCGAAATCACGTGTATCGTAATAATCTAATGTGGGAGGAAGAGCGTGGCAGAAATTCGATTGCAAGAGGGCGAATCCTTAGAGAATGCGCTTCGTCGATTTAAGCGCAAGGTACAGTCGGAAGACATCATTAAGGAAGTGAAACGCCACTCGTACTATTTGAAGCCGGGCGAAAAACGCCGAGTGAAACAGGCTCTGGCGCGAAAGCGTGCCCGGAAAAAGAACCGCAAAGAAGGTTCCTTTGCGACGGACTCGCGTCGGGAAAAATGACGACCGTTTAGCAGAACCTGTTCGCTATGAACCGGAAGCGGCAGAAAGCAAAATGGTGGCGATTTCCGCAGGCCTCTCGACATGACAGTCGTGGCCGGTATTGACTTCATTGACCTGCCACCCGTAAGCACGAGCTTTCCTGGCAAACGGCTCGAAGAAGGGCCGCGCCGGATATGCTTCCGCAACACAGCTGACGAAGGTTGCCGGCATACTGGCCTTGCGGTTCTCGGGAAGACGAAGCGGTTCCTCGAAGCAGCGGAGACTGAAATCACAAAGTCTCTTACGCACAAAGTCTCGCGGCTCTCCTGGCTTGAGTCCCCAGAGATCCAGTTGACCTTCTCCTCCCGGCAAACGCCATCCGTCGCCATGCTCTCGGGCGACATTGCAAAAGAAGGCGCACACTTGCGGCGGGAGCAGGTCCATTACGCACTGCCCATCTTCTGGTATGAAGGCGTCTAAAAAGATCAGTCGCTGTACTTTGGTGGGATGGACCTCTACCGCGCCACTGATGACCATGCCTGCATAGCTGTGCCCTACGAGCACCGCTTTGTCTGCCAAGGATGCCAGCTCCGCAGAAACGTCCTCGACGTGTTGAAGCAACGTCACCTCAGACGTCAGATGGCTCTGGTCCGCGCCAAGCCCACGAAGAGTTGGCGTTATTACCCGATGCCCATGCTCTTCCAGTAAGGGAGCCAGCAAGTCCCACGTTCCACTCGACTGCCATGCGCCGTGTACAAGCACGAACGTCGACATGGGGGAAGAGTCTAGCAGGTTGGGATCGCATCCGGAAAGAGTTCAAGCTGGCGGTTTCTCTAGAACGCCGCTAACACGAGATTGCAATGCGCCGTTCGTTCGGCCCAAAGCTCTCGTTATGGGCTGATAGCGGGTGATCGAATCCGACAGACAGCGTGGCCTGTAAGGTCAAGCCGGGGCGGTTCCACCTGGTGCCCCGGCAACCAGCTCTAAAGCTCTATACAAAAACCTCACCCGGCAAAGCGGTCAGAGTCCGCGAGGCCAGCGTGTTTTGAATCATTCGCCGCGGTGGCGCATCTGTCGCCGTCCCAGTCTGTGTACGTTCAATCTTTAACTTAAGCGTCCGTTCAATCTGGCGCAGTTCCAGCACCTCCGCGCCTGCGGCTAAGGTCGAGGCGCGCCCTTGCAGTCCTGCCCTGCCCGTGCGACCAACACGATGGATAAAGTCTTCTGCCATTTTGGGCACGTCGTAATTAATGACGTGGGCAACGTCATCCACATGCAGACCACGGGATGCAACGTCGGTCGCTACCAGCACCTGGAAACGGCCTTCCTGAAACCCGCTCAAAGCTCCGTTGCGCTGCGATTGCGAGCGATCGCCATGAATCATGGCAGCCGCGAAACCGTCACGCACCAGTTCTTTCGCCAGTCGCTCGGTACCACGCTTGGTGCGGGTGAAGATCAGAGTCTGGCCCTTTTCCGCGTAGAGGAGTTGGCGGAGGACGTCGAGTTTCTCTCCCGGACGCACTTCGTAGGCTTTGAGTTGCACGCTTTCTGCAGGTTTTAGCACCGAGCCCAAAGCGACCCGGACGGGATCGCGCATGTACTCATTGACCAACCCGGCGACGGATTGTTCCATCGTTGCCGAGAAGCACAGAGTCTGGCGCTGACTGGGAAGGACTGACAGGATGCGCCGGATCGCCGGCAAGAATCCCATGTCGAGCATGCGGTCGGCTTCGTCCAACACGAGCAATTTCACGTTCTGCAGATTGGCAAGCTTGCGATTCATGAAATCCTGCAAGCGTCCGGGAGTGGCAATCACCAGCTTCGCGCCGCCGCGCAAACTTTGAATCTGGGCCTTCTCCGATACTCCGCCGATGACGAGGGCGGCGCGGGGCATGGCTTTCGTACGCAATTGCTCATATTGTTCTTCAACCTGTATCGCAAGTTCCCGCGTCGGCAGCAATACCAGAGCCACGGTATGACGCGCCTGCTCCTGCTGCAAGATTTCAATGAGCGGGAGGAGAAATGCCAGGGTCTTGCCGGTGCCCGTCTGGGCGGTGCCGATGACATCGCGGCCTTCGAGTGCAGGAGGAATGGCTCGTTCCTGTATAGGGGTGAGGGTGGTGAATTGAGCTGCCGCCAGCTTCTTTTGCAAATCAGAAGACAGGGGCAGTTCTGAAAATATAGTCATTTCGAGTTGGTTTCTTTCTGGAGGGACAAGTTGTCACGCACACTCTGACACACATCGAGAGCCGTGCTGCCGCTCGCATTTGGTTTTGGATTTCGCGTAAATAAACGGCGGGCAGGATGGGCGGAGATGAATCTAGTCTGAGAAAGTCGACTACCGCGTGGCAAGCAAACCGTAATCAATACGTCAACTTAGTATAGCAGAGAGGCGACAAGCACGGGTCATTACTTGAGTGTCTGGGGCCATTAAATAAAGACCCCTCCTAAAATGCCAATCCTCACGTTCAAAATGTGCACACAGGAACTGTTTGCATATCCGACTTACCAGTCATCTAATCTTGAAGATGCGTGGCCCGCAAGCGTGACAATGGGACGACGATCGGAGGAAACATGCAGAAACGCAAACTGGGCAAGGGCGATCTTGAGGTCTCGGCCATCGGTCTGGGCTGCATGAGGTTGAGTCCCGGTCACGGCACGGTGGCAGGAACCCCGCAGGAGATGATTGCGCTCATTCGGGCGGCGGTCGAACGCGGCGTCACTTTCTTCGATAGTGCCGAAGTCTACGGTCCGTTCGTAAATGAAGAACTTGTAGGCGAGGCGCTCGCCCCAATGCGGGACCAGGTCGTAATCGCCACCAAGTTCGGGTTCCAAATTGACTCCGGGAACGATCCGCATCCAGTCGGACTGAACAGTCGGCCGAAGTACATCAAAGAGAGCGTCGAAGGCTCTCTGAAAAGGCTCAAGATCGATGCTATCGATCTGCTCTATCAGCACCGCGTCGATCCGACAGTGCCCATTGAAGACGTGGCCGGAGCAGTGAAGGATCTGATTCAGGAAGGCAAGGTGAAGCACTTCGGATTATCGGAAGCGGGGGCACAGACCATCCGCCGCGCCCATGCCATTCAGCCCGTGACGGCCCTTCAAAGTGAATACTCGTTGTGGTGGAAACGTCCGGAAGAAGAAATCATTCCCACGCTCGAAGAACTTGGCATCGGCCTTGTCCCGTACAGTCCGCTGGGCAAGGGATTTCTGACGGGGACGATTACCGAAAGCACGCAGTTTGACCAGGAAGACAATCGTGGCAGTTTCCCCCGCTTCTCGCCCGAAGCGCGCAAGGCAAATCGCGCTATGGTGGATCTAATCGCAGCATTTGCCTTGCAGAAGAATGCAACATCCGCTCAGGTCGCGATCGCCTGGCTGCTCGCCCAGAAACCTTGGATCGTTCCGATTCCCGGCACCACGAAACTCGAGCGCCTTGAAGAGAACATCGGAGCGGCTGACCTGGAACTCACAGCAGATGATCTGCGCGAGATCGACGCCGCCACCGCAAAGATCACCGTACAAGGCGCCCGATATCCGGAAGAACTGGAACGGATGACGTATCGCTAGTTGATGCGCCACTGGAAACGGAGGCACTCATCGTGAATTAAGGAGGGTCCTGCACCGCAACAACGCTGCTTTACAATGGTTGATTGGAAGCCTATCATGGCAATAGAGAAGAGTTTTCATCTACTTACTCTTTCAGGTTCTCTGATCTAGATCAGCCCATCTGAAGTTGCCCACCTTAGCTTTCTCTGAACGAGGAGACTGCGCGATGGCAGGATCGACCTGTTGAGGACCCTTCGGCGAAGTGTTGCGGCTGTGGCAAGATCGAAGTGAATGTCGGCAAACGAGAAGATGGACGAAGCCGAGGTTCATGGCAAAGTTGCGTAGAGCCGACTAGTTCCGAACAGCAAACAGTGGGTGGCGGCTTATGGCCTCCGCTTTATTTGTTCCACCAGCCAACACGAAAGGATTATGAAAAATATCAAATTTGTCGTGAAGGTAAACCGCGGTAGTCTCGCCCCCTCTTTTGTGCAGCGGACTGATCGGACTCCGGTCCAGATGACCACCGACCGCAAACTGGCAATGGTGATGGGGAAGCTCACGGCGGAGGACGCCATCAAATCCATCCGGAAGTCTAGCGGTGTCCCAGAGCTAGTGCCTGTGCAGGTTGCAGTCTAGGCTGCCTCCATTTGTCGCAGAACGGGCCTGGGGGCACGATTGAAAGATTTGGCTGCCCCCAGGGATTCGAATCCCGATAAACTGATCCAGAGTTACTACCCCGTCGTTTCCACTATCGCTATGGGGTTGACGTTCGCATTAGTACTCGCGCAGCGTAGTCAGTGCGTCCACCGTAGAGAGCCAGTTCCCTCGGAAATCCGGTCTGTTGCGCGCTTTTCGGAAGAGATAGCGAGTTGATCTCGGACGATTTGGCAGGGCGCTTTGACGGAAATACCCAACCCCTCAAGTCACAGCATGCCGCAGCGGTTGCAGAGGCACCGTATCCAATTCTCATCATGCTCTCAGCGAGGGCGGAAAAACCTGCCGCAGCCAGGAATCAAAGCAGACGAAAGATTCGTAACTGTGGAGCACCAGGAGAGTTCTCTTGGCCCGGTCCGACAGACTGACCGCTATAACCGCAGGATCTTCGGACTCCGTGACCCCGACTTCCTTGCAGATCGCTCGACACAAGGCCGTCGGTGAAGGCTCGCACCAGCGGGCATCGATCCGCACAACGAAAGCGTCTTTTGCGCCGATACTTGGCGCCAGCGCATTCAGCAGGTGAGTTTTTCCTATGCCCGGGATGCCCTGAATATGCACAACGAGCGGTTCATCCCCAGGGCAAAGCGCTCCAAGCGATTGAGTTCTGCGCGGCGGCCAGCTAGCGTTTCAACCGTACGCCGTTCCAATCTGTCGCCCAGGGACATGGCCACAGTTCACGATGTCTTCGATCTTCCTGATCAATGATGTAGGGAGCTCGCCGAGACCGTTAATTTCGGAGAGGGATTGAGAAGATCTGGCTGCCCCCCAGGGATTCGAACCCCGATATGCTGATCCAGAGTCAGCTGTCCTGCCGTTGAACGAGGGGGCAGTCTGGTTTGAAGAAAAACCTGCGGCGAAGTACCCTTTGATTCTATGGTGCCTCACGGTAGCGGTCAACCGCTGGGCGCACCTTGGTGCAGACCAGCGAACCCAGTTCTGCACTGCGAATCTCGAGGAGACTGCAATGCCTACGCTGCTGGGAAACGTCACCACCACTTTGGACTATGCCGAAATCGCGCGGCGCGCGCTCGAACCAGAGCAGTGCGCGCTGGTGGTCATCGATATCCAGGAGAAGCTGCTGCCGCCCATTTTCCAGAAGGAACAATTGGTGCGGAACTCGCAACTCCTGATTCACGCAGCGGGCATTTTGAAGATTCCTGCGTTGGTTTCGACGCAATATTCCAAGGGACTCGGCAACACCGTGCCTGAAGTCGCTTCCCTGCTCCCCAGCGTCGAGGTCGCCGACAAGACGCTGTTTTCCTGCTTCGGCAGCGATGTGTTTTGTTCCCTGCTCAAGCGCTTGCCCGGCAATCGCAACACGCTGCTGCTGTGCGGCATGGAGACGCACATCTGCGTGGCACAGACGGCGCTGGCCGCCTTGCGCGAGGGATACCTGGTGCATGTCGCTTCGGATGCGGTCAGTTCCCGCGCCGAGTGGAACTGGAGGGTCGGGCTCGACCGCATGCGCGATGCGGCCGCCGTGATTTCTTCGACCGAGATGATGATCTATGAACTGATGCGGTCGTCCTCATCGACGGCGTTCAAAGAGCTGTTGCCGCACTTGAAGGGTTAAGAGCGCGGCCAAGTTCCAGGCGCTCGAATTCCCAGCGGAGTGCGTCATCAACAAATTGGTCACGGCCAGCATCCGACCGGTACAGACTGAGAACCACTCCCGACGCGCTACTCCTCTTTTTTCTTCACGCGCACGACCGTGATCTTGGCGAAGCCTTCGTCGAATGAGGGCGGCTTGAGCTTGGCGGCCATGCGGCGCATCACGTCTTCCGGCACCACGCGGTCGCGGCGCTGGTGGCGCTCGATGCAAACGTCGAGTGGTACATCGAAAAAGACCGCGTGGACTTCGTAGTTGTAATCCTTGGCGAGCTTAATCCAGTGCTGGCGCTCCTGCGGCGTCAGATTGGTCGCGTCCACATAATTCATGGGACGCTTCGCAATCAGGCGCGCTTTGAGCATGGAGCGAAGATTGGAGAAGACGAGATCCTGAAAGCGCTGTTCGCGCACGTCATCGAAGAGTAGAGAACGCACCATGTCGCTGGAAAGCGGGACCAAATTATGGCGTTTGAACCAGGAGCTTTTGCCGGAGCCTGGTAGTCCGATGGCGAGTACGACAATTCCTTTCGGGGGACGCCCCGGCGCTTGAGGCACAGCGGTAGGAACGGCTGGAGGCCTTGGAGCTGGCGACTCGGCCGCGGGCTCAGCTTCGACTGCACCTTCGTTCTCGGCTTGAGGTGTGGTATCGCCGGTGCCCTCTTCAGTGAGCTCTCCCACTTCGGGGATAATTCCCTTGCCTGCCGCGGGAGCGAACGCCTGAGCCACGGCCTGTTCGCGGCCACGACCGCCACGTCCGCGTCCACCGCGACGACGGCGTCCACGGCGCGCTGCGTTTGCAGCCGCCTGACGGCGCGGTGCAGCAGATTCACTGGGACTGGCTTCCGCTTCGGCTGGTTCGGCTTCCACTTCTGGCGCGGCGGCAGCTTCTTCAGGCTCGCTGGCCTCTGCGGCCGGAGCGGAGTCCTGGTCGACATCGAAATAGGCGGGCTGCAAAGGCGGTTCTGTCGGGGTCGGTGATTCGGTAGTTTTTTTCTTGCGACGCTGTAAGCGATCGCGCATCCATTTACGCATGTTCAGGCTTGTAACACAGATGACACGACCGGGGCAATGCGCGGCGCTCGTTTTTGAACCACAGACGATAGTGGAAGAAAGTTAGAGTAGAACGTGAATATGGCAAGCCAGGTTCCAACTCCCATTCGCGGGCAAAAATACGTTTCATTGAAGACGTTTCGCAAGTCGGGCGTGGGCGTTCCCACTCCAGTATGGTTCGGAGAGGAAGGCGGGAAACTTTATGTGATGACGCTCAGCAATTCGGGGAAGACGAAGCGGATTCGGAATAATCCAAGGGTGCAGGTCGCGCCCTGCACGATTCGTGGGAAAGTCACCGGGCCCGAGTTTGAGGCGACCGCACGCATTCTGCCGCCCGAAGATCACAAGCGTGCGCGGAAAACAATCAATCGGAAGTATCTGATGGCTCTGTTGACGTCGCCCTTTTCGCGAGCTGATGCCTTTTTCGAAATCAGCTTTGAGTGACGCGAGTCTCAAAGTCTCAGGGTTTCACGGTTACGTCTAAGTTGCCTTCCCACGCTCCCGTGGTCAGGTATTCGTGGATCGAGTTGGCCGCGCGGCGGCCCGCGCCCATGGCAAGAATTACTGTCGCTGCACCCGTCACGATATCGCCTCCCGCGAACACTCCCTTGCGCGTAGTGCGTTGCGTATTCTCGTCGGCTTGAATGTAGCCCCGCTTGGTTGTCCCTAGTCCCGGAGTCGTTGTCTGTACGATGGGATTGGCAGTGGTCCCGATTGCCATAATCGCCACTGACAGCGGCAGATCGAACTCGGAGCCCTGGATCGGAACCGGGCGGCGACGACCAGAGGCATCAGGCTCGCCTAGTTCCATGCGCACACAGCGCGCTCCCGTCAGCCAGCCTTTACCATCGGAGAGGAACTCGACCGGCGCGGTCAGCATCTGGAAGTCGATTCCCTCCTGCTGTGCGTGGTGCACTTCTTCGGCACGAGCGGGCATCTCGGCTTCACTGCGCCGGTATAACACGTAAGCCTTCGCCGCTCCGAGCCGGAGGGCGGAACGAATCGCATCCAGCGCGGTGTTTCCTCCGCCGATCACAGCCACATTCTTTCCATGCAGATCGAGCATGGGCTCGTCGTACGCGGGAAACTTGTAAGCCTTCATCAGGTTGATGCGGGTGAGAAATTCGTTCGCCGAGTAGACTCCGTTCAGGTGTTCGCCCGGAATGCCCATGAACTGCGGCAAGCCCGCGCCTGTACCGATGTAGACAGCGTCGAATCCTTCCTCCTGCATCAGTTCGTCGATGGTAACGGTGCGGCCGACAACAACATCGGTTTCGAACTCAACGCCCATCTGGCGCATGTAATCGAGTTGCTGGCGGACGATCGCCTTCGGAAGACGAAATTCCGGGATGCCATAAACGAGAACGCCACCCAATTCGTGCAGCGCTTCGAAGACGCGAACCTTGTGGCCTTTCTGAATGAGGTCGCCGGCCACGGTGAGTCCGGAGGGTCCGCTCCCGACAATCGCAACGCGCTTGCCGGTCGGTGAAACCTTTGCCACGTACGCGATCCCCATGCGCTCTTCGTAATCCGCGACGAAGCGCTCGAGATACCCGATTCCCAGAGGTTTCACTTTTTTCGAGAGCAGGCACTTCCCTTCACATTGATCCTCCTGCGGGCAGACGCGTCCGGTGATGGCGGGCAGGACGTTATCTTCGCGAATCTTCGCTGCCGCACCCAGGAAATCACCTTTGACGATGAGCTCAACAAAATCCTTCACTTTCACGCCGACCGGACAATTGTCGGTACAAGTCGGCTTGGCGCATTCCAGACAGCGACGGGCTTCTTCCTGTGCCAGTTCGGGGTTGTATCCGAGATTCACTTCCTCGAAATTATGGGCGCGGATTTCCGCAGCCTGCTCCGGCATCAACTGGCGCGGGACCTTCATGCGCTCTTTGAGAGGCAAAGGATTCGCGGATTTCTTTGCGGTCGTGGTCATCGCTGCACTCCTTGCCGGTCGACTGTTGTGGCGGCGCACACGTGCTCGCCCTCTGCTTTCTTCGGTTGAGCCTTCTGGAAATCGGCCAACGACCGCTGCTCGGCGTCGCGGTACATGGCGTTGCGCTGTACGAGGACCGAGAAATCCACTTTGTGTCCGTCGAACTCGGGTCCGTCGACGCAGGCAAATTCGCTCTTGCCGTCGATCAGCACACGGCAACCGCCGCACATACCCGTCCCGTCGATCATGATGGGATTGAGACTGACCACAGTATGGATGTGCTCTTTGCGAGTCAGTTCGGAGACTGCCTTCATCATGACGATGGGACCCACAGCCACAACCAGGTCGATCTTCGTGCCGTTTTCGATCAGTTGCCGGAGTTTGTCGGTGACGAACCCCTTGGAAGCGTAACTTCCATCATCGGTGGTGATCAGGAGGGCGTCGCTAACCTCACGCATCTCAGATTCGAGGATGACCAGTTCCTTGTTGCGCGCCCCCACGATGGAAATCACGCGATTGCCGGCGCGCTTGAGGGCCGCGGCCGTGGGATAAGCCATAGCTGTGCCCACACCGCCTCCGACTACGACGGCCGTACCGTAGTTTTTAATTTCTGACGGCTTGCCCAGCGGACCGACCACGTCGAGTATCGAATCGCCCGTGTTGAGCGAGTTCAGCAGGTTCGTGGTCTTCCCGGCTGCCTGCACCACGATGTTGATCGTGCCGCGCTCGGGATCGGAATTCTCGATGGTGACCGGAATGCGCTCGCCTTCTTCGTAAATACGGAGGATGACGAATTGTCCGGGCTTCTGTTTGCGCGCAATCCGGGGCGCTTCGATCACAAAGCGCTTGATGCCCGGCGCAAGAAGTTGTGCATGGATGATTTTGAACACAGACGCTCCGCTGCAAGGAAATAGCGAATTCCCCGACAACTTGATTGTGTTCGGAGGCGCTTTGGGCAGGCTGTGATTTGGATCACAACGGCATGTGCGGAGGGAACCTGTTACGCGGGTGTTACTCCGGTTTGAAAATCACTCCCTGGCTGGTCTTGCTATTCATCACGATGCGAAGGGGGTTGGTGAACTGCAGATGGCGCACGCAGCCTTGCTCGTCGACGGCGGCTTGGTCGGAGAGCCATTGCCAATCGACGGTTCCCTCTCCCGCATCCGGGTTTACCGTTAGATATCCGACCTGAAATGCGGTGAGATTCTGGAAGAAGTGACTGCCCTGCGACGGGGTGACGCGGAAGTCGCGGAAGCCGGCTTCGACGATGGCGCGGGCGCCGGAGATTTCGTCCCACTCGACAGGGATACCGAGCCATGGGTCGTTCGAGCCCCAGCGGCCAACGCCGATCAGCAGGTACGGGCGATTCTCCGAATTGAGTATGGCATTGAAGTGCGCCACGGCTCGGGCGACTTCCTGGCTACGGCTGCGCTCGAAGCGTTGCGAGTCGACGACGACGATGTCGTGCAGGTTGTCGATGTGACCGTTGCCGAGGACTTTGCTACTTTGGCAGATGAGCTGAGTGGGGTCGATGTCGCCGATCGTCAGGTCTTGATGGTCGCGTGCCAGGGTGAGGGGACGGATCTGGAGAAATCCGAATTCGGCGGGTTCGTCGGCCTGTGGCATGCGCACGGCGAATTCGACTTCGACGGGATTTCCGAGTGCGTCTTCGCCTGAGCGGACCAGCACTTCGAGAATCGCCGCCAGAGGAAATAGATTGTGCTTGAGCATAGGCGCAAACGTGACGACGCGCGCCCCGGGGCGGCTGAGGCCATCGTAGACAGCGTGATTGTCGGCCGAGTAGGTCGAAGCTACGAGGGGCAGAGTTCCGTCCGACTCCGCTATATCGAGCGTGTAGCGGCGCTCGTGGAAGTGGAGCGGACTGCTGCCCTCGCCGTCCAGTTCAAGGGCGCAGAACTCAGTCTGCGTGTTGGCGAGGATATCTTCGACGCACGAGAACTGCAGCAGGTTGCGCGGGTAACGCGGACAAAAGCTGATGCACTTGCCGCCATCGACCACAGTCCGGCCGAGTCCAAGCGCCACGGCGGCAATGCCGTCGGAATACGTCATCGGGTCGACGGGATAGAAATTGTGCGAGCGCACTACGCCCGAGAAGTCCGGATAGTAACGCGGACCGTGCGTTGTTCCGACGACCTGCTGCAGAATCACAGCCATCTTCTCTTCTTCCAGGCGATACGGCGTGGCGCGGACGTAGGCCTTCGCGTGCTGGCTGAAGGTCGAAGCATAGACCCGCTTGATCGCTTCGCTGAGCGCGTCGAGACGCGCCTGAAAGCTCGGTTGCTGGTTGCCCAGCATGAAGGTTTCGTACACCCCAGTGAATGGCTGGTATTGCGAATCTTCGAGCAAGCTGGAAGAACGCACAGCGATGGGATAATGAACTTCTTCGAGGAATGCCTCCAGGTTCTCGGTTAGCGCGAACGGAAGCGGACAGTCGAGGAAGCGTTGCTGGATTTCGCTGTCATCGTCGCAGTGAAGCGCAAAGTCACTGAGGTTATTCTCGGCCAGGAATTGATCGAACATATCCGTGGCGAGAACGACAGCAGGGGGGACCGCGATCCGAATGCCAGGAAAACGGCGCGTAATGCGGTGAGTGCGCAGGAGGTGGCGGACAAACGCGAGACCGCGGGCTTTGCCTCCCAGCGATCCAGAACCGATGCGCAGGAAACTGGACGGCGAGGGCTTGAACGTGTCGGCTTTGAAGTCTCCGATGAGGACTTCATTTTGCTCGGCGCGATAGTCGTTGATGGATTTGATGAGATCGCTGCGCAGGTGTTCCGGTCCGGTGAAGTCAGACACTTTGCGCGGACGGAGTTTGGCCGCGAGGGCAAACTCCGTACGCGCCATCAGCCAGTGCGAGAAATGATTGCGCTGCGCGTGATACATCAGGCTTTCGGCAGGAACGGTCTGGAGTTGCTCCTCTAACTCATTCAGATCTTTCGCATGCGCAACTTCCGTCTGATCGGGCATGCGGAAGACGAAGTCTCCGAACGCGAATGAATCTGTGAGGATGCGGCGCAGGTCTTTGAGCAGCGTGGGAGAGCGTTTGCGCAGGAACGAGTAACCCTCCGCGTGCGCCCGCGGACGAAATTCGGTACGGCTCGTCTGCAATACAACGGGAACATCGGGCGTGAGGCTCTTTACCATCCGCGCCAGTTCGAAACCGGCTTCAGGACTAAGCTTGCCATCCCAAGGGAATTCGACGTCGGAGACGAGGCCGAAGATGTAATCGCGATAGTGCTGGACGAGCTCCGCAGCTTCTTCGAAATTCGAGGCCAGCAGAATCTTCGGACGCGCCTGCATGCGCACCAACTTGTGCGCGACGTTGATGCCTTCCTGAATGACGCGGCGCGACTGTTTGATCAGTTCGGTATAGATCACGGGCAAAAACGACGAGTAATAGCGAATGTTGTCTTCGACGACGAGCAGGACGGGAACGCCCATGGCTCGCGTGTCATGCAGCACGTTGCGCTTGTCTTCGACGTATTTGACGATCGCGATCAGAATGCGGGCAGTTCCCTGCCAGAGAAAAACGCGATCAATGTCGGTGACAGGATTGCGCGCCACAAAGTCCTTGATCTCGCGATAGTCGTATCCGAGCACGACGACCGGAATGTCGAGACCGGCGTCGCGGACTTTGCGGGCGAGGTCGGCGGCATTGGTGTCTCCGACGGTAAGGTTGGTCACGATGAGGTTGTATTGTGGATTCGACTTGGCGAGTTCGAGGGCCTCGGCGCAACTGGCGACGTGCGTGATATTCGGAATCTGGCGAAGATTCAGTTCGAGGGATTCGCCGATGAGTAGCTCGTTGAGGCGCCCGTCTTCGCGAAGGATGAAAGAATCGTACAGGCTGGAGACCAGCAAAATGTTCTGAACGCGGAACGGCATCAGGTTGTCAAAACCTTCGAAGCGTTCTTCGGCGTCGAGAATCGGTTCGGTAATGGATCGGGCGATCATGGGGCCCTTATCGACAGGCAATGATACTCGTCTAAGTGAAGCTCGCACAGTGACGTAGTGCTTTTCTGCGACCCTACAATATTCCCGGCCGTCATTCGTCTACAGAGAGTAGATGAGTGGCGCGGCCAGCACGAAGTTGGTAGCTTTCGATCGGATGGCGCAAGAACAGGATCTGCGGATCGCGGAGGCCGTGAAGCGGGAGAGATCCCGGCTGCTCAACTTCATCCGGCGGCGTGTCGAAGACCCGGACGACGCTGAGGACGTGCTGCAGGATGTGTTTTACCGCTTGGTCGAAGCGAACCGGTTGCTGATGCCTATCGAGCACGTGACGGGCTGGCTCTTTCGTGTGGCGCGAAACCGGATTACGGATTTGTTTCGCAAAAAGGAACCGGAGAATTTTAGCGACCTTGACGTTGAAGATGAGGATGAGGAGGCGTTGAGTTTTGAGGACCTGCTTCCCTCTTCGGATGCGGGGCCAGAAGCCGCGTATGCACGGAAGGTGATGCTGGAGGAATTTGGGCGGGCGCTGCGCGAGTTGCCGAAAGAACAGCGCGACGTGTTTGTGGCGCACGAATTTGAAGGAAAAAGTTTTCAGGAAATTTCAGCTGCGTCCGGCGTGGGCGTGAATACGCTGCTGGCGCGGAAACGGTATGCGGTGCTGCGTCTGCGGGAGCGGCTGCAGCGAGCGTATGACGAATTTGTGAAATGAGGGACGAACTATGAGACGAAGATGGTATTGGATTGTGCCGTTCGCGATCGTTGGAATTCCGCTGTTCCTTTTCATCGGCGGCGAGGTGGTGATGCATCTGTGGAACTGGCTGCTGCCGCCGCTGTTCGGCTGGCGCATGCTGACGTTCTGGCAGGCGCTGGGATTGCTAGCTCTTTGCCGCATTCTGTTTGGCGGATTGGGACACGGCGGACCGGGCGGACGCAGGCGGCATTGGCGCGGCCGCTGCCGCGACTGGAGCCCGGAGGAGCGGGAGAAGTTTCGGCGGGCGATGGAGGAGGGATACGATTTTGGCTCCGCCACGCAAAAGGGAAATTGAATGACTGCTGATTAATGAAAATCGGACAACTTGACCAGTTTCACCGAGCTGTCGTTCGCGACGTCTTGCCGCAGCCATCCCAGATGACCCGCACCGAAGATGACAAGGATTTTGTCGTTCGGCGAATCGATCAATCCAACGATGTTGTGATAGATGCGAATGTTCCTTTGATACCACGCTGCTAGAAGATCAGGACCTGCATAGTCCGCGGGATCACCAAACGGCACAAGCGAGTAGTAGAAAGCGACTCCGTTGGCAGCCGACTCATCAGAGTTGAGATATTCAAACATCTCGAGAATCGTGTGCGAATGTAGAAATTCATCCTGCTCCTTGACCAGCTTGCCCATACTGTCGTTGGCCTTGGCAAACCTGTCAACCATGTTATTGGCCTTGGTGTAATTGACTACCCTCTCCCAAGGAAAGTCACCCTCTTCGTCCACAGGATACACAGTTTTGTGGGCTAGTTCTTTGGCCAGACGATAGCCGACTTGGTCGATCTCATTCGCGGATAGGGTATATTTTCCCGCTACATAGTCCGCATACTCGCGCGTCGCTCGCTCGCTACCGACCTCAGACTCGATCGCAATCTTCGTGGGCTGAAACCTTTTCAGTACTTGGACAAGTTGCTCGATTTCTTGCTGCCGTTTCGGCGCCAGAACGTCGTCAGCCTGCATGTTGTGAATATCGTGTCCGGGATTCGCCATGTGATACGTGCCCAGGACGAGAATTTCGGGTTTCGTGTTGGTTTGTGACGAGGAAAGAGTTGAAGCAGCCATAACAGCGCAAAGAAGTAGTGTGAATCGCACAAGTATCCCCCGACAAGATTTACGGAGGTGGAGTGGAGAAAGTTCCGACCGGACCACCAGAATCCCAATCCGAACCAACCGATCGCGGGAGGTGCAAGGAGGGAGCATTAATAGGAACACATACGCTACATCGTCGAAAAACTAAAAGCCCCACCCTGTCCCTGCATACATCGCAGGGAGAAGGGTGGGGCAACCGTTCTTCTTCGCTTCATGCATTGCCCGGCAATCGCCGGGCCGGACAGCCGATGGCGGCTGTCCCTACATGAGCTACACCAGGCCCTGATCCAGCATGGCGTTCGCTACTTTCACGAAGCCGCCAATGTTGGCGCCGTTGACCAGGTTGCCGGGCGTGCCGTATTTCTCGGCCGTTTCGAAGCAGTTCTGGTGAATGGCGATCATGATCTTGTGCAGACGATCGTCGACTTCCTCGCGGGTCCAGCTCAGGCGTGCGCTGTTCTGGGCCATTTCGAGTCCGGACGTGGCCACGCCGCCGGCATTGGCAGCCTTGGCTGGTCCGTACAGGATCTTCGCTTCAAGGAACATCTTGGTGGCTTCGAGCGTGGACGGCATGTTCGCGCCCTCGGCAACCAGTTTGCATCCGTTCTTGATCAGATTCGCCGCGTCCTTGGTGGTGATTTCGTTTTGCGTGGCGCTCGGGAAAGCGCAGTCGGCCTTCACGTTCCAGAGCGGATTGTGCTCCAGCTTGATGTCGGTCGGCATGAAGATGGCTTTCTTGAACTTGTCGGCATAGTCGCGGATGCGTCCACGCTTTACGTTCTTCAGCTCCATCACCCACGCCAGTTTCTCGCGATCGATTCCCTCTGGGTCATAAATGACGCCATTGGAATCGGACACGGTGACCGGCTTCGCGCCAAAGTCGAGCAGCTTCTCGACGGTGTATTGCGAGACGTTGCCGCTGCCGGAGACGAGGCATATCTTGCCTTCGAGCGTCTGTTTGCGGGTCTTCAACATTTCGTTGGCGAAATAGACGCAGCCGTATCCGGTGGCCTCTGGACGAATCAGCGAGCCGCCCCATCCCAGGCCTTTGCCGGTGAGGACGCCCGTGAATTCGTTGCGCAACCGCTTGTACTGCCCGAACAGGAAGCCGATTTCGCGGCCGCCCACGCCAATGTCTCCGGCCGGGACGTCAGTGTCGGGGCCGATGTGGCGTTGCAGTTCGGTCATGAAGCTCTGGCAGAAACGCATGACTTCGTTGTCACTCTTGCCCTTGGGATCGAAGTCGCTGCCGCCCTTGCCGCCGCCCATGGGGAGCGTGGTGAGGGAGTTCTTGAAAACCTGTTCAAAGGCCAGAAACTTCAGAATTCCGAGGTTGACGCTCGGGTGGAAGCGCAACCCGCCCTTGTAGGGGCCGATGGCGCTGTTCATCTCGATGCGGAAGCCGCGGTTGACCTGGATGTTGCCCTGGTCGTCGAACCATGGCACGCGGAACATAATGACGCGCTCCGGCTCGACGATTCTTTCGAGCAGCCGCGCGGACTGGTACTCGGGGTGTTTCGTGAGGACCAACCTGAGAGAGTCGAACACTTCGGCAACCGCCTGGTGGAACTCGGGCTCGGCGGGGTTCTTCGCTTTCACACTGATCATCACGGATTCAATGTAGTCCGCCGGCGTCTTGATTCCTGGCGGTGTCATCACGGACGTCATAATTTTCCTACCTCCGTAGGGTACAGCCTAAACATAATTCCGCTCTCCATTGTCGGCTTCTCTAAGAAGCGGGCAGTGATAATTCTCACGGGCGGAGGTGATTTGGGTCACGAGTGTGTAGATGTAGTGGAATCAGAGAGATGCGGCAAGTGCGAAATCGGGTGATTAGTGATTTCACGGATACCCCCGCGACTAGGGGACATTCTGGCGCAATCGGCGCGGGTATGCAATGGTGGGGCGAGCGTCGACGGCAAAACTTCGGAGTCGTAGTCCTGAATCGGGACTGTCGAAGCCGTTTGCAATCATTGATTGCAGTGATATCATTGATGGCATGGCCAGCATTACGGTTCGAAATCTGGAAGCGAGTATGAAGCGAAAGCTGAAAATCCGCGCTGCGCAGCATGGGCGATCCATGGAGCAGGAAGTGCGAGTGATCCTCAAGGACGCGCTTCGGGATAAACCCGCCCGCGGGAAACCAGCGACGGGCGCCGATCTTGCCCGGTCAATCCATCGCCGGTTCGCGAAGCTTGGCGGCGTGGAACTGGAGCCCTTGCCCCGGGAAGTCATGCACGATCCAGACTGGCTGAATGATTGGAAAGAGTAACCGCCCGCTGCTCTGGGCTTGCGTATGATCATTCTCGACACGAATGTCGTTTCAGAACTGATGAAAGCTAATTACGCGCCCAGTGTAATGACGTGGATGTCGCATCAGTCGCCCAATGATCTCTTTATCAGCACAATTAGCATGGCTGAGGTCTTGTACGGAATCGAACTGCTCCCGAAAGGAAAGCGCCGCGACGGTTTACTTCAGGAAGCGGAAGTGATATTCGCAAGAGATTTCGCCGGCAGAGTGCTCGTGTTCGACGAACAAGCGGCTCGAATGTTCGGATCAATTGTGGCGGCCCGGCGCATTCAAGGGCGTCCGATTGGAATCGCGGATGGACAGATTGCGGCCATCGCGCGAGCCAATGGAGCGATGCTAGCCACGCGCGATACTGGGGATTTCGAGGGATGCGGAGTGCGGGTGGTAAATCCGTGGATGGGGAGGTAGCCTTGTGGTATAGTTTGCGAGCGATTCGCGTCACCTCCCCCGAACCTGCACAGATTTTTGAAAGCGCACCAGATCTTTCGCCGCCGAGATTCCATCGCGAAGGAAACAGCCATGAGACACAAGCAGTTCTTACCGAAGCGTTCTAGTCTGATCGGCGCCGCTGTGCTTCTTGTCTACGCGCTCGTGTTGGCGCCCGCGATGGGTGCGCAAGTGACGTTCACGACTCTCTACTCGTTTGACGGAAGAGATGGACAGGGTCCGGAATCATCGCTCATATTTGATCCCGCCGGCAATTTTTACGGCACAACCAATGCCGGTGGCATTTTTGGTTACGGCACGGTTTTCGAGTTGACGCCTAACGCTGGCGGATGGACCGAGACCGTGCTGCACAATTTCTACGCGAGCGACGGAAGGTCGCCCCTCGCCGGGCTAGTTCTAGATGGTGCCGGCAATCTCTACGGAACAACCTTTTTCGGTGGCGCCTACGGTTACGGCACAGTATTCGAGTTGAGTCCTCAGGCGGGAGGGCATTGGACAGAAAGAGTACTCCACTCCTTCCGCGCCACTGACGGCTACGGCCCCGCAGGTCTGATTTTCGATTCCGCCGGAAACCTCTACGGAACTGCGGCGGGGGGTGGTTTGCATGACCACGGCATCGTATTCATGTTGAAGTTGGGTTCGGGAGGAAAATGGAGCGAGAGAATACTGCACAATTTTGCGGTGAATGGAATAGACGGGACCGATCCGAGTGCACCGCTCAACTTTGACGATGCCGGTAACCTCTATGGCACGACAACGTATGGTGGCACATACGGATGCGGCACGGTATTCGTGCTCTCGCCGAAATCGACTGGTGATTGGGCCGAGCGAATCGCACACACCTTCAGCGGAAATAAAGGCAAAGACGGCTGTTATCCGGCTTCTGGCGTTGTTTTTGATACGACGGGCAACCTTTACGGTACGACGTACTTTGGTGGCCTCGGCCAGGGCTACTCTGCCGGCGTTGTGTTTAAGCTGTCGCCGACTGCAAACGGGGATTGGAACGAGACTGTTCTCCATAGCTTCGTGGGCGGGGAGGACGGCATAGGTCCGAGCGCTGGTAATTTGGTACTCGATATCGATGGAAATATCTACGGCGCGACGTTCCTAGGCGGAGGGAATCTGGGCGGCACCGTGTTTGAGTTGAAACTCACATCACGCGGAGGGTGGACGGAGGTAGTTCTGTACGCGTTCCCAGATGGATCCGGTCCTTCTGCTGGACTGATCTTCGACAGCGCCGGCAATCTGTATGGCACCGCTTCCGGTGGCCCGGGACTGGTGTTCAAGATCACTCCCTAAGTCTTCTCGAAGGACCTCACGGATGGGTCCGCACAGGCATTAGCAAATCCGTGGCAACTGTTCCCCGCTGAGCATGTCCACCACACGGCTGCCGCCGATGCGGCTTTGTAGGATCACCATTCGTTGCGGCGTCTCTTCTACTTTGCCTACCTGGACTGCGCCTTGCGACACGGGAATTTGCTTGAGAACGTCCAGGGCTTTCTCGGTATGTGCAGCCGGAACGAGCACAGCGAACCGGCCTTCGTTCGCCACATAGAGTGGATCGAGGCCCAGCACTTCGCAGGCTCCCTGCACTACTTCATTCACCGGGATCGCCGCTTCTTCTAGCTTGATGCAGACGCCACGATCGGCGGCGATTTCGTTCAGCGTGGTGGCGAGGCCGCCACGCGTCAGGTCGCGCAGGCAGTGGATGTCGATTCCAGAATTAAGCAGCGCTTCGACGGCGGGCCAGACGTTGGCGCAGTCGGTCAAGATGGGCGCTTCAAATTCGAGGCCCTCTCGGACTGAGAGGATCGCGATGCCGTGACGTCCAATGTCTCCGCTGACGATGAGGGCGTCGCCGGGCTGAACTGCGCCGGGTCCGATTGTGCCTCTTACGTTTGCTTCGATCACGCCGATCCCTGATGTGTTGACGAAGATGCCGTCGCCCTTCCCTTTGTCGACGACTTTGGTGTCGCCCGTGACGAGCTTAACGCCTGCGTCGGCGGCGGCTTTCTGCATCGACGCGACCACCGTGCGCAGGGTTTCCATCTCGAGGCCTTCTTCGAGAATGAATCCTGCGCTCAGATAAAGCGGGCGGGCTCCGCACATCGCCAGATCATTCACGGTGCCGTTGATGGCAAGATCGCCGATGTTGCCGCCAGGAAAAATCAGAGGCCGAACGACGAACGAGTCCGTAGTGAATGCGAGC
>Ga0335070_10000885_pt1 | contig 34287 bp, 30 predicted proteins | sample Lox_Sample_13_FD_206722 | JGI IMG/M metagenome (GOLD analysis project Ga0335070, IMG submission 206722) | Soil microbial communities from Loxahatchee National Wildlife Refuge, Florida, United States - Lox_Sample_1.3 | ecosystem: Environmental > Terrestrial > Soil > Wetlands | place: USA... | reverse complement strand
AATGTCGCAAAAAAGGAAAAACAGGAGGTCGTCCTGTATTTTTCTGATGCAAATGAGAGATTTTTAGTACCGGAAAAAAGATATATTCCCAAAGAGGAAAATGCGGAGGATAAGGCTAAAGAACTCGTCAAGGCTTTGCTGGACGGTTCTAAAACCAAATTGATAAACACTTTTCCTGAAAAGGTTACTCTAGAAAGCATTAAGATAGATAATAAGCAGACGGCATATGTCAGTTTTGACCAAAACCTTATCAAATACCATCCAGGCGGCAGTGCCAGTGAGATGGCAACGGTATATTCTCTGACTAACACTCTTACGCGTAATATCGGCAGTATAAAAAGAGTAAAGTTGATGGTCGATGGAAAAGAAATAGAATCTATTAAAGGGCATATTGATACTTCACAGCCGTTTGTTATGAATAAAGACATGTTGGCATCTGGCTCATAAGAAGGGTGACATCGAGAAAAGGAAGATCGATCACCGGGGAAAGCTATGGCTTCAAAAACGAGACTATCAAAAATTAGAAATATCGGTATCGTGGCCCACATAGATGCCGGTAAGACTACTGTGACGGAAAGAATACTTTTTTATACCGGAAGATTATACAAAATGGGTGAGGTCCATGATGGAGAAGCTGCCATGGACTGGATGCCCCAGGAACAGGAAAGGGGGATTACGATCACTTCGGCTGTTACGACCTGTACATGGGAAAGTCATGAAATCCGGATTATTGATACCCCCGGCCATGTAGATTTTACGATTGAGGTTGAGAGGTCTCTAAGAGTTCTTGATGGGGCAGTGGTTGTGTTTTGCGCCGTCGGCGGCGTTGAGCCGCAATCTGAAACCGTATGGCACCAGGCGGATAAATACGGCGTTCCCAAGATTGCTTTTATCAATAAGATGGACAGGGTAGGTGCCGATTATTTTGGTACTGTCAAGACAATGGGAGAAAGATTCAATTCGATACCATTGCTCATTCAAATACCTTTTGGTCAGGAAGAGCATTTTAAAGGAGTTATAGACCTGATTAGACAAAAAGTCGTAACTTGGGATAACTCCACACTTGGTTTGACTTTTACATTATCGGACATTCCATCCGAAATATTTCCGCAGGCTAAAGCATACAGAGAGAAGCTGATTGAATCACTTGCTGAAATGGACGATGATCTTGCGGATAAATATCTGGAAGGGAATGAAATCCCAAATAAAGAAATTACACAGGCCATCAGGAAGGCTACCATCTCCCTGAAAGCGGTGCCTGTTATGTGCGGTACAGCCCTGCGAAACAAAGGTATTCAGCCTTTACTGGATGCTGTTGTTCATTTTCTTCCGTCGCCGGAGGAGATCCCGCCGGTTACTGGCATAAACCCCCTGACCAAACATGAAGAGATGCGGCACAGCAATTACAAAGAGCCCCTTGCAGCCCTCGCATTTAAAATCGCACAGGACGAAGGAAGGAAGCTGAGTTATCTGAGGGTATATTCCGGACAGATGAAGGTTGGAGATGAAGTATATAATGCCAGTCTTGTGAAAAAAGAAAAGATTGCCAGGCTCTTAAAGATGCATGCCAACAAGAGGGAAAGAATTGATCATTGCGGTGCAGGTGATATTGTAGCTGTTGTGGGACTTAAAGATACAACTACCGGAAACACTATTTGTGACGAGTCTCATCCGATTCTGCTTGAGCCTATAGAATTTTATGAGCCTGTCATCAGTCAGGCTATTGAGGCTAAAACACCGGCAGATCAAGAAAAACTGGCTGTAGCATTAACCAAGCTGATGGAAGAGGATCCCACAATTAAGGTAAAATACAATGAAGAGACGGCTCAGACAGTGGTTTCGGGTATGGGAGAGCTTCATCTTGAAATTCTTATCGACAGATTGCAAAGAGAATTTAATGCCCATGTCAATGTTGGTAAACCCAGGGTTGTCTACCGTGAAACTATTCAGAAGAGGGTGGAGATTGAAGGCCTCTTTGAGAAGGAGTTGGGAGAAAGAAAGCACTACGGGCATGTGCGGTTAATACTTGAACCGAAAAGCAGAGGGGAGGGTAATGAGATTGTAAGACAGAGCGATGAGCCCGTTATACCGGAAGATTTCTATAATGCTATCGAAGAGGGTATTCAGGAAGCAACCCTAAGCGGGGTGGTAAGCGGTTATCCTATAGTAGATGTCAGGATTATTGTAAACGGATGGTCTTTTAGAGAAGGGGAGTCTACAACGCTCGGTTATAAAATAGCGTCATCGTCTGCCGTAAAAAATGGGTGCCTGCTGGCTGATCCCGTATTGCTTGAGCCGGTCATGTTGGTTGATATCATTACGCCCGGTGAATTTATGGGTGAAGTTATTGGAGATATAAATGCAAGACGGGGGGAAATTCAAGCCATCACAACAAAGGGTATGATAAGTGAAATCAAGGCTAAGGTTCCTCTGAAAGAAATGTTTGGATATTCAACCGACCTGCGTTCGGCAACCCAGGGAAGGGCTACGTTTTCTATGCAGTTCTACGCATACGATAAAAGCTGATAATCTTGGATCCGGCAGCGAGCGAAACACATTCGCTTACTTCGGAGAGAGCTATGTATTAGGGTGGAGATGAAAAACTAAATAGACCGCGGCTATGAAGGAGATAGCGGCATGGCAATACAGCCTCAGTGTTACACCGCATGAAGGCTGATATTCAGGAGTGAATTTTTTCAATGGCAAAAACAGATAACGAGAATGATTACCAATTCAGAGCATTGGTTGCTCCTTTGCTCGATAAGGACAAACTGCTGAAAAGTATATTCCGCATAAGTACTTTTCTCACTGCACCGTCCAATTTGGATGAAATCCTGGCTAAAATCTTGGATGAGGTTGTCGATACAATAGGCTTCGATATGGGTATCATCCGGCTCTTTGATGAAACCAAGCAATATTTGGAAACCAAGGTCGTAAAGAACTACAATCCTGAGGAGACTAAAAAGGCCTTTTCTGTAGCTCTTGATATTAAAGAACATGATTGTTTATCAACAAAGGTGGCTATATCAGGTCAACTCATAGCGGTTGAAGATGCGGGAGCTGATGCAAGAATTACAGTGACCGACCGGATGTTGACAAAAATCCTTAATAAAGGCTCTATTATTTGTGCACCCCTAAAAATAAGTGATGAAGTGATCGGTACTATAGCTGCATGGTGTAAGGAAGAGACAAACTTTTTCCTTGAGGAAATCAACCTTTTTTTAACCTATGCAAGCCAGATAAGTATTGTCATTCACAACGCCAGGCTGTTTGAGACAAACGCAGAAAAAATTCGTCAGTTAATGATTTTACAAGGTGCTGTGTCTGAGATAAACTTAAGCCGCATTCTTGATAATCGTATACTCGTTATTCTTAATAAGAGTGCACTCAAAATAGCTAACGCCGATAAGGTTCTTATATATTTTCTCGATATTGAAAAGGATCGATGCCTTATCAATGATGGCGGTAAAGTATTTATAGAGGATAGAAAGGCTTATGATGAGAAGATAGGGAAAAGCATTATCAGCCAGGCAATGGATACTGATACCATAGTGGTTCGGCGTGAGTCCGACGAGACATCCACAAAATATCCCATTTATGATGACTACCCTTCCGAAATAGCTTTTCCTCTTCATATAAAAGACAAATTTAAAGGTGCCTTATACATTGCCAAGCGATCAGGCAGCTATTCACAGGATCAAATTAATATCCTGGATATCCTCGTTAAAAATGCCATTATTTCATATGACAACGCTATTATGCATTCCATGCTTTCCCTTGAAGCGCAATCCCTAAAGACAGAAGTCGAAAAACTGAAGGAGAGGGAAGATATCCTGTTGGGTTTTCACAATATTATCGGTAGATCAAAGAAGATGACCGGTATCTTCCATGTTATTGAAGAGGTTGCCTCACATAATACAAACATATTAATTCAAGGTGAAAGCGGCACGGGCAAGGAATTGATTGCCCGCGCTATTCACAGACAGAGCAATAGACATTCAAAACCCTTTGTTGATGTTAATTGTGCTGCTATTCCAGGGACGCTTTTAGAAAGTGAACTTTTCGGATATGAGGCGGGAGCATTTACTGACGCAAGAAAAAGAAAAATTGGTCTCCTTGAATATGCTAACGGCGGCACTTTATTACTGGATGAAGTAGGGGACATGAGTATACAATTACAAGTTAAATTTTTGAGAATGCTGGAAAATGGTTATATAAGAAGGCTTGGCGGGACGGAAAACATACCTATTGATGTCAGATTCATTTTTTCAACAAACATGGATCTTACGAAAATGGTGAGTGAAGGTTTATTCCGCGAAGACCTTTTTTACAGGATAAGAGTAGTTCCAGTTGTTATCCCGCCATTGCGGGAAAGACCGGATGATATCCTTCTATTAGCGAGATATTATATAGAGGAGTTTAATAGAAAGTTCGGTAAAAAAGTCAGAGGATTCAGTAAAGAAGCAGAGAACATTTTAAAAGTATATCCGTGGCCCGGCAATGTACGGGAGCTGAAGAACATCATTGAGCGGGTTATGATATTACAGAAATCAGGCAATACACTTACGGCTGATGATCTTCCTGCCGAAATAAAGGTAACACCTGATCAGAGGTACCTTAAGATCGAAATTGAAAAATTTCTTCCGCTTCTGTCTTCCGGAGAGATAAATTTCACATCCGTCACAGAAAAAATCATGAATGATATCAAAGAAAAAATAATTGAAAATGCATTGGAAATAAGCGGCGGTAATAAGACTATTGCAGCGAAACAGTTAAGCATTTCACGATATAAATTTATAAGGGAACAAAAAAAAATAGGTAAGCATATTAATTGATTATTAACATAATTATGTGCTGATATCACACATTAAGTGCGAATATCGCACATAACCTAAAACCCTGCCTTATATAGAAATCTTGTATTATTAGAAAAAAATAATGTGCGGATATCGCACTAATTGGTCTGCTAAAATCCAACGATTGAAAACAATCATTCACATTACATACTTGAAATAGTCCTAAGTATTATTTGTAACTTATTGGTTTATCAGTTATTTTTTTTAAGCATTATTTTTATTTATATATATAATAATACAAAATATAAAGTTGGCAAAAATATTGCAGAATTTAAGTACAATTAAATAAAGAGACCTCTTGAGAACGTAAGAGACCTTTAGGAATAATAGCCGATAGAGCAATCATGAAAGGTAGATCTCAGAGGTCTCATTAATTTTTGATCAATTAATTATATGTATAAATGAAAAAGGAGGAAAAAGAATACAGAGAGAAAGTAAAAAATCAGGAAGACAGGTTGTTGAGTGCGGATTCTGGTGAATACGGTTTTGAATATGAATTTTTTATTACTGAAAATAATGTTATGGAAAAATCGTCAACCAAATTTCAACCGATAGTACAGGAAAAGAAAGAATATGCTTCAGACCAAACTGAGATATTTTTTCTCCCTGATTTTTTTTCTCACGATGATTAGTTCTCCTGACGTTGGAGAGGCTTTCTAATTTTAAAGTGGTGGATGGTTTCCTTTCCCTCCTTTGCCATCCACCGACACCATTTATAAATATCCTGAAAGGAAGGGCTTGATTGCTTATTAATTTCATTTTTCAATGGGTGGATGGTGTCCCTTTTTCCCTCCTTTTAACCATCCACCTTTTTTTATCTAGAAAAAGTCATTTTTAAATCGACTGGTTAAACATGAAATCTAAAGTATGCAATGTCGCCATCCGCTATGATGTAATCTTTCCCTTCAAATCGAATAAGACCACTTTCCCTCGCAGAAGATAAACTGCCTAACCGAGTAAAGTCATTAAAATGGATGATCTCCGCCTTGATAAATCCTTTCTCCATATCGCTGTGTATTTTGCCCGCGGCTGAAGACGCTTTTGTTCCTTTTGGGATAGTCCATGCCCGAAGTTCAGGTCCGACTGTGGTGTAAAAAGTTATTAAACCTAAAAGATCATACCCCTCTCTGATAAGCTTCTGAAGACCTGACTCCCGAAGACCAAGTTCATTTAGAAATTCTTTTTGTTCCTCTTTGGGGAGTTCTGTTATTTCCGCTTCCATATCACCGCAGATTACAATGACCTTGGCTCCCTCAAGCTTTGCTATTTCTTCAATTTTTTGGATATATGTGCTGCCGGTTTTAAGGTCAGACTCGCTAACATTAGCAACATACAGTACTTTTTTGGAAGTCAAAAGCTGTAGGTCCCTGAAGATGATCTCTTCATCTTCGTAAGGTGAAAACTTTCGCGCAGGGATACCCTTTCCCAGAGCATTCTTAGTACGATGATATATATCGTACTCTTTGCGCGCGAGCTTATCACCTGACTTTGCCAGACGTTCGACTTTTGTAATCCTCTTTTCCAGTGTCTCAATATCGGCAATAATCAATTCGGTATTTATTATCTCTATGTCACGAGCAGGATCAACTGAACCATACATATGAGCAACAGATGAATGTTCAAAGCATCTTACAATGTGTACAATAGCGTCAACTTCCCTGATATGTCCTAGAAACTTATTGCCCAAGCCTTCTCCACGACTCGCACCTTTAACAAGACCGGCAATATCAACAAATTCCATGGAGGTATATGTGACCTTGGGGGGTTTTATGATTTGAGCGATTCTCTCAAGTCTTTCATCAGGAACAGGTACAATACCGATGTTAGGATCAATGGTGCAAAATGGATAATTGGCAACCTCGGCACATGCGGCTGTCAAGGCATTAAAGATAGTTGATTTTCCAACGTTCGGCAAGCCTATGATACCGCATTTGAAGCCCACTGCATCCCCCTTTGTTAAGGATCGGTTGATACCACTACTTCTTGTAAGAAGTATAGAATCGGCAGAAATAATGTCAAGTACTATTCACGGAATAGCTTTATTTATGCAGACTCCTGGTTAGTAAGATGTGGAAGGTCATATCAGGCTTTCGCAATTTACTGTATATTCTATCAACGGAATTGTTCAGGTACTTTGTAAAGGCCGCCCGACCAGGCTACGAGATCATCCATGGATCGTGCTGCGAGAAGTGATGTGTTTGCCTCGGTTATGTTTATCCCCAGATCCTCCGGTGTCTGAACTACTTTACGTCGTCTCAAATCCTCTGTTTCTTCTGGCTTGGCTTGCTTGCCAAGGTCCGTGTCGCCGGCAACTGCCTTGATAGCGGCTTCCCTCTCCAAGAGAGTGGTGCACTTATGAAGATGGGCGATCCCTTTTTCGGAAACGATCTGCGTGACCGCATCACCGTAAATCATGACCGGCGGGACTTTAAGCCCGGCCCGCTTCATCAGCTCCCAGGCATCAAGTTTGTCCACAAAGCAATGAATCCCCTTCGGTCCCCGCGTCTCGAGAATCTGGACGACCAGTTTGCGGCCCCGGGGCATATCACCGATTAGTCCTGGCCGCATGCCGCTCTCCTCGCCCACCTTAACCCAGGCCGCACTTGAATGGCGCCTGCCGGGAGCGTCGCATCCCATGTTGGGTGCGCCACCAAATCCGGCAATCCGGTCGGCGACTGCTGTTGAGCTGTTTCCATAGCGGTCGATCTGGAGAGTGGAACCCACGAAGGCGTCCACGGCATAGTGTCCAACGGCCTGGCAGAAGGCGCGGTTCGACCGGAGGTTCCCGTCCGGCCCAACGAAGAAAACATCCGACCGTGCCGAAACATAGTCCTCTGTGCCGACTTCAGAACCGAAGGAATGGATCGATTCTACAAATCCCGATTCGATGGCGGGAATCATAGTCGGATGGGGGTTAAGGGCCCAGTGAGTGCATATTTTTCCTTTCAAGCCGAGCTTTGCCGCATATGTGGGCAGCAGGAGCTCGATTGCAGCGGTGGCATAACCGATGCCGTGGTTGAGAGAGCGAAGTCCGTAGGCTGCATAAATTCCCTTGATCACCATCATGGCCGTGAGGATATGTACGTCCCTGATTTGGGCCGGGTCCCGCGTGAAGAGAGGCTCTATATAACAGGGCTTTCCAGTAGGTATGACGAAATCAACCCAGCCGCCGGGGATGTCAATCCGGGGAAGCTTCGTCACGACCTTCTCCACCTGAGCCACCACAATACCCTGCTTGAACCGAGTAGCCTCAACGATGGCAGGAGTATCCTCCGTGTTGGGGCCGGTGTAGAGGTTGCCGTTCCTGTCCGCCAGAGCGCCCACAACCAGCGCGACCTGAGGTGTGAGATCGAGGAAATAACGTGCAAAGAGTTCCAGATATGTATGGATCTCCCCGATCTGCATCTTCCCATCGTTGACCAGTTTTGTTACCCGGACTGCCTGGGGTCCTGAGAAGGAAAAGTCAACTTTCCTCGCGATCCCCCGCTCAAATATCTCACAATGTGCGGGCAAGGCAATGACGGACTGAACCATGTGGAGTTTGTGAACCTTCGCCGGATCAACCTGGCGGAGGCACTCTGCCAGAAACTCGGCCTGCTTCTGATTATTTCCTTCCAGCGCCACTCGGTCTTCAGGCTGGATGATTGCCTCCAGAAGCGCCACGGCGTGGGCAGGGTCACAAATTTTGCCTTTGTCTCCTTTTGTCAGCCTTCTGGCGCCGGCCATCCGCACATTATATTCTTTTTCTCTGCTATCCCAGTCCTCTCTTGCATGTACGACCGCTGCTCCCATATAACCCTCCTGCGATAATATGAAAAAAGTGGCGCCCTACAGAAACGAATGCGGGACACCACTTCATTGGGAAAAAGGATTAACTCTTCTTAGTGTGGAAGACGTGATCGAGATGTTCCTCATCGGGTTTATCGCTCGCTGTCAGCTTGCAGATAATGAAGTAGGCGATGAGGGAAACGATGAATCCCGGTATAATCTCGTGAATGTCCTTCATACCAGGGAGGTAGAAACGAAGGCCGAACCGCCAGATGACCGTGGTGGCAATGCCTATAATCATAGACCAGAAGGCGCCTTTCCCGGTTCCCCAACGGAAGAAGAGGCCGCCGAACACGGCCGGAAAGAAACCTGCCGTAAACACGGCTCCCGAAAAAGCCGTCAGCTCTACAATACCGGCAGGTGGGTATAGTGTGATAATAAAGACGATGGCGCTGTAGATCCACATCAACCGCTTTGTATAACTGACCTGCTTCTTCGGCTCAAGAGGTTTTATGACCGTCCAGATATCGCCGACAATGGCCGTTCCCACGATGATCGACACCGCCGCATAGGAAGACATGCCGGCGGCGAAGAGCCCCGCCATGACGCAACCTGTCACCCACGGATTATTAAATTTCGCCAGCATGAACCCGATAACCTCATCCGTATGTTTCACGAGATACGAGGCTTCCTGGTCTGTTGCCATCCCGTGGACTAGGGCGCCCACAGCAAACACACATGCAAGAGAAACGCCTAAGAAAATCGGTGTTGCAATCATGGCGAATTTCATGCTTTTCGCGTTGTCGATAGAGTAAAATCGGATAAGACAACGGGGTTCGGAAATCTGTTTCATACCAACGGCAAGGCCGATGCTGGTGATATAGGCAAAAGAGACTAGCGTGCAGAAGGTCATGAGACCGTTTCCCATAGGCTGGCCCTTTGGTGTCAGGTGCGGCGTATGGGCGACGCTGTACATAAGGGGTTCCCAGCCGCCGACATACATGGCCGGAATCATTACCATCAGTATGGCAACAAAGAACATGATCAAACCCTGCACGGCATCTGTCCACAAGACGCTGTACATGCCACCAAGGACTGAATAGAGAGTTGTGATAAAGATTACTAGAAAGGCACCCCAGGCATATGACATGCCGAGTGTAGAGACCAATAAATGGGCGCAGCCTTTGGCAATCGCCGTCATGTACCAGAGGGTAGCAAACAGAATGATGACGGCGGAGAACATCCGGATAGCCTTGGAAAATGAGCTCTTATACCGGTAGTCAAAATAATCGGGAATTGTAACGGATTTCAATTTGGCTGTCTGCACTCGCATCCTCGGACCCAGAAGGAGCCAGGAGATCATACAAAAAACCACCCAGTAAAAACCGACCCACGCCCAGGACAGTCCCGCCTGAAATGAAAAGCCCGCCTGACCGATATATGTATTTGTACTTATGAATGTCGAGAAAAATGCAAGAGATATGGCCCAACCCGGTATTTCTCTTTTGGCAACATAGAAGGCATCAACATTTTCAGCGGCCTTCTTTTTAAACCACTGGCCGATGAGCAGGCAGAACGCCGTATACACAATCATAATCACCAATATGACCCAATATTTCGCTATATATTCCATATGACTGTTCTCCTTTACATCGATAAAAATGCAAGTATAAATCCCCGGCGAATAAGTAAGCGCCCACCTGTCAATAGAATCGCGGATCAGCCCACACTGCATGAACCTCTTTTTTCTTCTTCATCCTCTTCTTCACCGTGGAATACAATCTTCATCCGTGAAACGATGATCGCGTTGATGATCGCCAGAAGGATGATCCCCCAATAACTCATTCCTGTTAAAAAATCCATAACCGCACCCCCGTTAACAAGCTAGCGTTGATCATTTCATTCTTCAAATCTTACTTCGACTCTGTCTTAAATTTTATTCTCGAGCATATACACTCATCAATACGCCTTCTGCCAGGATGTGGCCCTGCATGGCCTGCAGAAGCTGATCCCTTGTAACCCCGGCCCTCAGATTTGTCGTCACATCGAGAGCGTAAACCCTAAAGAAGAACCGATGTTCTCCGGCAGGATAACATGGTCCACCATATCCTATCTGATCATAATCATTCTTGCCCTGCCGGGCACCGTTTTCGAGCTGTTCCTTCTTGGCCACGGCTTCATTTAGTTTGGCTGCATCGGCAGGGATGTCATAGATAACCCAGTGTACCCAATTGCCCGCAGGGGCGTCGGGTGTTTCACAGATTACAGCGAAGGTTCTCGTCCCAGCGGGGGCGTTTTTCCACTCTAGGGGAGGCGAAATGTCCGCCCCGTCACAGGTGAACTTGTCCGACATCGACTTCGCGTAACCGAAAGCCGGGCTTTTCACGTCCAGTACAGGACCCATTTTTGTCGTATCGCCAGACTTGGAGCAAGAAATGAACACCAGAAAAAAAGAAATAATAAGTGCATGGAAAAAGAATCCCTTTTCAAGATGCATTTCTAATAAATTGACTTTTTTCATAATCATGTGGATCATTCTTATAATTTACCGGTCTTCTTCTGATAACGAGCCTGTCTCCCCAAGGTGATCTATCTTTTGTGTATAGCGGGTTTTTCAATGAACAGTCGATAATCTCGGATACGGTTGATAAATAGAAAAAAGGCTTTGAATGGTATTGATTGATTTCGCAAAATTTATATCACAATTTGTCCTCGATATCAAATGGGAATAGAAAAATTTAAAAAATTAGATAACCTATGGAAAAAACTGAAGGCTAATGCGGTTGTTAAAGTGTATGGTGAAATACCTGGGCCCGTTTTACTAAATTAGGATAATTGCAGATTAAGTGTAAAGCTTCGGGTCAGGGGCTTGATAAGAGATAATAAATATCTATTGTGAAAATTTCTCAACAAGGAAGGGTATCATCTTTTTTATTTGAAAAATTGGTAATTCTTTCGTTGTAATGATTCATCGCTGCCTGAATCCCTGATGAAATGACCATTGTTACAGCATCACTTGCTGATGCTGTAATCAGGGGCAGCAGTTTCATTTCATCTTCAGTGAACGGTTCAAGGACATATTTTTCGACCATTGACCTGTCGGCTGGTTTCCCAATGCCGATTCTTACCCTTATGAATTCCATATCTCCTAAATGATCTATTATGGAAATTAGTCCCTTGTGTCCTGCATGGCCGCCGCCCATCTTCAATCTTATTGTCTCAAACGGCAGATCAATGTCATCATGAATAATGATCAGGCCTTCGAGATCAATTTTAAAATAATCAATCAGCTTTTTGACAGAGATGCCACTGATATTCATGTAGGTTTGCGGTTTGGCGAGCAAAACCGGAATACTTCCGATATTACCTCTTCCATAAAAGGCATCGAAACCTTTCATGCTGACGGAAATATTACAGTCGGAAGCTAACTTATCGATGACCAAGAATCCGATATTATGTCTGGTGGATCTGTACTTTAAACCAGGATTTCCCAGCCCGATTATAAGCCTCAAGCGGTAACCTCTGAGTGGAGTGTACTATTCTATTTATCAGTCTGTTCCGGTTCCTGCGGCTCCTCCGCCACCTGCTCCTCTACCTGTTCAACTTTAACAGTGACTTTAGGTGCCGTAACTGATGCTATAATTGTATCTTCAGGATCAAGGACAGTAACACCCTCAGGCAGTTTTATATCGAGTAACTTTATTGAATCACCGATGTTAAGACCACTTACATCGACTTCGATAAATTCGGGCAACACAGAAAAAAGGCAAGAAACCTTAATATCCCTTTTGATATGATGCAGATCACCTCCGGTTTCTACACCTACAGCTGTTCCTATAAAATGAATAGGTATGTCAAGGGTAATTGATTGATTTTTGTCGATCTCAAAAAAATCAATATGAAGGAATTTTCCACTTACGGGTTCAATCTGCAACTCCTTAATAAGAGTGAATTTTTCCATTTTTTTACCGTTGTTAACTTGCAGATTTATAAACACATTTTCTTCTTTACCCTTTAATATCTTAGTTAACTCGGCAGAGTTGACGGACAACAGAATGGTCTCTGCCTTGGAACCATAGACCACTGCGGGGACAAACCCGTCTTTTCTCAATCTTCGTGCCACTCCTTTTCCAATATCCTTACGGCGATTGGCCTTTAACTCACTTATTTCCATTTACTCCTCCTATATAAAAAGCGAATGTACTGAATCGTTATAGTAAATGCGTCTAACTGCTTCACTTATAAGCCCTGCTACAGAAAGAACTTTGATACGATTGCAGGACTTTGCCTTATCGTGCAACGGGATAGTATCCGTGACAATGATCTCTTTGATGCTTGAGCTTTCTAATCTCTCAATAGCGGGTCCTGAAAGGACTGGGTGAGTACAGCATACGGAGACTTCCAGGGCGCCTGCTTGTCTGAGGGCTTCGGCAGCCTGTGTTATCGTTCCAGCCGTGTCAATCATGTCGTCAAGTACGACCACCCTTGCGCCTTTTACGTCACCGATGATATTCATAACACTCGACTCATTGGGGCCTTCCCTTCTTTTATCCACGATGGCAATATTGACGTCCAACCGCTTACCAAACGCCCTTGCTCTTTCAACGCCGCCTGTATCGGGAGAAACGATGACTATATTGCCTTGGTAATTCTTCCTGATGTACTCCAGTAGGACCGGAGTTGCGAATAGATTATCGACGGGAATGTTAAAGAACCCCTGAATCTGACCGGCGTGGAGATCTATCGAAAGAACACGGGAAGCGCCTGCCGCGGTGATAAGGTCTGCGACCAGCTTTGCCGAAATCGGTGCCCTGGGGGCTACCTTCCTATCCTGTCTTGCATACCCATAGTAAGGGATCACGGCTGTAACGCGGTCTGCAGATGCCCTCTTCATGGCGTCGATCATTATCAGGAGTTCCATTAAGGTAATATTTACCGGCGGGCAAGTTGATTGAATGATGAAGACATCCATACCACGCACATTTTCATTAATTTCCACCCTTGTCTCGCCGTCGCTGAATTGAGACACATTAGCCTTTCCGCGAGATACCCCTAGGTTTTCGCAGATCTTTTGGGCAAGAGGTATATTTGCATTGCCGGAGAATATTCTCATTCTATCTAGCATGAAATTTCCTTTCACAATATGTAATTATAATGTATGGCTGGGGCGGGAGGATTCGAACCTCCGTATGCAAGAACCAAAATCTTGTGTCTTACCGCTTGACGACGCCCCATTATGTATTGTGTTTAACCCATGCCCCTTGAATACAAGCAGTGAGTTATGATGAAATTCTTCTTACAGAGAATAAGCCAGATATACGGACCAATCATTACCGCCGATGTGTCGTAGAGCCTGATCAGCCTTTGCCGCTTCTTTTTCCTCTGTAAAAATTCCTGCAACGGTTGGCCCACTGCCGGACATTAGTGCGCCAAGAGCGCCATTCTGTAACAAAAGATTCTTTAAATTTTGCAATATAGGGTGACGGACCAGCGTGACTTTCTCAAGATCATTATGGAGTCCTTTTATCAAGTAATCAACCGTATAAACCTTGGGATATTTATACCTTACCGACCGTTTTGTCAATCTTAAATTAAGATTTTCATAAATCATTTTTGTCGAGACTTCAAAGCCGGGATTAATCAGAACATACCACAATCGGGGAATGTGTTCGGCAATCTGAAGTCTATCACCTATGCCGAAGGCCCATGCCGTCTTCCCAAATATAAAAAAAGGCACATCTGCTCCGATTCCGGCCCCTATCTTCATTAGCTCTTCGGTAGTATAATGAAGATCCATCATGTCATTTATGGCCATCAGAGCGGTAGCCGCATTGGAGCTTCCCCCTCCCAATCCCGCCGCTACAGGAATCCTTTTTTTAATGGTAATTTGTATTCCAGGTGAGCATGAATTACGGAAAAGAAGGGCGTGTGCTGCCCTGTAAACTATGTTGTTTTCATTTTCCGGGAGCGTGCTGCCCGGACATTTCACAGTGATGCCGTGGTCGGTGGGGTGGAATGTCATCTCATCATAAAGGCTGATCATTTGCATCAATGTTGCTATATCATGGTAGCCATCCTCCCGCTTTCTCAGTACCCGGAGGTGAAGATTAACCTTTGCAGGTGATAATTTCCTGATCATCCACCGGCCTGTTCTTTCACATATCTCATCATCAGCTCGTACAGGATTCCGTCTAAAAGTTCTTTTTCATTATCATCGAGATTTCCCATGGTCTTATTTTTTAACATATTCAGCATATCAATAGTCTGTTTGGCTGCAGCAAGATTCTTCTCCATCTTTTTTGTTACTGGATCAGGAAAATCGCCGAAATGATACATGACCGTTGTACTTAGTGAAAACACGAAGCTGGAAAAAGTAACTTCCGGGAAATAGTCTTCAGGGGCTTTTTTTTCGCCGCCTTTTTCAGCAGGCTCTTCATCAGCTTTTGTATGTGTTCCCGTTTCTTCCCTTTTCAACTCTTCCTTGCGGGTTTCCCCGGATTCATCAAAAATTCGTTTATCCTTGATTACAAATCCTTTATCTGTTTTTTCTTCTTCCATATAAGCCTCCTTCCCTGCAAAAAATACAGCCATTGCGATCAGTAATCAGTCGATAGAAATCGAAAATAGGTGCGTATATGAGCCTATAACTTTGAAGTTACTGTAAGGGTGGCCTTATAAATTCTATTTACGCGGGCCTCATGCTTCTCAGCCTGGCAATGCGCTCCTCAATGGGAGGATGTGTACTGAAGAGATTCATGAGGGATTTTCCTGTCAGCGGATTGACGATAAACATATGTGCCGTTGACGGGTTTGCTTCCATCGGGATTATCTGTGATGCCTTTGACAGCTTTTCGAGAGCTCCTGCCAGTCCGTAAGGTTTTCCGGATACCTTTGCCCCGCCTGCGTCCGCCAAATATTCCCGGGACCTAGAAATCGCCGTCTGGATAATCGTGGCTGCGATAGGTGCAAGAATAGCCATCAGGATTAGACCGATGAAACCTCCGCCTTCTTCGTCACTGTCGCGGTTCGAACCTCCGAAAATAGCCGCCCATTGAGCCATATTGGCAAGCATTACGATAGCACCGGCTAATGTTGCTGCAATGGAACCTATAAGCATGTCCCTGTTTTTGATATGTGTAAGTTCATGGGCAAGCACTCCTTCAAGCTCATCCCTGTTCAGCATTCTTAGTATTCCTTGAGTAACAGCGACAACAGCATGATTTTCATTGCGTCCGGTGGCAAAGGCGTTGGGGGTATCACCGGGAACAATATAGACTTTCGGCATGGGAAGACCTGCCTTTAATGCAAGGTTCTTTACTATGCGGTAAAGATCGGGAGCCTCACTTTCCGAAACCTCTTGTGCACTGTACATCCGTAAAATCAGCTTATCCGAGAACCAGTATGCTCCAAAGTTCATCACCATGGCGAAAATGAACGCAATGACAACACCGCCTTTTCCGCCGAAGTATCCTCCGATCAGCATTAAAAGACCGGTCAGGGCGCCGAGTAATAAACCTGTTTTGATGGTGTTCATTAAAAAAACCTCCTTTTTACCTTTTCTTAAAAATCATCTCACCGTTATCTTTCGCATCAACGATAACGTGGTCTCCTTCAGCAAATGTCCCGTTCAGAATCCTTAAGGCAAGATTATCCAGGAGCAGTTTCTGAAGAGCCCTTTTCAGGGGTCTTGCACCGTAAACCGGGCTGTAGCCGGACTTAGCTATATATTTTTTTGCATTTTCTGTCAATTCAAGTGTCAACTTGCGTTCCTTCAATCGTTTCTCAATCAAACCTATCTGAATATCAATAATCCTGTCTATGTCATTAACGGTCAACGATCTGAACGTAATGATATCATCTATGCGATTCAGAAATTCCGGTCTGAAGGTTGATCTGAGGGCTTCCATCGTCCTTATCCGTTTGTCTTCGTCGCTGATGGATGGATCGTGTATCCATTGTCCTCCGATGTTGGAGGTCATAATGACAATGGTATTTTTAAAATCAACAGTCCTTCCGTGGCCGTCGGTCAATCTGCCGTCATCGAGAATTTGCAGCAGGATATTGAACACGTCCATGTGCGCCTTTTCAATTTCGTCGAAGAGCACGACTGTATAAGGCCTTCTCCGTACAGCTTCAGTCAGATAGCCACCCTCATCGTATCCCACATATCCCGGGGGTGCGCCGATCAGGCGCGCGACAGAGTGCTTTTCCATGTACTCGGACATATCGATCCTGATCATGGCCTGCTCATTGGCGAACATAAATTCGGCTAAGGCCCTTGCCAGCTCCGTCTTTCCGACACCCGTAGGTCCCAGGAAGATGAAGGAGCCTATTGGCCTGTTCGGGTCCTGAAGGCCTGACCGGGCCCTTCTCAGGGCACTGGATACGGCGGCAATACCTTCATCCTGGCCGACCACCCTTTGTTTAAGCCTTTCTTCCATATGAATCAGTTTTTGTACATCGCTTTCCATCATGCGTGATACGGGGATACCTGTCCAGTTGGCCACAACTTCAGCCACATCTTCCGAATCCACCTCTTCTTTCAACATTTTGTTGTCTTTTTGGATATCGGAAAGCCTGGTGTTTTCTTGGTCCAGCTCTTTATTCAGTTCGACAAGCTTTCCGTAACGTATCTCTGCCGCCTTTGCGAGATTTCCCTCTCTCTGGGCATTCATCTCTTCAGCTTTATATTCTTCGATCTTACTTTTGATAATCTGAATCTTGCGTATTATTTCTTTCTCCTTCCCCCAATGCCCCTTCATTTTTTCCATAGACGCTTTGAGTTCCGAGAGTTCCCTATCAATCTTGTCACGTCTTTCCTGGGTCGTTTTTTCCATGTCGTTCTTCAGGGACTGCCGCTCAATTTCCAGTTGCGTTATTTTTCTCTCAATTGTATCAATTTCGGCCGGCATGCTGTCGAGTTCGATCCGGAGTCGAGAGGCCGCCTCATCAATCAGATCAACCGCCTTGTCCGGCAGAAACCTGTCGCTGATATATCGATGGGAGAGTGTCGCGGCAGCGATAATTGCGGAATCCTTGATCCTCACCCCATGGTGAACCTCGTAGCGTTCTTTTAAACCCCGGAGGATGGCGATAGTATCCTCCACCGTTGGTTCCCTTACAATGATCGGTTGGAATCTCCTTTCAAGGGCAGGGTCTTTTTCGATGTGTTTACGATATTCATTTAATGTAGTTGCTCCGATACAGCGTAATTCTCCCCTGGCAAGGGCGGGTTTCAGCATATTGGATGCATCGATGGCCCCTTCTGCCGCTCCGGCGCCAACTACAGTGTGTATTTCATCAATAAAGAGGACGATCTCTCCTTGAGCGTCTGTTACTTCTTTAAGTACTGCTTTAAGCCTTTCTTCGAATTCTCCCCGGTACTTTGCGCCTGCAACTAGAGCGCCTATATCCAAGCCGACTATTCGTTTGTCCTTCAAGCTGTCCGGGACGTCGCCGTTTATAATACGTTGGGCAAGGCCTTCCACAATGGCCGTCTTGCCCACACCAGGTTCCCCTATAAGAACAGGATTGTTTTTTGTTCTTCTGGAAAGTACATGCATGATCCTCCTGATTTCATCGTCCCTGCCGATAACGGGATCAAAAGCTCCCTTCTTGGCAAGGTCGTTAAAATCCCGGGCATAACGCTTCAGTGCCTGATATTTCTCCTCCGGGTTGGGGTCTGTTATCCTCTGGCTTCCCCTGATTTCCACAAGAACTCTGAAAATATTGTCCTTCGTAATGCCGTTACCTCGAAGTATTTTTCCGGCTGCACCTTCCTTTTCCTCGGCAATTACTACCAGAATATGTTCGGCACTTACGTATTCATCTTTCAGGCGGGCAGCTTCGATAAGTGCATCGTCTAACACTTTATTCAACCTTGGTGTGATGTAGGTCTGGCCCGCCCCGGCACCTTCGATTTTTGGTAATTTTTCCAGTGCTTTTGTTATCTCGGATTCAATACGTCCGGCATCTGCTCCAAGTTTTTTGAATATTTCCGTGACAACCCCTTCCGGCTGTTTCAGGAATGATAGAAGCAGATGCTCAACATTCACGGCCTGATGTCCGTATTTATTTGCTAAGTTCTGGGCCTCCTGAAGGGCCTCTTGAACCTTCAGTGTAAATTTGTCAAACCTCATTGTGCCTCCGATTTATGGTATTGGCTTTAAAATGCTCACGAAGAGCTTCCCGTTTTTGAATACACTGACATTGCCGGTTGATTCGGAAAGGACAATAGCGATGGCATTAGTGACATCTGTAATTCCCGCGGCGGCGATATGCCTGCTCCCCAAACCCTGAGGAAAATCCTTGCTCTCCATGGCTGCATTTAGATGCCTGCCAGCCGTAACTATAGCACCGTTATCCTTTATGATAAATGCACCATCGATGGCTGAAAACTCCTTGATCGTTTCTATCAAATCGGGATTAAGGATATTTCTCTCCTCTTCCGTATATCCCAAAAAGGGGTTGATGACCATCTGCCTGGAAAGCTGAAGCACCTTTTCGTCATCCCCCAAAACGAAAATGCATCCGACTTTTCTCCCTTCTCTTCCTTGAGCTGCCAATTCAAGAACAATATTAAGGGACTCACTAAAGACTTCCGGGTGAACCACCTGTGTTATGTCTGTGATATTCTGTGAAGTCAAAACCTCAAATTCCTTACCGACATCGATCATGAAGATACTGTCCACGTAGCCCAACTTGGGAAGGCCACTAATGCAGACTAGTTTATCTCCCTTTTTAAAGAGGCCTGCGGCGATACCTTTGGTGATGGCTATTTTAATCTGACCCAAGCGCGAAAGATTAACGTCTGGGACATTTATAACTGTCCCTAGATTGATCAATTCTTCTGCTAATTCTTCTTCACCCCTGGTAACCAGGACGAGGTTGAAACATGGTTTTTCACCTTTGGCAACGTGCAATTCCGAGGCGGCGTCCGTATAGAGCATAAGAGCCTTTGCTTTAACCTCATCGGCTATACGGCAGGCATGATCTAGTATGATCCGATTGATATCCTTCATGTATCGTCTCCCCTGTTTAAGTTATCATATTCTTTAAAAATATCAGGTATAAATAATTATAATAATTTTTTATAAATTAACCATAAACACCATATAAGTCAATATGCCTAACAAAGAATATATTTATATAATATTACAGTGTAAAATATACTCTTGACTGTAGATTGATACTTAAATATTATATAAATCTTAATATATTTGTAACGGATGCATTAAGGAGGAATATCAAGTGGAACTTCCGTCGGTTACCAGCACCCTTGACATTTATATAGCTGAGATCAATAGATTTCCTGTCTTAAGCGCGGATGAAGAATTCAGATTGGCTGTCAGATTTAAAAAATATAACGATGTGGATGCTGCTGAGAAACTTGTCATTTCAAACTTGAGATTTGTAGTCAAGATAGCACATGAATACAGAAACTATGGAGTGAAATTAACCGACCTGATTCAAGAAGGTAACATTGGTCTTATGCACGCCGTGAAAAAATTTGATCCTTATAAAGGCTACCGGCTCATATCTTATGCCGTATGGTGGATAAGAGCGTATATCCAGAATTTCATCATAAAATCATGGAGCCTCGTAAAAATCGGTACAACCCAGGCGCAGAGGAAGCTTTTTTTTAAGTTAAGTCAGGCTAAGAAAAAACTGGAAAACCTTTCGAAAAAAAACCCTGAATTTGGGGAAATTGCAGAATCTCTGGGTGTTAAAGAACATGAGATCGAAGAAATGAATCTCAGGCTTTCTCACCGTGATCTGTCGCTTGATTCATATATTAATGACGAGGGCGAGACATCTCATATGGATTATCTGACATATGGCGGGGAGGACCAGGAAATGGCTCTTATAAAAAAAGAAGAAATGCACCTGGTTAAAAGGAATATTGCCGGTGCTCTGGCCAATCTCAATGAAAGAGAAAGCTTTATTATTAAACATCGCATAATGACGGACAGTCCAATAACCCTTCAGGAAATCGGAAATAAGTTCAATATTACGAGGGAACGGGCCAGACAAATTGAGAAACAGGCCCTTAAGAAGCTGAGACTCCTCATTCCATATCTGGGCAAAGAACAAGCGTTGCTGGAGGCCTAAGTAAAGGTATGTCGAAGTTATGAATCCATATCAATTCCTCTGGCCAGCGTTTCGAAACGAGTGAATTGTTCACGAAATAATAATTTTACCATACCTGTAGGCCCATTTCTCTGCTTCCCGATAATGATCTCGGCTAAACCTTTCTCAGGATTTTCCTCAGATTTGTTGTAGACCTCATCTCTATAAATAAAAGCAATCAAATCCGCATCCTGTTCAATGGCCCCCGAATCTCTGAGGTCAGCCATCTGCGGTCTTTTGTCACTTCTGTCTTCTACCTTCCGGTTCAACTGGGAAAGGGCTACAACAGGAACATTCAGTTCCTTTGCCAGTGCCTTCAAGGAACGGCTGATTTCCGATATTTCCTGTTCTCTTGATTCTTTATAGCCGCCGCTTCTCATGAGCTGCAAGTAGTCAAGAATGATCAAACCAAGATCAACCTCTGCCTTTAAACGCCGCGCTTTTGCCTTCATTTCTAAGGCGGTAATAGCCGGTGAATCATCAATAAATATTTGGGCCTCGGAAAGCCTTCCCGCAGCGGCGATCAACTTTGGCCAATCAGCTTCTCCCAGGAACCCCTTTCTGATTCTTTGTGAATCTACCTGTGCCTCCGAAGAAAGCATGCGAAGGGCAAGTTGTTCCTTAGACATTTCCAGAGAAAATATGGCAACCGGGATGTTCGCATCGAGAGCTGCATGCTGGGCAATATTCAGGGCAAAAGCGGTCTTCCCCATGCTCGGTCGGCCCGCTATGATAATTAAATCGGATTTCTGTAATCCTGAAGTTTTGTCGTCGATCTTCTCAAATCCGGTGGGAACACCTGTGACAAGTTCTTTTCTCTCATAGAGTTTTTCAATGGTTTTGACGCTTTCCTTGATTATGTCTTTGAAAGGACTGAACGCGGGTCTTATTTTATTTTCAGATATCTCAAATATGGCGTGTTCTGCCTCGTCAAGGACAGTATCAATGTCCACTCCCGAATTATAACTCTTATTTAAAATTTCTGTTGCTGTGCCTATCAGTCTGCGAAGCGTCGCCTTTTCTCTTACGATCTTTGAATAATGGGATATATTGGCTGCCGACGGCACATTGTCCGCAAGAGAGGAAAGATAAGAAACTCCACCCGCCTGATCAAGCTGATTCTTGCTTTTCAAGATGTTGCTTAGAGTGATCAGATCACTCGGTTCGTTTTTATCATACAGTTCAACAATTGCAGCAAATATCTTGCGGTGGGCTTCGCTGTAGAAATCATCAACCTCAAGTATTTCAAGAACGCTGTTCAGCGACTGGTTATCGAGCAGTATTCCTCCAATCACAGACTGCTCCGCTTCAAGATTCTGCGGAGGTAATTTATGCAAAGAGGTGTCGATGTCTTTCATGGTAAGTTTTTCTTAAGCCTCACCAACAACCGTAATCTTTATTTCGGCTGTAACGCCGGGTTGAAGTTTGATCTTAACGGGGAATTCACCGAGAGACCTTACAGGCTCTTCAAGGATTATCATTTTCCTGTCGATCTCTATTCCCTGCTCGACGAGGGATTTTTCTATGTCCTTTGTAGTGACAGATCCGAATAACTTGTCTTGTTCCCCGGCTCGCCGGTACAGTGTACAGGTTACACCCCTGAGTTTTTCAACCATCAATTCGGCTTTTTTCCTTTCACTTTCAATTTTCTTCATTATACGCTTCTTCTCATGCTCTAAAGCCTTAATAGACCAGCTGCTCGCTTCTATTGCCAATCCTTTGGGAATCAGATAGTTCCTTGCATAGCCGTCCGCAACCTTTACTGCGTCCCCTGCCTTTCCAAGGGATTCAACATTTTCTTTTAATATGACCTTCATAAAACTCTCCTTGTAAAACTGATTTTCTCACAATAATTATGTTATGAAAAGCATGTTTATGTGGTGGCATCTGTTAATGGATTAATAAATTTTCTAAAATCAATCCATAAATCAATTATGCCTACAGCAATTACGATTAGGATGATATATTGCTGAGCAAATATAAGAACGTAACAAGGGATCCTGAAAAGTCTATGAACGTTTTTGGCTTTGAACAAAAAGCCAATGACTGACATGCCCTGAAGGAAATAAACAAACAAACAGATAAGCAGCAGATTAAGCCCAAGAATTTGTACCCATTCAACGGGGATCAGAAGCATTACTCCGTTAGCTATGAGAATCCATATCAGGCTTTCCGGAGCCTTCCATCGTGATAGATCACCAAAGTCAGGATACCAAATCCTGTTTTTCTGAAATAGCTCCCTTGCTGCCATTATATTTATCCATACTGTAAAGGATGCGCTTACGAGCAAGATAGCAGGAAAAATGTTTGTAAAAAAATGGGTGATCTGTTTAATATTATTCTTGGCCAGGTCTATCTGTTCCACTGGAATATCCAACTGAGCATAGAGCTGAATAATTTCTTGGATGTCCCTTTCAATGTAATCTTCAATCAGAAGCCATGGTTGTTTTCCCAAAGAGAGACTTTGAAAAAAAATAAACGTAAACCACAATATAGTAAGAACCAAGACCGGAAGAATGATTGTTGTTTCGATGGAGTAATTTTTACGAAAAATCTCCGAAAGGATAACTCCCAAACTCCCTAATAAAAATAATAAGGGTATATTTGCCGATGAATCGAAAATTGTCAGGATTATGGCGACTAAAGAAAGAGATATGGCAAAAATTGTCGATCCCTGCACCCTGCCTGTTTTTGAATAATAATAAAAAATCGGCAGGGGTGATATAATAAAAAAGAAGGGACCTATTATGGGAATGAGCAATGCAGCAAGAAATGCCAGGGAGGATATGGCTATGCCTATGAAAAAGTTACTACTGAAAAATTCACCCCTTTCTTTTCTCAAAGTCCAAATCCATTAATATTAGTCTAAATAGAATAAATTTTATATTACCATTCAGATACAACAAAGGGCAGCAGTGCAATAGTCCTCGCTCTTTTTATAGCTACAGTCACTTCTCTTTGATGTTTTGCACAGTTTCCAGTAATCCTTCTCGGTATGATCTTTCCCCTGTCAGTAATGTAATCTTTTAAAATAAGGGGTTCCTTATATTCAATTTTTATTTCCGAATCCGTACAAAATCTGCAAAATTTCCTTTTGTGGTAGAATTTTTTTTGCGGCTTTGAGTCGGTTTTTGATGTCCTTGTGTCTCTTGACGGTGCTGGCATTTTTTGTATTATTCTCCCTTCAGACCCTATTTTTTAGTTTAAGTTGGTTAGGATGATGTGGAATGTTTATCCTCATCGACTTCAGTCTTATCTGCAGGACTTTGGCTTTCTGTCGCAGGAGCATTGTGCGGCGCTTCAATGCGTAATTCATCCTGTTTTTCTTTTTCGATCTTTACCAGGTCAGGTTTATCGTCCTTCATTATTGTCATGAATTTCAAAATCTTGTCATCGATTTTGAAATTTCGCTCCAGTTCTTCAATGACAGCTCTTTTGCCTACAAAATCGATCATGACATAGAACCCGTTTGTCTGTTTTTTTATTTCGTAGGCTAATTTTCTTTTGCCCCATTTTTCGATTTTGACAATAACGCCTTTAAAGGATGTGACGATGGTTTCATATCGTTCAATGAGGCTATTAAGTTCGTCGTCGGGAAGGTCAACTTGGACAATAAACAGGGTTTCGTATCTTTTCAATTTTCTACCTCCTCATGGCTATAAAGTCCGAACATTTTGTTCGAACAAGGGGTACTGCATGTTATGATTTTAAGTGGAACTGTCATTTATAATATCCTTTATAAGAAATCAAGATTTTTATGTAAAAAATGCATCATACCGGTTCATAAGATATTTTATTCTTAATTATGCAATTTGTGATTTATTGGCGGGCGATGCGGGACTTGAACCCACGGCCTCTGGTTCCGGAGACCAGCGCTCTATCCTACTGAGCTAATCGCCCGTTATTTTCGGTGCAATGACTTTCGTTCTTTACGGAAGACATCGGTGTGCATCAGGATGTGCGTCATACACTATATTGCGTAATAACTCAATATATTTTCACAAGTTAAGGTTATATTATGATCTAGTGATAGACAGATCCGTTAGAATTTTCCTAACAGGCTGACTTCTATTCATGCAGTACAAGTGGAGACCGTCAATATCGCTATTAAGAAGGTTTTCTATCTGAATGATCGCATATTCTATACCGTATTTTTCTACTTCTTCCGGCTTGTCCTTATTTTTTTCTATCTTGCTCTCGAGCCTGGAAGTTATTTTGACGCCGGAGAGAGATGAAATACGTTTAACCTGATTATAGTTCAGAATAGGAAAGATTCCAGGTATGATCGGAACATTGATCTTTAACTCCATTGCCAGATCGCGGAAACTGTAAAAGGAGTCATTATTAAAGAACAGTTGTGTTATGATGAAATCAGCACCGGCATCTACCTTGCGTTTCAGATTTATCATATCTATCTGAAGACTTGGGGCCTCGATATGACCTTCTGGGTAACCGGCTACGCCTATTGAAAAATCATTACGCATCCTAATAAATTCAACAAGCTCATTAGCATAACCAAACCCACCCTCTGTCTTCTGGAATTTGTCCATACCGTCAGGAGGATCGCCTCTTAGGGCAAGAATATTTTCAACATTTTCCTTTTTGAGAGCTTGTATAATATCGGCTATGTCTTCTTTTGTGGACTGAACGCAAGTTAAATGTGCCAGAACCTCCATCTTAAATTCATTCTTAACCCTTGAGGATATTTCTAAGGTTTTCCCCCTTGTGCTTCCTCCGGCTCCATAGGTTACGGAAATGAAATCCGGCTTTAATTCTCCCAGCTCTCTGATAGTTGAATATAAATTTTCTATACTGCCTTCTCTCTTTGGAGGAAAAACCTCAAAAGAGAGGGTAAATTTCTTCTGGTCAAGCAAGTTCTTAATTTTCATTATGTGAATCCTGAATATTTTTGCCTCAAGAAATGTCACTAAGAACTTTAATTGTCAATATATTTTCTATATCTGACATCCTTAGTAATAAATACACAGGAGTGAATTCATATATTGAAGGCAAGTGCTTCTGTGGTATTACGCTACATCACTTCCGATATCAAGTATGGTACGAGCCTTGCAAAATGAATCTACACATCTCATTTGCTTAGTTTTGAATTCGGCAGCAGGTGCAAATACTCACATGCGACGGAGGGCTTCATTTGTTTTTAACTTTTGCTTTATTACAGTTTTTTAGAAATGTCTTAATAGGAATGTAAACATATCTATATTGAAATCATGTATTAAATCTGATACATTGGCGAAAATATTTGAGATTAGATGAAATGACGCATATAAATAAAATTATTCTTTCCGCCATCCTTATAATGTTATTCCTTTGCACATCACAGGTTAATGCCCAAAACCAAATCCTTAATATACGGCACTGGTCGGCACCTGATCATACAAGAGTTGTAATAGATGTGACTGATGATATCGCTTATACAATCGAAAAAGCCGATAAAAGATTAATGATCGATTTTAAGGAAACTGACATATCTGAAGACTTTCCTGACGAAATCATTTTAAAGAAACCAGGGATTGACAAGGTAATTGTAACCCCCCTTCCGGAAGGTTCTGTAAGAGTTGAATTGTCAATAGCTGAAAACGTTGAGACAAGGGTATTTAAAATAAACAAAATTCAGGACAAACCGGATCGTGTTGTGATTGATATAGAATTCCCTGAGGTGGAGAAAAAGGAAAGCAAAGAAAGAGAAGAGGTAAAGGTTTTAAGAAAGAACAAGATAATCATTATTGATCCCGGTCATGGAGGTGAAGATCCTGGGGCAGTGGGAAGACTGAAAACACAGGAGAAGAAAGTCGTTCTAGAGATTAGCAGGAAATTAAGGGATATTTTGAACAAGAAAGAAGGTTACCGTGCTTTTCTTACGAGAAATGGGGATTATTACGTACCATTCAAGAAAAGAGTGAAAATTGCTCGAGAATATGGCGCCGATCTATTTGTGAGTATCCATGCAGATTCTTTCAAGAAAAGAGGTGCCAGAGGGAGTTCAGTTTACTGCCTTTCACTGAGAGGGGCAAGCAGTGAAGCGGCAAAGCTCTTGGCAAGGAATGAAAATCTGGCCGACATTATAGGAGGTTCACCCAACGGTGATAATAGTGATGAGACTGATCCGATTATCTTGAATATGTTCCAGACAAATACTATCAACTCCTCAAAAGTCTTTGGCAGCATGGTTATCAATTGCCTTGATGGGGTGAATCGTGTAAAAAATTACACAGTGCAAGAAGCACCCTTCATAGTGCTGAAACTCCCTGAGATCCCATCAGTGCTCATAGAAACAGCGTATATTTCCAATCCCGAAGAAGAAAAACTATTGCGGAGTGGTAGATTTCAAAAGGATGTTGCGAGGGCGATAGCGGCTGCTATAACAGAATTTCTTCCTGTTCAGCCTGTGAAGCCGTCAAAGACCCCAAAGATTGTGTTAACAAAAAATGAGGATAAGCCAGAGACCCTCGCTACAGCAAATAATTCGGACAAACCGAAGATGCCTAACGCTGCCTATACCGTCAGAAGAGGCGATACACTTGAGTGGATCGCTAAGAAGCACAACACAACAATAAGTACTCTGCTGAAATTGAACAATATGGAAATTGATGATACGTTGTACTTTGGAAAGGTGTTGAAAGTGCCTGCACCGGACAAGAATGTTGCAGAAGTCAAGCGAGATGAAGATATTAATGCTTCACTTGCCAGTGTAAAATCTTCTGCTCCTTTGCATGCACCCGCCGTGACAGGGTATAAAGAAAGAAAGGATGAAGAGGTTAAAGTCTCAAATGCTGGTGAAGGCTCACAGTCCCCTAAGCCTGAACCTGCTTTAACTGTTTATAAAGTCAAGAGAGGTGACACTCTTGATAAGATAGCAAGAAGACACAACACAACGATCAGCGTGCTTCTTAAACAAAACAACATGAAGATGAAAGAGCCTTTGTATATCGGGAGGAAGCTCAAGATATCAGTACCGGAGAAAGTTGTATCAGAAGAAAAAAAGGGTGGGGAAGTTACGGCCTCAACTGGTGGTGTTAAATCTGTATCTCCCAAATCAGAAGAAGTGGTAAGTGTGTACATGGTCAAAAGAGGCGATACGCTCGATAAGATAGCAAGAAGGCACAATACGACTATCAGTGTGCTGCTTAAATTGAACAAGATGAAGATGAAAGACGCACTGTTTGTTGGGCGGAAATTAAAAATGCCGGATGCGGAAGTTGACGAAAGAGAAGTGAAGAAATCTGCCGCCGAAAAATCCAAAACATTTACTTATAGCGTCAAAAAAGGTGATACTCTGGACAAAATTGCCAGAAAGTGTAATACAAGTATAAGTGAATTGCGCAAACTGAATCAGATTAAACGAGCCGATGTACTCTATGTTAATCAGAAACTGAAACTTCCCTCAAACCCGTCATTATAAGCAAGAGGGCTGTGTAAGGAATGTAAATTAAACACCGGGGAAGGGTGTGAAACATCGAATTTGATCAAGTTTCCATCCCGATCTTTTTTTGAAAGATTTACCTCTTTCCGCCACAGCTAGATTTTTGCCCCTACCATAGTGATGCCTGCTGTCTCCTTTATAAAAAATGCCCCGACCCTGAAGGGACGGGGCATTTGCGAATTTTTTCAATGAATCCTGATTAATGAAAATCAGCTAATTTCCGCATCACAACGCAGACAGCGGCTTGCCTCGAGGACAGCTATCATCTTCTTGTAGCCAAGCTCGACCTCTTTGAAGTTTCGTTTCCTGTCCGGAATATGCATCTCGGGCATTCTTGCTTGAGGAGCCTCTTCAGACTCTTCATCGATAACGAAAGGTACCTCAATATACTCATCCGGTGGTTCCACGTAAGCAGGTTCGTTGTTGACCTTTCTAATATAGGCATCTATATCACGTGCGGCCTGGTGTCCTCCGGCAATAGCACCGATGACTGTATCCGGCCCTGTCAGTGCATCACCACCCGTGAAAAACTTTGGATTGGTCGTCTGGGACTTGCTTCCTGACCCCAAGTCAAACGTGGACCACTTATTAACATTCACGCCACTATCTTTGGGGACAAAAGTCATATCAGGAACCTGGCCGATCGATGCGATAACAGTATCCACGCTCAGAGTGAATTGTGATCCCGCAATTGCGACAGGTTTCTTCCTTCCGCTCTTGTCGAAATCACCTAGTTTCATTCGTTCACAGGTAATACCTGTTACCTTGCCGTCCTTGCCTTCAATCTTGAGCGGCGCAACGAGAAGATCGATCTTGATTCCTTCCTCTTCAGCGGCATGAATTTCTTCTTCCGCAGCGGGCATGTCCTTCTTCTCACGGCGGTAAAGGATTGTTACATTCGCGCCGAGACGCAATGCCACGCGGGCTGCGTCGATAGCTGAATTACCGCCACCGATAACAGCCACTCTTGAACCAATAGATTTCTTGCCGCTTGTCCAAGCCGCCTCGTCGGCATTAAAATCTCTCAGGAATTCGACGCCACCATAAACGCCCTTAAGGTCTTCACCGGGAACTCCCATCGGCTGGCTCTTGTGTGCACCAGTAGCCAAGAAAATATAATCGAAATCTTTATTAACCTGATCAAAGGAAATGTCCTTACCCACACGGGTGTTGCACTTTATTTCTACACCAAGAGATTTAACATTGTCATTAATTTCATTGGCCAGGGTGTTCCTCGGGAGTCTGTAGGCCGGAATGGCCCAGCGCAGCATTCCACCTGGTTCAGATAGTTCTTCAAAGACGGTTACCTTATATCCTCTGAGAGCTAAGTCTCGTGCTGCTGTTAGACCGGCCGGACCCGCGCCTATAACGGCGATCTTTTGTTTTCTTGTCACCGGTACTGCAACTGTTTCCGGTCTTGGTGCATTGTCTGTAATGAACCTCTTCAGGAATTTGATGGCAAGCGGTTCATCAAGATTGCCCCTTCGGCACTTCGCCTGGCATTTATGGTCGCAAACCCTCCCGCACACGGAAGGGAAGGGGTTTGTCTTTAACATTACTTTGTAGGCATCGCTCAATCGTTCTGCACGGATGAGGGCGATGTAAGCAGGCACGTCCATTCCGGCGGGACAAGTATGCTGGCACGGCGATTTGAAAAGTGCTGAACATACAACAGCCCGGCATTTCTTATCTCTTATATGTTCCTCGTATTCATCCTTGAAATAGCGTATGGTACTGAGGACCGGGTTCGGGGCTGTCTGCCCAAGACCGCAAAGAGAGGCATTTTTGATAATGCCGGCCATATCCTGGAGGATTTCAATATCGCCTTCCTTGCCCTTACCCTGGGTAATGTTTGTCAGCATTTCCAGCATTCTCTTTGTACCTTCCCTGCAGGGTGTACATTTTCCGCAGGATTCATCCTGGACGAAATCCATGAAGAATCGGGCCATGTCAACAGCGCATTTGTCCTCGTTCAAAACGATCATACCGCCGGAACCCATGATGGCTCCCAACTCCGTAACTCGCTCAAAATCTACCGGTGCATTGAGGTGCTCAATAGGGATACATCCGCCGGAAGGTCCACCTAACTGTGCGGCCTTAAACTTTTTCCCACCTGGACAGCCACCACCAATGTCGTAAACGATCTGGCCAAGGGTAGTTCCCATAGGAACTTCCACAAGACCGACGTTGTTTACATCGCCTGTAAGGGCGAATACCTTTGTGCCCTTGCTTTTTTCTGTTCCAATAGCGTTGTACCAGGATGCCCCGTTCATTATGATCTGGCCAATATTGGCGAATGTCTCCACGTTGTTCAGAACGGAGGGTTTGGCCCAAAGCCCTGCAATGGCAGGGAAGGGCGGCCTTGGCCGCGGCATGCCGCGTTTTCCTTCGATGGATGTCATCAAGGCTGTCTCTTCGCCGCATACAAAGGCGCCAGCGCCTTGATAAATTTCAATGTCAACATCGAATCCGGTACCGAGGATGTTCTTTCCCAAAAGACCGTATTCTTTTGCCTGCTTAATTGCAATACCCAAGCGATGAAGGGCAAGAGGGTATTCTGCACGGCAGTATATATAGCCTTGATGTGCGCCGATGGCCTTCGCAGCAATGACCATGCCTTCTAGGACGGCATGGGGATCAGCCTCAAGAACGCTTCTATCCATAAAGGCACCGGGATCGCCTTCATCTGCATTGCAGAGGATGTATTTTACGTCACCCGGCTGTGAAGCACAGAATCTCCATTTTAGGCCTGTAGGGAAACCAGCGCCGCCTCTCCCGCGTAATCCTGAGTCGAGGACTTCTTTGACAATCTGTTCCGGCGTCATTTCCGTCAGGGCCTTTGCCATTCCTGCATAACCGTCTCTGGCAATAGCCTCATCAATATTTTCCGGATCAATCCTGCCCCTGTTTTTCAATACTATGAGCTTCTGGTGGGCAAAAAATGGTATCTCATACATCTGGGGGATTGTTTCTTGTGTGAGAGGCTCTTTGTAAAGAAGCCGCTCCAAGATTCTCCCTTTCACGAGATGCTCTTCAACCAGTTCAGGCATATCCTCCGGTCTCATTGACATATAGATAACGCCTTCTGGATATACCACCATTATGGGGCCTAAGGCGCAAAACCCGTTACAACCGGTTTCAACAACTCTTACCTGATCTGAAAATCCCCGCTTATCAATCTCTGCCTGCAACGCTTGTTTTACTTTAAGAGTTCCGGAAGCATGACATCCGGTTCCTCCGCAGATTAAAAAATGCGAACGAAACGCTTTCATGTGGATACTATCCTCCTTCATGTAATTATATCAATCTTTGTAGTAAGGGAGCACTCATCGCGACCTTACCAATAACTCCCATGGCTTTAGCCTCGGGCAATAGCAAACATGGTCTGAACTTCACCCTGCTGGACGTGCCTTTTGAACACCTGACGCATTTTATTTGCATCCATCTGTCCGTAAATGATCGGTTGCTGCCCGATTAGTTCTACGGTGACCATGGGTTCCTTGCTGCACATCCCTGCACAACCGGATGTAGTTACTATGACATCTGTAACACCTGCTTCGGCAATCTCACTCATCAATGAATCCATGACTGTTCTCGCACCAGCGGCGACACCGCACGTACCCATGTGTACAGTAATCTTCGCTCTCTGGCCGCCTTCTCTCAATGCGGTTTCTGAGTGAACCTTATCCTTGATTTTTTTCAAATCCGCTATCGTTAATTTTGCCATAACTGCTCCCCTTATCCTTATTAATTATACTGAACTATAACTTCTTTAACTTTTGCCGGTTTCAATCTGCCGTGAACGTTATCGCCAACGAAAATCACCGGTCCTAACCCACAAGCGCCTACGCAACGGACTGTTTCCAGTGTGAAGAGCCTGTCGGCGGTAGTCCCTCCCTCTTCCACATTAAGTTCTTTCTTAACGTTTTCATAGATGCTCTTGCCGCCACGGACATAACAGGCAGTACCCAGGCACACGCGCATAGTGTGCTTGCCGCGAGGGGTCATTGTAAAGAAAGAGTAAAACGTTGTCACGCCATAGACGCGACTCAGAGGCAAATTAAGCCCGCTGGCGATGATTTTCAGGATGGGCATCGGCAGAAACTCAAGTACACCCTGCGCCTCCTCCAAAACAGGAATCAATGATCCGGGTTTGTCTTTATACTTGGCAATGATTTCGTCCAACTTTTTTAGTTGTTCTTTTGAGAATTCCTTTGATATGTCAATATCAACATTCGCCGCTTTTGCTTTCATGTACTAAATCCTCCTTGCTAATACATAATTCATGCTTCCGTCCCTATTTCTTTCAAGCCCTCCTGAATATGGTCCCTGATGAAATTTAAAACTTCCACATGATTGATTGGTACATCATCAATTTCTTTCTTGACGTCTCTTGTATCTAAAATATATTTCCGATCATTACGTTGATGGCGGTAAATGAAATCAACATCCGTATTGCCCGCTATCAGTGTGACCAGGGTGCTTGCGATATCGCCAAGGGGTTGTCGGTCAATATGATTAAGCTTAAATCCAGCTACAACCCTCGTTCCTTCACCTCCCTTCGATTCTATAATAAATTTACCGTTTGTCCTTTCTGTGGCCTGAGCAAGCATCGGAAGCCCTAAACCGATGTTGCGAACCTTTTTTGTCGTAAAAAATGGATCCATGGCCTTCTTGAGAACGTCCTCGCTCATGCCGGATCCATTATCCTTGATTTCCAAGGTCAGGGTGTCCCCTGTCGTATCTTCGATAATGGTTATATAAACTGTTTTAGCGCCGGCACGGGTGGAATTTTCCACGATATCCAGGATATGAAGGGAAAGCTCAAGCAATCATCACTCCTGAATATATCTTCCTTCCCGATGCTCAAAGGCCATTTTCAACTCAGAAATCGTTCCTCTCTCAAGAAACATGGTCGTTGTCCCTTGTCCGATATCCTTGATAAAATGCGCGTCCGATGATTCGATAAAGGGAAAGCGTGCAAGCTCCGGATATCTTATCCGTGCTCCTTGTATTCCTGTCTGATGCGTTACCTCAAGGGCATCGAGAGGGATTTCCGGGTCAATAAAACCTAACTGGCTTATGACACTGAAACTTTCACGATCAATATGAGAAGCGATTGCAAGCCCGCCGACATTGTGTATAAGATGAATAATATCAAGTAACGGTAACTTGGTCGCTCCGAGGAGGAATCTATCGTTAAAACCTTCCACTTCGTCCAGATCATTGACGATGGCCTGGCAACCGAAAATTTCCTCTCTATTTGTACCGGAAAGATGATCATAAATAATATCCTGGATCTTCTTCAGGTCATCCAATGTATCAAAAAGAGCCAGCAGATGAACTTCTTCACTGCTCGTTATTTCTATTCCTGGGAGGATAGTAAGGGCCTTTCCCTCAGCTAACCTCAACACAAACTGCATATTCTCCGAGGCATTGTGGTCGCAGATCGCGACGATGTCCAGTTGTTTGGCGATGGATTTCTCAACCACAGCCCTTGGATACATTTCCAAATCTGCACAGGGTGAAAGACATGTATGCATATGGAGATCGCAGCGAAAAGCCCTGAGCATAAGGATTTAATATCCACAAGAAGAAGGGACCGTCATCATGGTCGTATCTTCTTTTTGCCCCCGTATTAATCAGTTTTTTTAATTAAGTTGTATATCCTGCCTGTGAGCTCGAACCCGGATAGATCTGACACCATTATAGGGATACCTTCCTTTATTGCCTTCTCGAGGGTATCCTTAGCCGGCTCGCTACCCTGAACGAGGATGATCCCGGCGTGTTCTTTAAGACTGGCAACGGCAACAATGTTCTGATGAACCTGGCGTGTGATCCAGATGTCACCTTCTTTACTATTTGCCATCACATCGCTTAATAAATCTCCGATATATCCCCCCCGTATCTCTCTTTTCAGCTTGTCTTTGCCTGATTTGACCTGTAAATTTAAGGCCTTGACGATAGATTCAAAATCCACGTCATCGAGCTCCTTTTCTCAGCTATTGTAAAGAGGCACTATTTGTTTGAATAATCATCTTTAAGTGAGTTCCTTTGCCGACTTCTGATGAGATATGGAATATATCCGAAAAA
>Ga0335070_10000884_pt1 | contig 34302 bp, 39 predicted proteins | sample Lox_Sample_13_FD_206722 | JGI IMG/M metagenome (GOLD analysis project Ga0335070, IMG submission 206722) | Soil microbial communities from Loxahatchee National Wildlife Refuge, Florida, United States - Lox_Sample_1.3 | ecosystem: Environmental > Terrestrial > Soil > Wetlands | place: USA... | reverse complement strand
ATTCCGGCATGCCCGGGCCGCCGAGCGGGCCGGCGCTTTGCAGCACCAGCACCGAATCCTTGGTCACCGGCAGGTCGGGGTCGTCGATGCGCGCCGCCATGTCGTTGTAGTTCTTGAACACGATCGCCGGGCCGGTGTGCTTCATGAACTGCGGCTCCATCGCCGCCGGCTTGATGACGGCGCCGTCGGGGCAGAGGTTGCCACGCAGCACAGCCAAGCCGCCTTCGGCGTTGAGCGGATTGTTGCGCGGCCGGATGACGTCGTCGTTGTAGACGCCCGAGCCCGCGATGTTCTCGCGCACGGTCTTGCCGCTCACCGTCTTGATGTCGAGATGGAGAATGTCCTGCAGGCTGCCCATCAGGCCCTTAAGCCCGCCCGCGTAGTAGAAATCCTCCATCAGGTACTTGCCCGCCGGGCGGATGTTGCCGAGATGCGGCGTCGAGCGCGACAGCGCGTCGAACCCGTCGAGGTCGAGCGCGGCGCCGGCGCGTCCGGCCATCGCGATCAGATGGATGATCGCATTGGTCGAGCCGCCCAACGACATCGCCACGCGCACGGCGTTCTCGAACGCCTTGGTCGTGCAGATGTCGCTCGGCTTCTCGTCATTCCACACCATTTCGACGGCGCGCCGCCCCGACATCGAGGCCATGCGCGCGTGCGCGGAGTCCGCGGCGGGGATCGACGACGCACCCGGCAGGGTCATGCCGAGCGCTTCGGCGGCGGCGGCCATGGTCGAGGCCGTGCCCATGACCATGCAGGTGCCGAACGAACGCGCGATGCCGTCCTCGATCTCGGTCCATGCCTGATCGTCGAGATTGCCGGCGCGCTTTTCCGCCCAGTATTTCCAGGTATCGGTGCCGCTGCCCAAGGTCACGCCGCGCCAGTTGCCACGCAGCATCGGCCCGGCCGGCACGAAGATCGCCGGCAGGTTCATGCTGATCGCGCCCATCAACAGGCCCGGCACCGTCTTGTCGCAGCCGCCGAGCAGCACCACGCCGTCCGCCGGGTTGGCGCGCAGCAGCTCCTCCGTCTCCATCGCCAGGAAATTGCGGTAGAGCATGGTCGACGGCTTCATCAGCGGCTCGCCGAGCGACATCGCCGGCATCTCCATCGGGAAGCCGCCGGCCTGCCAGATGCCGCGCTTCACCTCCTCGGCCCGCATCTTGAAATGCGCGTGGCAGGGATTGGCGTCGCTCCAGGTATTGATGATCGCGATGACCGGCTTGCCGGCGTAGTCCTCGGACGCGAAGCCCTGCTGCTTGGTACGCGAGCGATGGCCGAACGAGCGCAGGTCCTGCACCCCGTACCAGCGATGGCTTCTCAGATCCTGCGGCGTCTTGCGCGCCATGGGGCGTGTCCTCGTGATGGTGTGCTCGCCGCATGGTGCGCGAAGGCGCTGGCGGATGCAACCGCGCGCCTACATACGGGACGGCAGATAGAGCGCGATGATCGGGAACGAGATCAGGATGATCAGCCGCAGGATGTCCGTGATGACGAAGGGAATGACGCCCGCGAAGATGGTCGAGAACTTGACGTCGTGGACGACGCTCTTGATGACGAAGACGTTCATGCCGACCGGCGGATGGATGAGGCCGAGCTCGACCGTCATGACAATGATGATGCCGAACCAGATCGGGTCGAAGCCCAAGGCCGTGATCACCGGGAAGATGATCGGGACGGTGAGGATGATCATCGCCATCGCGTCCATCAGGCAGCCGAGCACGATGTACATGACCATGATCAGGGCGAGCACCCCGTAGCGGCCGAGCCCGAGGCCGGTGAGAAACGCCGTCACCTTCTGCGGGGTCTGCGTCACCGTGAGGAAATAGCCGAACAGCAACGCACCGATCAGCACGGTGAAGACCGCCGCGGCGGTGCGCGTGGCCCCCAGGAGCGAGCTGCGGATATCGGCGCGCGACAGGCGCCGTCGCGCGAGGCCGATCAGGAACGCGCCGCCGGCACCCATGCCGGACGCCTCGGTCGGCGTGAACCAGCCGCCGTACAGCCCGCCGATCACGAAAATGAACAGCAGCAGGGTGGCCCACACGTCCCTGAGGCCGTCGAGCCGCTCCTCCCAGCTGCTGCGGGGGCCCGTCGGCAGATAGCCGGGCCGCGCGAAGCCGATGATCGCGATGGTGATCATGTACATCGACGCCGCGAGCACGCCCGGCAGGATGCCGGCGATGAACAGCTTGCCGATGTCCTGCTGGGTGATCAGGCCGTAGACCGTGAGCACGGTCGACGGCGGCAGCATGACGCCCAAGGTGCCGCCGGCGGCGATCACGCCGGTTGAGAACGACTGCGGGTAGCCGTAACGGCGCATCTCGGGATAAGCGATGGTCGAGAACGTCGCTGCCGTCGCCACGGAGGAGCCGGAGATCGCCGCAAAGCCGCCGCAGGCGGCGACGGTCGCAAGCCCGAGGCCGCCGCGGACATGGCCGAGAAAGCCGTTGGCGGCGCGGAACAGCTCGCGGCTCATGCCCGAGTGCGAGGCGAACTGGCCCATCAGCAGGAACATCGGGATGATGCCGAAGGTGTAGTCCGTCACCGTGCGCATCGAGGTCTGGCCGATGAGCTTCATCGCCGGCCCGCCGCCGACGATAAAGCCGAAGCCGGTGACGCCGACCAAACCCATCGCCATGCCGACCGGCACGCGCAGCAGCATGAGGATGAAAAGGACGACGAAACCGCCGACCGCGACAAGATCGGTGCTCATTCGACGAGCTGCTTGCCGGAGGTGGCGCGCATCAGATCGGGCTGGAAGACCAGCCGATAGGTGCGGATCGCGATCAGCACCACCGCCGAGACGTCGCCGAGCCAGGCGACGGCGAAGAACGGCCACACCGGCAGGTTAAGATCGTAGGTCAGCACGTGGTCGCTGGCGGTCGTGGTCACCTTGTCGAAGAGCATGATGGTCTGCACGGTGACGACGAACAACAGGACCAAGGTTGCGAACACGTCGATGATCCGCTGCAGCTTCGGGCCGACCGAGCTCCAGATGAGATCGACGGTGATATGCGTGCCGCGATAGCTGGTCGCCGCGATCCCCCAATAGATGAGAATCCCGAGCAGCAGGCGGCCGAAGTCATAGCTGTCAGGAATCGAATAGCTGAAGACGTCGCGGAGAATTACCGAGATGAACGTGTCGGCAGCGACGATGCCGACGAAGACGGCCGCCGTCAGCTCGATTCCGTCGATCAGCTTGTTGGTGTAGGTCGGAGGCACAGCCATCGGTCAAAAAATCGGCCGGGCCCGCGCTCGGACCCGGCCGACCACCTCGTCGATATCAATACGCCGCGTTGTACTTCTTGAGCTCGGCTTGCAGCTCGCCCATGACCGCGTTCGGGTCAAGGCCGGCCTTCTTCACATTGTCCGCCCATTTCGCGCGCAACGGCTCGGCGGCTTTCTTCCATTGGTCGATCTGCGCCGGCGTCAGCTCATAGACCTGGTGGTCGGGCAGCGCCTTCATCTTGGTGCGGCCGTCGGATTCGAACTTCGTCCACGGCGCGTTGACCTTCTCCGCCCAATCGGTCGTGCAATGGTCGTCGATGACCTTCTTCTGGTTGGCCGAGAGCGCGTTGTACTTGGCGGGGTTCATCGCCGTGACGAAGGTCGTGACGTAGAACGGCACGTCCATGTGCAGCTTGGTCACGTTCTCGATCCCGAACAGGAAGATCGAGCCCCAGGGGAAGGTGAGGCCGTCGGCGACGCCGCGCGCCAATACGTCGCGCGCCTCGGGTGCTGAGGCCTGGACGTTGGTGCCGCCGAGCGAGGTCACGAACGCGGCGATGGTCGCGTGCGCCGGGCGGATTTTCAGACCCTTCAGGTCCTCCGGCACCACGACCTTTTTCGAGACGAGGTGCAGCGCGCCCGGATCGTGGACGTAGGCATGACAGACCTTGACGTCCTTCATCTCGCGCGCGGCGTATTTGCGGTACCACTCATCGAGCGCGCGCGTGCCGCCGTTCGCCTCCTTGATCAGGAACGGCAGTTCGCCGGCGCCGATGATCGGAAAGCGGCCCGGCTGATAGCCGGGATTCACATAGGTGAAATCGGCGATACCGTCGCGCGCCATGTCGTAATGGTCGAACGCCTGGCCGAGCTGCTGCGACGGGAAGATCGTGATCTTGATCGTGCCGTTGGACGCTTTGGCGATGTCATCGGCCCAGGCCTGGGTCGCCGGCACCAGCGGATGCGCCGGCGGGATCCAGTAGCTGAACTTGAGCTCGACGGGCTTGTCTTGCGCCTGCGCGGACGTCACCAGCGCGAGCGCGGCACCGGCGGCCAGCAAAAATCGTTTCATCAGCCCCTCCCTTTCCTGTGACGACGGTCGCACGACGGCCGCCGATTGTTTAGCAGCATAATTATCGGCCAGCGCAGCCGCAACGCATTTGTTTGACTGTAGAACAATATCGGCGCCCCTGTTCCTCGCCCTCCCGGTGTGCTTAAAACGAGACCAACTTCTTTCCACACGAGGGCCTCTTTATGCCTGACGCTTTCATCTGCGACGCCGCCCGCACTCCCATCGGCCGTTACGGCGGTGCGTTGTCCTCGGTGCGTCCCGACGATCTGCTGACGGTGCCGATCAAGGCGCTGATGGCACGCAATCCGAAGGTCGACTGGTCGGCACTCGAGGACGTGATCATGGGCTGCGTCAACCAGGCCGGCGAGGACAACCGCAATGTCGCGCGCATGTCGCTGCTGCTGGCCGGCCTGCCGGAGACCGTGCCCGGTGCGACCGTGAACCGGCTGTGCGGCTCGGGCATGGAGGCTGTCGGCATCTGCGCCCGCGCGATCAAGGCCGGCGAGACCGATTTCATGCTCGCCGGCGGTGTCGAAAGCATGAGCCGGGCGCCGTTCGTCATGCCCAAGGCCGACAGCGCGTTCTCGCGCAAAGCCGAGATCTACGACACGACGATCGGCTGGCGCTTCGTCAACAAGCTGATGCACGAGAAATACGGCACCGACGGCATGCCGGAGACGGCGGAGAACGTCGCCGAGGAATTCCAGGTCAGCCGCGCCGATCAGGACAAGTTCGCGCTGCGCAGCCAGCAGCGCGCCGTGGCGGCCATCAAATCGGGCCGCTTCGGCGAGGAGATCGTGCCGGTCACGATCCCACAGCGCAAAGGCGATCCGCTCGTCGTCGACCGCGACGAGCACCCGCGCGACACCAGCCTGGAGGCGCTGGCGAAGCTCCCCACCCCGTTCCGCAAGGGCGGCACGGTGACGGCCGGCAACGCGTCCGGCGTCAACGACGGCGCCTGCGCGGTGATCGTCGCCTCGGAAGCAGCCGCCAAACGCCACGGCCTGACGCCGCGCGCGCGCGTGGTGGGCGTGGCTACGGCCGGTGTCCCACCGCGCATCATGGGGATCGGCCCCGCGCCGTCGACGAAGAAGCTGCTCGAGAAAACCGGCGTCGACATCAGGAAGATCGACGTCATCGAGCTCAACGAGGCGTTCGCGGCCCAAGGGCTTGCGGTGATGCGCATGCTGGGCCTGCCCGACGACGCCGATCACGTGAACCCGAACGGCGGGGCGATCGCGCTCGGCCATCCGCTCGGCATGAGCGGCGCGCGCCTGGTCACGACGGCGACGCGCGAGCTCGAGCGCCGCAAAGGCCGTTATGCCGTCACCACCATGTGCATCGGCGTCGGCCAGGGGATCTCGATGCTGCTCGAGCGGATGTAGGGCGTCCTTCGAGACGCTCCCTTCGCTTCGCTCCGGTCGCTCCTCAGGACGAGGGATTCTTTTAAGTCCTCATCCTGAGGAGGACGCGACAGCGGCCGTCACGAAGGATGGGCTGCATTTCTACTGCCAGTAGCTCATCTTGCGGCGCAGGCGGAACTCCCACGTGTCGGTGACGTGGTTGATCTGCGCGGGCTGGAAGCTGCCGACCAGCTCTTCCTGCTCGAAGACGCCGGTGAATTTGCCGCCGTAGCCGTCCCGTTCCGGCAGGGTGAATTCGATGCGATTATTCTCGACGGCCGCCGGGACCAAGACCGGCACCTCGGCGCGTCCGCCCGCCCCCTGGAACAGCACGTGGTAGCCATCGCGCGACGGAATCACGAAGATCTCGACCCCCAGCAGGCTGCCGCGGGTATGGTTGAAGTACATGTCGCTGTAGAGACCGGCGAGCGGCAGCGCTTCGTCTTCGGCCCATGCCGCGCTCGTGAGCAGCAGCAAAGCCATGGCCAGCAGCACGCGCTTCATTGTCAGCCCTCCGCTTTGTCCGGTCCGGCGACGATGCCGGCATCGTGCAAGTCGCCGATCTCGCGGTCCGAAAGCCGCAGCACGTCGCCGAGCACCTGATCGGTGTGCTCGCCCAGCCGCGGCGCCGGCGCCGGCGGCACACGCGGCACGCCGGAAAAATCGAGCGGCGAACCCGGCATGAGATAACGGCCGATCCCGGGCTGCTCGACCACGGCGAACATGGGATTGGCCGGCGAGCAGCGTGGATCGTCCTTCACCAGTCCGCCGAAGTCACGATAGGGCCCCCAGCATTGGCCGTTCTGGTCGAGCACGCGCCCGACCTCCGCGAAATCGCGGGCCGCGATCCAGCGTTCGATGAGCGGGAACAGATCGCCGCGGCCGAGGAAGCGGTCCCCTTCTTGGGTAAAATCGCGGCCGGTCCGCCGCTCGATCGCGGCGATCTCGGCCGCAATTCCCATCATCTCGATGAGCCCCTGCCACTGCTTCAAGGTCAGTGCCACCAGCATGATGCGCCGGTTGTCGCGGGTGACGAAGTCGCGGCCGAGAGCGCCATAGAGGTCGTTGCCGTAGCGCGGGCGCACCGCGCCGTTGATCTGCGCCTCGGCGATATGGCCGAGATTGCCGACCATGGCGAGCGCCACGTCGGCGAGCGCCAGCTTGATGTACTGGCCCTGCCCCGTCCGCGAGCGGTGACGCTCCGCCGCCAGCAGGCCGACCGCCGCCGTGATCCCGGTCGCGATGTCCCAGGCCGGCAGCACGTGGTTGATGGCGCCTTGATGGTCGACCGGCCCGGTCGCGTAGGGATACCCGACCGCGGCGTTCACCGTGTAGTCGAGCGCGGTGCTGCCATCGGCGTTGCCGAGCACGTTCACCATCACGAGATCGGCGCGGTGTGGCTTCAAGCTTTCATAGGCCAGCCAGCCGCGGGCAGGAAAGTTCGTGACGAATAGGCCGCGGTCCGGCCCCGGTGCGGTGATCAACGCGGTCAGCAGCTCGCGCCCGCGCGGGTTGCGCGTGTCGACGACGACCGACTTCTTGCCCTTGTTGAGGCCGGCCCAATAAAGGCTCTTGCCCTCGTTCGTTTCCGGCCAGCGGTGATAGTCGAGACCGCCGCCGAGCGGATCGCAGCGGATAACTTCCGCGCCGAGCTGGGCCAACGTCATGCCGCCGAGGGGTGCGGCCACGTAGGCCGCGTGCTCGACGATGCGCAGGCCGTCGAGGATACCGGGCATCAGTTCTCCGGCGTCATCAAGGAGACGCCGAGCAGCGCCCGGCGCTTCAGCCACGGACTCGGGCGGTAGCGCGGATCGCCGTAGAAGGCGAAGAGCCGTTCGAGAATCGTCAGCACGGTCTGCGCCCCCATCTTGTCGCCCATGGCGAGCGGCCCCTCGGGATAGCCAAGGCCGAGCTTGACCGCGAAGTCGATGTCGCCGGCCGCCGCGACCCGCTGCTGGGCGATATCGCAGCCGAGGTTGGCGATCATCGCGGTGATGCGCGGCGCCACGAACCCGGGGCTGTCGTGGATGACGCTGACCGGCGCGCCGTCGGCGGCGAGCAGCGCGTGCGCGCCGTCACGATAGGCTGCGTCGGTCACTGGCGTGGTCATGATCGTCCGGCGGCCCTTCAGGCCGTACAGCGTATCGAGGGCGACCGTGCGCTTCGGATCGAGGCCGAGCGTGGTCGCGGTGGTCGTCGCGTCGTCACCGAGCGGCACGACCAGGCACAGGGAGTCATCGCCGGGCTTCGCACTGCGGTCGACCTTCACGTCGAGCTTTCCAGCCAGCCCCACGATCGCCTCGCGCACGTCGCGGCCGCCCGGCCCGAGCCAGACCGCGGCTGGCTTCACCTGCAGCACCGGCGGCTCTGGCGCTTTGACCATCGCCCCGTCCTTGTAGGCGTAGAAGCCGCGGCCGACCTTGCGGCCGAGCACGCCGCCGATCATGCGCTGCTGCATCAAGGGGGTGGGCCGATAGCGCGGCTCATGGAAGTACTGGGTGTAGATCGCCTGCATCGCCGGGAACGACACGTCGAGCGCCGTCAGGTCCATGAGCTCGAACGGCCCCATGCGGAAACCGGCGGCATCGCGCATGATCGCATCGATCGTCGCGAAGTTGGCGATGCCTTCCTGGACGAGGCGGAGAGCTTCGCTGGTGTAGGCCCGGCCGGCGTGGTTGACCAGGAACCCCGGGCTGTCGTCAACCCGCACCGACTTGTGCCCGGCGCGCTTCGCCACGCGTTCCAGCACGTCGAGCGCCTGCGGCGCGGTGCGCACGCCGCCCACGACCTCGACCAGCTTCATCAACGGCACGGGATTGAAGAAATGATAGCCCGCGACGCGCTCAGGGTGCTTGCAGCCGGCGGCAATGGCGGTCACGGACAGCGAGGACGTATTCGTGGCGAGGATCGCATCGGCGGCAACGATCTCCTCGAGCTGCTTGAACAGCGCCTGTTTGGGCTCGAGCTGCTCGACGATCGCTTCGACGACCAGCCTGCAATGTGCGAGATCGTGCAGCGACGCCACCGGCTGGACGCGCGCCCCCGCGGCATCCGCCGCCTCCTTGCTCATCTGGCCTTTCTCGGCGGCGCGCGCGATCATCTTGCGTACGAACTCGCAGGCATCGGCCATTGCCTGGGCATGGGCGTCGAACACCCGCACCGGAAAGCCGGCCGCGGCCATGATCTGGGCGATGCCGCGTCCCATGACGCCGGAGCCGACGATGCCGATCGGGAATTCGGCGGGTGAGATGTCGCTGCTCATGTTTCGTCCTCAGTTGCGGCCTTCGAGCAGGCCACGGGCGATGATCTGCGCCTGGATCTCGGCGGCACCCTCGAAAATATTGAGGATGCGCGCGTCGCACAACACACGGCTGATCGGATATTCGACGGCGTAGCCGTTGCCGCCATGGATCTGTACGCCGTTGTCGGCACTGGCCCAGGCGACGCGCGCCGCCAGGAGCTTCGCCATGCCTGCCTCGATGTCGCAGCGCCGCCCCTGATCCTTCTGACGGGCGGCGTAATAGGTGAGCTGGCGTGCCAGCATCGTCTCGACGACCATCCAGCCGATCTTTCCCGACACCCGCGGGAAGGCGAGGATCGGCCTGGCGAACTGCCGGCGGTCGGCCGCGTAGCCGAGCCCGAGCTCGAGCGCGTTCTGCGCGACACCGACGGCGCGCGACGCGGTCTGGATGCGGGCGGTCTCGAAGGTCGCCATCAGCTGGCGGAAGCCCTGCCCCGGCACGCCGCCGAGCAGCGCCGCCGCCGGCACCTCGAAGCCGTCGAAGGCGATTTCGTACTCCTTCATGCCGCGATAGCCGAGCACCTTGATCTCGCTGCCCGACATGCCTTGCGCGGGGAACGGATCGGCATCGCTGCCGCGTGGCTTCTCTGCCAGCAGCATGCTGAGCCCCTTATAGCCGGGCTCGGCTTCGGTGCGGACCAGCAACGTCATCAGGTCGCTGCGGGCCGCGTGCGTGATCCAGGTCTTCGCACCGGTGACGCGATAGACGTCGCCCTCACGCACGGCGCGGGTGGAGATCGATGCCAGGTCAGAGCCGGCGTTGGGCTCGGTGAACACCGCCGTCGGCAGGATCTTGCCGCTGGCGATCGCCGGGAGGTACTTCGCCTTCTGCTCCGGCGTGCCGGACTGCCGGATCAGCTCGGCGGCGATCTCCGAGCGCGTGCCGAGCGAGCCGACGCCGATATAGCCGCGCGACAGCTCCTCCGACACGATGCACATCGCCAATCGGCCGAGACCGAGGCCGCCCTGGTCCTCGGGAACGGTGACGCCGAATACCCCCATTTCGGCGAGTCCCTGGATGACATCCAACGGGATCAGCCGGTCACTGTCATGCCAGTCCGGTGCGTGAGGCGTCACGCGTGCATCGACAAAACGCCGGATCTGGTCTCGGAAAATGACGAGCGCCTCGTCGTCGATGCCGATGGCGCCGAAGCCCCCGTCGCCCGCAAGCTCAGCCAGCCGATCGCGAACCTGCGCCGCGTTGCCGCCGGCGATCAGCGCCGCCGCGGGGCGGAAGATGCGCTCGACCTCGGCGGCATCAATTCCGAGATCGGCCGGGCGGACGGTCTCCCCTGGCGCCATGGCCACTCCGCCGCGGAGCTGGGCGAGATACTCGCCGAAGCCCGCCTGCAGGATCAGCCGTTCGCGCTCACCCGCCCGGCCCGCATCGCGGAGCCGGTCCGCCCAGCCGAGCAACTGCCGCAACGCCTCGACATAGGTCGCGATCCACGCCAGGCCGTGGGCTGCGAACTGATGCCGCTCGAGCCGTTGCGGATCGAGCGCCCCGCCGGGAGCGACGAGCGTGCGCACGGCGGTGCGAGCAAGGCCCTCGTAGGCCGACGCAGCCGCGAGCCCGGCCGCACAAGCCTGCCAAAGGTCGGGAATCTCCCGGGCGGTGGTTTCAGGGCGCGAGGCCGACATCCGGCTAACGTAGAGCCTATTCCAGCGCTCTGTCACGTCCGCCCCGGCTATGGCACTTTCGGGACATGATCACCCACCATGTCGAAGTTCACCCGTCTGCGGCCCGATTGCCGCGGGAGTCCCAGCTGGCCTGGAAAATCGCCGAGACAGCGACAAACACGCACGAGCTCGACGCCGCGGTCGTGGAGGTCATTCGCTGCCGCATCCTCGACAATGCCGGCGTCGCACTCGCGGCGATCAATCGCGGACCGGTCGCGGCTGCCCGCGCGATGGCGCTCGCGCATCCCAGAACCGGTGGTGCCACCTTGATCGGTCTCCCGGCGACTACGCGCGTCGCCTGCGAATGGGCGGCGTGGGCGAACGCCACGGCGGTGCGGGAGCTTGATTTCCACGACACGTTCCTCGCCGCCGATTACGCCCATCCTGCCGATTCCATCCAGCCATTGCTGGCCGTGGCCCAACAGATGCGCCGCGGCGGCGCCGATCTCGTGCGCGCGATCGCCGTCGCCTATGAAATCCATGTGGCGCTGGTCAAGGCCATCTGCCTCCACAAGCACAAGAAAGACCATGTGGCGCACCTCTGTCCGGCGACGGTCGCCGGAATCGGGGCGCTGCTCACCCTGCCGGTGCCGGTGATTTTTCAAGCGATCAACCAGGCGGTGCACCTGTCGTTCTCGACCCGCCAGTCGCGGAAGGGAGAGATCAGCTCCTGGAAGGCGTATGTACCCGGCTTCTCGGGCAAGCTCGCAATCGAGGCGATCGACCGCGCGATGCGCGGCGAGGCCTCGCCGTCGCCCATCTATGAAGGGGAAGATTCGGTGATCGCCTGGATGCTGGCCGGGCCCGGGTCGGCATACGACGTCATGCTGCCCGCGCCGAGTGAGCCGCCGCGCGGCATCCTCGAGACCTACACGAAGGCGCATTCGGCGGAGTATCAAGCCCAGGCGGCGATCGACCTGGCGTTTGAGCTGGCGCCGCAGATCGGCGACCTCGCGCAGATTGACGAGATCATCTTCGCGACCAGCCATCACACGCACACCGTGATCGGCAGCGGTGCGAACGACCCGCAGAAATTCGACCCCGATGCCAGCCGCGAGACGCTCGACCATTCGCTGATGTACATCATCGCCGTGGCACTCGAGGACCGTCGCTGGCATCACGAGGCGAGTTATTCCGAGGAGCGTACACACCGGCCGTCGACGGTGGCCTTGTGGCGCAAGGTCCGCACGGTCGAGGACCCCGTCTGGACGCAGCGCTATCACGAGCCCGATCCCACAAGACGTGCCTTCGGCGGCCGACTCTCCGTCCGCCTCAAAGACGGACGTGTCATCTGGAGCGAGAAGTCGGTTGCGGATGCGCATCCGAATGGCAAAGCGCCGTGGCAATGGTCCGACTATCTGCGCAAGTTTATCGGCCTCGCCGCGGACCGGCTCGATGCGGACGAGTCGCGCCGCTTCCCCGACCTCATCCGGCGGCTGCCCCACCTCTCTGCGGCCGAGTTGATCGGCCTGACGCCGGTATCGCCGGTTGGCAGCGTCCGGACGGTACACTCCACCGGCGAAGGGATTTTCGATTTCGCCGCCACTTGAGGCGACACCCCGCGTCACCTACTCTCTCCCGATCATCACTCACTGTCTTCGACTCCCCCACGAATGAACCGTCGCGATCGGCTCGACCTCCTCGCCTTCGCCGTTATGTTCTCGTTGTGCCTCCTCTGGGGCTTCAACCAGGTCCTGGTGAAGATCGCCAATGCCGGCATCTCGCCGCTGCTGCAGGCCGGGCTGCGTTCCACCGGCGCTGGCCTCCTGGTCTGGGCCTGGGCGGCCGCGCGGGGCATCCGGATGTTCGACCGCGACGGCTCGCTCATCCCGGGAATCGTCGCCGGATTGCTGTTCGCGGGCGAGTTCGCCTTGATCTTCTGGGGCCTCGAGTTCACCACCGCGTCGCGGACCGTGATCTTCATCTATACGTCGCCCTTCGTCGTCGCGCTCGGCGCGCACCTCTTCGTGCCGGGCGAGAAGCTGCGCATCGTCCAGGTGATGGGGCTGATCGGCGCGTTCGCCGGCGTGGCGTTTGCTTTCTCCAGCGGCCTCACCCTACCCACCCATCAACAGCTGATCGGCGACGCCATGATCCTCGGCGGTGCCGTGCTGTGGGGCGCCACGACGGTGCTGGTCAAGGCGACGCGCTTGGCGACGATCACGCCGGCGAAGACGCTGTTCTACCAGCTCGCGGTCTCGGCGATCATCCTGCCGCCCTTGTCGTGGGCGCTCGCCGAGCCGGGAATCTTCGCGCCCACCATCAGGGTGCTTACGGCCTTCTCCATCCAGATGATCGTGGTCGCGTTCGCCTCCTATCTCGCGTGGTTCTGGCTGGTGGCGCACTATCCCGCCGGCCGGCTGGCGGCGTTCACGTTCCTGACGCCGCTGTTCGGCGTCGCCGCCGGCTGGGCGATCCTGTCGGAGCCGATCTCCTCCGATCTCATCCTCGCGCTGATCCTCGTCGGCACGGGCATCTATCTCGTGAACCGTCCGCCGCTGCCCGCCAAGCCGATCACGCCGGAACTCGAGGAACTGGGCTGAGCGCCCTATCGCGGGACAACCGGTCACGCCGGACATCGAAAAGCTAGGGTCGCCGGCCTATACCGATTCTTTACGCAGCTGCCTATATCGTGGTTACGAGGGCCGGCTTTGCCGGCGCCGTTCCTTCGGAGCTGCTGGTGACAAAAGGCGTCCATGGGGTGCGGTTGAGTTGGAGTTCGATGACGGGCGCCCTGGCGCTCGCGGCGATGCTCCTGACGTTCGGTGGATCGTCACCGGCACCCGCGCAAGCCGACGAAAACCGTTCGGTTGCCGCGGCGTCGTTCCTCACCGTCATCTCCTCGGGGCCGCTGCCCGGCTTCGTCAGCACCGACGTGCCGTCCTATCTGGCGGCGCGCATGGCCGAGGCCGCGGTCGAGAACTGGAGCTTCGGACCCATTTCGTGGGATTTCGTGCCGCCGTCGAACCGGGTGGAATGGTCGTTCCGGGTCGACGGAGGAGACGGACAAGCCGGCGCAACGGCTTCGAAACGCCGCTTTATCGCCCGCCGGCTCCTCCTGATCGAGGCCCGACTGTACCTCAACGGCGAGTTCCAGACCGTCACCACGAACCAGATCGACATCTACGGTGGATCGGACGACGAGGAACTGGCGGTCGCCATCCGCCGGATCAGCGAATCGCTCCTAGGCGCTCACGGCGCGTATCAGGCCGTCCATTCGCAAAAGCCGGCGCGCCCGCTTTAGGCCGACGCTGCGCTCATTCCGGGACCGTGGCCGCCCGCACGGGCTCGCGCGCGCTCTCGGTATCGAGATCGACGACCAGACGCTTGGCGCCATTGCGAACGCCGGCCTTGGCGGCATCGAGCGTGAAGACGCTCGCCGAGACGTCGAGCGCATCCGCGCTTTGCCGCGTCACGTAGGCATAGAGAAGGGCGCCGGTCTTGGAATCGGTGACCTCGACCGCATAAGACACCGAGCCGAAATACGTGCCGCCTTCGTGCGAGATCTGGCGGCCGGCGTTCACGGCCAGACCGATGACCGGCAGATGGCTCACCGTCGACAAGATGGCGACGCTGCTTTCGAGGCCGGTCAGCGTGATATGGACCCGTGCCGCTCCCGGTTGCGGCTTCGCGACGACCTGATATTTCTGCGCCAGTGCCTCGGCAAAGGTCTGCTGCATATAGTTGGCGATGGCCCTGAGGTCCTGGCTCGAGACGTAAGCGAATTGCGAGTCCTCGCCGCGGTAGATCGTGACCGGATCGATGATCAGTTTCGAATAGGCGTGGAGGTCTGCCGTGGAGCGCCGGAACCGGTAGGGCTGCTCGGCGTCATCGGACGGCTGCAGCTGCGGCGAGGACGCGAGCCCGCGATACAGCGCGGCCGACCGCGGCGGTGACGCGCAGCCGACCAAAAGCACGGCAATGCCGATGGCTAAGAAGGAACAGGTCGTGATCGGTCGACGACAGCGGCGCAATACGTCACTCACCGGCCCATCCTACACGACTTACCAGAGCCTGCATGGGCGAAAACGCACAGCCAAATCGCCGACAATTTGAGACAAACGCCGCGGCAATCGCGCTATTTCTCGCCTTCGTGCGGGTGCGCCTTGGCGAAATCGCTTTGCGGCCGATGCAAACGAACCTGCTCGATCAGCCAGCCCTCGAGTTCGGCCCAGGACGAGAGGCTGTCGGCGCTCTCGACAAGGACGTGGCCGCTCTCATCGCAGATACGCGCGGAGAAACCGAGGTCGCGATCGCCGCTCACTGTGAAATTGATGCCGGAGCGCCAGAGACGTTCGAGGACGTTCATGCCGAATCAACACAGCGCCGGAGAATTGGTTCGCACGAGGCCCGGCGGCCGCGCCGATCCAGGATAGAGCGGACCGCGGCGAGCACGTCATCGTGCACGGCGACAGGCAGCACGTGCGGCGGCAGTGCCGCTGCGGCCTTGGCACCCTCTCCCGTCCGCACGAGATGACGCGGACAGCCGATCGCGGCGGCAGCTTCGAGATCGGTCACGCTGTCGCCGATCATCGGCGTCTCGGCCGCTCGCCCGCGACGTTGCCTGAGCGCGTCCTCGAGCATGCCAGGCCCGGCTTGTGGCGCCGCGTCAGATGCTCGGGATCATCGTGCAGTAGAAAACCGCGTCGAGCGACGCCCCCCCGGCCACGAGTTGCTGGCGCATGCGCTGCTCGATCCGCTTCAGCGCCTCGGTGTCGATGTCGCCGCGGCCGACCGCGTCCTGGTTGGTGCAGACCACGACCCTGACGCCGGCGCGCGGTTGAGCAGCGCCACCGCCTCCGCCGCCCCGGGAATGAGATGGACGTCGTCCGGACTGATGATGTCTCTCCCAATCTCCTGCACCAGCACGCCATCCTGGTCGAGAAGCACGAGCGCCGGCAGCCTCCGCCGGAGCCGGACCAGTGATGAGCCGCGCCGCTTCTGGTCCGCCCGCGGCCGGCGGACGATAGCCGCCTCAGCCATTCCGTCGGGCGCGGCTGCGCGCGGCCTTCCGGGCGGCAGCGGAGCGCTGCGCGGCGGTGCGGCGGGAGGCGGCAGTCCTCGCCTGCCGCGATAACGCCTTGTGCGACACCGTGCTCCGCGGCTCCTGCTTCAGGGCACGCGACACGGCGCGCGACGCCTTCGGCCGTTTGCGGGCGCGGCGTTTGTGCTGACCGACCTCATAGGCTCGCTTGGCGCTGCGGCGCGTGCGCTCCTTCGTCCGGCCTTTCTTCGGCGGCGGCAGGTCGACGCCGGCCCGCCGCGCCTCCGACAGGCCGATCGCAATCGCCTGCTGGGGCGAGCGCGCGCCGTGCTTCCCATGCCGGATTTTCTCGATCTGCTCGCGGACGAACTCACCGGCCTGCGTGGTGGGCGACTTGCCGGCGCGCTTATCGGCACGGGCACGCTGGATCGTTTGCTTCCACGGCATTGGGTCCTCTCCATAGATGGGCGGCGCGGTGTTCCGTTACGGCCGGCCGTCATGATTCGGCAAATAGATAACGCACCCCGCTCCGAACTGATCCCTTTCGGGCGCGCTCCGAACTTGACCCAGGTCAATGCGCTGCCGGCACCAGGCGCAATGATGCGCCACAGCCCAGACGGATGAGTCGGGGAGATTTATGCCAGGAGCGGATCCCATGACGCGACGTGACGCGACGATCGGGCTGGCGGCAACGGCGGCGATGAGCGCGATCGGACCCGCGGCCGCCGCAAAGCGGCCGGCCATCGCGCTCCCGGCGCCGCGCACCAGCGGCGGGAAGCCGTTGACCGAAGCCCTCCTGCTGCGCCGCTCGATCCGGGAATACTCGCCGCGCGCTCTGCCGCCGCAAGTGCTGTCCGATTTGCTATGGGCGGCGTTCGGTATCAACCGGCCGCACAGCGGCGATCGCACCGCCCCCTACTGGCGGCACGTCATGGTGATGGACGTCTATGCCGCCAGGGCCGACGGCGTTTGGCTGTACGAACCGCAATCGCATCAGCTGCTGCCCTATATGGACGACGACATTCGGGCGCAGACCGGACTGCAGGACTTCGTCGCGACGGCGCCTCTGAATCTGATCTATGTCGCACATGGCGACCGCATGGGCGACATCCCGGCCGAGGATCGGCGGCTGTATGCCTCGGTCGACGCCGGTTTCATCGGACAGAACGTCTACCTGTATTGCGCGTCCGAAGGTCTGGCGACGGTCTTCCGCGGCGCAGTGAACACAACGGCGCTGGGCCGCACCATGAACCTCGGCGCGGGCGAGTTCGTCACGTTCGCGCAGACCGTCGGCTATCCGCGGACGTGAGAGCCGGCGGCCAGACGCTCACTCGCCGTCGATATCCTGCGGCGTGGTGCGCGGCCGATAGAGGTTCTGCCCTTTGGAATAGACGACACGACTGAGATTGGGGGCGAGGCCAAGCGCCTTCAGCCGGTTGCGAACGAAGGTCTCGCTCACCGCCCAGGTGCGGACGCGCAGGCCTTTGCTGTTGAGGACGACCGCGATCTCGGTGGGCACGAGGCCGGCGAGATGGAAGCGTCGGATCACCAGATCGTGCTCGCGCCAGTCCGATGCGGCATGCGTCGGACCGGCGTCCACTGCCGGCGTAACTGCCTGATCGATCTTGGGTTTCCGTGCGCCAGCCATGGTCTTTCGCCGCCGATCGCCGCTTGTAGCAAGGCGCGATTACCGAACCCTTAAAAGCCTCGCCGGCGGCTGTGGAGAACGCGTCAGAAGAGAATGACCAGTCCGTCGAGCTCGCCGTCGCAATTGACGAGATCGACGCGTTTCCACGCGATGCGGAAGGCGCCGCCGTCCCGCACCAGTCCGTGCCAGGACGTGGCCGCGAACGTGCGCTGCTGGTCGCGCCGGAATTCGACCAGCAGCAGCTTGGAACGGATGCGCTGGATCGGCCCGCCAGCCTCGCGCCCCTCGAGCGTGACGTTCGTGACGATGCGGCTGGTGCGCGAGCGCGGCTGCTGCGCGTGCAGATGCATATTGCCGAGACGGCGGACGCGCGTCTCCAGAAGCCGGCGATCGTCGTAGATCAGCGAGACGGTGTCGCGCGGACTTGCCTGGTCCGGCTGCGACGGGACCCAGTACCAGCAATCTGCCGTGAACAGGCCGAGCCAGTCTTCGAAGCGGCTCTCGTCGAGCAGACGCGCCTCGTGGACGAGGAACGCCTCGGCGTCGGCGGCGCTCACCTCGTCGGCCCCGTGCATGCTACTGGGCCGCCGCCGCAAGGTGCCGCGGCTCGCGTGTCATATAGGCGAGCCAGGCGTCGAACATGTTGCGGATATAGACCTCGCTGGTCGAATTCTTCCCTTTGCGGCCGCCGTGATCGCCCGGCAGATCGGTCGCAAAGCCGCGACCGATCTCGAGCCATTCGGCGCCGCCGCTCGACAGGCCGGTGGCGATGCGGCCGTAAGTCTCGAGATCGTCGGTGAGCACCAGCGAGCCGTTGCCGTTGACGATGTTGGCGAAGCTGATCGTCTGCTCGAACATGCGCTCGGGCGCACCCTTGAGTCGGAAGCTATAGGTGTGGACGACCGTCCGGTTCAGCGACACCGGATGGACCACCCGGAGCTGCTGGAACTGACTCATGAAGGACAGGCTCGGATAGACGTTCGTGTTCCACCGTCGGACTTCGAGGATCTCTTTCGCGCGCTTAGGTCCCTGCTTTGCCTCGAGGGCGGCGATGTAGTCCCTGAACACCGGGTCGTTCAGGGCCGCCACGAGCTTGGAATCGTCGTGATAGTCGCCGAGATAGCTGTGCCCGTTCGGATAAGTCCAGATGCCGACCTGCGATTCCCAGAAGCTGTAGGGCGCGCCGTTCTGCCGCATCTGGCGCAGCGCGACCTCCCCCGAGCCGTCAGAGGCGACCTGGTCCGACTGCGCTTTCGCGGCCTCGATCGACGACTGATGGACGAAGATCGGATGCGCGGCATCGCAGAGGTTCTCGAGATACAGCTTCCAGTTACCGTCGTAGCCGTGCTTGAAGACGCCGCCGGCGATCTCGATCTCGCCGTCGGGGGCGCGGTCGATCATGTCGTCGAGCGACGTCGCGGCATAGCCGAGGAAGTCCTCAAGGCTTGGCCCGTCCGCCGCGAGACTGCCGAACACGAAGCCGCGATAGCTGGCGACGCGCGGCACCCGCACCATCGCGGTGCCGCGATCAGTCGGATCGAAATGCCCGGGGTAGCCGTTCTGCAGCGGGACCGATTTCAGCCGCCCGTCCGTGTGGTAGGTCCAACCGTGGTAACAGCAGCGGAATTCCGACGCGTGGCCGCAGTCGGTGGCCACGACCATGGCGCCGCGATGGGCGCACTGGTTGTGGAGCAGATGGATCTGGCCGTCGGCATGGCGGACGAGCAGCAGCGGCTTTTGTCCGATCCGTGTCGCCAGATAGTCGCCGGGACTGCGGATCTGGCTTTCGTGGCCGACATAGATCCAGGCCGCACCGAAGATCCGCTCCATCTCGAGATCGAAGACCTTCGGATCGGTGTAGAGGCTGCGATGCACGCGCCCCGGCCGAACCAGATCCCGCAGCCGCTCGGCTGAATACAGGCCCGCGCTCTCCACGATAGCTCCTCGCTCCCGGACTTGCATACGATACTGCCCAGTCTAGTATTGGGTCAAGGCCAAGGGGCGGGGTACCGGGGCATGGGGAGACGCACCAGAGCGACATCGAGCGGCGTCAGCCTGGCGAAATGGCGCGAACGGCGGTCCGACGAGAAGCGCCGCGCCATCCTCGACGGCGCCCGGGCGGTGTTTTTGCGATCCGGCTTCGGCGGCGCCAGCATGGACGCCGTCGCGGCGACGTCAGGCGTCTCGAAAATGACGGTCTATCGTCATTTCAAGACCAAGGAGAGCCTGTTTGCCGGCCTGATCCGCGCCTTGTGCGAGCGGATCGTGGGCGACGACCTGACGTTCGACATGGCGCGACCGATCGAAGGCGTGCTGCGCGAATACGCGGCACGGACGGTCGAGACGCTTTTCGATCCCGGCACGATCGAGCTGCATCGCATCGTGATCGCGGAGAGCCGGCGCTTTCCCGCGCTCGGGCGGCTGTTCTATCGCAGCGGTCCGGAAGCCTCGATCGCCGGACTCGTCGGCTATCTGCGCCGGCTCAAGCGCGTCGGCCGTCTCGACGTCGACGACCCGCAACGCGCCGCCGAGGAATTCCTCGACCTTCTGCGCGGCTATCCGCATCTGCGGCTGCTGTTGGGCGTCGGCCCACGGCCGAGCCGGCAGCAGTTCGCGCTGCGCATCGACGATGCGATCGCCCGCCTGTTAGCATCCGGAAGCACAAACCAAGTGAGACACAAATGAAGTTCGCGCATTTCTCGCATGTCTGGGGCAAGCCCGGCATGACCGCCCATCAGCGCTACGAGCAACTGTGGCGGGAGCTGCAGCTGTGCGACGATCTCGGCTTCGATTTCAGTTTCTGCGTCGAACATCATTTCCGTCCCGACGAGAGCTGGATGTCGGCACCGTCGCTCTATGCGGTCGGCGGCGGCGCCCGCACCAAGCGGCTCCGCGTCGGCGCCATGGGTTATGTGGTGCCGCTTTACAATCCGTTGCGCCTTGCCGAGGAGATCGCGATCGTCGACCAGATGCTGGGCGGCCGCTTCGAATGCGGGCTGGTTCCCGGGATCACGGCATCGTATTTCGAGCCTTTCGGCATCGACTACAAATTCCGCAAATCGCCGACATTGGAGTTCGTGGCTTACCTCCGCGCCGCCTACGGCGACCGGCAGCCGTTCTCATTCGCAGGCGACAATCACAAGACCGAAGGCGCCAAGCTTGCCGTGATGCCGGTCCAGCGGCCGCATCCGCCGCTGTGGATGATGAGCCGCGATCCCGAGACGTTGGAGTTTTGCGCCAAGAATGGGGTGAACCCCGGGTATTTCATCAGCTTCCCGCGCCTCGAAGCGGCGGAGCGCTATCGTAAGTTCCTCGCCGACTGGCGCGCCGAAGGCCACGCACGCAAGCCGAACATCGGCTACAGCACGGTCGTATACGTGGACGAGACCGACCAGAAGGCGCTCGAGGTCGCGCGCCTGCGTGCAAGCCGCGCCTACGAGGGCCTTCTGCCGCTCGGCGCGCCGGGCGACAGCTTCGAGGACCGCGTCGCCAAGAACCGGCTCCGCTTCCAGCAGCGCGGCGAGGCCAGCGCGGGCGAGATCATGGCGAACATCTTCGATCCGGATTACATCCTGAAGCACGAGCTCGTCTTCATCGGCTCGCCGCAGACTGTGGCCGGGAAGCTCCGCCGCGCCGCCGAGACCGGCATGTTCAACACCTTCATGGGCGAGTTCAATTTCGCCGACCTGCCGGAAGCGGACCTGATGCGCTCGATCCGCCTGTTCGGCAGCGAGGTGATGCCGAAGCTGCGGGATTACGAGCCGTTTTAGGCAGGCCTTCCCACACTTGGGCTGGCGGCGCGCCGGCCGAAGCAAGCCGGGGGCCCGGAATAGGACGGCACCGAGCGGTGTTGATGGGCTCGAAGGTGAGGACACTCACCGGTTCCATAACGCCACAGGGGAGCCCCATGAGAAAGATTGGTTACGCCGCGTTCGCGGCGATGTTGCTGCTCGGCGCCTGCGCCGGTGCGGGTGAGCCGCAGCACAAGACGATGGACACCAAGCTCGGTCAGGTGCTGACCACCAGCGACGGCATGACGCTCTATACCTTCGCCAACGACAAAGAGCCGGGCAAATCCGCCTGCAACGGTCCATGCGCCGTGAATTGGCCGCCCTTGATGGCAAAGGCCGACGCCGTGCCGGTCGGCAAATGGACCGTGATCACGCGCGCCGACGGTTCGAAACAGTGGGCGTACGACGGCAAGCCGCTTTACGCCTGGATCCGCGACAAACAGCCGGGCGACACGACCGGCGACGGCGTGAACAACGTCTGGAAAGTCGCACATCCGTGAGTGACCGGGCGTCGGTGCCGGAACCTGACCTGGCACCGACGCGTCGTCTGCCATGATGGTCTACGATTGTTACGTGTTCGACGGCGATGCACGTTTCACCGATCACAGCGCGCGCGATTTCTCCCACGAGGGCGATGCTGTCCGCTGGGCGGATCGGCTCTTTTCCGAACAGCCCCGCTACAAGATCGTCGAGCTCTGGCGGGAGGGCAGCTTGATCCACCGCCGTCAGCGCTAACGCCGCGGCAGCGTCCGCGGCACGCCGGGCCGGCCGGGTTGGCACTCGAGAGCCTCCCGGTCCCAACGGCCGGCTTCGGCGGCGGCGACATACGTGCTTTGCAGAAAGCTGAGCAACGCTGCGTCGGGATCGGCAGCGAGGCGGACGTCATCGTAAGGCAACAGGAACTCGCGCAGGATCGGGTCGTACGCGGCGGTCTCCGGCGTAACAGCCGATGAGTTGAATCCGGCCGGCTCCGGATACGCGTACGAATAGAAGGCGGCGTAGTCGATCGCGCCGCCGCCCGGCCAGAACCCGGCGCTGCTGACCTCGTGAGAATACGCTTCGCGCGCCACGGCGTCGGACAGGCCGGGAACGCCGCCGGGATGCTCCGGCGCCGGCCGCCCGGAAAAGCGCGTCACCGCGAGATCGAAACTTCCCCAGAAAAAATGCACGGGGCTGGCTTTCCCGATAAATCCGGTCCGGAACTGCTTGAAGACGCGGTCGGCCTGGAGCAACGCGTGCCAGAAGCGGCGCGCGGCCTCGGCGTCATAGGCCGCATGGTCGCGATCGCGGCTGAACGGGATAGCGTCCGGGATCTCGCACGGCCGTTCGTCGATCGCGACGGCGATCCCAAGCCGGCCAAGCGCCGCCACCGTTTCTGCGAAGAATTCCGCCACCATTTGCGGCCTGAGCGCGATCGCGGCGCGGCTCCCGCCGCTCGTGTCGATCTTGAGTTCGTGGCTGAGAAAATCGAACTCGATCTCGAAGCTTGTCCCGCCGGCGTGGATCAGCGACGTCGTCAGACCACGCGCGCTCACGTACAGCGGCACCTGCCAGGAATGATTGAGCCATGGCGTGAGAGCGAGCCGGACTTTGCCGACGATCTGAGTCCAGAGCTGAAGCGTGGCACAGGTGTCCTTCCAGCCAGCATAGGGAAGGTCCGGCCACGCATCAGCCATCGACTATTCCGCCCGTTTAAGACCGAGGATCTTGGCGGCTTGCGCGGCCTGTTTGCGCTGCACGTCCATCGATGCTTCGAACTCCTTCGGCGTACCCGGGTTGACGACCTGGCCGGTCGACGCGAGACGTGCGGCCACCGTCGGATCGGCGAGCACGGTGCGCACATCGGCGGCGATCCGCTCGCGCGTAGCGGCGGGGAGCTCCCGCGGACCGAACAAGCCGACAAGTCCGTCGATCGTCAGGTCGGGATAGCCCGCCTCGGCCGTTGTCGGGAGATTCGCGATCGACGGGCGCTTCGACGCCGTGACCGCAATCATTTTGAGCTTACCCGCCTGGACGAGGGGCTGAACGATCGCCATCGCGGCCATGAGAAGCTGAATCCGGCCCTCAGCAAGGTCGTTCGACGCCTGAACCGGATTGCGGTACGGCACGGATTCGATCTGCCAGTGATGCTGTTTCTGGAAACCGTGGAATACCATGTCGAAGAAGCCGGTGATGTTCGCCTGGTTGAACTTGCCGGGGTTCGCGAGAACGGTCTTGTCGAGCTCGGCGAGCGAATTGATCGGCGACGACGCCGGAACGACGATCGAAACGATCGTGTTGGTGATGCGCACGATCGGCACGAGGTCGGCCGGGTCATACGGCATCTTCTCGAGCACCCACGGATGGTGCGTGAAGGCGGACGTCGGGCTCATCAGCAAGGTGTGCGTGTCGTGCGCGGCGGTGAAGGCGCTGATCGCCACGACGCCGTCGCCGCCAGGTTTGTTGTCGACCACCACCGACTGGCCCCACTTCTGCGACAGCTTGTCGCCGATGAGGCGCGCGGTGATGTCCACGCCCGAGCCGGCGCCGAGCGGCAGGATGAATTTCACCAGCCGCTGCGGCCAGGCCGGCGCCGATGTCTGCGCCGAAGCGCCGGCATTCGCGACGAGCAACGCCACGGCCGCGCCGGCGAGCGTTCTGATCCAAGTCATTCCAGCCTCCCCCTAATTCTTATGCGCGCAGTTTCCCATGAACGTGGCGCGTATCGGGACTTTAGCGCACCGGGCCGAAGCGCGCACAGATCCCGCTCGGTCCGAAAGGCCGGGCCGGCCTTCGCCTAAAGTTGAACACGAGACCTGGCGAAGTGAGAGGCGGCGTCTTCATGACGCCGCCTCCGTCGCCTATACCAGCTGCACGTTCTTCAGCGGCAAGGTGCGCACGGGCTTGCCGGTTGCGGCATAGATGCCGTTGAGCACCGCCGGTGCGACGACGCAGATCGTGGGCTCGCCGACGCCGCCCCAGAAGTCGTAGCTCGGCACCAGCACCGTCTCGACCTTCGGCATCTCCGCCAGGCGCATGATCTGGTAGCGGTCGAAATTGAGATCGGTCATGCGCCCGTCCTTCACCGGGCATTCCCCGTATAGTGTGGCGGTGAGACCGTAGGCGACCGAGCCTTCGACCTGCGCCGCGATCTGACCCGGATTGACGGCATGGCCGCAGTCGATCGCGATCACCAGCCGGTGGACCTTGAGTTCGCCCTTGCCGCTGACCGACACCTCGGCCACGGCGGCCGAATAGCTGCCGTAGCCCATGAACTGCGCGACGCCGCGATGGACGCCGGCGGGGAGAGGCGTCCCCCAACCGGCCTTCTCGGCGGCCGCGTTCAGCACGGCGAGATGCTTCGGATGGTTTTTCATCAGGCCGCGGCGGAACCCGAGCGGGTCCTTGCCGGCTGCCTTCGCCACTTCGTCCATGAAGCATTCCAGATACACGGCGTTCTGGTTCGTGTTCACGCCGCGCCACGGACCCACCGGCACGTGCGTGTTGCGCATGGCGTATTCGATCTTGAGGTTCGGCACCGTGTAGCCGAACTGCGCGTCGCCAGGCTCCTCGTACCAGCCCTGGAGCTGGCGCATATCCTTGCCGTCCTTGATCAGGCCGGGGCTCAGCCAGGCATTGATCGACTGGCCCGACACGCGCGCATGCAACGCCACCAGGTTGCCGGACTCATCCAGGCCGGCCGTCATCTTGCATTGCGAGATCGGCCGGTAGAAGTCGTGCGCCATATCCTCCTCGCGGGTCCAGATCATCTTGATCGGGGTCCCGGCGGGGAATTGCTTGGCGATCGCGACCGCCTGATGGATGTAGTCCTGCGTGCCGCCGCGGCGGCCGAAGCCGCCGCCGAGATCAATGCGGTTGATCTCACATTTCTCGAGCGGTAGGCCCGAGGCATTGGCCAAAGCCGCCAGCGAGGCCTCCATGCTTTGTGTCGGCAGCCATGCCTCTGCCCGATCCGGCGTGAGACGGACCGTACAGTTGCCGGGCTCCATGGTCGCATGCGCCAGGAACGGCGTGGCATAGACCGCCTCAACACGCTTAGGCGCCGTCGTGAGCGCCGCCTGGAAGTCGCCGTGGCCCCAATCGCCGTTCGTCTCGGCGGCAGTCAGGCCCTCCTCCAGTCGTTTGGCGATCGTCTCGTCCGACACCGCCACGTCCGGCCCGGGCTCCCAGATGATCCGCATGTCGTCGAGCGCGGTCTTGGCGCGCCACCAGGTGTCGGCGACCACGGCAACCGCGTTGTCCTTGACCGCCACGACTTTCTTGACTCCCGGGCGATTGGCGACACCGCCGCCGTCGAACGTCTTCATCTTGCCGCCGAACACCGGACATTCCTTGATCGCAGCGCACAGCATGCCGGGCAGCTTCAGATCGATCGCGTAGACCTTGCTGCCGTTGAGCTTGTCGGCCGTATCGAGCCGATGCAGCGGCTTGCCCGCGATGGTCCAGGTCTTCGGATCCTGGAGCGTGATCGATTTCGGATCCGGGGGCGTCAGCTTCGCCGCGGCCGCGGCCAGCTTGCCGTAGGTCGTCTTCTTGCCCGACTTGGCATGCGCCACCACCCCGTTGTCGACGGTCACTTCCTCGACCGGGACTTTCCATTGCGCCGCCGCCGCCTGCAGCAGCATCACGCGGGCGACGGCGCCGCCGCGGCGCACGTAGTCCTGCGAAACGCGGATGCCACGGCTGCCGCCGGTGCCCATCTCGCCCCAAACGCGCTTGCGCGCGAGGTTCTGACCGGGCGTGAGACCTTCGGTCGTCACCCGGCTCCAGTCGCATTCGAGTTCTTCGGCGACCAGCTGGGCGAGCCCGGTGAGCGTGCCCTGCCCCATTTCCGAGCGCGCGATGCGAACGACCACGGTGTCGTCCGGCTTGACAACGACCCAGACGCCGAGCTCGTGGCCGGCATTCGCAGCGGCCTTGGCGGCGCCGGTTTGCGCGGCCGCCACGAACGGGTCGAAGCCGAGGGCGAAGCCGCCGCCGGCGATGGCGGCCGAAACCACGAATTCGCGGCGCGTCACGCCGGCCGATGCGCGGGAGGACTTGCGGGCGGGGAATGTCTTGGTCATGACAGCACCTCCCTCAGATCTTGCGGCCGGCCGGCGCTTCGGCGCGGGTCGGCGCGGCGGTCGCGTTGCCGGCGGCCATGTGGACCGCGGCGCGGATGCGCTGATAGGTGCCGCAGCGGCAGATGTTCGTCATCGCCGCGTCGATATCCTGATCGGTCGGTTTCGGCGTCCGCGCGAGTAGCGCCGCCGCAGCCATGATCTGGCCCGACTGACAGTAACCGCATTGCGGGACGTCGAGCGCCGCCCAGGCCTTTTGCACGGGGTGCGACGAATTGGGCGACAACCCTTCGATCGTGACGATCTTATCGGTCGGGGACAGCGAGCTTAGCGGGACCGAGCACGACCGCTGCACGTCACCATTGATGTGGACGGAGCACGCGCCGCATTGCGCGATGCCGCAGCCAAATTTGGTCCCGGTGAGACCCACGATCTCACGGATCGCCCACAGAAGGGGCATGCTGCCCTCTGCAATGACGTCGCGGCTCTTGCCGTTGATGTTGAGCTTCATGACCGCACCTCCCGAGGCTTCGTCACGCGAACGCCGGGCGGCGGATCTTCTGAGACGGGTTTTGGCCGCAACCGACTGGCCAAAGCATAGCGCAGCCGAAAGTAGGTGGCCATGGCGGCAGGCCAATTTCCCGAGGGACCGGCGCGTTTCAGGACGCTCCCCGGTTCACGTGTCCGTGAGGCCGGGCGCCGCGCGTGTAGAGGAGGAGACAAGGGAGCGACCGCCGGGTGGGGTCGCGCGATGATCTAGGGTGTGGGGTCGAGCGTGGTGACGGGAACGCGGTGGTGCTTTTCGACTTCCTGGATGGTCGCCGCCAGCACGTCCCAGATCGCGTGGATGCCGTTGCCCGCGCTGCGCAACTCGGCCGCGCGGTTGCTGGCGCGCGGCCAGGCGTCTTCGCCGTAACGCCCGAGCAAATACACGGCAGCGCGATAGAAGTCGGTCGGCCTCAACATAGATGCGCGGCAGGGTAAAACCGGCAGCGTAAATTTTTGGTAAGTAACGAACCATACCTTGTGGACAACCGGCGCCCACCCACCTGCCCTGGCCCCGGCCTGTCTTGCCGCCCGCCCTCTTGAGAAGGTGTTGTTCCGTCACGGAGAATCGCGGCACCGCGGCGCTTTTCCAGCGTGAAGCGGGCGCGGTACGTAGATGTTTTCCCTGCCGGAATTCGGCAATTTTCCGGATTCCGCCGCGACGCGTTCCCATAGAAGGTCCGTGCACAAGCTTTGAGGGGAGTCTATGGACGTTGGCTGCAGCACGGACGTAAAGTCCGCAGAGCAATCGGGCCGCCTTGCGGCGGAGAGCCGTCCTACCGGCGAGGAGGTGATCGTCGTCATCGACGACGATGTCCTGATGGGCGAAACGCTCATCGGCAACCTCGAGGATGCCGGATACAGGGCCGTTCTATGCGAAAACGGCGCCGCCGCGTTGCGCTATTTCGGCAGCGGCGGGCCGGCGTCGGCGATTCTGCTCGACTGGTCGATGCCCGATATCGACGGCCCGGCGCTGGTCCGCAAGCTGCGGGCCGCCGGCCAGACGATCCCGGTCGTGTTTCTCACCGGACATAGCGAAGCGATGTTCGAAGAAGCGGCGTTGGCCTGTGGTGCCGCGGATTTCGTCGACAAGTCGAAGACCTTCTCTATCGTCCTGCGGCGGCTCAAGCTGGCGCTCGGCGCTGCGAAACGGCCGGCCGATTCCGCCGCGGTCCTCGCCGGCATCACCTTCGATGACGGCAGCGCCAGGATCTACTGGCGCGGCGAGCGCGTGGACCTCACCTTGGGCGAGTTCAAGGTTGTCCGCTTCCTGGTGGCGCAAGCGGGCAAGGACGTCCCGTATCGCGCGATCTACGACGTGCTTCGCGGCGAAGGCTTCCATGCGGGTGCCGGCGACGACGGCTTCCGCGCCAATGTCCGTGCCATGGTGAAGCGGATCCGCCAGGCGTTCCGTAACGTCGATGACAGTTTCGACATGATCGAAAACTATCCGGGTTTCGGCTACCGCTGGTCGGACACGCGAACCACCGGCGGAACGAGCCCGGGCGTCGAGCCCGCGCTCAGGCCCTAGCGCGCAAATAAGAGCGGCCCGCATCGCGGGCCGCTCTCCGACAACCTTCCTCTACAAGCGACGTCAGTCCCTGTCCTTCTTCATCTGTCCGGGCGCATAAGGCCGCGCCGAGTTCGAATTTCCGGCTTTGTTCATGTCACGGTCCTTGTCGCGCGCGTTTGGCGCCTGCGCCTGCTCCGGCTCGCGGGTCGACGTGCCGCTGCGATCGAGCGTCGTGCCGCTGCTGCCCGACCCGCTCATCGAACCTTTACCGCCGACGCTGGAGCCGCCGTAGGGCGACGTCACCGAGCCGCCCGCAGTGCCGCCGGCCGCGTTGTTGTTTTGCGTGGTCTGCGCCGGCGCCGGAGCGGCGGCCAGACCGAATACAGCGACGGACGCAAGTAATGCTTTTCTCATCTCTAGCTCCTTTGGAGTTAGCGGACCCAGCCGATAACGCCGGACTCCCCGGGAGTGTTCCGCCGAAAGGCGGGGGTGCCGTCTTGATGATTGAACCGAAGTTGTCATGCGGATCATGGTGCCGCGGCGTCGTGCGGCGCGTTCACGCGCAGCGGGTTCACCGCCGAGCTGGAGGGCCTATGGAAGGGAACCTCAGCGCAGTTCGCCCTTCGCTCGCAGGATGGCGGCGAAGAGGACCATCACGATGCCGCAGAATGCGATGGGGGCGAACGCGAAGACCGGCGCGCCGCTCACGTCCCAGGCGACACCGCCAACGACGGCCGTCACCACGGCCGAGGTGTAGCTGATGGTGAACATCGCCGCAGTCGTCCGTGCCACGTCGCCGGGTGCGCTCAGCAGCGGCGGCAGAGCCAAGCCGAGCATCAGGGCCGCACCCTGGCAGAAGCCGAGCACCGATGCCCAGACGATCGTCCATGCGCTGGCGCTGCTGACAAGCCCGGCGACGCCGGCGACCATCAGCAGGCCGACCGCGAAATACGGCGCGGCGCGGCGCTCGATGCGCTCGGCGAACCGCATCAGCAGAAGCGATGCCGGCAGCGCGCCGAGATTGAACGCCGTCAGCGTGGCGCCGATGAGCTCACGATGGCCGATACTCGCGAGATGATCGGGAATGAAGGTGTTCGTAGCGAAATACAAGCCGTTGCCGGCCCCGAAGAGAAAGCCGAGCCGCCAGTACAAGCCGTTGCGCCAGTCCGGCCACCAGCGCGGACGATCGGACGTCGGCGTAACCGTTTTAGCGGAGCGCGCGACCAGGAGGCCCAGAACCACCGTCGCGGCGACCGGCAGCGACCATGCGACAAGCGACGCCCGCCAATCGCCGCCAACCAGCGGCAGGACCAGCGGCAGCGTCAGCCATACCGGCAGGATCGTGCCCATCAGCAGGCCGTTCGTATAAACCGCGGTGCCGAAGCTGACGCGCTGCGGCAGCCAGCGCTGGATGAGGGCGGGCATCGCCGGCTGCGCCACGGCGATGCCGAGCCCCATCACCGCGGTGGCGATGAAGAGGCCGGACGTGCCGCCGCCCATGCCGCGCAGCGCGGAGGCCGCCGCGACGACGGCGAGACCGCCGACCAGCGTGATCAATATGCCCAGCCAACGGACCATAAGCGAGCCCGGCACGGCTGCGAGCGCGAACAGCACCATGGGGAGACTGCCGAGAACGCCGATTTCGGTCCCCGACAGGCCGAGTTCGGCGCGCAGCATCGGCAGCACCGGCGGGACCGCGAGGATCGTGACGCGCAGGGACACGCCGGAGAGCCAGATCAGGCCAATCGGCACGGCAGCGCGGATGGAAGGGAAAGGCATGGGCGAAAGGACGAAGGTCAGGAGCGCCGCCGCGACGGATGGGGTCGGAAGAGAGAGGGGTGGTGCCGTGTTTATCGTCAGTTCGCCGGCGGTGCAATTTTTTCATTGCCCTGCGAGCGTTTGGCGACACGCCGCAAGCTCGCGGCACGACCGGGCCAGTGACGAGGATCACAAGATTGCGCGACTTTCGCGGCACCCCGTGATCACAATCACAGGCGAGGGACACAGGCCGCGCTACGATGCGTCAAGCTCGTACCATGGAGGCGTCCATGAGCTCGATTTTCCCGGTCTCCGAACTTGCGGTGATGACGCTCTTTGCCATCGCGCTGGTCTGGCTCGTGGTCGAAGTCGTGCGCAAGGATCCGCATCGCTACTTCGACGTCGCGCAACGAAGCGAGATTGCAGCGCAACGGCGCGTGTCCGGTACTCGCGGAGCCGATGGCCGCACCCGGCGCGACTTCCCGAGCACTTCCATTTGTTGAAAATGCGCGATGAAGTCGCGCGATTTGTCAGTCATGTAAGCTTGCATCGGGCCCCAGCGGTTTGGTAAGTCGATGCACGGCGACTCTCGGCTCGGATCATGCGCGTCTAGTCATGCAAGCATATAACTGCTTCCTTCTCGACAAAGACGGGCGTCTGTCGGACGTGATCTTCGCGGATTGCGCGGACGACGACGATGCCGTCCGCTGGGCCGAAAAGCTGCTGCGCCGCAATCCCGAGTACCGGCAGGTCGAGCTGTGGCAAGCCAATCGCCTGGTCGCGCCGCGCGTCAAACCTGAAATTCTCTCGTAAGCGAACGTTCGCCGGCACGGCCGATCGGCAACCGGCCACGTCAATTTGCGCAATTTGTCGACATTTCGCGCGCGGTGCTCTTCATCGGCACGCTTTGGGATGCTATGTCCTGCCGCGGTCCCTCTCGCCCACGGCATGCCTCATGGCCTTCTACATTCGCAAGACCGCGAACGGCCTCGATGTGTGGTTGAAGCGCGAAATGCCGTGGGTCGCGTGGGGCCCGCACGAACAAGCGCGACCATTTTCGAACAGGCTCGACGCGCTGGTGACGCTGCGGCGGCTACCGCGCGAGCAGCGCCATGGCGTGACGGTCGTCGGAGAGCCGGCCGCTCAGAGCGCCGGCGCGCGCTAGCCTGCCCCCACGCCGGCGTCTGCAGCCGTGGCCGCGCGCCGCCGCGGCGCGATGCCGGGTCCGGTCACGCCCGGGCGTATTTGCCGCGCTGGAAGAAACGGTCCTTGGCGTCGTCGCTGGCGGTATCGCGCGCCGAGGTGATCGCCGCTACCTTGGCGAGCGCCTGCTTCACTGCCGGTCGCTCGCCGACCTTCTCGATGTAGCGCCTCACGTTCGATCTCCCCGAGATATCGACGTCGAGAAGCACGTGGTTGCGCAACCAGGGGAACGAAGCGATGTCCGCGATCGAGTACTCGGCCCCGCCGACATAGGGGTGCTCGCCGAGACGCTGCTCGAAAAGATCATAGAGGCGATGCACCTCGGTGCCGTAGCGGCTGAGGGAGTAATCGTTGCCCGCCGGCGCGAATCGCCGGAAATGCACACGCTGGCCGAACATCGGCCCCATCGTGGTGAGCTGGATCATCAGCCACTGCATCATCTCGAAATAGGCGGTCTTGTCTTTGGGCGCGAGCTGGCCGGTCTTGTCGGCGAGATAGAGCAGGATCGCGCCGGATTCGAAGATCGTGATCGGCTTCCCCCCCGGGCCGTCGTGATCGACGATCACCGGAATCTTGCGGTTCGGGTTGAGCTTCGTGAACTCGGCCGAGAACTGTTCGCCTTTCCACACGTCGACTGTAATCACCTTGTAGGGCAGCGCGAGCTCCTCGAGGGCGATGAAGATCTTGACCACGTTGGGACTGGTCAGTGCGTACAAGTCGATCATGGCGGCGTCCCCCGTTGCGTTGGGCCCGTGGCGTCGGAACGCCACTATTTCGCGGCGAAGCGCCCGATGCAAGCGCCCGCCGCTTAATGGACCGCCGTCCCCTGACACACCATCGTGATGATGCGGTCGATATCGGCGGCGAAGTCGATCATGGATTTTGCCACAGCGGGGCTTGGCGGCGATCCGCCGGCGGCCAGACGCGCCGGCAGCGCGCGAACGAAGGCCTGCTGGTTGCGATAGGCCTCGTCCTCGACGGCGCAGGTGTCGTTCATCGGCACGTGCGCGAGACACTGGGCGTGGTGCGTCAATTCGTGGACGAGGAGCGACAGGATGGCGACGTCGTAGAAGTTGACGTCGTTGCGGAAGTACAGCGTGTCGGCGCCGCACGAATAGATCGCCGACACCTGATGCGGATCGCCGAACACGTGCCCGCGCACCGCCTGCACCGCCATCTGCTCGCCCGACAGCTCGATCCAGTGGCCGACCATCGGCACCTGCTTGTAGCGGGTGTTCTTCTCGATCCAGTCGACGGCGATGTTCACCGCCTGCTGACGCTTGGGATCGATCGCCTGCGCCTGCGCTGCCGTCGCGGCGAGCGCGAGCGCCAGAACCAGAACCGACAGCCTCATGCGCAGGACTGTACCCGCGCATGAGGCTCGCGTCGATGTCTACGGAGCGGTCAGCTCCAGGCCGGCCGAACCGATGGGCCCGCGCCGCGGCCGTCGCGGTGGCGGCCACCGGCGCAGGCGGCGAACCAGGCCACCGCGGCGCCGACCATGGCCGCCGCACCGGCCATGAAGGCGAGGATCACGCCGGCCCGCCGCGCGCGCTCGATGTTCTCGTGCGCACTGGCGATGACGCTGTCGACGCGCTTGGCGGCGGCATCGGGCGCCAGCCCGGTGCGCTGGCCGACCATGCGCACGAGATACGTGCGGTCGTCGGCCGACACGCCATTGTGCCCGGCCGAGGTGAGCAGGATGCGCGACGCCTCGGCGCGATTATAGGTCAGGTTGTCGTTCGGCTGCCGGACCTCGGAGCGGAACAGCAGGTCGAGGTCATAGGCGATGATGTTCTCGCCGGCGACCGAGGTCGCCGGACCCGCCGCACCCGATGACGGGGCCGCGAGCCGCGCCGCCACCGGCGCCGCGGCGGCGATCATCAGCCCGGTCAGGAGCGTGGCGACGCCCCAGACCAGCAGGCCGTGCGTGCCGTCACGCGCCTCCATCTCCGCCACCGTGCCCTCGCTGAGGCGGTCGCGCATCCGGCCGGCGACATAGCCGCCGAGACCGTAAGCGGCGATCGCCACCAGGATCAGGTAGATGCCGGAGAGAACCCATAACATCGGCGATGCGTCGCGCCAGGTCGGCGCCGTCGAGCTGACGGCGAGGCCGACCGCGGCGGCGAAGCTGTGCAGCACGAAGGCCAGTGCCGCCGCGGCCAGCGCGCCGGCGATGATCGGCCCCCATTGGATGTAGGAGAATGCTTGGTCGTAAGCGGCGGCCGTACGGCCGGCCGGGCTGGTGATCGTGGTCATGGCCGGCCGCCCCTTTCAGCGCAGACCGAAAAACGACAGGATCGCCATTACGACGACGACCAGGCCCACCAGGTAGATGACTTGATTCATGACGCCTCCTCGAGCGGACACGCGTTTAGCCGAAGGCGCAACGGGGGCGCGTTCAAACGGTTCCTGCGGCCCGCGGGCGGCCGCGAATGACGCAAGAAGCGTGGAACGGCGCGGTATCACGCGCCGTTTGTGGTGCGGTGCGGGAGGATCGGCGCGTCAGCGCAACCGCGGCTTATAAGAACCGGGTGGGCGCGATGATCGTCCGCCACATATGCGCCGACGGACTGTGGTCGTTGCCGAGCCCTTCTTTCGGCTGCTTGAAGTTGCGGCCGATGATGTCGGTGAACTCTTCGAGCTGGATCTTCTTGTTGGGGTCGAAGGAGTAGATGTCGTTGATCGTCACGTGGCGCGCCGACATGTACCACTTGTGCTCGCGGGCGTACTCGTACGCTTCGTGCATGACTTTCGACGGCGTGAAGTTCGGCCCGAACAGCTCGACGTAGCGCTTCGGGTACGGGTAGCCGTTGGCCTCGTCGGGGAAGAACCGCAGCGACTGGTGATAGCGGATGGCCCAGCTCACCTCTTCATCGACATAGGGTTCTATCAGCTGTGCGCCCCAGTAGCCGTGGTCGGACTGGATGAAGCCGACGACGGAGATGTCGTGCAGCAGACAGGCGAGGATGATCTTCTCGCTGCAACCGTTCTTTTGCGCGAGCGCGGCACTTTGCAGCATGTGCTGCTGCGAGGGGCGGAAGCGTAACTTGAAGAAGTCCATCAAGGTGGGCTTCTCCGGCATCTTCTTCAGCCGCGGATCCTCGTC
>Ga0335070_10000883_pt1 | contig 34309 bp, 30 predicted proteins | sample Lox_Sample_13_FD_206722 | JGI IMG/M metagenome (GOLD analysis project Ga0335070, IMG submission 206722) | Soil microbial communities from Loxahatchee National Wildlife Refuge, Florida, United States - Lox_Sample_1.3 | ecosystem: Environmental > Terrestrial > Soil > Wetlands | place: USA... | reverse complement strand
GAATCCGTTGCGTGGATTGCTGAACGAAAGGATCTGCTCAGCGCGTTCTTCATGTTCGCGGCACTGATTTTCTACAGCCGATATGCCAAGGACTCACGCCCACTGTTTTACATATCCGCCTTGCTTCTGTACGTCTTTGGGTTAATGTCTAAACCGATGCTCGTGACGCTTCCATTTGTCATGCTCATATGGGATTTCTGGCCGTTGGGCAGGCTGCGTTTGCGAGCACCGCGCGAGCAGGATACAGGAAATAGCGTGCCCGATGAGGCCTCAACGTCAACTCTACTGCATTTGATCCTCGAAAAACTTCCTTTCTTTGCCCTTTCACTATTATCCAGCGTGGTCACTTATTCTGCCCAAGCTCGCTGGGGATCTGTTGCGGGAGCACATGCGGTACCTTTTACCTTCCGTTTAGTCAATGCGCTGGTTAGTTACGCCAAGTATATCGGAAATATGTTATGGCCGCATCATCTTGCGGTCATCTATCCGCTTCCCCCGACCCTGTCTTGGGTGCAGGCAGCCGTTTCGGGTCTCATTTTGCTCGGAATAACTCTCGTGGTTTGCCGTCGTGCCCGCATGAATCCCTTTCTTCTTATGGGTTGGCTCTGGTATCTCGGCACTCTCGTTCCGGTCATCGGGTTCGTGCAGGTTGGCCGACAGTCCCTTGCTGACCGGTATACTTACATCCCTCTGATCGGGCTTTTCATTATGATTTCGTGGGCAATCCCTGCTCTGGCAGATCGGTTGCCATATCGGCGATTTGTAGTCACGACCGGCGCACTCCTCGCCCTCGCCGGAGCGACGATAGGCACCTGGACACAGGTGGGCTATTGGAAAAATGACGTTACCTTGTTCACACACGCTATTCGGGCCGTCAAGAATAACTATGTTGCACACATGAATCTAGGGCTGGCTTTTTTTCAAAGAGGCAAGATCGAGGAGGCGATTGAGCATTACTACGACGCTTTCTCCTTGAGCCCCCGGAACGATGATCTCTGTTACTATCTTGGGTTGGCATTTGGCGAACAAGGAAATCTCGATAAAAGTATCGCTTATTTTACCGAGGCTGTTACAATTAATCCCAAATTTGCTGTTGCACATTACAATCTGGGTGTTGCCCTCGCCAGGCAGGGCAGGCTCGATGAGGGCATTCGCTACTTTATGAAGGCCCTTCAGATCGACCCTGGTATGGTGGAAGCCCGAAAAGCGCTGGAAACAGCAATGAGGTTGAAATCTGAAAAGTCGTCCCCCTAGCAGGTATTTCAAAGGAATTAGGAGAATTCATGTTAAATGGCAAAAAGATCGTCGTAGTCATGCCCGCCTACAATGCAGAAAAAACCCTCGAAAAGACTTACCACGAGATTCCCTTCGAGTTTGTTGATGATGTGATCCTTGTTGATGATGCAAGCCGGGACCGCACTTCAGAAATCGCCAGGAAGATGGGAATCCATACGGTTGTTCATGCAGAGAATCTCGGATACGGGGCCAACCAGAAAACGTGCTACCGGACAGCGCTGGCAATCGGGGCAGACATTGCCATTATGGTACACCCCGATTACCAGTACACGCCCAAACTGATTCCTGCCATGGCGTCCATGGTCGCCTACGGCGAATTTGATGCAGTTCTCGGCTCCCGGATTTTGGGCATTGGCGCATTGCAAGGCGGGATGCCTCTTTACAAGTACATTTCCAACCGCTTTCTCACGCTCTTCGAGAACCTGCTGTTGAATCACAAGCTCTCGGAATATCACACCGGTTACCGGGCGTTCTCCAAGGAAGTTCTGGAGCGGTTGCCACTGGAGAAGAACTCGAACGACTTTGTTTTCGACAATCAGATGTTAGCGCAGCTCATCTGGTTCGGCTACCGCATTGGAGAGGTCAGCTGTCCGACGAAGTACTTTCCCGAGGCGTCGTCCATCAATTTCCGGCGTAGCCTCATGTATGGTCTGGGTGTGCTGAAGACATCGCTGCAGTTCCGCCTTCAGAAGTGGGGAATTCTCTCGTCTCCAATTTTCACATCATGATACCACTTTACGCCAATTACGATCATTGTTCTTTCCGTTCAAGCACATGGACATTGAACGGAGATGCCGGTCTATTTCTTTTCGCCTCGTCATCCCAGTATGCTTTCGAATGACCTTGGGGATTGATTTCCACAAGCCCTACGATACGATAATTCAAATCAAGGTATCTGGGCGCCCACTTCAAGATGGTTGTGTCAGAATTCGGCCTTGCAAGCCAAGAATAAGGGATATTTACAAATACGATATATTTGGGGCGGGCTTTTTCTATCTCGTTGATCATATCAAGCTGCATCTTAGAAGCATAATGCTGAGCTTCCATTAAGCCGTAAACGTAAATATACCCTGTCGCGGATTTTCTGTTGGCATAAAAATAGATCTGAGGCTCGGAGCCAATAACTGCGATTTTGTCATCTTTCGTTGAATGGTTCTTTATATATTTTCCAATTTCTATCGATTCAGGGAACGGGTTCTCGCCGTACATCATGCGACATGCCTCTGCCGGAGCTGCCATAAAGAAAAACCGGCTGAATATGGACAGGGGCACAACGACAGTCCCTGCGACGATCAACAGCGGAAGGATTTGTACTACGAGGGGCATCTTTTTATCGGATAGAAATTGTCTCATGGCACTCGCGGCGACACCGGCCAGCAGCGCAACTGCCGGAAATAGCGTCACAAAATAGTGATTCCGAAAAAAGAATCCTGGACAGATCGACAGGAATGAAAACAGAGAAAATCCGATTAAAAAAATCCCCTTTGCCCGGGCCTTGTCATTCCAGACAATCGCCGTCAGACCCAATCCAGCGGTGGCCCAAACCCATAGGCTGACCGCCCTGAGTGCAGATATGATGAAATTTCTTATCCCGATCGATAAAGGAAATTCTGAAACATATTGGCTTGCATAGGTAAAGGTCCAGAACCAAAATCTTGGGAAGACCCCCATTCCATAGAGAGTTGCACAGCTGACGATAAACGGAATCGCCGAGGCGAGCACCAGCAAACCTGTTCCGACAGCGAGTCTCTTCAAATCAAGCGGATGTCTCAATATCATGCTGTAAATGAAATAGAGTAGTGCAAAAGCGATGAAGAAAACCGCGTGCTGTTTCATCATAAACGCCAGACCGTACAATAATCCGCTTACAAAGAGCATTGCGTATTTTCGGGAATCAACCGACTTCAATAAGAGAAGAGTCCCCCCCAAGGCAAAGGGTACGATGAATTGAGTTGCGTGTGCGGCGGTTCCATAGACTGAAGGACTTAAGGAAAGCAACCCATAGTACGCTGCCGCAAAAACACCGGCAACGTCATCGAAAAGGCGACGGGTGAGCAGAAATAAAAGGAGGGTGGCGATCGCATTGACAACCATTAAGCCGATATGGATACCGGCAATCGTCTGTCCAAAGATTGCCATCATCAGGGCATAAGCAGCATAAATGCCAGGAAATTTCATATTATACGCCAGAAGGTATGGGGGAATTCCCTGAAGCATCAACTGCCCCATGTAGGCAAATTCGCCCTCGTCGCGCTCTAATGGGATTTGCAATAGCCGAATGCGAATGGCTGCAACGAAGCCAATAACGATAGCAACAGCGATCCATGGCCAGTACTTTGAACGATTCGCCTGCCCACCCTTGGTGTCAGTTGATTCAAGGGACATAGAAATATATTTCTTCTGTATCAGAGTGAAAGACCTCCATAAAAACTGCCCTCAACGTTCATCTCGATAGGTTTCCCAATCCCACAAAGATGAAATTTCCAAGCGAAAGAAGACCGGAGACATCTCATTGCGGATCAAGGCTAGTCCGGTACTCAAGAAAGTAAATTTTCCCGTGAGAGGGCAACAAGCAATATCTGATCCCTAATCGTTTCCAACAATCGTTGTCCGGATCTACTGAAATCATGTAGAGGTCTCCCCAGTTTAACAAAGCGAAGCTGATTTTTGATCCTTTAATAGGTGACAGAGAAATATAGCCATAACGATTGTAGATTTCGATATCATTATCCTTAGGACTTAATTCTTTCATTTCATCAAGATTGGGTATGTATTTCAACCCATTAAAAACCTTTGCTCCTCCAGCATAAGTAAAATTGGCAAGCAACGGCATCGACGTGTCCGGAGTGCGGTATACAATCCATTTTGAATCAGGGGTCTGATGAACAATATGATTGATTTCTTCGTATAATGGATGGCTTAGTATTGGTTTTAAGCCTATGCATATTGGGTTGACCATACTATGAACCATGATGTTAGGAATAAGGATCACTCCTGCAAATAACAGGGCCTTTCTGCCAAGTAGCAGAAAACTGGCAACAGTAACGAACGCACAGACAATTATTATCTGGAAAAGCGACGCAAAGCTCTTAGTGACAACATTGAAATAAAATGCATAAATTAATACTCCTATAAACATAATTGCTGTGATGGAAATCTTGAATTTCAACGTATAAACAGTGTCGTCTTTTGTAATTCTATGCAAGAACAGGCAGGTCCAGATAATGCTGGCTATTCCGAGTGACAGCAATGACCTTATTTCCGGAACTCTATCAAATAATGTGACTTGAGCAACGAGCTTCGGAAACCCCCAAATTAGCCAAAGAAGAATTATCGCAATGTATATAGCGAATCCAGCATTTAGAGCAGAAACCTTCTTTTGCCGTAGCCATTCCCAACCAAAAAGCATCATCGGAACTGGAAAGAAGAGAAAGACGTTGCTTGATTCGCATATGTTACCCCAAATCCTGGGATAATTTCTCTCTGACATAAATATCCCGAAAAAACCATTGAAGATTTTAGCTATAGAGATTCCTCCTCCTGTAGAACGTCTCATGCCCGGATACACAGTATCGGCAAGAACCTTCAAAGTGTGTTTGGTGTCGCAATAGAAGAGAAAGAGCAATCCTGCTGTAAACACTAATGTGAGAACGACAAAGGTTAATCGGAACCGATTCATCAGTAGCTCAGAAAGTACAGATCTAAATCTTAGTGAAAGCACTCCGATAACAATGCAACAACTCAGGTATACAAGAGGCACCTGGTGAGGAGGATACAAAGTGACAACAAAATTGAAAAAACATATGAGAAAAATAACAGAAGACAGTACAATCATCACCTTCCGCTTTGAGACAAGGATCTGTATAAGTGCTGTGGTAAAGAGTGCAAAGCAGCCGACCAGTTCAGGCCACTCCGCCGGAGACGAGTACCACCACTGCATATAGCCTGAGAAATAGACCCATAATGCACCAAACAGAGATATGACGAAATTATTATCGAGAATCATCATAAGCAGAAGAAAAACTCCTGCCACCAAAAACACAAGTTTCATGCTCCAGTAAAAAGCAAAAGCCCTTTCTGCACCCACAAGAAAGAAGAGCCAAAATTGGGGTCTTAGAAAGGTGCTGAAATGTTTGACGGGTACATTCATGACCAAAGGAGCCTTATGTCCGCCAAGAGAGTAATTTTCAGCGGAGAAGGGGGGGATGCTATTACACTGACTCAAGATTGCAGGAGTGTGGAATGCCCACTCATCAGTTCTGATTTGATTGGGGGTTCCGAGATGAGTGTAAGAGTGTGGATTGTCATAAAAAACCTCATTCCACATCCCCACGGAAGAACCATTGATATTGAAGCAAGTAGTGATCAAGACATATAGGGCAAGAACAGCAAGAAACAGTTTCGTCTTGTAATCAAAACGTATTTCTATGAATGCACTATTATAAGTAGCCTTTTCTGGTTCAGTCTGTTTCAATTGAGCTCGTTTTCTTTTTGTGCTGGTACCCTTTGATAGAGTTCTTCTCTCTTTAGGCTATTATCTTTTCAAATACATGTCGGTCTTCATTCTTTCATCTCTCGTATAAACCGTCCGAAATTGATGTTCAACAAGTTCCGAGATATTTAATTCGGGTATATTGTTCACCTTATAATCAAGAACGGGAAAAGATATTCGTCTGTAAGAGTGTCTCCCGAAGAAATCAAGGAATATCCTCCGGTGAAGATCCCCCAACCCTTTTCTGTAAACAATGATGTCGGGTACCACCCGTGTATCTTCCTCTAAATTGTTTCCCACATACCCGATAATTACCTTCGATCCCAGGTAGTACATGAATGAAGTCTCTTCGTAGTTAGCGGCGATAACGAGTTCATCGGTGTCCTTGTAATTCTCCTTTATGAAGGGGATAACATAGTCGAGAGGCCCTTTATACTGGTGTGACAATTCGTAGACATGACCTCTTATGTAGTCAATATTCATTACGACGTTAGTCAAAATGAAGCCAGTGAAAACGATCAGGAGTATGATTTTGTAATACTCGATCCCGCGAGGCGGCCGCGAGGAGATAAGATTGTATACCAAAGCCACATCCAAAATGATCATGACCGCCAGTACCGGTTGCAGCGGGATGAAATACCTGGTAAAAGGAAAATTTGGAATTTGAGCTATGGCAAAGAAATAAACTACAAAAATGATCGTTAAAAAATTGGAAAACATCAGCTTGCGTATGCCCAAAGACGAAGTCTCTCTGATCCCAAGCCTTATAACGAAGAAAGCTACGCAGAACTTCAGAAAGATCGCCAAGTAGATGAGATCAAATGATCTAAAATGTCTCCAGATCATCGAAAGGTTAACCAGATACATCTCCCATTCGGAGATGTCGAATAATATCCTGTTAAATTTGGCTGTTTCCTCGGCAATATAAAAGGTCTTGAAAAAGGATATCAGGGGAGAAACTGCAATCAAGGAAAGAATGAGGGGAACCAAACTCTGAAGATAATATTTGAATGATTGGTTGAGAGAAGACCTGCCATAGGGAATCTGACCGCTTTTCTCAGCATGTTTTGAGAAGAGATCCTTCACAAAATCAATTGACTCATAAAGAAATATTCCAATTAGGAAGATAAAATAAACGGGCGAGAAAGTGATGAACAACAAAAATAAGGAAAGGGTTAAAAAAATGGCATAGATCAAATACTCAGTCTTTTTCAGAATTCTATATCGAGCATATATGAAAATGATGAGAGCAGTCAAAAATACTGTCAACGAATAATACCTTGCTTCACGCAAGTGGAGTACTAAGGGGATTGAGATAAGTTCAAAAAAAGCAAAGAGAGTCAAAAAACCATACTTGGAAAGTTTGTTCTCAAAGAATTGGGCACCAAGATATGCAAATATCACCAGCCCTATTAATCCAGCAAGGGCAAAAGGGATTCTGAGGATCGCTGTCTTTGTAAAAATGTCATCGTTCAATTCAGCCAGCTTTATCCCTATAACCGCAAAGTAATACATCCCCCAGTTTGCACCGCCGATGTAAGCATCTGTTTTTGGATCGATTCCAAGCTTGGGGTTTGAATGGCGAAGGTCATAGACGACGTTCTTGCCATCATGCACTTTTGGATAGCCGTACTCTATCACTCTTTTCCCGTCCATGGCTGTCATGCTTTCATCAGCCCAAAGAAGAGGATAAGAGATGTTTTTGAACAGACTCACAATAAACAGCAAAGACAAAGAATAAAAAATAAATGCCAAACAACCTCTACGAAAATTCCCTGCGGCGAAAATCTTTTTGACAAATTCAAACATATTTTCTTCTTTCAAAGATGTACGCTATGGGCAGTTAAATCGTTATAATCCTGTGGATCCCGATAGCCTACGAAGTTTTTCCAGAATTCTCCGCCAAGTCGAGCCTGCGTTGTGCCTCTTTGAAATCCGGCTTGATCCGCAGGGCTTCCCGAAAACAGTCGATGGCCTGGTGAAGTTGACCATTCTTGGCATAGACTAATCCAAGATTATACCACGCATCAGCGTAATCCGGATTAGTTTCCAAAGCCCTCCGGTAGTACATAATGGCCTGTTCGGGCTGACCCAGTTGATCGTAGGCTGCGCCAAGATTGTTCCACGCCTTGGTGTAATCTGGTTTAATTCGCAGGGCCTCCTCGTAATAAATAATCGCCTTTTGAGGTTGGCCAAGTTTGTGGTAGGCCGCCCCAAGGTTATTCCATGCGTCAACGTAACCCGGCCTGATTCGCAGGGCTTCCCGGTAAGGAACGATTGCCTGTTCGGGTCGACCCAGTCGATCGTACGCTGCGCCAAGATCGTTCCACGCCAGCCAGTTGTCCTGCGTGACCGCCACCGCTCTCGAGAACAGTGTGATGTCGTTACGCCAGTAACCCACTTGGCTCCACGCGGCCACGGAAAGCACCGCTACAATCGCACCCCCTAATACCCCGAGTGCAAGGTTTCGGAATCGTATCTTTGAAAACAGATTAGGAATGCCCCAGGCGATGGCGATGAAAACCCCTACCAACGGCACATAGGTGTATCGGTCCGCCATAGCCTGATAGCCCACCTGCACCAATCCGATTACAGGAACCAATGTTCCTAAATACCACAGCCACCCCACGGTTATATATGGGCGACGCTGACCCTCCCAAAATGCCAAGAAGGAAAGTCCCCCGATCAGTAGGATAGCCGCCGCAATCTCCCACATGGGAATAGCGGCGTGGGTACTCGCCGCATGCGGGTAGAACATTGCAAGCGAGGAAGGCCAAACCATCTTTTCCAAGTAAGTCACACAGGAAACAACCGCATTGAAAATCCTCATTCCGAAAGGTATGTAATCGAGAGGTTGGACTGCTTCACCCTTGGTTTGAGCCAGGAAGGTGACGATACAAGAAGCTGCCGACAACCCAAAAAGGGGTACCTTTTCCCACACTAACCGGGAAAGCTTCGATAACGGAAACGGGTGGGAAGCAGGATCCGGAGAACCTATCGGAGTCACTCGCCGGAGCGGCCACCAGTCCAGCAAAAGAAGAACAAACGGCAACGTTATCAGCATCGGTTTGCACATCAGCCCCAGGGCAAAAAATATCGCTATAGGTAAATATCGCCCCAGGTCCGGACGCCTGACATATCTCAAATACGCTCCCGTCGTCAGCATCCAAAATAGGGTACTCAGCACATCCTTACGCTCTGCTACCCAGGCCACGGATTCCACGTGCAGCGGGTGAACCCCGAAAATGGCTGCTACAAAAGCACTTTGCCATAGGCCTCCGGTCATTTGCCACAAGACAAGGTACAACAAGAGCGTATTCACCAGATGGAACAATACGTTCATGCGATGGTGCCATCCGGCGTTTGTACCAAACAGTTCCACATCCGCCATATGCGATATCCATGTCATGGGATGCCAGTTTGAAGCGTAGAAGGTCGTGAAGCTCCACGAAACTCCCTCGAGAGTGAGACCTTTTTGAACATGAGGATTCTCGTAGACATAAACGTCGTCGTCGAACGCAACAAAGGAATAACCCCCTACCCGCCAATACACGGAGAGAATGAGTATGGCTAAAGCCACGGCCACGAGATACTGAGGCAGCCGAAGAGGGTTTCTGGAGATTGATGTTGTCAGATGATTCATGGATACTGCGCAGATGTTGGTAACATCAATGATTAGGGGATGACCCGGTCCCTCTCTCCAACCGTTAAACGGTGCGGGCGATCAGGATCCCTGCCAATCCTTTGTGGCTAATCAGGGCCGGATTCAACGAGTCCAAATTTCTGCATTCGGTACCGGAGGGCGTCCCGGCTGATATCTAAGAGTTTGGCGGCTTTGGTTTGATTACCATTGGTCATCTTAAGGGCTTGCCTCACCAGGGCTTCTTCTACTTTTTCCATTGAAATTCCCTCAGGCGGGATCCGGATTCCTTCGATCGCCCCTCCCTGTTTTGAAGCCTGCCCAAGAATCTCTATGGGCAGATGCTCCATGAGGAGGGTCTCCTCTTCAACGAGGATCATGGCCCTTTCAATCACATTTTTCAACTCTCGCACGTTACCAGGCCAATTATAACTCCCGAGGAAATCCTCTACCCCTTTTGAAATGTTTTGGGTTTTTTTATGGAATTCCTCGTTGTATTTTTGCATGAAATATTTCGTGAGCGGGAGGATATCACTTGGTCTCTCACGAAGAGGAGGGAGCTTTATCGAAGCGACATTGATTCTGTAAAAAAGATCCTCTCTGAATTTTCCATCCTCCTTCAGCTTGAGAAGGTCCTTATTCGTCGCCGTGACGATCCTGACATCCACTTGGAGGTCTTTCACTCCGCCTATTCTTCGAAAAGTCTTCTGCTCAACCAGTCTCAGAATCTTCCCCTGAAGGTTCAGGTTCATGTCCCCGATCTCATCCAAAAACAACGTCCCCTTATCCGCGACTTCGAGAAGTCCCTTTTTGACCTCTCGGGCGTCGGTGAAGGCTCCTTTCTCGTGACCGCAAAGTTCATTCTCCAGCATTTGTTCTGGGAAGTTGGCACAATTGACGGTCACAAAAGGCATATTCTGCCTTTTACTCCGCTCGTGGATGAGATGGGCGATCACCTCTTTTCCCGTACCACTTTCCCCCTGAATCAGTACGGTCGCCGCCTCGCTTTGCGCGATCTTTTCTGAAATTTGAAGAACTCTTCCCATCTCCGGACTGGTGGCCACGATGTTATCAAAACCATACCAACTTCTCTTTTCCCTTCTGAGATGCCTGACCTCCCTCTTGAGTTGCGAGGCTTCCAATGCCTTCTGGATGGATAGGTAAACCTTACTAAAGTCAAAAGGCTTGCTGATATAGTCAAAGGCTCCCAACCTCATTGCCTTGACGACCTTGTCAACGTCATCAAATGCGGTAATCATGATGGGAATGATACCCTCATCTATCTTCAGGGCCCTCTCGAGGACTTCATAGCCGTCCATCCCGGGCAGTTTAATATCGAGAAGAGCCAGATCAGGTGCTTCCTCCCTTACTTTTTCCAATGCCTGTTCGCCCGTCTCCGCAAGGATCACTTTGTAACCTTCCTTCTCCAGGTTTTGTTGAAGGGTCCACCGGATGAGATACTCATCGTCAACGACTAAGATTCGAGTTTCGGACATCGACAACCTCAACTACGCACAGCGCATAGGGCATGGAGCATAGGGCGAATTTACTTTAAAGAACTCTGAAAGCTTGTAATTTGCCGACAAAGAGAGTCAAGTCTATTCAAAGTCTCTCCATAGATTCTTTGCTTATAAGCTTCCTCCTTTGCAACAAAATTAAAACATTAGCGTTTTCAAAAGTGGACCTCCTGGCTATATTTAAAAACTGCTTAAATTCTTTATTGGAAGAAGATCCTGAACCCTCAGCAATGTTATTGGACATTGACATGCCAGATCCTCTAAGCTGCTCAGCAAAACGACGCAATCTTTTCTGGTCAAGGGCGTCGGCTAAATCAAAGAGTTCGTCTGCAATTTCAATAGCCAATTGCCAGATCCTTAAATCTTGAAACCGAAATCTACTCATTGTTTTGTCCCTTACAATTCCTTTAACCCTTTGCTCTATGCTCTTTGCTCCTTGCTCAGTGGGTTAATTGATGGCCGGTAGGGTGATGATAAATTTCGTTCCCACATTGACTTGGCTCTTCACCTCTATCTTTCCCCCATTTTGCTCGACGATGTTTTTTGTGATCGATAGCCCCAGCCCGGTCCCGTCCGGACGGGTCGAGAAGAAGGGGTTGAAAATCCTAACCAAGTTTTCGGGCGGTATTCCGATACCCGTATCTTCGAAGATGATCTGGACTTCACGGGCCTCTTTCCCGTCGTCTTTCCTCTGAGGAAACGCCTCGGTTGAGACAGTGAATGTTCCCCCCCGGGGCATGGCCTTCTGAGCATTCAGAATGATGTTCAAGAACGCCTGCTCCATTGAACTCGGGTCGATCATCGTCTTCGGTAACGAGGGAAAAAACTTCTTCTCGATTTTCATCTCCTCTGTTTTCCCACGTTGAGTCGTGAAGAAAGAGAGCACTTTATCTACCAGTTCGTTCATATCGGTCGGCAAATAATTCCTAGGAACGGGTTTGACGAAGTTAAGAAGATCCTTCACCAAGCGCTCCAATTTATGGATCTGTTTTTGAATCTCGTCCGTCACTTGGGTTCGACGATCCTCTTTCGGGAACCCCTGTGCCAGGATTTGAATTGCTCCTTGAATGCCTGCTAGCGGATTTCTAATCTCATGGGCGATCCCGGAAGCCAACTCTCCAATCGAGGCCATTCGATCAGCCCTCTGGACCAGCTCTTGATGATATTGCTCTGCCTCTTGCTTTGCCGATTGGAGCTTCTCGATCATGACGTTGAGGTTTTCAGCAAGACTTCCCATTTCGTCTCTGCGCTTCACATTCGCCCTTACCGTGAAATCGCCCTCCTCGGCTTTTTTCATCGTCTCGGTCAACTTCTTAATCGGGACGTTAATGAATTTAAAAAACAGGAAGCCGAGCACGAAGGATAGAAATCCAATGGTGATGATGGCAAGGACGATGGAGTGGACTTCAATCTTCCAAATCATCGTTTCCATTTCTTTCAACGAGTTGGCTACCGTCAGCACTCCAATGATCTTCTTTTGTTTGTCGTGGCACTGAAAACATTCTGGTCTGTTCAAAATGGGGGTGTTGTAGTAATAGACCCTTTCTCTTTCTTTCCCCCCGTTTTTCCCCTCGACCTTCTCCTCGCGGATAAAATGCTGGTCTTTCAGATAGAATTCCACATCCCCGATCTTCGTGTTTAACTCCTCATCTTGTGTGGATGCCCGAATGATCCCATCCATGCTGAAGAGATAAATCTTCCGGACATCCTTATAGACGAGGTAATTTTTCAAAATACGGTGCATGTCAAAATGTCTTCCCTTCTCCATGGCCCGGATGACATTTTCTTCGATGAATTCCGAAATAATCTTCGTCTTTTCGTGAGTTAATTTTTCAATGCTGGCCCCGTGAAGAATCGTATTCCACCAGACATTGAAGGAAATGGCAAGAATCAGGATCAGGCTGGTGACAAAGATGACCTTAAAAAATAGAGAAGTATGTTTCAGGATGAAACGCATCGAATACCTCAAACATCCTTAAATAATTCTTTGAAGATACTTGAACATTTAGGGAAGGGAAGGAAATGAATAATTTATACCTTTTTGTTCTACGGAAATCAACCCTTGGACTTTCCCGCGACCGTCCAAAATCCGGGGGTTGCCTCTTGGCCGGAGTTCAAGGCGAAGACTCAGCCTCCTGCCTAGCGGCAGCCAAGCTCGGTCGGGATCAGGGCCCGTTGGGGAAGGGTTGATGCAGCGGGGTGCTCTTGACCCCGGAGCGCGCCCCGGTCCTGAAGGCTGAAGTCTCGCGCTGTCGAAGTCTCAATAACGTTACTTCATTCTTGTGATAGTGTTCTGACCGGATGAATCATAGGATTGGACGCGGGCATATTACACAGAGTCTTTCGTTGAGGAAATCTCTGAACGAAGATCCGCCTTAGAACCAGAATAAAGTTTAAAAATCTTGCAAGTTCGGCAATCTGTTTCGATGCTAAGCAGTGTCTCGTTTTGCGTATAGGCGCATTCCCAACAGGGGATTTCCGGATTAAGATAGGCTGGACAGCGGGGATAAACATATTTCGAACAGTTAAAGAAGCTCCAGCAGGGTGTTTTCCCGTCCCAGAAATCTGACAATTTCTCCTCCCGGGATACTGCGTGAACCCATTCTAAATCGTTCTCTTTAAGAAAAGCAATAAAAAAAACTTTGGGTAGGCGCAGGTTTGATAAGGGAGGGGTTTCACGTGGACAGTTCCGCCGGTAACTCAGCCTGAAAGGACTGAATTCCCGATCGAGTCCGGAACGACAAAATTACAGCAATGGGAAGGCAATCCGCTATCTCAGGGATAGCTTCTTTTGTCTTCTTCGATAATTGCAGTAACCTCTTTCCCACGAAAGCCTTCTCTCGCTTGACTCCTGCCCAAATAAGGCCTCTGAATTTTAATCCAGTGCTTCGAGGTCATGATGTCGCTTGCGTTGTCGAAGATAAAATAAGCCTCCTTCAGTTCCTGTCCTGTGGAAAGTCTTATAGGCTTCCCTCCCGTGCCGGTCATCCTGTACTCTTTTGCGTTTCCGCGATAAAAAGCAACGACGTTCTCAAAAAAATCATTTGTTGTAAAAATGATCACTTTGGGAGCCTTTGACGTCTTAGCGCCAGTCTCTGATTGCTTTGCCTCATAAATTTCTTCCACCCTGGCTCCCGGATAAACCTTAAATGATGCGGCAAGCAGAGCTGTTGAGAAGGTAAAGGAAATGACGAGCGCTAGAATCAAGGCTCCTGTTTTCATTTCTTTTCTCCTTTGACACGATTTCGGCACCCCATAACTTTGAGATTCAGTCTACCCGGGCCCTGTGGCACCAGAATCTTTCCTCGGCACAATTATAGTATACCCTGACCATATGCCATCATTCAAGCTTGTCGCATTGTACGGCGAGCGAAAGATTCCAGAAAGTGGGTGCTACTTCCTTAAAGAAGCCCTTAAAAGTGCGGAAATTTACTCACTAACTTGTGGGAAATAACATAATTTGGACAGACAAAATCTTTTTTTTCATTTCAAAATGACACACTAAAAAATAAAATTATAATATATTCAATGAGTTAGGATATAACTGAAGGATCCATAAAGGATGCTTATACAAGGTATACATTTTGCTTGTAATATAGAGTCTCTTTCGCAATTCGAAAAAATAGGGGTCGAAGGAGGACAGCCATTCCATCGTATAAGGTCTTAGTCGCTGATGATGAATTCTTGATCCGATGGTCTCTTTCCCAGGCTCTTTCCCAGGAAGGGTATGAGGTCACCTCCGTCGAGGATGGGAGGAAAGCCATTGAGGCAGCCAAGACGCAGCACTTTGACTTCATCATCACCGACTTGATCATGCCAGAATTGGACGGATGGGAAGTATTGAAAATGGCGACACAGACTCAGCCGCAGCCCCGGGTGATCATCATCACAGCCCGGGGAAACGAAGAGACCCGAAAGATCGCTCAAGAAAAAGGGGCTTGGGCCTATGTAGAGAAGCCCTACATCATCGATAGAATCAAACAACTGTTGAAGTGAGATTTCAATTAGCTTTTCTGCGATCAAGCCAGATGCCAAGAATCTTGGCCGAAACCCTAAATCCCTCCATTCGTAAATATTCCTCTTAAATCCGTCAGTACATGTTCCCCTGAATAAGATCATTCTGCGATCATATATGTGTCCTTTTGATTTCACGCAGCCAAATACAGAAATGATCCCTTCCCGGCTTTGTAAGAGATCGCGTCAGGGCTTCATTTTTCATTTGATTAATTTGTTTTTATGAGCTATGAAATTATTATAATTACATACGAAAAAGGGAGAAATGTTGATGAAAAAAGAAACTGTCATTCTGATCGTTGTGATTGCATTCCTTGCAGGATTTATCGCGGGCGCAACCGTAGCCATCCTGAGAGGGACCAAAGGGGCGGAAAAAGCCGCCATGGTCCAACAACCCCAAATGGCGCCGCCAGGCGCTCCGGCACCTGTTCCCCCTGTTCGTGAACCCGTCCAAGCGGCTTCTCAGATCCTGACGTTGAAGGAGATCGTCAAGAAAGATCCAAAGAACCTTCCTGCCTGGGTGGAGTTGGGAAACCTCTATTTCGATACGGACCAACCCAAAGAAGCCATTGACGCCTACAGTCATTATCTCGCGGTTAAACCCGATAATGCGGATGTGCGGACCGACATGGGGATCATGTACAGAAAGTTAGGACAATTCGACAAGGCTCTCGAAGAGTTCAGAAAGGCAGCCCAAAGCGATCCAAAGCACGTCAACAGCCGGTATAATATCGGCCTCGTCCTTCTGCACGACAAACAGGATATTAAAGGCGCTGTCAAGGCGTGGGAAGAATACCTGAAAGTGGATCCGGATAGTGAAAGGGCCAAGCGAATAAGGTCCCAGATCGAAAAGATGAAATCGATGCCTGCTCCGTCCAAATAAGGACGGACATTCGAAGCATGGAATCCGAAATTCGGATTTCGGATTTTAAACAAGTCTTGCGTTGACATGATTCGCAGAAATGCCTGGAGAACCCAAAAAGATAGAAGCGGATGATTTTCAAGAGGCGAAGGAATTGCTCAAGGAAGGTTTGAAAAAGATCTTCCAGGCTACCAAAAAGGCTTCTGAGAAGGTTATCGAAGGTTTTCGAGAAGGGTATGCGGAAGACGTCACTCGAAAAAAGGAATAAACGCTGCGCTTTCCACGCCTCTCATCCGAGTCACATTCCAATCCTTCAATGCGGAAACTGTCATCAACAATAAGCAAAAGGGGGACCGTTTTTCTGCCTCCCCGATTCTCGATCAAATTGCGCTCCGAAGGTTCAGCCTGAAATCAGTCCTCGGGTATGCGCTTAGCGAAATCGCCAAATGATTTGTCGCCAACCTAGAGGATGACGTTTGAAGATATCGCTCCAAATGCATCTTCATACGAGGAAGGGGTTTTTCTGTGAATGAAAAAACAGTAGAAGCGGATGTCTTATGTATCGGTGGAGGAATCGCAGGCCTTATGGCGGCCATTCGGGCGAGAGAAGCGGGTGCGAAGGTTGTTCTCGCGGACAAGGCAAATACACTCCGAAGCGGTTCAGCGGGAACCGGCTGTGACCACTTTCGCGCTTACATACCGGAATTTCATGGGCCGGATATAGAACCTGTGGTCGAGGAAGTATGGCATTCACAGGCAGGATGGACAAGGCCGAAACAGTTCGTGCGCACCTGGATGGAGAGGTCGTTTGAAATTGCCAGCCTGTGGGATCGCTGGGGAATTCCGATGAAGTACAAGGGAAGGTGGGAGTTTGCGGGGCACACCTTTCCCGGACGTCCCTTCACCGCCTTGAAGTATTCCGGGCAGAACCTCAAACCGATTCTTACCCGGGAAGCCCGAAAGAGAGGGGTGGAGATTATCAATCGAATGATGGTTTTTGACCTGCTCCGGGAGGGCGGGATCGTCGGAGCCATCGGAGTGGATACCCGCGCCGACCGTTTGATCACCTTTCTGGCAAAGAGCGTTATTCTGGGAACAGGCGGGTGTGTGAGACTCTATTCGGCGACAACCCCGGGCTGGATGTTTAATCGAGCAGATTCTCCTCATACGACCGGAGATGGCAGAGCCATGGCCTACCGGGCAGGAGCTGAGTTGGTCAACATGGAGATCCCGATGCGATGGGCCGGTCCGAAGTACTTCGCCAGATGTGGGAAAGGAACGTGGGTAGGTGTCCTCAGAGATCCATACGATCGACCGGTGGGCCCCTTCGTGAAAAAACCGAATCGACGATATGGAGATCCCGTTTCGGATTCGTACAAGTCTCTTTTTGAGGACTACACCCGATCGGGCAAAGGTCCTGTGTACATGGACTGCGGGTCCATTTCGCCCGAGGATTATCACTATATGATGTACTGGATGAGCCATGAGGGGAACACGGGTCTCCTGGGCCATCTGAAGGAGCAAGGAATCGACCTCCGGAAGACTCCAATCGAGTTTATGACGTACGAGATGACCACTCGGGGAGGAATCTACTTCAACCATCGGGCAGAAACCTCTTTAAAAGGGCTTTATGCCGCGGGGGATGAGTATTTTGGCGGTGCCTCTTGTGCGGCCACATTCGGCTGGATTGCGGGTGAGAATGCGGCGGATTACGCTAAAAAGGCCGAAGACCGGGCGATGCGCCGGCGGAAGGGTGTGGAAAGGAAGAAAGCCCTCTTGGATGAAATCCGACAGCGCGAGTCGGGAGAAACCTGGCAAGAAGTGAATATTGCCCTCAATCAGACGATGGCCGATTATGCGGGACCGACCAGATATGAGAGCCTGCTCGAGGCTGGGAGCAATCACTTGCAGAGATTAAAGAAGAAGGCTCATGGAAATTTGATGGCAAGAAACCCGCATGAACTGATGCATTGTTTGGAAGTCTTGAACCTGCTCGACATCGGTGAAGTCATCTTTGCAGCCGTTCGCCAGAGGGAAGAGACACGGGAGAAGTATGGTCGTCTGGATTATCCTTTCACAAACCCCATGCTCGACGGGAAAATCCTCATTTGCAAGAAAAAGGGGGAGAAGCCGGTCACCGAGTGGAGAGAAGTAAAAGGATAGAAGGGGAAAACGATGCCTCCGATCATTGATAAGAATCGATGCATTACCTGTGGAATCTGTGTTAATATTTGTCCTCAGGATGTGTTCTTTGGTTCGAAGAGGAAGAAGGTGCCGAAGGTCACGTATCCTGAAGAATGCTGGCACTGCAATGCCTGTGTCCTGGATTGCCCCAAAGAAGGTGCGATCCGGCTAAGAATTCCAACACCGATGTTCATCTGTCATAAGTAAGCATAGCAGTGGGTTGGAACTTTACGCTGGATAGCGAACGATTTTTGCGGAGGTAAGAGAGTATGGCTGATTCTATGGTTGTCGATACCCATCATCATTTTCTCCCTGCAGAGGCCGTGAAGTATGCGAAAAAGACGGAGGATGGAGATTACACATTCATCCTCGGACGATTTTCCGCAGCTTCCAGGTTGATGCAGGATGCCGAGAAGACTTTGGCTTATATGGATGCCTGCGGGATCCACATGGCCCTTCTGAGCATCGGTGCCTGGATTCCGAATGGCCTGGAAACATGCAAGGCAATTAACGACGGTTACGCCAAGATTCAGAAGGAATACCCCGGTAAGTTCCTTACCTGCGCCCATGTCCCTGTCCATCAGGGGACCGAGGCCATGGATGAGTTGAAAAGATCGATGGAGGTCCTGGGGCTCCAGGGCGTTGCGCTTATCACCTCTTACGCTCACATGACCATTGACGCTGACGAAATGATGCCCTTCTACGAAAGAATCAGTGCCTACCAGGTTCCGATCGTGGTTCATCCGACCTTAAGACGCCCCCTCTGGGGAGGGATGAAATATGACCTCTCGACCACGCTGTCAAGAGAATATGATATTGCAAAGTGTGTGACGGAGATTCTCTATGGAGTCATTCCCAGATGCCCCGATCTGAAATTCCTCATCTCCCACTTCGGAGGAGGGATGCCTTTTCTAAAATGGAGGCTCTTGTCCTCCCACCAACCCGAAGGATGGAAGCTTCCTGAAGGGGTGAAAGGTCACGGCCTCACGCCGAGAGAGCTGAAAGAATGGGGACTGTGGGACGACTTTCATAACCGATTCGATAAGATCTATTTTGACTCGGCAGGTTTCGGAGGCTCCATGGTGGTCATGCGAGCCTCTGTGGATGGAACCAGACGAGACCGCATTACCTTTGGCACGGATTATCCCTACGAATTCCGGGACTCCGGAGATACCCGGGAGTACATTGCCAACGTGAGGTCTCTGGACATTCCCGAAGAAGAGAAGAGGAATATTCTTGGAGAGAATGTGTTGAAACTTTTCAGAATCAAACGATGATGTGAAGCAGGGAGGGATCTATGAAAAAGATTGCGGCATGGATGTTGGTTGGATCGATGATTCTTATTTTTTCAACTTCCGTCACTTGCCCTTCTTATGCTCAGACTTATCCCAGCCAGCCCATTCAGATGGTCATGACATTGGCTCCCGGGGACACTCTGGATCTGACGGGCAGGGCGATCGGTGCGGAGATGGCCAAGGTCCTCAATACTTCGGTCCTTCCCATCAACAAGACCGGCGGGGCAGGAATGGCCGGTGCCGATTTTGTAGCCAAAGGGAAGAAAGACGGCTACACGATCCTTTACATTAATTCCAACATTATTTACGCGTATGCTGCAAACCCGGAGAACGTCCCCTACGATCCCTTCCAGGACTTGGAACCTTTATGCCTGGCCGTCTCTGTTCCCTTGCTCCTCGCTGTGCAACCCGAATCTCCCTGGAAATCTTTTCAGGAGCTGGTCAATTATATGAAGCAAAACCCGGGAAGGGTCCGAGGGAGTTCCACAGGGGTGGGCTCTGTCGGTCATTTCGGCTATGAAGTCATCCGTACCGAAACAGGGACAGAAATCAACATGATTCCTTACAAGGGAGCTTCTCCCGGACTGACCGCCCTTTTAGGCGGACATGTGGAGGTGGCCATTCCTTCTTTCGCATTGGTTCAACCTCAACTCCAGGCCGGCAAAGTCCGTATTCTTCTGACTTCCAAGAAGATCCCCGACTATCCGCAGATTCCGACACTGACCCAATTAGGATACAAACGAGACATGTCCTCCGTCTGGTTCGGGTTCTTTATTCCGACGGGAGTTCCTGACCCCGTGAAGAAAGTGCTGGCTTCGTCTCTGGAGAAATCGATTAAATCGGCTGAGGTGGCAAAAACCGTCCAGACTCTTGGTGCCCTGGAGGACTATAAATCGGCGGGAGAGTTCAAAAAAATGATGATGGAAGAGTACGGCATCATTAAGAACCTTTTTAAAACTGCCACCCCTCCTTCCAATTGAGATTTTGGGACCCCATTGTCTCTTCCACCAGGCTGCGATTGCGGTGCAGTCGCATATGAGGAAAGGGACCCCGTCATTTCATCACTCCCACTTGGACGTTCCTAAACCTTGCGGGGGCTGCGCCATGTCCCACATGGGCCACCTGCCCGGGCTCCCCTTTTCCACAATTGGGCGTTCCCCACATTTGCCAATGATCTCTATTCCCAATCGCGTCGCAAGAATTCCAAAATTTCGGAGTAATCCCGGTGTACGTGGGATTCTTGACCATCTCGCCCAGTTTACCGTTCTTGATCTCCCAGCCGATTTCAGTTCCAAATTGGAAGTTGATCCGCTTGTCGTCAATCGACCAACTTCGATTGGTCGTTAAGAAAAGCCCCTCTTCCGTATCCGCGATTATCTGATCCAATGTCCACCCGCCGGGTTCCAGATTGATGTTCGTCATCCGGATCAACGGAATTCGATTCCAACCATCGGCTCTCATCGTTCCGTTACTCTCCCCTCCCACATGGTGGGCTGTCTCCCTCGATGTTAAGAGGTTCACCAACATCCCTTCGGAAATAATGGGGACTCGCTGAGCCCGAATCCCCTCATCATCGTAACCGAAGGTCCCCAACCCACCGGGATAGGTGGCATCGGCAACGATGTTCACCAACTCTGAGCCGTATTTAAAATGGCCCACCATCTCTGGGTTTAGAAAACTGGTACCTGCATAACTGGCCTCAGTGCCTAAAATTCGATCCAGTTCGATCGGATGGCCTATCGATTCATGGACCTGAAGGGCCAGCTGTGAACAATCTAATATCAGCGTGGTGGTCTTTGAAGGACAAGGCTTTGCTTTAAGAAGCAGCGACGCCTCTTCCGCCACCTTCCCTGCTCGGTCGGCAAGGGCTAATCCTTCAATCCACTCATACCCCTGGGTCGCAAAATTCCCGCGAAAAGAGTTGGGATACGATCGGACCTGAACTTCATCCCCGTCAATGGCAGTCGCCGCGATCCCCGCTCCGCATTCAACGATCTCCTGCTCGATATAGGATCCTTCCGTAGAGGCAAAGGTTTTCTCTGTTTTGTATGAACCCATAAAGGTCTCTGAAATCTTTATCCGCCTATTTCTCCGAAGAATCTCATCGGCGTTAAGGAGCAGATTCATTTTTGTTTCCGGTGACACATCAAATGGATCGATGGAAATGGGGGTCCGATAACGATCTGTTACCGGAAGGGTAGATGGGAATACAATTTCTTTCCCCTTGGCCTTTGAACTGGCTTTGGCAATCTTGAGCGCCCTACCGAAGACGGCCTCCATCTCCTTCTGCGTCACTTTCGAACTGCAGGCGAATCCCCACGTTCCTTGGGACAAAACCCTAATTCCGAACCCCAAATCTTCGTCGTGGATCAACGCCTCTACTTTCCCGTTCTTTACTTCGATCTCTTCGTTTTGACGGCGAACGATTCGAATATCGGCATACTGAACTTTTTTTAACTTGGCTACGTCGAGAATGTTCTGGATAAGATGCTTCATGGCGGACTCCCTACAAAGAAGAACGTCGTCTGATAAGTTCGAGGGCACGACGCCTCATTTTAAAGGCATTCATCGGGTCTTCTCCGCAGTTCGCTTGAAATCTCGCCCCCTCAGCCCCCCCGACCCTTTATTTATAAGGCGGACACACCGGAAAAATTGAATCCGTCAATTTTGATAGCGGGGACCACTGTGCCTGTAACAAAACGTCTCGAATAGACTGTTCCCTCCGAGCAAATTCTCCGATCTTGTGAGATAGCGCTCACTCGAGATAGAGCCTTCAGGATGGATTCCGTGAACCTCAAGTTTTTGACCGGTCTCGTCATCTCCCCCTCTTCAATCAAGAATGTCCCATCCCGAGTCATCCCGGTGATCACGGCCTTCATGGGTTCCGCAACGTTGGTGTAATGGAACCGGGTCACATAAATTCCCCTCCGAACAGACCGGACCATCCCTTCCAGAGAAGATTCCCCGCCTTTCATAAAAAGGTTGATGGGGATAGGGCCGGATGTGTTGGGGGCGATCAATCCATGCCCGGTGGACTGCTTCCCCTCCCGCCCGGCGGTGAAGGAATCATACGTCACCTCCTTCGCCACCCCGTTTTCAAAAAAAGTGACCTTCTTCTTCGGAACACCTTCGAAGTCGAAGGGAACCTGCAACCCCTCCGGGTCAAGTCCGTCATCGTAAATGGTCACTTTTTCATCCACCATTTTTTCCCCAAATCGATTCGAAAAAAAACTTCGGCCTTCTTGCACCGCCAGGGCATGGAAACCCAGATAGCCCAGAAAAGACAAGAGCTCATTCACCGCATAGGGTTCTAAAACGACCTCGTATTCGCCCGGTTCAACCTGAGTCGGTTCCTCCTTAGATGTCTTCCGGATCGCCTCCTGGGCTAAAGAATCGATATCTAATTGCTCAGGGTTCCTGGCAACGAAGCTCGCATAACTCGAACTCCTTTCATTTTCCACGATCAGATGGAGGAACAGGTCAGAGAATTTTTGATAGGCTTCCGCACCGAGCGAATTAACGACCGCCAGCTCAACTTCTCCGTTCGAAAAGGCGCCTGAAGCCTTGCATCCCTTTTCTCCTACCCGTCTCAAGAGGTCCTGAACCATCCTCACCTTCTGATCGGGTGTGAGGCGACTGACATTCTTCGAAAAAGTCCCGATCTCGGGGATGGATCTCGGTCCCGGCAGAGAAGTGAATTCATCGTTAGGCTGTTGAACCTTGGCAAGAGAAACTGCTTTCTGAAGAGATCGCCTTAACGAGGACGGCTGAAAGAGATTGGTCGTGACTACTGCGATCTTTTTCCCTAAAACCACTCGGAGGATGATCGTTTTGTTTCTCTCCGCCACATGCTGGTGAACGGCAGAGCCGGCGAAACGAGTCAGGGAGGAGTCTTCTGTCAAGAGGAGCGCTTCTGTCTGATCGGCCGGAGATTCTTGGACCAACTTCTTCAATAAATGGACAGCAGACTCTTCTTTAGTCATTGAATTACCCGCCTCTCCTTTTCTGATAATCGGATACAGCCGCACGGATCGCTTTCTCTGCCAGGACGGAGCAATGGACCTTGGAGGGTGGAAGCCCACCGAGAGCATCGGCGATCATCTGATCCGAAATCAGAAGGGCTTCCTCCGTCGTTTTTCCTTTGATCATCTCTGTCGTCATGCTCGAAGAAGCGATGGCCGCCCCACACCCGAACGTCAGAAACTTGGCGTCAATGATCCGACCCGTCTCCACCTTAATGGAAAGTCGCATCGTATCGCCGCAGACGGGATTCTGCGCTTCTCCGACTCCGTCGGGGTTTTCCATCTCGCCCCTATTTCTCGGATGCTTCAAATGATCCATCACGACTTGATTATAGGGACCTGCTTCTTCGACCATCTTTGGATCCTTCCCTCCGTCCTCTTTTTCTCTCTCGGAGAGGATAGAGCGCGGGGGCCATGCTGTGGGCTAAGCCCCTCTGAGCTTCTGAGCAAAATCCCTTCCAAATTGAATCGCGCTCTTCAATTCCTCGACGTCTGGGACAAATTGGATGGGAAGTTCCTTCTCCCAGACCTCAAACTTCTCCTGTTCGAGAACTTTCCTCATTTCTTTGACCGCTCCTCCTCCCCATCCATGCGAGCCAAAGAGACCGAAGAGTTTTCCTTTCGGTTTGAGTCCCTTCAGATAGGTCAAAAAATCTCCCATCGAAGGAAACATCCCGTTATTCAAAGTGGGGGAGCCCAATAGAACGCCCTTGGCCTCCAACATCTCTTCGACGACGTCACTCCGATGATTCGACCGGAGATGGAGGAGTCTCGCTTCAACCCCTTCTCCAACCAAGCCTTTGAGGATGGCCTTGGCCATGCTCTCCGTACTTCCCCACATCGTATCGTAGATCACCAGGATCTTATTTCCAACTTTCCCCCGGCTCCAATCCACATAGGCCTCGATGATCCGGCCAGGATTCTTTCTCCAGATCAGGCCATGGCTGGGTGCAATCATGTCGATGGGGATACTCATCTTCACCACCTCGTCCACTTTTTTCAAAATCAGTGGCGCAAGAGGCCAGAGAATATTGGCATAATACTTGGCGGCGTGTTTCATCACCTCGTCCCCCACCTCATCTTCAAACCTCTGGCTGGAGGCGACGTGCTGGCCGAAAGCATCATTCGGCAAAAGGAGCTGATCTTCTTTGATGTAGGTGAACATGCTGTCCGGCCAGTGCAGCATGGGGGCTTCCACAAAAGTGAGGGTTCGATGTCCGATGGAAAATGTTTCTCCGCTCTTCACGATTTTCCACCGCAACGGTTTCTTGTAATGTTTTGTCAAACCTTTCCGCCCCCTCTCTGAGGTGATGACAGTCGGATCTCCGATCCGTTCGACCACCGGATTGAGTGAACCGGAGTGATCCATCTCTACATGATTCGAAACGACGACGTCAATTTTCGATGGATCAATGATCTCAGATATCCGTGCCAACATCTCGGGATAAAACGGAGCCTTCACCGTATCCACAAGAACATTCTTCTCGTCCAGGATTAAGTACGCATTGTAAGTTGTTCCATAAGGGGTCGAATATCCATGAAAATCTCTTATATTCCAATCAATCGCCCCAACCCAATAAATCCCCTTCTTCAGTTCCACCTTCTCCATTGGCCCCCTCCATCGTCTCTTAATATAGGTTAATTAGAAACCATGAACTCCAAAAAATCAAGGCCCTTCGAACGACGATGTTTGAGGGGCCTCTGAAAATTGACTTTTCGTTAACCGATAAACGACCGATCCTTAAATTCCTAAATTCGCACTTCTCCAGTTTAAGAGTTTGTTCAAAAAAACCATTTTTCAAAGGCTCCTCAGAATGCCGAGACGCAAGGCCCGCAAAATTCCGGGAGCGGCGTCGCGACGAATCAGGAGCGACTTCTTTCCGCGCCGACAATTCGGTGAGTCGGCCACAGGCGTACTCGGCCGTGCGCCGCAATTAGCCTTCCCCGTGGTCGACACGAAGAAGGATGAGCGCAACGCCGCAGATGAGCGTTTTTCAGCAGCCTAATCCTTTATCTTCTTGGGTTGGCACACGTCCCCTTTGCCCACTGCCACCCGGCCACAGGCGTCACAGACGTAATTTAATTTTGAGACTTTAGGCTTGCAGACATGCCTTGGATCACTCACCGTGATGCCGCAATACTCACAGGTATAGGCTTTCTTTACCTCCTTCGGGTTGCAGAGATGGCCTTTCTCAGTGGTTACCAGCCCGCAAGTCTTACACTTATAAACTTTTGCCGTCGATTTTGTCGCCATGCCTCATTCCTCCTTTCTCTTATGTTTCTTACTTTTTTAGAACCACCTCAAAGGAATCGAGTATCTTCCTAATATCCTCTCGGTCATTCGCACCTTCCTTATCGAATATCGTATAGAGGATGAAGATCTGATAAGGTTCCGTAAACCCGTAAGTCCATCCCTGCTCCCGCTTCACCCCTTTGACCGTGTAGGTTGCATATTTCTTTGCGGCAAATTGGACGCCCTTTAAGGAGATGGCCTCGGTGGGACTTACGTCAACCTTTATCCATCCATAATCCTTCTGAACTTCCGACTTGAGGCTATCGGTTGCCGCATTGACAAGCCACTCGATACTTTTCTGATCGAATGTTGCATACCTGCCCGCCGGCGTGAAGTCAAAACTAATAATTGATTCCGTCCTCGGATCATAGATGTATAACTCGGTTTGCTCCTTATCATTAGGAGAGGGCCTATCATATCCAAGGGCTTCCATGAAGTCGGGAAACTCAGTCGTCATCTTCCAATTCGGAGGAGCAGAGACAGTAAACGGGTATCTTATCCCGATAAATTGATTTCCTTCGATCTTACCGGAAGGAATACTGGTATTTTCCTTGAGAGCTGGACGAACCGGAGTCCCTGCACATCCTACTAAGAGAAGGAAAAGCAAAATCACTGCGAGCAAACTCTTTCTACAAAACATACAAAACCCTCTTTGAACCTATTGACAGAAATGAATCAGCAATTTCCATACCATCCTGTCTCCTGGCAAAATGATTTTTCTAACCCGTTGATTTTGTTTAATCAATTTTTTCCATGGCACAACGGTATGAAACTGAACCCCCTTAAGAAGATTTTCCAGACGAAATCAATGTATAATCCTCGACTCAAGTAGGAGGATGGTTTGATTATAGCATAACATATTCATTTAATTTAAAGCAGTTATAAACTGTATGTCTTGTGACTCCACTGTATTGAACCCGTACTGATCGTCCCAACTGCGAACTCTTTGCTCTCGGCTCTTTCATCGGGCGTGGCCAACCGCTCCGAGGTAAACCGAAATTTCCTGTTTTCCGTCAACGCCAAGAAGATGGTCTACTTCATCATCAAAAAATGCACCCACAGTGCAGCAACCGAGGTCCAATGCCGTGGCAGCCAAATAGAGGGCATGACCTATGTGCCCCGCGTCCATGTAAATGTAACGATAGGCCCTCTCTCGATATTTCCACTTCGATCGCCCGACCATGGCTGTCCAGACGAAGACGCAAGCCGCTTCTTCGAGCATTTCTTGCCCTAACCCGGCGAGGGCAAGCTCGGGACCAAAATGGCCTTCCCTTAAAAGGACTAACTGAGCGCCTCTCACATCATAGTGATAGAGCCCCGTCGGAATTTCCGCGACTCGGTTCGTGACGAGATAAGTCTCAATCGGGTAAAGGGCACCGGCGGAGGGCGAAGCCCTGAAATCGAACCCCTGCGCATTCAAGGTAATCCCCTGAGTGGCCCAGATCAATCGAGAAATTTCATGGAAGGAGATGGATTGCTGAGAGAACTCTCTGACGGATCGCCTTTGAGCAATCGCCTCCCACAGGGATTTCCCACTTTTCGGGTCAAGCGGACGGACCGGGAAATGCTTAAGGGCATGAGCAGATTCTTTATAGCGCGGGGGCTGGTGTGCCCAATCGAGTCCTCCTCGTGGCAGGGATTCTCTTCTATATTTTGTCTCTTGATGATAAAGATCGCCCGCTCCTTCTCTTCCTCTATCCATAGGGCACCTCCTGGGAATCTAATTAATAAGAATTCGCTCAAAAAGCAATGATGTTGCCTCCGCGGGTTCCTTCCCCTCCCTTGCTTTATTCCTTTACCTGGAGCGAAGAGTAACAGCACAATGTTGCCAAGGGGCAGGCTGAATAGCCTGCCCTTTTTCATCGTCCGGTGTCTTCGGCACCTCCCAGAAGAATTGTCATAAACTTGCCGAAATTTGGCACAAAATGATGGTTTATGGGAACCTTCCTCCCGAGAATATTCTTAAGTTTCAATATATTAAAATTCTTTTCATTTGGCATGCCAATTGCTTATATTCAAATTAGATTTTTTTGGCTACGATTTATGGTTACGAGATACCCAACAAACACATAGCAATCTGAATTCTCTTCGGCATCACGATTATGGAGTCTCTGGGGAAATTCTTAAGAAAAGAAAGGGAGACGCGAAACATCTCCCTGGAGGAAGTCTCCAAGTTCACTAAGATAAAGCAACACCATCTCAAGGCCATCGAAGAAGGCAAACCTGAGCTTCTCCCTCCCACCCCTTATGTAAAAGGATACCTGCATGTTTACGCCAAATATCTCACTCTTGACCCGAAAACCGTCGTTCTCCGGTACGAAGAGTACTTGAAAAGTCTTATTCCTCCAGAGCCCATTGAGTTGCAATCTCAAGCTTTACACAAGAAGAAAAGCGCCAGACCCTGGTATTCCTTGTCCTTCATCTTTTCGTAGACCAATTTTCGCGCAGACTATCCTTCGCTCCCACGGCTCTTCCTGATTGAAGAAAATACGAATCGATTCGATCGATAAGCTCGCCCATTCGAGGGTCCTCTTGCCCGACGCACACCCGCCTCCAACCGAGCGGGTTTGGTGAGTGTTTCATCATCATTTTTCCGGGATCAACAGGATAAAGAGATCTCACTCGATCCCTGCACGAGGCAGGGAGCAGGGATCGAGGAGGGGCGGTGAGCAGCCTCAAGTCTCCAACAGGATCAGATCGGGGTCTTCGAGGCGTGCGATCACTGTCTGAAGGAAGCGAGCCGCTTCAGCACCATCGACCACCCGGTGATCGAACGATAGGGATAAGGGAAGGATTCTCCGGATGACCACTTTTCCGTCTCTGACGACGGGTTTCTCCTCAATTCTCCCAATGCCAAGGATGGCCACCTCGGGATGATTAATGATTGGAGTCCCATAGATCCCGCGAACCGTCCCATAGTTGGTGATGGTAAACGTTCCGCCCTTCAGGTCAGCGAGATCGATGGTTCTGTTTCTTGCCTTTTCCGCCAGTTGAGCCGATTCCTGCGCCAGATCGAAGATTGACTTTTCTTTCGCAAGTTTCACCACCGGGACCATCAACCCTTCCGGGGTATCTGTCGCAAGACCGATGTTGAAATACTTCTTAAGGATAATTTCTTCACTGTCATCGTCCAGTGTTGCATTGAGATAAGGATGTTCGGTCAATCCGGCGATGACAGCCTTGATGACGAATGGGAGGATGGTCAATTTAATCCCTTTGCTCTCTGCAACCTTTTTCTCCTTTTCCCGGATCTGCCAAAGTTCTGTGACATCCGCTTCGTCCATCGCCGAAACATGGGGCGCCGTATACTTCGATTTGACCATCGCTTTGGCAATGGACCGCCTGACCCCTCTCAAAGGAATGCGTTCCACATATCCGTAAAGGTCATATTTCTTAACCTTCGCAGGTTTCTTTACTTCTTCAACAGGTTTCGCCTTCCCTTCCGCATGCTGTCTCACATCTTTTTCCAACACCCGGCCTTCAGACCCTGTGCCCCGGACTTTGTTGATATCGACACCCAATTCTCTCGCCAGAGCCCGAACGGCCGGTGTCGCCAGCGCATGTTCACTGACGAGGGCTGTTTTCGTCGGCGAAACCTTGGCTGCGACTCCAACGGCTTCTTCGGGTGCCTCCTCCAACTCACCTACGACGCCAACGGATTTGGGCTTGGGCGGGGGCGCGGAAGGTTTAGGAGGTGGCGCGGCCACGGCCTCTCCCTTCTCTCCGATCACGACAATCACCTGACCGACCTTCACAACCTCTTTCTCCTTGGCCATGATCTTCAGAATGACGCCTGTCCTTGGAGAGGGAATCTCCGCGAGAGCCTTGTCGGTTTCTACCTCGACGAGCGGCTGGCCCTCCTTAATCCCGTCTCCTTCTTTTACCAGCCAGCGAACAATCTCACCCTCGGTTAACCCTTCTCCGATATCAGGAAACTTAAATTCGAATGGCATAATCCCTCCAATTAGGTCTTATTGGAATGACGGAATATTGAGACAATGGGAGGAAGAATCTAGACAACGGCGCGACCTAAGAATAGACTTTCAATTATTGAACCCATCCTTCCATTACTCCAGTACTCCATTACTCCATTTAGAAACTCATCACCTTCTTCACGGCCGTCATAATTCTTTTGGGATTGGGAAGGTAGTAGTGCTCTGTCTTCATCAGAGGGACAGGGATATCAAACCCCGTCACCCGCTCGACGGGCGCTTGAAGCGAAAGAAAGGCTTTTTCATTAATCAGGGCAATGATCTCCGCACCCAGGCCGCAGGTCTTTGGCGCTTCATGGACGATGACTCCCCTTCCCGTCTTTCGAATGGATGTGATGATGGTTTCGACGTCGAGGGGTGAGATGGTTCGGAGATCGATGATCTCCAATTCAATCTTATCCCCCCTCAATTGCTCCGCAGCATTGAGCGCTTCCCGAACCATGGCCCCCCAGGCCACGACGGTGACATCTTTGCCTTCCTGAACGAGCCTGGCCTCTCCAAGAGGGATGGTATAATCCCCCTCCGGAACTTCTTCCCGTATCGCACGGTAGATGCGCTTTGGTTCCATGAAGACCACAGGATCTGGATCTCGAATCGAAGAGAGGACAAGGCCCTTGGCTTCATAAGGAGTGGAGGGGATAACGACTTTGATCCCGGGGATATGAGCTAAGATGGCTTCCGGGCTATCGGAATGGTGTTCCGGCGCGTGGATGCCTCCTCCGTAGGGAACCCTGATGACCAGGGGGCATGTGAATCTTCCTCTCGACCGGTTTCGAATTCGACCAAGGTGATTGTTGATTTGATCGAGGCAGGGATAGAGGAAACCTTCAAATTGAATTTCTGCAATCGGGTGAATCCCGTAGACCGCCATTCCGAAGGCCACCGCCACGATCCCCAACTCTGCCAGGGGCGTATCCACCACGCGATCCCCCCCGAATTTTTGCTGCAGACCATCGGTGACACGAAAGACGCCCCCTTCTTTTCCGACGTCTTCGCCAAGAATCACCACCCGGCTGTCCCTTTCCAATTCCTCTCGAAGAGCCAAATTGATTGCTTCAACCATATTGAGTTTAGCCATAGCCAGTTCCCCTTAATCTTAGATTTCAAACCCTCATTTTATGTGAGACGCATTTCTTTTTTCTTTCAGGATCCTGGAATTCGGGAATTTAGAAATTGGGGATGTCTCCGTGAGCTCCCAAATTCCTCAATTTCTCGGCGACCGAATTCGCAACAGTCGGTAAAATGTTTATGCTAACGTCGATTTCAAATACTCGAATTGTTCTTTTAACGGCGGCGTCATCTCCGCAAAAACGTATTCAAAGATTTCTTTTAGCTCTGGGGGTGGAACAGCTTCCGCATCCTTGACCGCTTGGTCGATCTCTTTCTGGGCGTCCTCGGCCATTCGGGTCTCCACTTCTTCATTCCACAGTCCCTTCGCTTTCAGATACGATCTCAACCGGATCATCGGGTCTAATGGTTTCCAACGCTCAATCTCCTCGTCGGTGCGGTACTTCGTCGGATCATCCGCAGTGGTGTGGGGTCCGAATCGAAAGGTAACTCCCTCGATCAACGAAGGCCCCCCTCCGGAGCGCGCCTTGTCCACCGCTTCCTTCGTCGCCGCCATCACGGCAAAAAGATCATTTCCATCGACTTGAATCCCGTCAAATCCATAGGCAATTGCCTTTTGAGCAATCGTGGCTGAGGCGGTCTGTCTCGACCTTGGGACGGATATGGCAAATTGGTTATTCTGGCAGAAGAAGAGGGTGGGAGTCTTAAAGACTCCTGCAAAATTCATGGCTTCGTGGAAATCGCCTTTGGAGGTTGCCCCATCCCCGAAGTACGCCACGGCAACGACTTTATCCCCCCTGAGTTTGGCTGCCCACGCCGCTCCTACTGCATGAGGGATGTGGGATCCGACGGGAACGGAAACCGGCATCATATTGATTCCCTTCGGCGCACGGCTTCCCATCTCATTTCCCATCCAGTAGAGCATGAAATCCTTAAGGGCTACCCCCATCATCAGCGTCGCTGCTATCTCTCTGAATGCTGGGAAGACCCAATCTCCCTTTTGAAGGACGTAGGCGCTGCCGATTTGACAGGCCTCCTGTCCCCAGATGGGCGCATACGTTCCAAACCTGCCCTGGCGTTGAAGAAGCAGTCCCCGCTGGTCAGCCAACCGGACGAAGACCATCTTCTGATACAGGGTCAACGTCTCCTTATCATCGATGGGAGGCTTGAGACCGGGTTGAAGCGTCCCATCCGGCTTAAGGATCTGAAACATCTTTCCCTTGAGTGGATCATAATCTCCGAATAACCCCATTAGAACCTCCTCCATGGTGGAATATTGGAATGTTGAAACAATCGGTAAGAGTGAGAATTCATGATCTTCCCCTTTTGGGTTAACACATTACTCCAGTCTTTCATTATTCCATTACTCCAATCTTTCGGTATTATTCCAGCGCCCACTTCTTCAACCGTTCGTAATCTGCTTCCCCGCAGATCCACTTTCCCGTTTTCTGATTGAAGAAAAATGGGACTCCGCCACAATAGCCCTTGTCATATTCTTTCATCCGTTTCGCATTGGCTTCGTTATGCCACACTTCCAGTTTTGCGACGTTGACGTGCTCTTCTTCCTCTAACCTCTCCACGAGAGGAGCCATCTTGTGGCAGTGCGGTCACTCCGCTCCCGTGAATTCAAACAAATAGAATTCCCTTTCCACTCTTTCCTCCTTTCAATTCCATTCTAACCGGTTGCCGTCTCGACCTCCGCGCTCTCCCGTGAGAACACCGCTCTCATAATCAACCTGGCGACGGGAATGTAAAGGATGATCAAAACGATCAAGGGAAGGAAGGAAGGAATCAATGCGTCCGACCTCACCCCTTCAATAAAGTAAACGACGGCAAGTAAAATGGCCGTAAAATTATGGATGCAGATCATCCCCAGATTCGCAGGAGCCATCTTCGCCGGGTCCTGATAATATGCTCTTAATATGGAAATCGTCTTGTACGCAATCGGAAGTGTCAGCAAAGAAATCAATCCCAGAATTGGAATTCTCCCCAGGACCACTCCGATCACAATCACAGCATAAGCGGAAAGAACGCTGGCTATAAATAACCCGACCCCAGCCTCTCGGCCGAAACGAGCGACCAAGTTGAGTTTGCCTCCCCTGCGGTCTTCAAAATAATCTGGAATCTCATTAATGGTAATCATTGCGAAAAGCATGATCCCAAAGGGAAGGGTCCCCCAAAAGACCTCCCACGAAATCCTTTGGGCCTGGACAAAATAGGCCCCAACGCCAATGCCCGGACCAAAACAGAGAAGCTGCGCCAATTCGCCAAACCCTCGGTAACCGAATCGAATGGGGGGGGCCGTGTAGAAATAGGCGCAGAAAAAACCAACGGCAAGCAGGAGAAGAATAAACGGCCCTCTCATCACTCCAAGAAATACACCAATGCCGATAGCAATGAGGTAGAAGGTGGCAAATACCTGTCGCATCCTGTGAGGTTGGATCGACCCGGAAGAAAGGAGACCGCTCCCCCCCGTATAAGGATTCTTTCCGTCGGTCGCAAATGCATCCACCAGGTGACGGAAGTCATAGTAGTCATCCGTCATGTTGAGAGCCATGTGATTTAAGATCAGGCCAAGCATCACCAAGAGGAAATATCCCGGGTGAAATTCTCCATTGGTGGTCCATGCAATCATCCCGCCGAGGATCCCCGGCATGAAACTGGCCGAGGTATAATGGAACCGAAAGGCCCTCCACCAGACTTCTAAACGAATCCCCCTCATCCTATTTCTTTTTGCTCCTTAAAAGACTATCCAAACTGAAACGGCCCGCTCCCGCGGCAAGAAGAATAAGACATCCTCCAAACATGCTCACGTTCTTCATAAACATTATCGTCTGGATTTGATCGGCAAAATTATTATGAAAGATGAGAGTCGTGGGAATTAAGAAAATGAGAAGCAAGAGTGCCCCGAATCGGGTAAAATATCCCAGAATCACCGTAATGCTGCCCACCAGCTCAAAAAAGATGGCACCCACGAGAAAGAAATTGGCATAAGGCATGCCGTGGCTGGCCATGTATTGTGCTGTTTTGTCGAAGTTGTCAATCTTTCCTATCCCGGACTGGACGAAAATGAGAACGAGAAGAATTCTTCCAACCAACATAGGAAAAGCCTTTAACCATTCCATGGGATACCTCCTGGTGTGGATTCCCCCGGCCTCTCAGCCGGAGGTGCTCCCTGAAAAGAGCGAATCATTACTCTTATACCATAAATCCCCTTCCCGTTCATCTTGATTTTTGAGAAGCGCATCATTAGATTTCGAGAAGAGAAGGGAGGTGTTCCTATGGACGAAAAAATAAAGGTGATGCCCTGTGCCTGTTTTTCTCATGACGAACAAGGGGGTCGCCTCAGGATCGATATGGAAATGCCCGGAGTCGATAAGAAAGATATCTCTCTCGAGATGAGAAAAGATAGTTTCTGCGTGTCAGCCTCGAGGGACGAGGAAACGGAGTATTCGGGTTGTTTTAAGTTGGCCCATGAGATCCTCCCGGAAAAAACTGAAGCCCAGTACGAAAGTGGCCTTCTCAAAATTTTCGCACCGATCAAGGATTGGGACCACAGGGTGAATGTGACGGTTCGATAATGGGTGTTTCCTTCTCAGAATGAAATAACCCTTCCTTAATTCGAAAGAGGCTG
>Ga0335070_10000882_pt1 | contig 34328 bp, 36 predicted proteins | sample Lox_Sample_13_FD_206722 | JGI IMG/M metagenome (GOLD analysis project Ga0335070, IMG submission 206722) | Soil microbial communities from Loxahatchee National Wildlife Refuge, Florida, United States - Lox_Sample_1.3 | ecosystem: Environmental > Terrestrial > Soil > Wetlands | place: USA... | reverse complement strand
AGCCATGCAACGCTCCACTTGCGTTGTGGTGGTCAGGAGCCGACGAGTGTTTGCGCACCGTCGGCTTCGTCATATCGGCATCAGTGAAACAGACCGTGGCACTATCCGTGTCACCGCCTATGTCACCAAACTCGTGGGAATTGTACGGAAAGCGCGTGAACGCTGCGCGCCTATTTTCGTAGGCTTTCAGCACGCTTGGGAAAATTAGTGAAGAGGCAGGATAGCGTCAGGAGCTTTTACAAATCAGGTGCTCTACCAACTGAGCTACTGCGGCAAACGGCGCCCGGCCCGGAATATTGCCTCAGACCGACCCGACGTGCACGTCAGGGCGCCGGCGCGGTCGCCTCGCGCACGCGGGCTTTCCACAGCTCATAGGCATCCGGCGGCGCGACCAGCGGCGCGCGCGCGAGTTCGCCATTTACGAACTCCACGAATTCGCGCCCGAACTGCGCGGACCCGACCTGCCACGCGGCGCGCAGCCCCGGCGTCGACATGTAGTAACGCACGCCCGCCACGTAGCTCGCGAACGCCGCGTCGGACAGGAGTCCCGCCTTGTGCTGCATGAAGGAATCCTCGCCGCTGAGGAACGCCGACCGGCACAGCAGCATCCATTGCGCGAACTCATCGCGCGTCAGGCTCGTGTCGCCGGCTGCGCCCCGATGCCAGATCGACGAGAGCCCGCCTTGCGCGAGCGTCAGGGCGGCATGCGCAGTGCGGTCCGCCCGCCCCTGCTGCATGATGCCGCGTTGCGCGCGCTCGGCGTAGCGCACCTGCAGGCCGAGATAGACCAGCGAACCCACCACCGCGACGGAAGCGATGGTCTGGCTCAGGTAGAAGGTTTCCTCGAGCGTCACGTCCGGCCCTCCCTCGGCTTGCTCATGCGGGCGGCGTCGCCGGCGTTGCGGGCGCGGCGACCGGCGCGGGCGCACCGGCACCAGCACCGGCACCGGCCGGACACGCGGCCCACGCGGGCGGTGTCGCGAGATTCAGGCCCTGCACCAGCGAATTCACGGCCGGCGGCGGTGCGCCGTTGCCCAGATCGATGTCGAACCAGATCTCCTTCACCTGGTGCGTGCGGGCCTCGATGACCGGCGCGAGCCCGGCGGAGCGCACTGCGGCAGCGCGCAGGTTTGCGCCCGCCTGCGCACTGAACAGGCCGACCGAGACCTGGCCGCTGTCCGCCAGCGCCGCGGCATCGCGCACGCCGGCGCGCGCCAGGCGCTTCAGGGCCTGCTCGCGCGCTCCGGCATCGCGCAGGTTGTCGATGTAGACCCAGTAGCCGTCGGTCACGTCCGATTGCACGGTGCGTTCGCGCGGCGTGTAGTTGCGCGCGCGCAGCGCCGTGCCCACCACCGAGGCGATGACTTCGTCGGCCAGCGGCCCCAGGCTGGAGCAGCGCGCGGCGCTCGCCGCGGGCGCGGATCCTGAGGCGGGGACCGTGCCGTTCGCACCGGCGCCTGCTCCCGCGGCCGCGGCGAGCCTGAGCGGCGCGACGCCCGCGGTCGGCCCGCGTCCGGGCTCGGGCCGGTCGATCCAGTACGACCAGCCGAAGAACAGCAGGTTGGCCAGTACCAGGGAAATCAGCAGTGCGCGCACGGCCGTGAGTCTACCGGGATTCGAGCCGGGCGAGCACTGCCAGCCCGTGCAGCACGAGGCCCTCGACGCGGCGGTGCGCCACGGTGAGGAGCGGCGCCACCTGCGCGGCGCCGCCGCCCGACAGCAGCAGCAACGGCCGGTGGCCGAGTTCGCGCCGCGCCTCGCGCAAGGCGCGTTCGACCAGCGCCGCGCAGGCCATGGCGCTGCCCGCGAGCAGCCCGGCGCGCGTGCTGCGGCCGAACGCGCTGCCGGGCCGGCGCATGGCGCGCACGTTGCGCCCCGCCCGCCTGCGGATGCCGGCGGTATCCTGCAGCAATGAATCGACCATCAGCGTCGGCCCGGGCACGATCAGTCCGCCACGGTGGCGGCCTTGCCGATCCAGCAGATCGAGCGTGAAGGCGGTGCCGATGTCGACGACGCACAGCGCTCGGCCGGCGAACAAGGCGCTTGCACCGAGCATCGCCACCCAGCGATCGGCGCCGAGCCGCCAGGTCTCGACATAGCCATTGCGCACGCCGGCCGCGCGACGCGTGCTGCGCACGAACTGCGGACTGCGGTGGCCCGCCGCGCGCGCGGCACGGCGCAAGGCACGTTCGAACGCCGCGCCGGCGACGCTGCACACGAGCACCCGTTCCGCGCGCGTGCGCAGCACGGTGCGCGCGACACGATCCATGCTGCGCGCGTTCCAGCCGAGTGCGCGGGCGCGCCCGAGCCGCGTGCCACGCAGCAGCGCCCACTTGAGGCGGGTGTTGCCCGCGTCGATCAGCAGCACGCTCAAGGACTGGCCCTCACGCTGACTTCACCGCTGTTGAAGCGCCGCAGCGCGCCGTTGCCGTGCACGCACAAGGCGCCGTCGGCGTCGATGCCGCGCGCGTGCCCGATGAACGCACCATCGGCCAGCGCCACGCTGACGACGCGCCCCGCGAGCGCGTCGGCCGCGGCCCATTCGGCGGCGAACGGCTGGAGCCCCGCGCGCTCGAACTCCTGCACGCCGCGCACGATGTGGCCGAGCAGCCCGGCGGCGAGGCGATTGCGGTCGCAGTGCGCCACGCCCAGCGCGGCCAGGTCGATCGCCTCGGACCCGGTGCCGCGCACCTGCTCGCTGACGGCGTCGCCGAGCGCGCAGTTGATGCCCACGCCGATGACGACGTACGCGGGACCGCCGCTCTCGGCGCGCAGTTCGATCAGGATGCCCCCGAGCTTGCGCTCGCCGACCAGCAGGTCATTGGGCCACTTGAGCCGCACCTCGGACGGCGCCAGGCCCGCCAGTGCACGGCGCGCGCAGACCCCGACCGCGAGGCTCAACGCCGCGGCGTGCCTGGGGAGCGCAGCGAAACTCCACGCCAGCGACAGGCACAGCGCCCCGCCCGGCGGCGCGAACCAGCGGCGCGCGTTGCGGCCGCGCCCCGCGCTCTGGTATTCGGCCGCGAGGAAATCGAATTGGCCCGCCGGCAATTGCGCGGCTGCGCCCGGCAGGGGGCCGGCGCCGCGCGAGAGCAGCGTGCTGTTCGTCGAAGCGAGCGTCCAGGCCACATCGCCGTGCCGCAGCCGTGCGCGCACCTCGGGCTCGAGCCCTGCGCTGATGGCCCCGGCGTGCAGGGGCGTGACCGGCCGGGTCATCCGGTAGCCACGGTTCGGCGTGGCTTCGATCGCCACGCCCAGCTCCTGCAGCGCACCGACGGCCTTCCAGATTGCCGTGCGGCTGACGCGCTGTTCGGCGGCAAGCTGCTCGCCCGAGTGCACCGCGCCGTCGGCCAGCGCCGCGAACACGCGCTGCGCCAGCGTCGGGACCGTTGCCTCCCCGGGCTCGTCGTGCGCCATCGGTCTCATGCGGGCGTGTCCGGCACTTCCGCGAGCATGCAGCGCACGCTGCCGCCGCCGACGCGCTCGATGGTCGGTACCGGCACGGCGAGGATCGTGTCGACGCAGCCGCGCAGGCGATCGAGCACCGGCGCGGGGAGCGCCGCGCGCGCGGTGGCGGACATGACCAGCACCGAGGCATCGCCGAGGGCCTCGTCCCAGGTCGCCAGCTCGAGCATGTTGCCGGCAAAGCCGTCGACCGCCGCGCGGTCGATCTCGAACAGTTCGCGCCCCGTGGCGCGAAGGCGCGAGAGCACGCGCTCGCGATCACCGGGCGCGATCGCTTCCGCGCAGACCATTGCGCTGCGCGAGCCGATCCACATCACGACATTGGTGTGGTAGTAGGGCTGGCCGCGCGCGTCGCGGGCATCGAATACCTCAACGTCATGCCCCATCGCAATGGCCCACTCGCGCGCGATCGCTTCGTCGGTGCGCGCCGAACGGCAGGCGTAGGCGACGCGCGCGACGTGATCGAGCACCAGGCTCCCGGTGCCTTCGAGGAAGCGCCCGGATCCTTCGTGCGCGGTCAGGTCGACGCGCCGGCGCGGCCGGAAGCCAGTGGCCTGGCACACCTGGTCGATGAGTTCTTCGCGGCGCTCGAGCCGCCGGTTCGGGGCCAGCATCGGATACAGCACGACGGTGCCATCGGCGTGGAAGCTGACCCAGTTGTTCGGGAACACCGCGTCGGGCTTGTGCGGCTCGGCGCTGTCGGACCCGATGACCGTGCGCACGCCTTCCGATCGCAGCGCCTGCCCGAGAGCGGTGAAATCAAGCAGCGCGCCCTGCGCCGTCGCGGCGTCGGCGCTGCGATCGTGCTGGTGCGGATTGCTGGCGGCGGTCTGTGCGTTGAAGCCGAAGGCCGCCGGCCGCACCATGAACACCGTGCCGGCGCATTGCCGCGGGCGCTGGTTCATGCCGTGCCGGCCTCGGCTGGTGTGCGCTGCATTATGGAATGCCCCGGATTCCCGTTGCGCCACAGGGAGATGAGCCGGCTCCCAACATACTGACAAATATGATTTTATAGACGCCATCGCCGTGCCGGGCACTGCCGGCGCGGCGTTTCATTGTGCAACGCATAGCACGTGGGTTAGCATGCGCGCGCATTCGAGTTGCTCTCCTTGAATCGAGCCGAGCCGTCAACGGTAACAGCGTGATCCCGCCCCGAGTCATCCGCAAGTACGCCAACCGGCGCCTGTATGACGCGACCGCCAGCCGCCACGTCACGCTCGAGGACATCCGCCGCCTGATCGCCGCCGGCGAACGGGTGCAGGTGGTCGATGACCGGTCCGGCGAAGACCTGACGCGCGCCGTGCTGCTGCAGATTATCTCCGAGCAGGAGCAGTTCGGCTCGCCCGTGCTGAGCGTGCAGTTGCTCGAGGGCATTATCCGCTTCTACGGCAACCCGGTGCAGGACATGCTCTCGCGCTACCTCGAGCAGAGCCTCGGCACCGTGATGCAGCAGCAGCGCTCGGTGCAGGAGCAGATGGCCAAGGCGATGGAAGCGCCGCTGGCGCCGCTGGCCGAACTCACGCGCCAGAACATGGAGATGTGGAGCCGCATGCAGGCGCAGATGCTCGCTGCGCTCAATCCGCATGTGAGCCCGCCCGGCGCGGCCGCCGCGCCCGAACCCCCGCAGGCGCCCCCCGCGCCGGACGAAGAAAACCCGCAATAAGCTTCCGCGAGGATACGCATGGATCTCAAGGGCAAGACCGTCGCCGTGACCGGCGCCGCCCGCGGCATTGGCCGCTCGATGGCGGAAGGATTCGCCGCCGCGGGCGCGAACCTCGCGCTCATCGACGTGCCCGAATCCGACATGTCCGCGGCACTCGCGGCCTGCAGCGCGCACGGCGCCAGCGCGCGCGGCTATGGCGCCAATGTCGCGGATGAAGCGCAGGTCGGCGCCACGTTCGATGCGATCACGCGCGATTTCGGCCGTCTCGATGGCCTCGTCAACAACGCCGGCATCATCCGCGACGCGCTGCTCGTCAGGGCGAAGGACGGCGAAATCACCGGCAAGATGAGCCTGGCGCAGTGGCAGGCGGTCATCGACGTGAACCTGACCGGTGTGTTCCTGTGCGGCCGCGAAGCCGCGGAGCGCATGATCAGGCTCGGCAATGGCGGCGTGATCGTCAACATCTCCAGCATCTCGCGGCACGGCAACGTCGGCCAGTCGAATTACGCCGCCGCCAAGGCCGGCGTCGCCGCGCTGGCGGTCGTGTGGGCGCGCGAGCTGGCGCGCTATCGCATCCGCGTCGGCGCGATCGCGCCCGGCTTCACGCACACCTCGATCCTCGACGCGATGAAGCCCGAGATCCTGGAGAAAATGATCGCGCCGGTGCCGATCGGGCGTCTCGGCCAACCCGAGGAAATCGCGCACGCCGCCCGCTTCATCTTCGAGAACGAGTTCTTCACCGGCCGGGTCATCGACCTGGATGGCGGGCTCAGGCTCTAGAATGCGTCGCGTTAATATTGGACGCCGTCCGGCGGGTTGATGCTGGCACGAGTTTAATAATATAGTTTTAAAACAAGTACTTATAAAATCATTCGCCGCAGTGAAGGCTTGTTTCGAGAATTCTCTTGCACTGCATACAAAATGGCGATAGGATGCGTTCCGTACCCAGGCAATCGCCGCCATTTTCCGGAGCCCGACATGACCGACCGCAACTTCGACCCGAGCGCGCTGATCGAGTCCTATCGTGACGCGCTGGCCCCCGCCCTCCACGCGCAGCAGGAAGCCCTGAAGGCTTTCGAGCGCGTCGCCCGCTACCAGTACGCCGTCGCCGGCGATTACCTGGAGTGGACGCTGACCCAGGCGCAGGCCGTCCTCGCCGCCAAGAGCCCCGCCGAGCTGGCTGCCAAGCAGGCCGAGCTGGGTTCGAAGATCAGCGAGCAGCTGCGCGGCCGCGTGCAGGAACTGACCACGATCACCAGTGAGTCGCAGAGCACGCTGAACCAGCTGTTCAACGAAGCGACCGCGAAGGTCGTCGAGTTGTCGAAGAAAGCCGCCTAAGGCGCTCTTCCCCTGACGCTGACAGAGACAGGCCCCGGGATGGTCGATCCGTCCCGGGGCCTTCTGCCGATGAAGTCCGAACTGCCGACCGCGCTCGCGCCGCGGCAACCGCTGGTCGCCGAACTGCGCTCGCAACTGGCGACCGCCGTGCCGGGCGTCGACGATTACCTGCGCGCCTGGGCCGACTGGTCGCTGGGGCTGGCGCTCGCGCCCGAACGCCAGCAGGCCCTGTTCCAATCGGCGCTCGCCCATGGCGCCGACAACCTGCGCTTCGCGCTGCAGGCCGCGGCGGGCAAGGCCATGCCAGCGGAATCCGATGACGCCGCTTTCGCCGGCGCCGGCTGGCAGGACTGGCCATTCAATGTCTACGCGCACACCTTCCAGAACCTGAAGGACTGGAGCGGCGAAGTGCTGGCCGCGGCCGACGGCGTGTCGGCCGAAAACGCGCAACGCCTGGAATTCCTGCGCCGGCAGTGGCTGAACCTGGCATCGCCGGCGCACTACCTGCCGACCAATCCGCAGCTGCTCGAGCAGACGCGCACCGAGGGTGGCGCCAACCTGCTGCGCGGCGCGCAGCACTGGGTCGAGGATCTCGCGCGCACGCTGGCCGGCGGCGCGGCACCGGGCACCGAGAATTTCCGCGTCGGCGCACAGGTTGCGGTCACGCCGGGCAAGGTGGTGATGCGCAACGAGCTCGCCGAGCTGATCCAGTACACGCCGCAGACCGACAGTGTGTATGCCGAGCCGATCCTGGTCACGCCGGCGTGGATCATGAAGTACTACATCCTCGATCTCTCGCCGCACAACTCGCTGGTCAACTACCTGGTGGGCCAGGGCCACACGGTGTTCATGCTGTCGTGGAAGAACCCGACCGCGGCCGACCGGAATCGCTCGATGGACGACTACGTGCGGCTCGGATTCCGCGCCGCACTCGATGCGGTGCAGGCGATCGTGCCGGGCCGCCGCGTGCACACCGTCGGCTACTGCATCGGCGGCACGCTGCTGTCGATCGCCGCCGCGGCGCTCGCGCGCGAGGGCGACACGCGCATCGCCTCGATCACGCTGTTCGCCGCGCAGACCGATTTCAGCGAGCCGGGCGAGCTGTCGCTGTTCATCTCGCCGGGCCAGCTTGCCGCGCTCGAGGCGCAGATGCAGCGCGACGGCGTGCTCAGCAGCGAGAGCATGGGCGCCGCATTCGCGCTGCTCCGCCCGGGCGAGCTGATCTGGGCGCCGGCCGTCAACCAGTACCTGCGCGGGCAGCGCGCGCCGCTCAGCGACCTGATGGCCTGGAATGCCGACGGCACGCGCATGCCCTGCCGCATGCACAGCGAGTACCTCGAGCGGCTGTACCTGCACAATGAGCTGGCGGCCGGGCGATTCACCGTCGAGGGCCGCGCGATCGATCTGCGCGATCTCACCATGCCCATGTTCGTCGTCGGCACCGAGACCGACCACGTCGCGCCATGGCGTTCTGCGTTCAAGACGCGCGCACTGACCCGCTCGGGCGACTACACCTTCCTGCTCACCAGCGGCGGCCACAATGCCGGCATCATCAGCGGCCCGGTGAACGCGAAGCGCCGCCACCGCGTCTATCGCTGGAGCGATGCCGGCGAGGCAGCGAGCCCTGAACAGTACCTCGCCGACGCGCAGCTGCACGCCGGCTCATGGTGGCCGACCTGGCAGCAATGGCTCGTGGCGCATTCCGCGCCCGGGCTCGTGGCGCCTCCACCGCAGGGCAATTCCGCCGCGGGCTACGTGCCCCTGGCCGACGCGCCCGGCGGCTACGTGCGCGGCTGAGCGCGCTGCGCAGCCGCATCCACCGCTCAAGCCAGCAGCGCGGCGGCCTCGGTCAGCGACTTGTCGAGGATCGACACCAGCTTGTCGATCTCCGCCGGCGTGATGACGAGCGGCGGCGACATGATGATGCTGTCGCGCACCGCGCGCAGCATGAGCCCGTTGGCGACGCAGCGATCGCGCACGACCGGGCCGGCCGTGCCTTCCTTGTCGCCGAAGCGCAGGTTCGTGCCCTTCTGGCGCACGATTTCCACGGCACCGATGAGTCCCAGCGACCGGACTTCGCCCACGATCGGGTTGGCCAGCAGCCGCTGCAGCGCCTGGTTGAGGTACGGGCCGGTCACTTCGGCGGTGCGCTGCACGAGTCCCTCGCGCTCGATGATCTCGATGTTGCGCAGGGCCACGGCGGCGCAGGTCGGGTGGCCCGAGTACGTGAAGCCGTGGTAGAACTCGTCGTCATTGCGGCGCAGCAGCTCGATGATCTCGTGCGAGACCACCGTGGCGGAGATCGGCAGGTAGCCGGATGACAGGCCCTTGGCCATCGTCACGATGTCGGGCTCCAGCCCGAAGTGCTGGTGGCCGAACCAGCGGCCCAGCCGGCCGAAGCCGCAGATCACCTCGTCGGCGACCAGCAGCACGCCGTACTTCCTGCAGATCGCGCTGATCTTCTCCCAGTAGCCGCGCGGCGGGATGATCACGCCGCCCGCGCCCTGGACCGGCTCGCCGATGAAGGCCGCCACGCGCTGCGGCCCGAGCTCGAGGATGCGCTGTTCGAGCGCGCCGGCCGCCCGCGCCGCGAACGCCTCCTCGCTCTCGTCGAACCCGTCGCCGAACTTGTAGGGCTGCATGATGTGCTCGATGCCCGGAATCGGCAGGTCGCCCTGCGCGTGCATCGGCTTCATGCCCCCGAGGCTCGCGCCCGCGACCGTGGAACCGTGGTAGGCGTTCCAGCGGCTGATGAAGATCTTGCGCTTCGGCTCCCCGCGCACGTCCCAGTAGTGCCGCACCAGGCGCAGCGCCGTGTCGTTGGCTTCCGAGCCCGAGCTGTTGAAGAACACGTGCTGCAGCCTGCCCCCGGTGAGCCCGGCGATCTTCGTGGCCAGCTGCACGCCGGGCACGGTGGCCGTGCGGAAGAACGTGTTGTAGAAGGGCAGCTGCAGCATCTGCTCGCGCGCCACGTCGGCGAGCTCGGTGCGCCCGTAGCCGACGTTCACGCACCAGAGCCCGGCCATGCCGTCGAGTATCCTGTTGCCCTCGGCGTCTTCGATGTAGCAGCCCTCGGCGCGCGTGATGATGCGGCTGCCGCCGAGCGTCTGCATCAGGTGGTAGTTCTGGAACGCCGGCAGGTGGTGCGCGAGGTCCAGTTCGCGCAGGCGCGCGGTGCTGGTCGGGGCCTCGGCCGGGGTCTGGGTCGCTTGCGTTGCGCTGGTCATGATGAACGCCTTCCTTGATGACGCCACTCAGCGTCGTTGCAGCCAGTAAGCGATGGCCTGCGGCAGCTCGCGTTGCGAGCGGCCGCTGACATACATGCCGATGTGCCCGACATCCAGGCCGAGCGCCATGTAGTCGGCGGTGCCGAGGAGCGGCTCGAGCGCGATCGACGCGGCCGGCGGCACGAGATGATCCTGCTTGCCGTAGATGTTCAGCACCGCCTGGCGGATGTTCTTCAGGTCGACCTTGCGGCCGCCGATCTCGAGCGTGCCCTTGAGCAGCCGGTTCTCCTGGAAGAACCAGCGCGTGAATTCGCGGAACGCGGCGCCGGCCTGCGCCGGACTGTCGAAGATCCATTTCTCCATGCGCATGAAATTGTCCATCTGCGCCTGGTCGCCGTCGGCCTCGAGCAGGTTGACGTATTTCTGCTGCAGCAGGCGGAACGGCATGAGCGATACATAGGCCGCGTTGAGCACCTCGCCCGGCACGACGCCGTGCGCGGCGACGAGTGCATCCACGTCGATGCTCTGCGCCCAGCGCGACAGCAGGTTGTCGGGCGTCTGGAAATCGACCGGCGTCACCATCGTGATGAGGTTGCGCACGCGTTCCGGATGGAGCGCGGCGTAGCAGAGGCTGAAGGTGCCGCCCTGGCACACGCCGAGCAGCGTGGTCGATTCGATCTGGTGGCGCTTGAGTACCACGTCGAGCGCGCGGTGCAGGTAGCCGTTGATGTAGTCGTTGAGGTCGGTGTAGCGGTCGGCGCCGTCGGGATAGCCCCAGTCGATCAGGTACACGTCGATGCCGAGCTCGAGCAGCCGGCGGATCAGCGAGCGGTCAGGCTGCAGGTCCATCATGTACGGACGATTCACCAGCGCGTACACGATCAGCACCGGCGGCAGGTTCGCGCTCGGCGCGATCGGCCGATAGTGGTAAAGCGTCAGCTTGTCTTCGGTGTGGATCGCCTCTTTTTCCGAACACCCGAAACTGACATCGGCCGCGGCCTGCAGCGAGCGCAGCGTGGCCGCCAGGCGCCCCGGCAGCGCGCCGATTTCATCGAGCGCGGCCGCCGGCAGCGGCGCGGCATCGGGCGCGGTGGCGGACGCCTCGCTCATGGGTCAGGTGCGGCGCAGCGCGGCCTTCAATTCGCGCAACTGCTGGTGGATGCTGTTGAGTTCGGAGCGCGTCGGCAGGTCGAACTGCTTCGCCCATTCCTCGAGCAGCTCGCGCTGCGCGGTGCGCAGCTGGCTGGTGGCGTTCGTGAGTTCCGCCTGCGCCTGCACGAAGGCCGCGCCGCGCGCGGCCTGCGCGTACACGCTCTCGGCCGAGTCGACCCACAGGTCGTAGATCTCCTTCAGGGAGCCGGGCGCGGCGCCGCTCTTCAGCCGCGGCGTGACGCGCTCGGCGAGTTCCCGCAACGACTTGCCGATGATGTCGTTCCACAGTCCCGCGACCTGCAACTGGGCCTGCGCGCTGCGTGCCGCGAGCTGCACCAGGCGCTGCCAGGCCTCCTGCTGTTCGCGCGTCGGCCCCAGCGCGGGGGCCGCGAACGCGTTGCCGACACCGGGGAAAGCGCCCGCGCCCGGAAAGGCGCCCGCGCCGGGGAAACCACCGAGGCCCTGGAATCCGCCCAGGCCTGGAAAACCCGCGGGGCCGGCGAATCCCCCCAGGCCTGGGGCCTGCGGGGCACCGAAGGGAGTCGCCGCCCACAGTCCCGCGAACTGCTGCTGCAGGGCGCCGAGGCCGTCGGCGAAGGCGCGGCTGCGCTGCTCCGGGTCGCTGATCGCCGCGGCACGCGTGACGAGTTCCCACAGGGAACGCGATACCCCCAGGTACTGCTCGCACTGCTGCAGGAAATGACGCGCCAGGTTCTCGGCCCCGGCCGGGGCCGCCGGCGCGGCGGCGCCGGCCGCGGCGGGCGTTGCCGCCCGGGCCCAGCCCTGGCCCAGTTCCGACCATTGGCGCAGCATGTCGGCCTGCGCCTTCTGCAGGGCGGCGGCCCAATCGCCAGCCGGGTTCGAATCGGATGCCATGTCGCCCCCCGAGGGCCGTTATGTTTGTCAGCCAAGCGCTACAGTGAAATCATACGCCGTACCGGCTGCGGCTGAGGAGAAGAGCGTGCTGTCGAACAAGGCCATTCCCGTCCTGGCCGGAGTCGTGGTACTGGGCAGCGCGGCGGCCTGGTATTGGTGGCCGCGCCTGGCGCCCACGCCGGTGCCGCCGCCCCCGGTGGTGGCGCCGCCCGTGCCCGAGGCGCCGCCGGCCATCGCCAATCCGATGCCGGCGCCGGCAGCCGATGCCGAGCCACTCCCGGCGCTCGCGGACAGCGACGCGCCGTTCGCGAAGGCGCTGGAGGCCATTCCGGGCGCCGGCAGGATCGGCAAGTTCCTGCGGCCCGAGAACCTGATTCGCCATGTCGTGGCAACGGTCGACAACCTGCCGCGGCGGCGCCTGGCCGTCGACCTGCGGCCGCTGCAGCCGACCGCCGGCACGTTCATCGCCAGCGGGGGCGATGAACAGGCGACGCTGGATGCGCACAACAGCCTGCGCTACGTGCCGGTCGTGGCGATCCTGGGGAGCCTGGACATGCATGCCGTGAACAGCGTGTACCAGCGCTACTACCCGCTGTTCCAGCGCGCCTACCAGGACCTGGGCTATCCGCAGGGCTATTTCAACGACCGGCTGGTGGCCGCGATCGACGACCTGCTGGCGACGCCGCACCCGGCCGCGCCGCTGGCGCTGGTGCGGCCGAAGGTATTCTGGGAATACGCCGATCCGGATCTCGAGGCGCGTTCGGCCGGACAGAAGCTGCTGCTGCGCATGGGCGCCGACAACGCGGCGGTCGTCGAGCGCAAGCTCCGCGAGTTGCGCGCGCTGGTGGCGAGCGGCGCCCGGCCCGCGGCCGCGAACCAATGACCGCGATGCCAGTCCATACCGCGTAGCATGCGATCCGCACCCTCCCCGCACCGGCCTTGCACGCTTTTCACGCGCGGGGCCGCATTCGCGATCGCGGCGGCCTCGCTGTTTGCCGGCGGCTGCAGCACGCTGGCCACGACCCCGGCGAGCGCGACGCCGGCGCTGGCCGGCGATTGGCAGCTCGACCCGGCCGCGAGCGACGATTTCGACTCGAAATTCGCGGCGGTGCTGAAGGCGCAGCGCGAGCGCATGCACCCGCGGCACGGTTTCGGCGGCATGTCGGGCGGCCGCGGCGGCGGCATGGGCCCGGGGAGCGAATTCGATCCGCTGATGCAGGCGCCCGACGAACCCGAGAAGGTGCGCACGCGCCTGTCGGCCGGCTTGCGTCCGCCGACGAGGCTGCATATCGCGTTGGGCGCCGAGGGCGTGGAGATGACCGCCGATGCCGAGCCGCCGCGCGTGTTCCTGATCGGGCAGCCGGTGTCGCGCATCGATACCAGCGGCGCGGCCAGCGTCGAGTGCGGCTGGGAACAGGACGCTTTCGTCGTGCGCGCGAAATACACCAATCGCAGTTCGCGCAGTTGGCGCTACGGGCAGGAATCCGGCAGTGGCCTGCTGCGCCTCGACTTCGAGGCCGATGATCCCGAGTTCGGCAGTTTCAGGCTGGTGACGCGCTATCGGCGCGCCATGGGGAATCCGCCGTGAGCCGGCTGCGCGCGCCACGCGCGGCGATCGCCGCATGGCTGTTCGCCGGCATGGCGTTCATGGCGATGGCGGCGCGCGCCGGATCGGTGGGCACGGACGATTGGCGCGACGGCCCCGGCTACCGCACCTATGTCATCGGCGATGAATCAGCGCCCACGCCCGATCCGGTGGTCGGCGGGCTGCTGCTCAACGGCGGCGGCGGCTGGCCCTACGACGCCTTCCGCTGGTTCACCGAACACGCCGGGCACGGCCACCTGGTCGTGCTGCGCGCCTCGGGGAACACGGACATCCAGGACCGCTTCTACAACGACATCAAGGGCCTCAAGTCGGTGCGCACGTTCGTGTTCAGCGATCGCCGCGGCGCCTCCGACCCGCGCCTGCTGGCGGCGGTGCGGGCCGCCGACGCGATCTTCGTCGGCGGCGGCGACCAGTCGAACTACGTGCGCATGTGGCGCGGCACGCCGCTGAACGAAGCGATCGACGCGCACATCGCCGCCGGCAAGCCCTTCGGTGGCACGAGCGCCGGGCTCGCGATCCAGGGCTCGTGGCTGTACGGCTGCATGGACAGCGTCAGCCTCACCTCGAACCATGCGCTGGCCGATCCGCTCGGCAGGTCCGTCACGATCGAAGGCGATTTCCTGCATTCCGCGCTGCTCGAACACATCCTCACGGACAGTCATTTCGACGCCCGCGCGCGCCTCGGGCGGCTGGTCACGTTCGTGGCGCGGGCGCACTCGCTCGACCCCGAACGCACGCTGGCCGGACTCGGCATCGACGAAGCGGCCGCGCTGACCGTCGAAGCCGACGGCACGGCGAGCTTCCACGCGCGCAGCGGCGGCAAGTACGCCTGGCTGGTGCAGCCGCGCGACTACGGAGCGTTGCAGCCGGGCAGGCCCCTGAACCTCGAGGCGGTACGCGTCACCGCCATCGGCCCGGCCACCACGTTCAACGTGCACAGCATGGAAGTGCAGGCGCCGGCGTTCGAACGCGAATACGACGTCGTCGACGGCGAGTTGCGGCTGCGCGAACCCCGGTAAGACGGGGGACTACAGCGCGGAATCGTCCATTTCGCCGGTGCGGATGCGCACCGCGCGCTGGATGTCGCTGACGAAGATCTTGCCGTCGCCGACCTTGCCGGTCTTCGCGGCCTTGACGATCGCGTCGACGACCTGGTCGACGAGGTTGTCGCGCACGCCCACCTCGATGCGGGTCTTGGGCACGAAATCGACGACGTACTCGGCGCCGCGATACAGCTCGGTGTGCCCGCGCTGGCGCCCGAAGCCCTTGACCTCGGTGACCGTCATGCCGGATATGCCCAGCTCCGACAGCGCCGAACGCACTTCGTCGAGTTTGAACGGCTTGATGACGGCCGTGATCAGCTTCATGTTGTGGTCTCCCCGGGGCGCGCCTTGACTGTCGATGCGCCCGGCATTTTATCCCATTCCGCTACCGCAACGCACCGACGACCGCATCCACGCTGCCGCCGCTGAGCGCCGGCCCGGTCAGGCCCGGCAGCGCCGCGGTGGTCAGCACCTCGAGCACCGGATCCTTGAGGCGCGCCAGGCGCAGCTCGCGGCCATCGCGCAGCACCTGCGCGGCGAACTGGCCGAGCACTTCGATGCAGGTGCCATCGAGGTTCGGCGATTCCTCCAGGCTCAGCACCAGCGTGCGCGCCGCCGGCGCCGCCGCCAGCCGCGCGGCGGCGTTGTCGAGCACCGCCTCGACATTGGCGAAGAACAGCGGCTCTTCGGGCCGCAGGATCAGCACCCCGGGCACCGCCCGCACCTCCTCATGCGCGCCGATGCGCACGAAATCGTGGCTGCTACCGAGCCGCCCGAGCTCGGTGAGCCGCGGCTGCGTCAGTTCGCGGATCAGCAGCGCGAGGCTGACGGCGATGCCGACCAGCAGGCCATCGAGGATGCCGAGCAGCAGCACCGCGGCGACGGCCGTGATGACGACCGGGCGGTCGCGGTTCCACCGCAGGTACGGCCGCAGCGGCTCGAGGCTGACGGCATGGCGCATCGCGAAGATCACGATCGCGGCCAGCACCGGCTCGGGAATGCGCGCAACCCAGCCGCGCAGCAACAGCAGCGACAATGCCACGAACAACGCGGCGGCCGCGCCGGCGAGGCGCGAGCGCGCGCCGAAGGATTCATTCGCCGCGGTGGCCGAGTAGCCGGCGCCGACCGGCACGCCCTGGAACAGTCCCGAAGCGAGGTTCGCGACGCCGAGCGCGAGCAGGTCCCGGTTCACGTCGATGCGCTCGCCGTGGCGCAGCGCGCAGCCGCGCACCGAACTGTAGCTCTCGGCGAACAGGATCAGCATCAGGGCGAGCGCGAGCTCGGCGGCGCGGAACCCGGTCTCCAGGTCCAGCATCGGCAGGCGCGCCTCGACCGTGCCGAGGTCGATCCTGCCCACCAGCGCGATGCCGCCGTCGGCGCCGAACAGCGGCGCGGCCAGGACGCCGAGCACCAGCACGACCAGCGTGCCCGGCAGCCGCGGCCAGCGCCGCAGCAGCACCAGCAGCGCCAGCGCCCCGATGCCGACGATCAGGCTGTCGGGCTGCCACTCCGCGCGTCGCGTGTACAGCTCGGCGATCATCGGCGCCAGCGCGGTCTGGGTGGCGTGGAACCCGCACAGCTTGGCGAGCTGGCGCACCGTGATGATGACCGCGAGGCCGAGCGTGAAGCCGCGCACCACCGGACGCGCGATGAACTGCGCCATGCGCCCGAGGCGCAGCGCGCTGCACAGCAGGAACAGCGCTCCGGCCAGCATCACCAGTGCCGCGGCCAGCGTCAGCGCCTGCGCGGTGCCGACGCCCGGGAGTGATCGGAGCGCGGAAGCCAGCACCGCGGCCGATGACGAGGTTGCGGTGACGATCGCATAGCGGCTCGTGCCGAGCAGCGCGTAGCACACCATCCCTGCGATCGCCGCCACGAGCCCGGCCAGCGGCGGCACGCCGGCGATGCCCGCGTAGGCGAGCGCCTCGGGGAGCGCGAGCCCCGCGACCGACAGGCCGGCGATGAGGTCGGGGCCGAGGCGTTTCACGTGGCGGCGCCCGACCATCCCGGCAGGTAACGCGCGTCGGCCGATCGCGCCAGCTTCACGCCCGTGCGCACGGCGCGGTGCGGCTGGCGGCGCAGCACGCGCGCGCCGATGCGCTCGCGCAGGAAGTCGGCCCACAGGAATTCCGCGAACGGCGCGTTCGACTTCGCGTAACCGCCGGCCTTGTGCACGTCGCCGGCCAGGCTCCGGTACGGATCGTCGTCGAGGTCGGTGAGCCGCCGTGGCATGTCGCGGAAATCGCGGCGCTTGCCGTTGGCATCGAAGGGATGCGCCCAGGAGCGGAATTCCATCGTGCGCCAGAACACCGCGGGTTCCAGCCAGGACAGGTCGTCCTGCAGCGCGATCCACACCCGCTCGACCTTTTCCTCGATCAGCGCCAGGCCCAGGTGGTGATGATCGATGATGTAGTAGCGCTGGCCGGGCCCGAGCACGGCCGGGAACACCTGCTGCTGCAGGGCTTCGCGCCGCTGCTTGCGGCCGAGCGCGGCCCATTCGCGGCGCTTGCGCGCGACCTCGACCCGCCCGACCGACATCTGCGTCGGGCGCAGCCGCTCGGGCGCGTCGCTCCCCAGGTGATGATGATGCATTTCAGGCCACATGGACTTCGCCTCCGCACGGTTCCTGCCGCGCCGGCAGTGTACGACGACGAGCCGCAATTGCCTTGCCCGCGGCGGCGGGCGCAGAATGCGCGGCCGCCAGCCCGACTGGCCCCCTGCCCGGATCCGAAGCCGCCCTGCCGCAACGTAGCCGCCTCGCCTTCCTGCTGGCCCTGCTCGCCGCCCTGTGCTGGGGGCTGTTGCCGCTCGCGTTGCACATCATCGTGCCGGTGCTCGACACCTGCACGATCACCTGGTGCCGTTTCCTGTTCGCGGCGCTCGTGATCGGCCTGTTCCTGGCCCGGCGCGATGCCCTGCCGCGGCCGTGGCGGCTTGCGCCGTCGCTGCGGCCGTTGCTGCCGGTCGCGGTGCTCGGCATCACGCTGAACTACACGCTGTTCGTGGTGGGGCTCCACCTGAGCTCGCCCGAGACCTCGCAGGTGGTCGGCCAGACGGCCAGCCTGTTCCTGCTGGTCGGGGGCCTGGTCGTGTACCGCGAGCGCTTCAGCCGCCTGCAGTGGCTGGGCGCGGCCTTGCTGGTGGCGGGGCTCGCGTTGTTCTTCAACCGCCGCCTGCCGCTGCTGTTCATCGGCGGTTCGCGGCTGGGACTCGGGGTGCTGCTGTTGCTGGCCGGGTCGCTCAGCTGGGCTTTCTACAGCCTGGCGCAGAAACGCCTGCTGCGCGAGTGGAGCTCGGCGCAGCTGCTGTGGCTGCTGTTCCTCGGCGGCGCCCTGCTGCTGACCCCGCTCGCGCACCCGCACAAGCTCCGTCTGCTCAGCGCGGCGCAGGGCTGGGCGCTGGCCTTCTGCTGCCTGAACACCGTCATCGCCTACGGCGCCTACGCGGAGGCGATGCACCTGTGGCAGGTGGCGCGCGTCGGCGCGACGGTGGCCGTGTCGCCGCTGTTCACCTCGGGGGCCACGCTGTTGGCGGCCGGCTGGCTGCTGCCCGACGTCGTCCCGGAGATTCCCAACGTGTTGACGCTGATCGGCGTCGCCGGCGTCGTCGGCGGCTCGGCGCTGTGCGCGCTGGGGACCCCGGCGCGGGCCCCGGCGACGCCGTCTGCCGCGACGGCGGCCCGATTCAAACCCTGAGGGCTTCCGGCCACTCCAAGTCAGGCATGCTGGGCGAGGAATTCGAGGCCATCTATCGCGCGCACGTGGACCAGGTCTACGGCCTGTGCCTGCGCATGACCGGCCAGAGCGCGCTCGCCGAAGACTGCACGCAGGAATGCTTCATCGCCGCCTGGCGTGCCCTGCCCGCGTTCGAAGGCCGCAGCCGCATGTCGACCTGGCTGCACCGCATCGCGGTCAATACCGTGCTGACGCTGCGCCGCCGCCGGCCGGGCGACGCGCTGCGCGAGGCCGGTGAACTCGACGAGGCCGCATTGCAGCTGCCTGGCGGAGCCGAGGCCACCGGCACGCTCGATGTCGAGACCGCGCTGTCGCGGTTGCCGCAGGGCGCGCGTGACGTGCTGGTGCTGGTCGGCGTCTACGGCCACAGCCACGAGGAAGCCGCGGCCATGCTCGGCATCGCCGCGGGCACGAGCAAGGCGCAGCTGCACCGCGCCCGGCGATTGATGGCGCAGCAACTGGGCATCGCCATGGAGGCCGCATGAATCCGTCCCGCTTCGAATCCCTGGACGCTGCGCTGGCGAGCCTGCCGCGTGGAGTGCGTCCGGCGCGCGAGCTGTGGCCCGGCATCGAGCGCGGGATCGCGCGTGCCGCCGCACTCGACGCCGCGCAGGGCGGCGCGCCGGGGCCGCGCGCCGGGCGCATGCCCTGGCCGATGGCGCTCGCCGCCAGCGTGCTCCTGGCCAGCCTGACCGGCGCGCTGTGCTGGTCGGTCGCGCGCGAACGCGCGGGCGCCGAATCGCTCGCCCAGCGTGCGGGCGCCGAGGGGCCGGATGGCATCCCGGTGAATTTCCAGCCGCCGCAGGACGCCGACTACGTCGCGGCGCGCGCCGCGCTGCTGCGCACCTTCAACGAGCGCCTCGACCTGCTGGCGCCGGCCACGCGGGCGCGCGTCCGCGCCGACCTGGAGACCATTCGCAAGGCGAACGCGGACATCCGTGCGGCGCTGGCCCAGGATCCGGCGAGCCCGCTGCTGTGGCAACTGCTGCGCAACACCTGGCAGCAGGAAATCAGCCTGTACACGAGCGTCGCGCAGACCACCCAATCCATGCTGACAAGGAGTTCCCGATCATGAGCACCTGCAACCACCGTAGTGGCGCGAGCCGGCTCGCCGCCTGGGCCGCCGCCGCCGCACTGGCCGCGCTGGCGCTGCCGGCACAGGCCGCGACGCGCAGCTTCAGCGCGCAGAAACCGGCCGATCCGTCCGGCACCGTGGAGATCGTCAACGTGGCCGGCAGCATCGAGGTCACGGGCTGGAACCAGCCCACCGTCGATGTCAGCGGCACGCTCGGTGACCGCGTCGAGCGCGTCGATGTGACCCGCAGCGCGAACCGCACCACGGTGCGCGTCGTGCTGCCCGATGGCGGCGGCTGGCACGGTGACAGCGAGGCGAAACTGAAGATCCGCGTGCCGCAGGACAGTTCGCTCGATGTATCGCTGGTCAGCGCCGACCTGAAGGTCAGCGGCGTGGGCGGCAGCCACCACCTGCAGACCGTGAGCGGCGACATCGAGGGCGAGGTCGGGAGCGGCGGGCTGCAGGTGAATACCGTCAGCGGCGACGTGCACCTGACGGCGCACAACGGCCACGGCGCGCAGGTCAAGTCGGTCAGCGGGGACGTCTACCTGAGCGGCACGAGCGGCGACCTGACGCTCAATACGGTGAGCGGCGACCTGATCGCGACCGTCACGGAGCTGGCGCACGCCAGCCTCGAATCGGTGTCAGGCGACATCAAAGTCGACGCGGCGGCGCTCGCGGCGCAGGGCCAGGTCGACGTCACGACGGTCAGCGGCGACCTGCGGCTGCACTTCGCCACGCCGCCCGACGCCGACATCGACGTACAGAGCTTCAGCGGCGACATCAGCAACTGCTTCGGGCCCAAGCCGGTGGAGGAGAAGTACGGGCCCGGCAGCCGCCTGAACTTCCGCAGCGGCAAGGGCGGCGGCCGCGTGCACGTCGACTCGAAGAGCGGCGACGTGGAACTCTGCGCCGGCAAGTAAGTCCGGGATGGCCGGCCAGGCGTGGGGACGGTGCCGTGGCGGCATCGTCCCCGCGCCATCGCCGGCGGATGGTCAGCCCGACAGGCAGGTCTTCATGAAGGCCTTGCGATCGGCGCCCTTCAGGCCCTTGGTCTTCGCCTCGGCGTTGCAGCTCTTCATCTTCTCCTGCTGCGGCGTCAATGCCTTGGCGGCGGGTGCGGCCGGCGCGTTGGACAGGCAAGTCTTCATGAAGTCCTTGCGCGCGTCGCCGCTGAGCTTCTGTTCCTTGGCCTGCGCATTGCACGTCGACATCTTGCCCTGCTGCGCGGTCAGCGCACTGGCCGAGACGGCGGTCGCCAGCAACACGGTCGCGAATACGAAATTGCGGATGGACATGAGACCCCCTTCGGGTTGGTGGAAGTGAACAGGCGGCGCATTGTGGCCACGCGTGCGCGCATGCAGACTTAAGATTGCTTAAAGGCCTCGATCCTGGAGATTTCGGGATTTGCGCCGGGCTGGTCCATAATCGACCCGCAGTCGGGGAAACGCACCGGAATCGGCCGCCGGCCGCGAAGCGCGCATATAAGATACTGAACAATAAAGATTTTTTGCTGAAACTTTAGGGCCGGGCGTGGGTTATGCACTCAAGCGATGACACCCCAGTGCGAACCCCCACACAGGAGGCCGTCCGGCAGGCCGAATTCACGAAATTCATGCGCACGTACCAGAACATGGTTTTCTCCACGGCCGCGCGCCTCAGCGGCAACGATGCGCAGGCCGAGGACATCGCGCAGGAGGTCTTCCTGCGCGCGCACAAGCGCTTCGATGAATTGCGCGACAACCCGCGCGCGGCCGGCTGGCTGAAGACCGTGGCCACCAACCTGACCTTCACGCACCTGACGCGCTACCGCAAGCGCTGGGTGTTCTTCTCGCAGATGGCCGGCGCCGAGGATTCCGACGACGAACCGGCGATCGACTTTGCCGCCGATGAATCGATCGTCGAGAACGTGCGCGAAGACGAGCGCCACGAATACGTCGAAGCCGCGCTCCGCGAGTTGCCCGAGCACCAGCGCCTGCCGCTGGTGCTGTACCACTTCGAAGACATGCCCTATGAAGACATCGCGCAGCGGCTCAAGGTGTCGCTGGCGAAGGTCAAGACCGACATCCATCGCGCCCGGGCGGCGCTGGCGACGATACTCGCGCGCCGCGGCATCACCGCGGAACAGCTGGAGGCCTGAATGGACAACCTGCGCAAACCGCCCCGCGACGAGCGTGAGCTCGAACGGTACGTCGACCAACTGCTGCGCGCGCAGCCGCTGCGGCAGGCGCCGGCGAGCCTCGAGGCGCGCATCCTGCAGCGGCTCGCCGCCGAGGCCGCGCGCCCGTGGTGGCTGCAGGGCTTCAGCGCCTGGCCGTGGCTGGCGCGCGTGGTCTTCGCGCTGCTCAGCGCCGGGCTGCTGGCGCTCACCTGGCTGACCTCCGATCGGTTGGGCCGGTTTGCCGATTCGCTCCAGCAGGTGCCGCTGGCGAACACGGGGCGTGCGGCCGCGCAGATGGTCGCCAACCTGGGCCAGGCGCTGCAGTTGCTGGGCGAGATGCTGACGCGGAATGTGTCGTCGGCCTGGCTCTACGGCGCCGCCGGCGCAACGCTGTTCCTGTACGTGGCGCTGTTCGGCCTCGGCGCCGCCGCCTTCCGCACCCTGCTCGACACGACGCCCGAACACGCCCGGAACTGAATCATGCACACCCAGAAACTCCTTCCATCGCTGCTGGCCGCCTTCGCGCTGACGGGCCTGCTCGCCACCGCGCAAACGTCGTTGGCCGACGACGCGGCGACGACCGCCGCGCCGGACGCGCGTGCCGCGCCCTCGGTCGTGACGCCGCCGGCACCACCGTCGCCGTCCGCCGCGTCGAAGCCGGGGCACAAGCTGAAGATCACGATCACGGCCGATGCCAAGCTCGACGACGGCAAGCCCGGGTCGGTCGCGGGCAAGGGAGCGGACGGCGACGCGGCCGAGGATTCCGATGGCGACGATTCGGCCGATCATGGCGGCCGCGCACACGGCAAGGACGATGCCCTGGTCGGCTTCGGGCACGACTCCACGCTCGCCGCCGGCAAACACGCGAGCACCGTGGTGTCGGTGCTGGGCTCTTCGACCAGCGACGGCGAAGTCGAAGAAGCGGTGGTCTCGGTTCTCGGCGATACGCGCGTGACCGGAAAGGTCGGCGAAAACGCCGTCGCCGTGTTCGGGAGCACCTATGTCGACGGCCATGTCGGCGAGGACGTGGTCGCGGTGCTGGGCAACGTCGAACTCGGTCCGCACGCCGATGTCGGCGGCGATGTCGTCGCCATCGGCGGCGAACTGATCCGCGACCCCGCCGCCATCGTGCACGGCACGGTCCAGAACGTGGCGCTGTTCGGCAAGATGAGCGGATTCGGCTGGCTCCACCCGTGGGTGCACCACTGCCTGATGCTCGGGCGTCCGCTCGCATTCGTGCCGGGCATCGGCTGGGCGTGGACCCTGGCGCTGGGATTCCTGGGCCTGTACCTGCTGATCGCGCTGTTGTTCCCGCAGGGCATCGTCGAATGCGCGCGCACGATGGAAGAGCGCCCGGGCCGCGCCGTGCTGGCTTCGCTGTTCACGTTCATCCTCAAGCCGATCGTGTTCCTGGTGCTCGTGGTCACCGTGATCGGCGCGGCGCTGATTCCGTTCCTCGCCTTCGCGCTGTTCGTGGCCGGCCTGTTCGGCAAGGCGGTCGCGCTGGCCTGGCTCGGGCGCCGCGTCGTGCCCGCGCGCGCAGACGGCGCGGAACGGCCACCGGTGCTGGCCGTCCTGGTCGGTGGCCTGATCGCGCTGCTCCTGTATGTCGTGCCCTTCTTCGGCTTCATCGCCTACAAGCTGTTCGACATCCTCGGCCTCGGCATCGTCGTGTACACATTGATCTTGCGCCTGCGCTCGAACCGCGCGGCGAAGGCACCGCCGCCCGCGGCCGCCGCCACGCCCACCGCGCAGGCCGCCGCCGCATCACCCGCTGCTGCCGCCGCCACGCCTGAGCCGCTGGCCGGCGCCGCAGCCGGGGCCACCCCGCCGCCTGCTGCGCCGCCCGCTGCGCCGCCGCCCGCGCCGGCGCCGGTTTCCCTCGAGATCGAGAACCGCGCCGGATTCTGGATCCGCATGGCGGCCTTGTTGCTCGACCTGGTGCTGGTGGGCGTCGTGCTGTCCATGGTGCACATCGGGCATGACTCGATGCTGGTCTTCCTCGCCGCCTACGGCGCGGTGATGTGGAAGCTGCGCGGCACGACCATCGGCGGCATCATCTGCGGCCTGCGCGTGGCGCGGCTCGACGGGCGCCCCATCGACTGGCCCACGGCGATCGCGCGCGCGCTCGGCGCCTTCCTGTCCTTGGTGGTCGCCGGCCTCGGATTCATCTGGGTGGTCTTCGACGCGGACCGGCAGTCGTGGCACGACAAGATCGCCGGCACCGTGGTCGTGCACGTGCCGCGCGGCACGCCGCTGGTATAGATCGGCGCGCCATCGCGTATCATCCTTCGTTCCGACCAACATCGAACGAGGGACGGCACATGGGCATGTTCGACGGCATCCTGGGTGGCATCGTGGGCGCCGAAATGGCCACGACGGTGAATCACCTGATCGAGCAACACGGCGGCGTGGCGGGCATCGTCAGCCAGCTGCAGCAGAATGGACTCGGCAACACGGTCAAGTCGTGGGTCGGCACCGGGCCGAACCAGCCGGTCTCGACGGACCAGCTCCACCAGGCGCTCGGCGCCGACACGGTGGCGAAGCTGGCGGCCAAGGTGGGCCTCAATCCGCAGGATCTGCTCGCCAAGCTCACGCAGGCGTTGCCCGCCGCGATCGACAAGCTGACCCCGGGTGGCGTGCTGCCCAAGACCTGACCTGACGTAATCCGGGCGCGACCGGCTGGCCCGGGCTGTGCGGGATTCGCGACAGCTTGCCGCTGCCCGCCCGTCCGGCTGGAATGATGCGCACACCAACACAGGCCGGGGCACACCATGGATACCAAGGACAACTTCATGCGCATCGCCGTCATCGCCTCGGTCATCGTCGTGGGCGCTTTGGCGCTGGCGGTGCGCCTGAATTCCTGACCCCTGGCGTATGATCGGCTCCTCTTGCAACGGGAGGGGCCGGTGCCATGCGCGGCCGCGGGCCAGTGGGCGGCGTCAAGCCGGGCGGAACATCACTCTGGATCATCCTGGCCGCGCTGCTGGCCTTTGCCGGAGCGGCGCAGCGGCTGGATGATCCGCCGGCGCCGCTGGCGCTGGATGCACCCGCCACGCAATTCTCCGCGCTGCGCGCGGCAGCGCAGTTGCATGCGCTGCTGGCCGAGGGCGTACCGCATCCGCTCGCCAGCCCGGCCGACGCGCGGGTGCGCGAGCGCATCGTCGCACGGCTGGCCGCGCTCGGCATCCCGGCGCAGTTGCAGGAAGGTTGGGTGTGCGATACGGCTTTCGCCTGCGGCCGGGCGGTCAACATCGTCGCGCAGCTCGACGGCAGCGAGCCGGCCAGCGGCGCCGTGCTGCTGGCGGCGCATTACGATTCGGTGCCAGCCGGGCCGGGCGCCGGCGACGATGGCGCCGGCGTCGCCTCGATCCTCGAGATCGCGCGCATCCTGAAACTGCAGCCGCCGGCGCGGCACCCGGTCATCCTGCTGATCGACGAAGGCGAGGAAACCGGCCTGCTGGGCGCGAAGCTGTTCGTCGATTCGCACCCGCTCGCGCGCACCGTCAAGTCGGTCGTCAATATCGATGCGCGCGGCGACAGCGGCCCGAGCCTGATGTTCGAGACCGGCGCGGCCACCGATTCCTCGATGCGGCTGTTCGCCGGTTCGGTCGCGCGGCCGAAGAGCAATTCGCTCTACTTCTTCATCTACAAGCTGCTGCCGAACGACACCGACTTCACGGTGTTCAAGGGCGCCGGCTACGAGGGATTCAACTTCGCGCTGATCGGCGATGTGGAGCGTTACCACACGCCGCAGGATTCGCTGGCCAACCTCGACTTCGGGAGCCTCCAGCACCAGGGACAGAATGCGCTCGCGGCCGTGCAGGCGCTGGCGGCGGCTGATGTGGAGAAATGGCCCGCGGCGGGCGCGGTGTTCTTCGACCTGTTCGGGCGCTCGCTGGCGCACTGGCCAGCGAGCTGGGCGCCGTGGATCGGCTGCATGCTGGTGGCCGCGCTGTTGCTGGCGCTGTGGCGGATCCGGCGGCGCGCCGACATCCCTGCGCAGGGCATCGTCTTCGGCTGGGCCGCGCTGGCGTGCGGATGGCTGTGCGCGCTGCTGCCCGCGGCGCTGCTGCTGGCGCTGGTGCGCGGCACCGGGGCGGTGCCGCCGGCCGAAGCCTACGGGTGGACGGCGCATCCGCTCGGCATGCACATCGCCTGCGTGGCGCTCGCGCTGCTGGCGCCGCTGCTGGCCGCGCGCGTGTACGCCCGCCGCACCGGCCCCTGGGGCCTGTGGCTGGCCAACATCGCGCTGCACGCCGCGCTCGCCGTGCTGTGCTCGCTGCGCTTCCCGGAGCTGAGTTTCCTGTTCGTCGTGCCGGTCACCGCCAGCCTGCTGGGCGCAGCGTTCGTGCTGCGCGCATCGCATCGCGTGGCTGGCGACGCGGTCCTGCCGTCGCTCGCCGTGGCCCTGCCGGTGTTCGGCACGGCCTTCGCGTTCCTGCCTTCGACGCTGCTGATGTACACCGGCCTCGGCGCGGACGCCTGGCCGATCATCACGGCAGTCTGCGCGCTGATCGCCCTGGGCCTGGCGCCCCTGCTCGTCAACGCACCATCGCGCCACGAGCGCGCGCTGCTGCTGGTGTCCACCGTGGGCGTGGTGGCCGGCGTCGCGGTGACGCTGCTGCAAGCGCCCTATTCGCAGCAGATGCCGCAACGCACGCTGCTGTGGTACGCACTCGATGCCGACAGCCACGGCGCGCGCTGGATCCTGCAGCCCGATTCCAAGAGCAGCCCTCCGCAGCTCGGGTTCGGGGACAGCGGCGCGGCGCCGGCCGCCGCGCTGCCGGCGGGCCCGATCAGCGGGGTGCACGTGGCCGCGGCACCGCTTCTCGACTACGCGGCGCCGGAACTGCAGGTGCTCGCTGCGCAGGCGGACGCGGATGGGGTCCGCTATCACCTGCACCTGCGTTCCGCGCGCGGCGCGCCCGAGATCGAGCTGGCGCTGCCGCCGTCGTTCAAGGTGACTTCGGCCGCGGTGCTCGACGGCGCGCAACGGCTGGACGTGAAGGTCTGGCGCGCGCCCGGCGGCACCGGCTGGCTCGACCTGGTCGGCGGCCCCGCCAGCGGCGTCGACGTCGAGCTGCGCGTTCCGGATGCGAAGGCGCACGCGCTGCACCTGCTCGATCGCTCCTACGGCCTGCCGCCCGAAGGCGCTGCGCTGCGGCCCGCCGGCCCGGCGCTGACCACCGCCTCGCAGGACGGCGATCTGGCGATCGTCTACCGTTCCGTCACGCTGGCGCCGGATGCCGCCGGCGCCCGCTAGCCGCGCTGCAGCTCGCGCCCGCGCCGCTGCACTTCCTCGACCAGCAGCTCCAGGTCGGTGGTGCGCGTGCGGTGATTGACGATTGCGGCGCGCAGGCAATAGTTGCCCTTCAGCGTCGTGTACGACGGCGCCACGACGCCGCCCTCGTGCAGGCGGATCAGCAACTCCTCGTTGAGCGCATTGAGCTGCTGCGGCGTGCCGCCGCGGCCGCGAAAACGGAAGCAGACGATGTTGAGCCCCACCGGCGCCATCAGCTCGAGCTCCGGCGCGGACTGCACGAGTTCGCCGAGCCACCGGGCCTGCGCGCAGTTCTGGTCGATCAGCCGCCCGTATTTGTCGAGGCCGTGTTCCTTGAACGACAACCACACCTTGAGCGCCCGGAAGCCGCGCGAGAGCTGCAGGCCGTAGTCGCTGAACCAATCGGCGCCACTGGCCAGGCCGCGCTGGGCGTGCGCGAGGTATTCGGGCGTCAGCGCGAACGTGGCGCGATGCGCCTTGCGGTCGCGCACGACGACGCAGCCGGCCTCGAAGGGGACGTGCAGCCACTTGTGCAGGTCGAGCGCGACCGAGTCGGCGCGCTCCATGCCGCGCAACAGCGGGCGCAGCGCCTCCGACAGCGCCGCGACGGCGCCGATCGCCCCGTCGACGTGGAACCACAATTTCTCGCGCCCGCAGAAATCGGCCAGGGCCGCCAGGTCGTCGACCGAACCGGTGTTGATCGTGCCGGCCGAGCCGATCACGGCGCAGGGCTGGAGCCCGGCGGCGCGATCGGCGGCGACGGCGTCGGCCAGCGCCGCCACGTCGATGCGGTAGCGATCGTCGACCGCGATCCTGCGCAGCGCCTGGGTGCCGTGCCCGAGCACCTCGATCGCCTTCTGGATGCAGCTGTGCACCTCCACCGACGCATAGAAGACGAGCGGCTTCGGCAGGGCCGCGACGCCTTCGGCGCGCACGTCGACCACGGCGCGGGCGCTGCGCGCCACGGCGAGCGCGACGAAGTTCGCCATCGAGGCGCCGCTGACCAGCAGTCCGCCGCTGTCGGGCGGCAGGCCGACGATTTCCTTGCACCAGTCGACCACCTGGCCTTCGACGAGGTTGCCGACATGGTTGCCGCCGCCCATGTTCGGATTGACGATCGCGGCGAGGAAGTCGCCGAGCGCGCCGAAGGCGGTGCCGTTGCCCATGTACCAGCCCCAGAAGCGCGCGTGCGTATTGCCCATCTGCCAGGGCATGACCTGCTCGCGGAAATCCTGGTAGGCGCGCTCCGCGCCCTGCGGCGCCCGCGGGAGCGGCGCGCGGAACTGCGCCGCCACTTCGGCCGGCGTCGGCTGCCACACCGGGCGCTGCCGCATTTGCTGCAGGTAATCGAGCGCATCATCGACGGCGCGATGCGCGAGCGCGCGCAGCTGCGGCCAGTCGGCCGGATCGAGCGTTTCCTGCGATAATTCGCCCATCGTGACTGCTCCCCCAATGCCCGCCGGTAACATAGCACGCAGGCATCGCACGCGATGAACCCGCGGATCACGCGCCTCGCCGACGTGCCGCCCGTGCCCTGGAAGAACGGCGGCGGCACGACGCGCGAACTGCTCGCCTGGCCCCATGCGACCGACTGGATCGTGCGCGTCAGCGTCGCCGACATCGATGCCTCGGGCCCGTTCTCCGTGTATGAAGGCGTGGACCGCTGGTTCGCGGTGCTCGCCGGCGGCGACGTGCGGCTGGCCACGGCGGGATCGGCGCCACGCACGCTCGGCCCCTCGCAGGCCGAACTGCACGCCTTCGCCGGCGATGCCGCCACGCACTGCACGGCGCTCGGCGCAGCGACGCGGGATTTCAACATCATGCTGCGCCGTGCGCGCGGCCGCCTGCGCGCGCACTCATTGCTGCAGCGCGCGACGCTCGAGGCCGACTGCGAACTGGTGGCGCTGTTCAGCGCCGGACCGGTGCTCGTGCAGGCCGACGGCGCCACGGGCTGCGCGCTGCCCGCGATGGCGCTGGCCTGCTGGTCCAACCCGCGGCGCGCGCCGCTGCGGTTGCGCGCGCAGGCGCCGGCGCGCGGCTGGTGGATCGCGGCGGACCGCGGCGACTGACCGGCGCGACCGCGCTGCGCCCGCGCGCTACGCCAGCACGCGCTGCAGGAATGCGGCGATGTGCGCGAGCTCCTCGGCGCAGACCGAATGCGCCATCGGATAGGTGTGCCACTCCACCTCGTACCCGGCCGCCACGAGCTGCGCGCGGGCTTCCTCGCCCAACGCGGGCGCGACCACCGGATCGAAGCTGCCGTGCGCCAGCAGGAACGGCGTGCGCTGGTTCGCGGCCTGCCGCTCGGCCGCAAAACTTCCGGCGAGCAGCGCGTAGCACGACAGGCCGATGACGCCGGCGAGTTTCTCCGGCAGCCGCGTGCCGGTGTGCAGCGCCATCGCGCCGCCCTGCGAGAAACCGGCGAGCACGATGCGGTCGGTGGCGACGCCGCGCCCGTTCTCGCGCGCAATCAGCGCGCGGATCGCGGCGTCCGCGGCGCGGATGCCGGCCTCGTCCTGCGGCGCATCGCGGTTCAGCGCGGCGATGTCGTACCACGCGCGCATCGGCAGTCCGCCATTGAGCGAGACCGGCCGCACCGGCGCGTGCGGGAACACGAAGCGCAGCGCCGGCATGCCCGGCCGCGCCAGGTAGGGAACCGCAGGCTCGAAATCATGGCCATCGGCGCCGAGGCCGTGCAGCCAGATCACCGACCGCGATGGGCCGGGCGCGGTCTCGACTTCGACGGCCGCCAGCGGTGATTGCTCCATGGAACACCTGTCAGCGCCTGCACCGGCAGGACCTCGGGCGCAGGGTTGCATCTTTCCGGGCCGCCGCGCAACCATAGCGGCGGCAATCCAATGGGATCGACGCATGGCAGGCAGTCAGCAACAGGCCCCGGACCCGCGCAACGACCAGGTCCTGGTCAACCTCAATGGCGCGCTGGTGCCGCGCTCCGAGGCTCGCGTGTCGCTCTATGACGGCGGCTTCATCGCCGGCGATGGCGTATGGGAAGGCATCCGGCTGCACAGGGGCGCGCTGCTGTTCCTCGACGCCCACCTCGACCGCCTGTACTGGGGTGCGGCGCAGATCCGCCTCGATATCGGCATGGACCGGTCGAAGCTGGCCGCCGAGCTCGAGCGCACGCTCGCGGCGAACCGCATGCACGATGGCGTGCACATCCGGCTGATGGTCACGCGCGGCGAGAAATCCGCGCTGAACCAGGATCCGCGCAACGCGCTCGGCCGGCCGACGGTGGCGATCGTCGCCGAGTACAAGGTGCCCGCGCCGCAGCTGCGCACCACCGGCATCAGCCTGTGCACCTCGTCGGTGCTGTGCACGCCCGCCTCGATGTTCGACATGCGGCTGAATTCGCACAGCCGCCTCAACCTGATCGCAGCGCTCCTGCAGGCGATCGACGCCGGGGCCGATGAGGCGCTGATGCTCGATCCGAACGGCTTCGTGTCGAGCTGCAACGCGACCAATTTCTTCTTCGTCAAGGATGGGGTCGTCAGGACCTCGACCGGCGAGTACTGCTTCAACGGCATCACGCGCGGCAACGTCATCCGTTTGTGCCAGCAGGCGCAACTGCCGGTCGAGCGCGGCGAGTTCACGCTGGCCGAGGCGCAGGATGCCGACGAGGCCTTCGTCACCGGCACCTTCGGCGGCGTGACGCCGGTGCGCGAGATCGACGGGCGCGTGCTGTCGGCGACGCTGCCCGGCCCGGTCACGCAGCGCGTGCAGGAACTGTATGCCGCGCTGCGCGATGCGCAGGCGCAGGGCACGCGTTGATGGCGCCCGCGCCGCTGCGCATCGCGATGTGGTCCGGGCCGCGCAACATCTCCAGCGCGATGATGCGCTCGTTCGGCGCGCGCGCCGACACGGCAGTCATCGACGAGCCATTCTATGCCGCCTATCTCGCATGCTCCGGTGCGGATCACCCGATGCGCGCCGAAGTGCTGGCCTCGCAGTCCACCGACTGGCGCGAGGTCGTCGGACTGCTGCTCGGCCCGGTGCCCGGCGGCAAGCCCGTCTGGTACCAGAAGCTGATGACGCACCACATGCTGCCGCAGTTCGGGCGCGAGTGGATGGGCCACGTGCGCAACGCGTTCCTGATCCGCGACCCGCGCTACGTGCTCGGCTCGTACATGCGCATCCGCGACCACGGTTCGGTGACGCTGGCCGACATCGGCATCGTGCAGCAGCGCGAGCTGTTCGAGCGCGAAGCCGACCGGCTCGGCGCCGCCCCGCCGGTCATCGAGGGCGCGGACGTGCTGGCCGACCCGCCGCGCATGCTGGCGCGGCTGTGCGTCGCGCTGGGCATTCCCTTCACGGACGCGATGCTGCACTGGAGCGCCGGGCGGCGCGACACCGATGGCGTGTGGGCGCCGGCCTGGTACTCGGCCGTCGAGCGTTCGACCGGGTTCGCGCCGGCGGCGGCCGCGACCGCCCCCGCGCCGGAACTGCCCGGTGCACTCGCGCGACTCGCCGACGAGGCGCACCCGCACTACGCGGCGCTGGCGGCGCATAAGCTCGACCCGCTCGTTGTATAATCGCGCATCGCCATTGCGTGCGCCGCTGCGCCGCGGGAATCCGCCATGAACACCTTCGATGCCCATGCCACGCCGGTCCGCACCGGCTACGACTCCGATGTGCCGCCGAACCTGCTCGAGTTCATGCTGAAGAGCTGGAACCCGAAGGGCCGCAAGCTCCCGAAGGTGATCCCGGATGCGGCGAGCTTCCGTCGGCGGCGCGAACGGCTCTCGCAGCGTTTCCCGGGCGAATTGCTGGTCATCCCGACCGGCCATCGCAAGGTGCGCTCGAACGACACGTATTACGCCTTCCGCCCGGGCACCGATTTCTACTACCTGACCGGCGCCTTCGAGCCCGATTGCGTGCTGGTGCTGCTGCCGCGCGGCGAGGCGCACGAGGCGCTGCTGTTCGTCGAGCCGAGCCCGGGCAAGTCCGATGCGACGTTCTTCACCGACCGCAACAAGGGCGAGCTGTGGGAAGGCCCGCGTTTCGGCGTCAGCGAGAGCGAGAAGCGCTACGCCATCGACTGCCGGCCGCTGCCGGAGCTGGCCGCGACACTGGAGGCGGCCACCGCGCTGCCGAACGCGAAGCAGCGCATGCTGTGCGGATTCTCGCGCGACACCGAGGCCCTGCTCGGCCCGGGCGGCCCCGAGCAGGCGAAGCGCGACGAGGAGCTGGCCACGTTCCTCTCCGAGATGCGCCTCATCAAGGACACCAGCGAACTGAAGGCGCTGCGCAGCGCCGTCGAGGCGACCAAGCGCGGTTTCGAGGATGTGATCGCGCGCCTGCCTGGCGCCAGGGGCGAGCGCGAGCTCGAGGGCGTGTTCTGGACCCGCGCGCGCATTGAAGGGAACGAGGTCGGCTACACCTCGATCGTGGCCTCCGGCGCGCATGCCTGCACGCTGCACTGGAAGCACAACGACGGCACGATCCGCAGGGGCGACCTGCTGCTGCTCGATGCCGGCGTCGAGGGCCATTCGCTCTACACCGCCGACGTGACCCGCACGCTGCCGATTTCGGGCCGCTACACGCGCGAACAGCGCGCCGTCTACGAGATCGTGCTCGCGGCGCAGAACGCCGCGCTCAAGATGGTCAAACCCGGCAACGATTTCATGGCGCCCAACAAGGCGGCGATGCAGGTGCTGGCGCACGGGCTCGAGCGCCTCGGCATCCTGCCGACGAGCGCCGAGGAGGCGCTGCGCGACGAGAACCAGTTCTATCGCCGCTATTCGCTGCACAACGTCAGCCACATGCTCGGCCTCGACGTGCACGACTGCGCGCTGGCGCGCGCCGAGAACTACAAGTACGGCAAGCTGCGCCCCGGCATGGTGCTGACGGTCGAGCCGGGCCTGTACTTCCAGACCGACGACCTGACCGTGCCGGCGAAGTACCGCGGCATCGGCGTGCGCATCGAGGACGACATCGTCGTCACCGCCACCGGGCACCGCAACCTGTCGTCGATCCTGCCGCGCGAGCCGGACGAGGTCGAGGCCTGGATGCACCAGGTGTGGAAGCGCGGGGCGCGCAAGCGCCGCTAGCGGTCCCGCCGCTTGAGCGACCTTTTCCTATACGTCGTCACGGTACTGATCTGGGGCTCGACGTGGTTCGCGATCACGTTGCAGCTCGGCACGGTGCCGCCGGCCGTGTCGGTGGCGTGGCGTTTCCTGGCCGCCGCCGCCATCCTGCTGGGCTTCGCGCTGCTGCGCGGCCTGCCGCTGCGCTTCAGCCGGCGCGAGCACCTGTGGATGGCGCTGCAGGGACTGCTGCTGTTCTGCCTGAACTACGTCGGCTTCTACGTCTCGGAGCAGTACCTGGCCTCCGGTCTCGTGGCGGTCATCTGCTCGCTGCTGACGGTCGGCAACATCATCGGCATGCGCGTGTTCTTCGGCGTGCACACGCGGCCGCTGAACCTGCTGGGCGCGCTGCTGGGCATCACCGGCGTCATCGTGCTGTTCTGGCCCGAGCTGCGCGCGCTGTCGACCGGCGGCAAGACGACCCTCGGCATGGCCTGGGCCTTGGGCGCCACGATCTGCGCCTCGCTCGGCAACATGGCCGCGGCACGCAACCAGCGCCGGCAATTGCCCGTGCTGCAGGTGAACGGCTGGTCGATGCTCTACGGCGCGCTGTGCACGTGCGTGATCGTCGCGCTCATGGGCCAGCGTTTCACGTTCGAGTGCTCGTGGCGCTACGTGTCGACGCTCGCCTACCTGGCGCTGTTCGGTTCGGTGCTGGCCTTCGGCGCCTACCTCACGCTGATGAAGCGCATCGGCGCCGGCCGCGCAGGCTATGCGATGGTGGCGATACCGGTGGTCGCGCTGCTGATCTCGACCGTCATGGAGAACCTGCAGTGGACCGCGACGCTGTGGACCGGCGTCGCGCTCTGCCTCGCCGGCAACGTGCTGGTACTCAAGCGCGACCCGGCACCCTGACCCGCGCCGCGGCGCCTAGAAATCAGCCGTCAGGGTCAGCGTCACCCGCCGGCCCTGCTCGGGGAGCACCACGCCCGAGGACATGACCTGCAGGTCGGTCGCGTCATTGAGGTCTTCCGCGTCGATCCGCGCCACGCAGGTGCGGCCGAACAGGGAAGTCCGATAGCGCGCCGCCACCGACACCAGCCAGTATGCGGACAAGTCCTGCACTCCGGCCGGCCGCGCGGACACGCGGCGCACCTGTGCAGCGGCCGACCAGTGGCCCCAGCGCTGCGGGGCATAATCGACATTCGCATCCAGCAGCAGCGGAATGGCGCCGACCGACACACCCTCGTTCGGGTCCGCGGCGCCGGCATCGAGCAGCAGGTCCGGCCGCAACCACACGCCGCCGAGCACCGTGGTGAGCCCGTTCCCGCCGCTGATGGTGGCCGAAGCCTCGATGCCGCGATGTCGGACATGGCCCAGCTGCTGGTAGAGCCTGGTGTGGGCATCCAGGTTGAAATACGTCTTCTGGATCTGGAACACGCCGGCGACGAGTTGCATGCCGGGATGCGGCGTGTACCGCAGGCCGGCGTCCACCTGCCAGGTGGTGGTCGCCGGAACGGTGGCATAGGGAGTGGCGGCGTTGGTCGGGGCCGGAGCTGAATCTTCCAGTCCGCGCGTGTAGCCGCCGTAGGCCACGAGGCTCGGGCCCGGATCAAGGGTGAAGCGCAGGCTGGCGAGCACCGGCTCGGAGTGGCTGCGC
>Ga0335070_10000881_pt1 | contig 34354 bp, 37 predicted proteins | sample Lox_Sample_13_FD_206722 | JGI IMG/M metagenome (GOLD analysis project Ga0335070, IMG submission 206722) | Soil microbial communities from Loxahatchee National Wildlife Refuge, Florida, United States - Lox_Sample_1.3 | ecosystem: Environmental > Terrestrial > Soil > Wetlands | place: USA... | reverse complement strand
GACGATGATGATCCCGCCGACTGTCCGTATCGTTTCCTGATAGGTGAAGAGGAATCTCCCGATGGCCGAAGAAGACGCTCCGAGAGCCATAAAGACCGCAGAGAAGCCGAGCACGAAGGAAAGTGAATTCGTTATGGTCAGGAACCGTATCCTCTTTCTGTCCACACCTCCTGTTAGGTCTTCAAAGGAAATGCCGGTTATGAATGAGACATAGGATGGAACAAGGGGAAGCACACAGGGCGAAAGGAAGGAGAAAAAACCAGCAACGAAGGCCAGAGCGAAAGAAACATCTTTCACTGAGCCCACCATTTCATGGATAACTCGGAACCTATTGAGCAGCGCATTCCGTCGTATCTCCCTTGATCTTTTCGACGGCGTGGGGGATGACAGCGAGTATTGTGCTCAGGTTCTCCTGCACCGCCTTCGGACTGCCCGGAAGGTTAATGATCAACGTCTGCCCCCTAATTCCTGCTATTGCCCTTGAAAGCATTGACCTCGGTGTCTTCTTCATGCCTTCAGAACGCATCATCTCGGCAATGCCCGGTACCTCTCTCTCGATGACCTCTCTCGTAGCGTCAGGAGTCACATCCCTCGGGCTGAGACCCGTTCCGCCCGTTGTCAGTATCAAATCGACCTTTTCTGCGTATTCGACCAATCTCTTCTTTATCATCTCTTTTTCGTCCGGCAAGATCTCGTACTGTTTCACTTCGGCCCCGATGTCCGCCAGCATCTCTCCGATCATCGGACCGCTCAGGTCTTTTCGCTCGCCCCTTGACCCCTTATCGCTCAATGTCAGAACGGCAACGGTAATCATCCTGCTCGGCCTGCTATGATTTCATCTCCCTCCTTCACCCTTCCGCCCTTTATGACTCTGACGAAAATCCCTTCCTTCGGCATGACACAGTCCCCGGCCTGATAGTATATCGCACACCGTGTATGGCATTCTTTTCCTATCTGACTCACCTCAACCTCTATGTCATCGCCGATCGTCAGGTGCGTGCCAAGAGGCAGACTGGTGAGTTCGATGCCGATCGTCGTGATATTTTCGGCAAAGTCTCCGGGTTTGACATCAAGCCCCATGTTCCGCATCTTCTCGATGCTCTCGAAGGCAAGCAGGCTTACCTGCCTGTGCCATTCCGAGGATGCATGGGCATCGCCCTCTATGCCGTATTCAGCCTTCAGCAACACATCCCGTACGGGCCTCTTTCTGACGCCTTTCCTGTCGCTGATGTTGAGAGAGACTATCTTTCCCATTGCCCTCTAAGGTAACACAAAGAAGTCGGCCGTCACAAGGGAACTACGCCACGCCTTCGGTTATGATCCCGCCGCCGATGACGGCATCACCCTTATAGAAGACCGCGCTCTGCCCAGGCGCCGGAGCCCACTGGGCCTCGTCGAAGACAACCTTTACCCTGCCGTCATGGAATGTGAGTACGGCAGGTTCGTCTTTCATGGTCGACCTGACCTTAACTCCTGCCCTCAAGAATGCCGGTCCTCCCTCACCAAGACCTCCGTGACGGACAAGCCAGTTCATCCTTGTGACATCGAACTCTCTGGTCATCGCCTGTTCCTTCGGACCCACATAAACGGCGTTTTCCCATGCGTCAATCCTTGTTACGAAGAGGGGCTTGCCGGTAGCGATCCCAAGTCTTCTACGCTGTCCTATGGTGTAACGGAATATTCCCCTGTGCCTTCCCAGAACCTCTCCAGTGGCAGCATCAATAAGCGGGCCCTCCTCTCCTCCTTCGATCTTCTCGAGGAACCTGAAATAGTTCTTGCCCCCCACGAAGCATATCTCCTGACTCTCAGGCCGCCCCGCTGAAGGAAGACCAAGCCCCGCAGCGACCTCCCGTGTCTCTTCCTTTCTCTTTTCGCCGAGAGGGAGTATCAGCCTGTCCAGAATTTCCCGTTTCAGAACATAGAGAACATAGGACTGGTCCTTTCTTGCGTCCAAACCCTTGCGTAGCCTTCCCTCCACGACCCTTGCGTAATGCCCCGTGGCAATCTGTCGCGCACCCCGTTCATCAGCTATCTTTAAGAGATAGGTAAACTTTATATGCTCATTGCAGAAGATGCAGGGATTTGGCGTGAGGCCCTTTGAGTATGCGTCGATGAAAGGATCGATCACATGTTCGGCAAACTCGTTCCTGAGATTGACCATGGTGTGGTTGATGCCGATTCTATCAGCGGTCTTTCTGGCATCAAGCATTGACTCAAGAGAACAGCAGGACGATGGCGTGCTATTGGACAGTCTCCTCTCCTCGAGAATGAAGCTTACACCCTCAACATCATACCCCTGCTCCCTGAGGAGATATGCGGCTACTGAAGAGTCGACCCCCCCGCTCATCCCAACAATTACCTTCCCCTTATAATTCATAAACTTCGGTCCGCGGACTCACAACGAATAAATATAGAGGGTTCTTGACATATAACGAGACCTTGAACTCTCATCATTAATGCCCCAAAACTGGTAGCTTAATAGCAAAGTTATACTTTATGATATCGTTGTAATAACTTAATTATATGTTATTTATTGCAAAGAGTGGCGGAAATAGCGCCCTTCCCTGCCTCCCTTCTCACAATCCTGAAGTCTTCTCTGTCCTATCCCGCCTCTATCTCCGCTCCCTCCACTTCGGGATCGGATAAATGTACTTCTGACTTGCATACTGGGCAGGCCATATTGTTTCATGCTCGCCCTTGTTAACCTGCCTTACGTAGGTATCTATAAAATTCTGGTTCTGATAGCCCTCCTTGTCCTCGAACTTAACAGGGCCAAAGGCAGTCTCCATATTTGTTGCCTTCAACGAAGCTCGGATATCTTCAGTCGAAGGTGATGAAGAGTGCTTTGCCCTCTCGATGGCGTCTTTTACGACGTAAAGGGCCGAATATGCAGCGGCTCCATGATAGGACGGATACTCACCGTACTTCTCCTTAAATTTCCTGGCAAATTCCTTCGCCCCCCTGAATTTCAGCTGAGGACTCCAGAGCGTTGCGGTGACAACGTACTCGGCAGCATCCTTTGCGTTGTCAACAAATTCAGGGATGTCAAACCCAGCAGCTCCGCCTGCAAAGAGCTTTGCGTCAATCCTCAATTCCTTTATCTGTCTCATCAGGAGCGATGCATCCATCACATAAGAAACCATATAGATCACATCAGGATTGGCAGCCTTCACCTTTGAGAGTATCGGCTTGAAATCAACAGCGCCTTTCTCGTATTTTTCATAGACAAGGACCTTAATGCCTGCCTTTTCCGCATTCTTCACCATGTCCTTTGCACTCGACGTTCCGAAGTCTGAACTCTCATAAAGAATCGCCATGGTCGAAGGCTTCACAACGTCCTTAAAGAAAGACATGAGCCCGTCGGCATAGTGCGCATTGACGGGGTTCAGACGAAAAACGTATTTGTACTTCTGCTGCGTTATTTCGTCGGCCGCACTCGCGACGACGAGGTAGGGCGTCTTCCTCTCCTCAGCCACCGCTGCCACAGCCTTTGCGCAGGCCGACGTATATTCCCCGACAATGATGGGCTGCTTCTTGACATCGATAAGTTTCTCCACAATCGCCCTTGCAATATCGGGTTTGCCCTGTGAATCTTCAAACTCGAGATCAAGTCTTCTGCCTTTGATCCCGCCCTTTGCGTTGATCTCCTCTGCCGCTATCTGGTAAGAACGTTTCTGCATCTCGCCGAACTTCGCCTGACCTCCGGTAAGAGGAAGGGGGATGCTAAGTTTCAACGGTTCAGCGCCAAAGAGATTGACCGCAAAGAGGGTCAGAGCAAAGACCACGATCACAGCTATTGAGATACGTCTCATCACTACCTCCAGCGATTTAATTTATTAAACGCCTTATAAATTATTCTAATCGATGCATCTGTCCCTTTGCAATGAACCCTCGATCGTGGATTCCCTTCTGCACCTACAGGCGCGTCTTTCCGTCATTCATCGGCGACCGCTCCTTTCATGCATGAACCCGTTCAGATCATTGCTCATCCCCAAAAAAGACGAGAAGGAATATGTTGACCATCTGACGCGCACAAAGTAAAATGAATGGAGGATTTCAAGAGAGAACGTTTCCAGGAGGTGTGGAATGCCGATTCTTGAGTATTCAGGTATGAAGATTTTTGTCGACGATGAGGGGTATCTCTCAAACATGAATGACTGGACGGAAACCGTCGCCTGCGCACTGGCAGAGAGGGAGGGAGTGGACGAGCTTACAAAAGAGCGGATGGACATCATAAAGTTTATGAGGCAGTATTACATGCAATATAATGCCTTCCCCCTTTTACGCGGCGTCTGCATGAGGGTTCACCAGTCAAAGGATTGCTACAGTGACACCTTCATGGAACCTCTGAAGGCGTGGAAGATAGCCGGCCTCCCGAAACCGGACGAACATGTGATCGGTGAAATCATGGGCGAAGGCGGAGTGGTGTAGCAGCGACCACCTTCGATTGCAGCTCAGGTCCTTTCGTGATAAGCTTTGAATAAAGCCCTCATGAAAGGACTGAAAGGAGACTATTATGGGGTACTATCTGGTGCAAGCGGCGTATACTGCAGAGGCCGCAGCTGACCTGGTCAAGCATCCTCAGAATCGCCGCGAGGCTGTGCAGAAGGCCGTCGAGAAACTTGGAGGCAACCTTGAGGGTTTCTGGTTTGCTTTTGGCGATTACGATGTGGTGCTTGTCTGTCAGATGCCTGATAATGTAAGTGCGGCAGCCTTTTCCATGGCCGTCTCTGCAGGAGGCGCGCTGAGAGCCGCCAAAACCACGCCCCTTCTGACAGCAGAGGAAGGGATCGAAGCGATGAAGAAGGCTGGAAAGTCGAGGTACGAGCCGCCCCAATAAGGCTGCCTGTCTGTCTTTTCTTTCAGATCTTATGCGCGTTTGATCGCCTTCTGTTTCAACCAAGGCGTTTCTCGAAGACCTTTCGGAAATGATAGCCGTAGATCGAGAGGGTGACGGCCTGCGGAATAAGGCGGGGGCGGCTGAAGATGGTCCAGAGCAAAAGCCTCCAGTAGTAGAACCTCTCTTTTCCAATGATCCCCAGAAGAACGATAGACCTAAAGAATGCGCCGATATAGTTGCAACGGACATGGAACAACTTCTTCCCCGGGGGAATGTATTCCCTCAGGAATGTTCTGACCCTTTCATAATAGTGCTTTGGAGAATACAGAGTGCTGAGGACCTTTTTGTAGCCGTTGATCAGCAGATCATAGTCCATCCTAGGAATAAAATTAGTCGCGAAATCCGTATTGTTCCCCGAGGTCTCTTTCAGCAGCCGCTGCTCCTTCTTGAGCCTCTCAAAGAGCTGCGTGCGCGGAAGGGCGATGAGGATGCCGACCATGGCGGTAACGACCCCGCTTTTCTGGATGAACCTGATCTGGGTGTCAAAAATCGTTGGAGGGTCGTTGTCGAAACCTACGATGAATCCTCCCTGCACCTCGAGACCGGACTTCTGGATATTCCTGACACTGGCGAGGAGATCGCGGTTCTTGTTCTGAAATTTACTGCATTCCACCAGGCTCTGGTCATGGGGGGTCTCTATGCCGATGAAGACGACATCGAATCCCGCCTTCACCATCATCTCCATGAGGTCTTTATGATCGGACAGTTCTATGGAGGTCTGCGTATTGAAGGTGAAGGGATGCCTTTTCCTCTCCATCCATTCGATGATGGCAGGGAGGATCTCCTCCTTCAGCTTCTTCTTGTTCCCGATAAAGTTGTCGTCAACAAAGAAGACTTGGCCTCTGAAGCCTGAGTCGTACACACTCTCGAGCTCCCTGATGATCTGGTCTTTGTCCTTGGTGCGCGGCACGCGCCCGCAGAGAAGAGTAATGTCGCAGAACTCGCAGTTGAAGGGGCAGCCCCGGGAATACTGGATATTGATTGATGCATAATGCTTCTTATTGATAAGCCCCCAGAGCGGGATGGGTGTCTGACGTATGTCAGCCCACTGATCAGTGGTGTAGAAATGGCCTGCATCGCCGTTTGCAAAATCCTTCAGGAAACGGGGCAACGTGATTTCAGCTTCGCTCAGCACGAGATGGTCTACCGCCCCGAAAGCCTCATATTCAGTCGTGAAAAGAGGACCGCCAGCCACAATCCTGACACCGGCTGCCTTGCATCTGGCAATCACTCCATTTACAGATTCCTTCTGCACTGACATTGCACTCACAAAAACGAGGTCAGCCCACCTCAGGTGCTCGTCATGCAGGCTTTCCACGTTCATGTCGACCATTCTTTTCTCCCACCCGTCAGGAAGCATCGCTGCTATAGTCAACAATCCGAGAGGTGGACTGCTCGCCTTTCGATGAATGAACTTCAGGGCATACCTAAAACTCCAGAAGGTATCCGGGAACTCAGGATAAATGAGAAGTGCTTTCATGGAATGTTCCTCATCATTTTATTTTTTCACATAACTGGCTGTCAGGATCACTGCGCCGGTCATCAAGCCCAAAAAAGGAGGCTGAGCATCAGTAATAAATTATAATTTATCATAGTTGATGAAGAATTGATAGACTTTTGAACCCCTGTAATCGTTCAGTTGTGGCTGTACTCCTCGCCTTTAGGCTTTTCCGCAGGAAGTTTATAGTACTATTGCTGAAGTTTCAGTTTCCTGAAGGTGTCATTAGGTCGATGTACTCCGTGGTCCAACTATTTCGGACATTGTCCGTCAGGTCAAGTAGCGGCAACTACATGTGCTGGAAAGTGCGTCCTCTTTTGTCATTTTCAACGGGAACCCTCAACGGTTTCGTAATGTAGAGTCGACGTACACGTGAAAAAGGTCTTGCGGTCAACTCCACAGTTCACAAGTGAGTGTCCGGTGGTGCTCCAGAGGATGCGTCTTTCGGAGGGTCACTGAACAATAGTCAGGATATCGCTCTGACTTGGAGGGCCGGTTGCGGTTCAATACAATGTATGATAGGATGTCTCTATCGACGATGTTTTTCATTTCATCACCATATATATGAAAGGAGGAATCCGTATGAAAACCAAAATGAAAACCACAATCAGGGCACTCATCACGGTGAATTTATTGGTGGTGATCGTGTTTGTTGCCGCTACCGCGATGGGGCAGGATAAGTCTGCGGACAACATGCAGATCGTCCTTGAAAAGATACGTGCCGACAAGAAGCTTCTCGTCGCTGAAAATATGCAACTGACGCAGTCCGAAGCCAAGGGCTTCTGGCCAATCTATGAGCGGTATCAGGAAGAACTGTTTCTTCTACGCACACGCACCATAAATCTGATCAAAGACTATGCCGATGCCTTTGACAACATGACCGACGATAAAGCGAAGAAGCTTCTTGGCGAATATATGACGATCGAGACTCTGGGGCTAAAACTCAGAAAGGCTTATCTCCCAAAGTTTCGCAAAGTCTTGTCTCCGGTGAAGACGGCACGCTATTACCAGATCGAGAATAAGATCCAGGCCGCTCTGTACTATGAGCTCGCCCAAAACATACCGCTCATGAAAGCGGCGGAGAAGTGATAAGAAAGGTAGGGTGCGACTATGAAATACTTTCATTTGAGAGCCGCCTTGTTGGCGCTTCTTGTCGCGTGCATATTCGTTTCTCCTGATCCAGCTGCTGCAGCGTCGGCAGCACAGATTAACCGAAATGTCAAAAGTGCTCTGGACAAGCTTTATGGTAAGTCCGCTACGGCCAGGGCACTTGGTGAAAAAGCGAAGGGCATCCTTGTCTTCCCTGGCATTGTGAAGGGCGGATTCATTGTTGGAGGACAGTATGGTGAGGGCGCCCTCCTCGAGGAAGGGAAGACGGCTGGGTATTACAACACCGTTCAGGCCTCGTATGGGCTGCAGGCCGGTATTCAGAAATTCGGCTATGCATTGTTTTTTATGACCGACTCGTCGCTGAAGTGGCTCGATAAAAGTGACGGGTGGGAGCTTGGCGTTGGCCCGACCGTCGTCGTTGTGGACATAGGTGCAGCGAAGTCCATCTCAACTACGACATTGCAATCAGAGATCTATGCCTTTTTCTTCGATCAGAAGGGACTTATGGGAGGTCTCGGCTTGCAGGGTACGAAAATCACTCGGATAGAGAAGTGAGAGGTATAGCTATCGATAGATAGTTTCGACAGCAACTCCGACCTCACCCAGCAATATAGGGTTACTGGAATCTTTACTGCCCGGTTCGGGAGCCATCACCGGACTGGTGTGAGAACCGTGGGAATTGCCAGATGTGCAATTTTGCCCACTGAACGCTCTGCATGGAGCATCGTTCATTACGGTCTCCAAGCATGCTGTCACTGAATCTTTATGAACTCTTCTATCTCGGCCCTTGTTTTCGAGTCAAGGCCGATGAACCGGACCCCGTACTGGTAGAGTGCCGGACCCTTTTCCTCCTTCCTCACAATCTCTCCCGTCACAGTCGTCTTCCGGTCGAGGACAAAGGAACATGTCAGCCTGTCGCCCTGGGAAAGCATCCGGTCCGTCTCGAGGAGCATGCCTGACGTGCTAATATTGAGGGAGCCTGAGAAGAAGGAGTCATTCTGAAACACGGCATTCACCGTAATCTTTATGACGCCCCTCAGACTCTTCCTCCTCGGTACGTTCAAGAGTGCCGCTGCCCTTCGAAGCAATTCCTCGGCGTCGATCGGTCTTATTACGACAGCATTGGCTCCGCTGGCCCGACACTTCTCGATAACAGTTTTATTCCTGGGGCATATGACGATGATCGAAACGGTCTTCAGGGCATCGTTTCCCCGTATGGCAGAGCAGAACGTATCCCCCCGCATTTCCTTCATATGATAGTCCGCGATCACGAGGTCCACCCTTTCGCTCCTGTGGATTTTCATCATTTCCTCAGCAGTTGTTGCGCCGAAGATCCTGAAGTTCTCCCTCGAAAGTATGGTGCTCTCTTTTTCCAGGAGGGTCTTGAACTCATTGTGGACCAGAACTTTTTTCATACCCCTCTTACGTTCTTCCATCCCGCGGCCGGGTCTTCAGGCTTCCCATCACCTCCCCAGGACGCTCTTGCTCTGTCATATTCTCCGCACGTCGAAACCCTGATAATTTCCCTCCTTCAGGAGTTCAACGAAATTGTCATAGGTCACTTCGTTCCAGAATTCCGTAAAGCAAGCGCCCACCTCATGGGCGGCATGGGCATCAGACCCCCCCGTATAGGGCAGATTAAGGATCCTCGCAGTCTCTATTGCCTGCGCATTGTAGGCGCGCATGTTGCAACCGTTATGGCCTTCCACAGCGCATATCCCCTTTACATGCAGTATCATATCTCCGAGGCTGTTTCCCTTTCGGTAGGGATGAGACGGAATCACAACACCACCTGCCCCGGTAACAACCTTCACCGTTTCTTCGAAGGGCGCGCACCTGATCGATAAGCTGTCGGTGTTCACGCCGAAGACGAGACAATGCCCTTCTGCCGTCGAGAACTCTACCCCCCTGAATATCATGATCCTGTCCCTGTACTTCTCCCTTAATGCCTCGACAGGTTCCGAGGCCTCATAGGAATAATGCTCGGTGAAGGCGATGCCCTGCAGATTCATTTTGATGGCATGGACAACGGAGTCTTCAGGGTCGGAATCATTGTCCCCGCTGTATCTTGAATGGACATGGAGATCGACGCGGCATTTCATTGTCTTCTATTTTATCAGGAAGTGGACCGATCGGTGCGAAAAAAATTACGACGAAGCCTCAGGCAGGCTCAAAGGATTCCCGGTCTTCTTTTTCGCCGCGGATCTCCTTGAATCTCTTGAGACGGAAATATGACTCCCTTTCCCTCTCCGAGATGAATTGTGTGATGACCTTAATCTGGCTCCTGATCTTCGGAAAGACGAGTTCCTCCAGGACGCGGATCTTCCTTGTGGTCCTCAGGATTTCGTTGCCGAGCCGTTTTATCTTGGACTCATATTCGGCGATGTTGAGCATAGACTCGAGTAATTTTTCGAAGTTGGCCGTCGCTTCTTCGAGGTGAGGAGTCGTGGAGAATTCGTCGTAGCCCCGTTCATGAGGTTCTCTGACAGGAGTATCATGAAAACTGATATCTTTATACCGCAAGCCCCATATGCTCTTCTCAATGACTTCGATTCTGAAATCACGCTCTGTGGCAACGACGATCGACTCGACGCTGTCCTTGCCTTCATGGCCGAGGCTGAGCGCCAGTTCCTGGAGCGCCTTGCCATAGGTCTTTCTGATATCCTCCCTGGACTTGAGAAAGGGGATTGTGGCTGCAAGGAACTCTTTGATGAGGGCCTGTTTCCTCGCCTTGAGAATTCCGATACTGTTCGTGACTGACCGGTACTTCTCCTTAAGGAGGAGGAGATTTGTCCGCGTAGGATGTATCACGGCACCTCGAGGGAGAACCTCTTCATAAGATCGATACCGGCATCGAGGGTCTCCTGGACGGTCCGTCGTGTCATGCCCTGACCCACAAGCTCCTTCTCAAAGGCATCTGCGAAATCGAGCATCAGGATGTCCGTCTTTGTCATTCCGTCCCTGCCGACGATGGCCTCGAGCTTCCTGAGGTCCCTTCCCTTGGCATAATACCGGTACAGGTAGTTGGAGACCTTCCGATGATCTGCCCTCGTACGGCCTTCCCCGATCCCCTTTTGCATGAGGCGTGAAAGGCTTGGCAGCACGTCAATGGGAGGGAAGATCCCCCTTTGGTGCAGTTCCCTGCTCAAGACGATCTGACCCTCGGTGATGTACCCTGTGAGGTCGGGGATGGGGTGAGTGATATCATCCTCGGGCATCGTTACGACCGGCAACATGGTGACAGAGCCTTCAAGCCCCCTGATCCGGCCTGCCCGTTCATAGAGTGAAGCAAGGTCAGAGTACATAAAACCCGGGTAGCCCCTTCTTCCGGGCAGTTCCTCCCTGGCCGTCGATATCTCACGCAAGGCATCACAGTAATTCGTCATGTCGGTAATGATCACGAGCACATCCATTCCCTTTTCGAAGGCCAGAAACTCTGCCACAGTCAAGGCGAAGCGCGGCGCCAGGAGCCTTTCCATGACCGGCTCATCCGCCATATTGACAAAGCTGACGAAACCCGTCTTCATCTCATCGAGGACCCTCCGGTAAAAGGAATACTCATGGAAGGTCAGTCCAAGGGCCGCAAAGACCACGACAAAGCCTTCCTCACTCTCTGCAACGCGGGCATTTCTCAGGATGCCGGCGACGGCATCTTTTGAAGGAAGTCCGGCGCACGAGAATACCGGGAGTTTCTGGCCCCGCACCAGGGTATTGAGTCCATCAATAGCTGAGAAGCCGGTCTCGATAAAGTCCTCAGGCCGTGCACGGGCTGCGGGATTGATCGGTGCACCGGTGATGGGGATCCACTTTTCAGGGCTGAACAGAGGGAGGCCGTCTTTTGGCACAAAGGAACCGTTAAATACCCTCCCGATAATGTCGGAGGAGAGAGGAACCTTCTTGATCGAATCGGTAAAGACGACCGATGTCCGTTCGATGTCCAGTCCTTGGGTCTCCCCGAATACCTGGATCAATGCCGTCTCTCCCTCCACTTCGAGCACTTCGGCATCCATCGTTCTCCCGTCAGGGGCAATGATTCTCGCGACCTCTCCGATCCTCGAACTGAAGACCTTCTCGACGAAGAGAAGAGGTCCTGCGATGGAGGAGATGGTTTTGTATCGGTGTTCTGAAAGCCTCATAGCCTACGCATGCGATACGTCATATGAAAAACCGTATCTTGCCCTCTCTCTTCTCCCCATGAGGGCATCACGCCTCCTCTCTTCTTTGATCATCCGATCTCTCGGTCTGCAATACTTCCTCAAGACTCGTTCCCGGATTCAGTTTTTCACGAGCGCGATCGTAGAATCCGAGTATCCTTTTGATAATCCCAAGGGTCTTTTCGGGCGGCGAGAATGCATCTTCACTGTAAGCATTCTGCGAGAGGAACTCGGTACGTATCATCTCTGCTACTATCATGAGGAGCCTGTCGGTATCCTGCAACCCCTCTGCCCCGACAATCTCAGAGACCTCCCTGAGCGACTCCTCTTCCTGCAGGATCTCCTTGCACCTCTGCTGCAATTGCTCCCATTCAGGAGCGACAGTCTCACGATAATGGCCGGCTATATCCCTCCCATAGAGAGAATAACTCTGGAACCAGTTTATGGCAGGGAAGTGCCTCCTGTGCGCCAGGGAAGTGTCGAGCATGAGGAATGCGCCTGTTGTCCTGAGACATGCCTGGGTAACGGGTTCAGTGAAGTCCCCTCCGGGAGGAGAGACAGAGAGGATCATGGTGAGCGAACCGATCTTTCCGCTCATGGTCTCGACGACGCCAGCCCTTTCGAGGAAACCGGAGAGCCGGGAGGCAAGGTAGGTGGGATAGCCCTCCTCTCCCGGCATCTCTTCCAGCGACGAGGATATCTCCCGCAACGCCTCCGCCCAGCGCGAAAGGCTATCTGCAAGAAAGAGCACGTGATAACCCATGTCCCGGTAATATTCGGCCATGGTGACAGCTGTGTAGATGGAAGCCTCACGGGCCGCGACAGGCATATTCGAGGTATTGGCCACAAGGATGGTCCTCTCCATGAGTTGTCGTTTGGTCCATGGATCTGTGAGCTCCTCGAACTCAGCTATCAAGTCTGCCATCTCGTTTCCTCGCTCACCACACCCGGCATAGACGACAACATCTACATCGGCGAACTTTGCGATAGACTGCTCAAGGATCGTCTTTCCGGTGCCGAATCCGCCGGGGAAGATGGCCGTCCCTCCGCGGGCGAGAGGAAAGAGGAAGTCTATGCTCCGCTGGCCCGTAATGAGAGGCTTGCTCGGCGCAAGCTTTTTTCTGTAAGGACGGGCTGTCCTGACCGGCCATTCCTGACATCCGGTGATGTATTGACCGTCTTCATATTCTCCCAAAGGCTCGTCGAGGCTCATATCGCCGTCAGCGATCCGCGCAATCCTTCCGCCGCCTTCTGACCTGCAGAAGTAGTAATGTTTAAACGGCCCCTCATCCACAAATCCCACGGGGCTCCCGAAGGTCACCTCATCTCCTTTCTTCAGGAGGGGTGTGAATTTCCAGCGCCTTATATAGTCGAGGGCATACAACTCCTTCCCTCCTCTGATAAAGGGTCCCATGTCTTCTTTTAACCTTCCAAGGGGCCTCTGGAGACCGTCAAACATACCCGAGAGAAGCCCTGCTCCAAGACGCACCGTAAGCGGCATTCCCGCTCCTTTGACCGGCTCCCCCACGGCAAGACCGCGGGTATCTTCATAGACCTGGATCACTGCCCTTTCCTGCTCGAGCCGCACCACTTCGCCCGTGAGCATGACATGGCCCACATAGACCCTCTCATAGAGTTTGAGTCCCTTCAGATCAACGCTCACCGTCGGTCCTGATATGGCCTGGATCTTCCCGCTCACAATTTCAACCTCACGTGGTATCCGATCGCCCTCCTGATCAGCCGCGCAGCATAGTCCTCGACTTCAGCGGGGAATTTCTCGGGTGCTGGGAGAACGAGAAGTGTCCCCTGCCATGTCTGTTCGAGCTCCCTCATTCGCTCTTCAGACATCCCCTTTATCAGGCGCTCATCAATCACAACGAGTCCCGTCTCAGGTTCAGTCATGGTCTTTCTGAGCATCTCCTCAGCGTCCTGCGCCTCTGCCGTATACTGGGGAACCCCCGCAAGGCTGAAACCATATCGGCCATTAGTCGGAGTAATGAAGGTGATCTTTCTCAATAGACGATCTCCGCGGCGATCTCGTCGCGTTCAAGATCCTTACCGTAAAAGAGGACACTGAGGTTCATAGCCTCGAGGGAAGATCTCCAGAGATAGTCGAGGATGATCCCGATACCAAGGGGGTCTCTTCCTTCCTTCCGCAAAAAACGCGTCATCCCTCTGTAGAGAGCAACCTCCACTTTCGTAGCGTCGGGCATCTCAATGGTAATCCCGGAGAATTCTCCGATCAGCGACCCAAGGCCGTACATGTCAGCGGCATCGAGGATCTCCGTGAGCCGCGATTCGGCTATGCTCCCGCCGGCAATGAACGAGGGAGGCGTCTTTCCATGGAGCCTTAAATATTTATAGAGGCTGATAATATTCCGCGAATCGATAACCCTGCTGAAAAAGAGTCTTAAAAGGGTGTTGATCTTCGAGTTGACAAGAAAGACGAGGTATGCGTCGGTTAAACGCTGCTCAACTCCCCTTAACCCTTCCCTGTCAACAATCCCGGTCAGACCGCCGAATCCTTCAGAAAGAGTGAGGAAGATATCTTCGATCTCTGCGACGGCCGAGGCGGTATCCTTGCTTCTTCTCAGAACTGTCTTTATCGTGTCCGAGAGGAGGCTTACCGCGAGGATATGATCAATCTTCGCCTCCTTTCCGTCCCTCATATGTCTCAGGCATATGAAGAGCGTTCTCAGCTCAGAATAGAGGAAAAAAGGCCAGAATATGTCCCGGAGGACCCTGTTCATCTGGGAATAGATCCATCGATACTCCTTCATGAGCTGCCTCCATACGCCCTCGGGAGATTTTTCTGCAACAAAACCAAGGTATCGCCTGGAGGAGAGATATTCGAGGGGATCTCCCTCAAGGATTAAAGGCTTCCAGTCCATAATCAGACGCGCCCTCCTCCCTCTGATCCTCGAAAGGAGATATTCAGCAGGATACCCCCTGTCTTCAGGACTGTCAAGCAGTTCCACGTCTCTCTGCCTCTTCGTAAATCTCTTTTGTCAATGCGGGAAGGATCTCCACCCATGCCCGTTCCAGTCTCTTTTCGAAGGTGTCAATCACCCTGACTTTCCCTTCCTCTGTCTCGGCATCGACACCTCCTGTGATGCCCTCGTCTGAGACAATCTCAGCATCAGGAAAGTTCTCTCTTGCAAGGCCCACGTCCCGGGGATTCACCCTGACCGTCTTCCAGGGAAACAAAGGGAGTTCCTTCACAATCACCTCAAAGTTCTCCCCGTATCCTTCATCTCTCAGCGGGCTTAGGCAAGATGCGGCAAGCGCAAAAAGGCGGTCGGAGAGCCTCTTTTCAGACGTAAGTCTGTACATCCGGGAGCGGTTGAGTGCATCAAAGATGACAGCTGAGCCCGTTGCTTCGGCCTCGGTCCCCTCCATCGCGGCGTATTCGTCCCGCACCTGAGCCGCTTTGCGGGTTCCCTCGTTCCTTATCTTCTCGGCTTCTGTTTCAGCTTCCTGCCAGATCGACCGGACCCTTTCATCAGCCGCCTTGCGAAGAGATTCGATTAATTCCCTGTAACCCATCTTACTTGACGGTAAAGAGTATCATTGTCGCGACCACGAAGCCCAGGATCACCATGGTTTCAGGGATGGCGACGAGGATAACGATCGTACCGGTGAGTTCTGGCTTTTCCGCGAGCGTGCCGGCTCCTGCCGATCCGATCCTCGACTGCGCCCAGGCAGTTGCGATGGCGGTGATACCGATTGCCAGAGCTGCGCACAAAGCGATGAGTACTTTCTCGATATTCATAGGTGGCCTCCTTCTCTCCTCTGTTTTTATTATCTCACCGAGGTTCCGTCACTTCAATCGTCTATTTCTTCAGGGGCGTGAACTTCCTGCCGCCGTGTTCGATAAACTTGCTGAAAAACTCCACGTAATGGAGTCTCAGGGAATGTATAGTAGGTGAGAATACACCGAGGATAATGTTCAGCACGTGGAGCAGACCTGCCACCACCACACCGATGGCGATATTGCCCGCCAATCCCCCGAGTTGGTTTGCAACGAAGGCCAGCAGTACAGAGGTGAGACCGATGGCCATAATCCTCACATAGGAGATAATGTTCCCGATATTCTTGAGGAACTCAAGGGGCGCCAGCACTCCTCCCGTGAAAAAGAGAAAGGGCGTCAGAAAGAGAATGACGAGAATGACGGGCTGCGTGAGGAATGGGGGGAAGAGTCCGAAGAATGACGCGAACACGGCGATCAGACAGAAGATGATGAGGATGCTCAGGAGTTTATAGGCGGCTTCCTTCTTCGTCTTCTTCCTGAAGGCCGTCAAGGCGCCCAGGAAAAGCCCCAGAATGATATGGACAATACCGACGGAGAGCGCAAAGTAGAGCATCGGGATTACCGCCGTACGCCGCTCTATGCAGATGGGCTCGAGTCCGAAGAGCCTGTGGGGCAGATCGCCGAAGAACTCGCCGAAGAGCACACCGAAGAAAAAGGAATAGAGAGACGAGATCAGCAGTATCTTGGCTCCGTCACGAACGGGGCCTTGCTTCCCGAACCTCAAGAGAAAAAAAGATGTGAGGAAGAGGATCAGACCATAACCGGCATCGCCGAGGATCATTCCGAAGAAGATGGGAAAGAATATCCCGATAAAGGGCGTTGGATCGTACGAGGTATACAAAGGCAACGGAAGGACGCCGGTGAGGAGTTCGAAGGGCCTAAAGTAGGGAGGATTCTTTAGGATGATCGGAATCTGCTCGAGGTCCTCCTCGTGAACCTCTTTTTCTTCAAGCGTCACCCTCCCTCCAAAAAGGCCGGCCAATTTCCTTCTGAGACCTTCCAGGTCGCGAGAGGGGATCCATCCATAAATGAAAAAACACATCCGCGTCTCGAAGGCAAAGGCAGCAGTGCTCATGAGTGCGAGACGGTCGTCTATCCACTCCCTTATGCCCTGGTAAATCGGCACCCACCGATGGCAGAACTTTTCGAGCTCAGCATCGATCTTCTCTATTTCCCGCGATACCTCGCCAATCTTGTTCATCACATAGGTGATTCTTTCGGGGAAGGTGAGGTTGCCAAAGGACGCGGGGAAGGTGAGCTCAGGGACATGCTCGTCGCTGAGTGCCTTTTTCACTCTTTCAGAAACATCCTTCTCAACGGTGATCAATCCGACGAGAGAACCGTCTTCTGCTGCCTCGGTGACGAGTTCAAACCTCCAGTCGGTTATCCGGGAGAGCCCCTCTCTCAGATGCTCTATCCTGCCAGGCTCCAGCATGACGAGCCCGATAAAATCAAGGTCAGGCGTCTCTGTTGTGCTTTCCAGGAGGGAGGCAAGGCTTCGCAAGTAAATCTTGAAGCGGCCGAGTTCTGCAAGTTCTTTCTGCAGGGCCTCCCGTCTGTCGTGCAATTCCTTGGATGCCGCAATATGCCGCTGGATCATTTTCGCTATGGTGTCAAGGACCGAGAGGGGTTCAAGATAGCTCTCTCTCACCGCGCTCTTTGGGAGATAAGAAAAGAGCTCATCGATCTTTAAGAGAAGGTCTTCGAGGAAAAAACGTTCGAAGGCCGTCTTTTCATCAGGCAAAAAAGACCTGATGTCCTTATGGTACTCTTCTTCTACAACACGGACGGTGGCAGGCTCGATCTGGAATATGCATAATTCCCTCAGCAGCGAGAGGACATCCTGGAGCAGACTCTTTGTGCCGACGATCTCAACCTTTGACATCCTGACTATCATGGAGTCCATCCGGCAGGATTCTTCTGATCCCTTTTTCTATAATCTTCTTCAAGAAGTCGTCCTCCAGGTTGTCAAGCCCTCGGGCATTGGCCTCGGCATCCCTGACAATCATCGCGGCCCTCTCGTCTGCCTCTTTTCGTGCCTGCTCCAGGGCAATGGCAAAAGCGCCTTTGATCTTTTCTTCCTCCCTGGCGAATTTTTCCTCGGTCTCCTTCCTGACCCCATCAAGCCACTCACGAGATTTCCCCTTCTCCCTATCAAGGGTTCGCTGAATCTCCTTTTCGACCGCAATGACTTCACCCAGGATGTCATCGTTTCCCATGTCTTCATTCTACCAAGAATGAGGGGATTTTCAACTCTAGGGTTTCTGGAGCTTGCCGCTGAGCGAAAGGAGGGCTCGAAGGTCACGATCAAATATAAGATGAAGGCCACGAGCATCGAGGTCAAGGGAGCTGCGAAGAAGGCAGAGAAAAAGAAATAAACCGTCAGATCGGAAGGCGGCCCGTAAATCACTGCGGGCCGCCTGTTTTTAGTCCCGCCCTTCAAAAGCGTGCGGATTTGCGGGAGAAGGTTCTATTTTCTGACTATCTCTCCCGTCGCTTGCCAGACTCGAACTTTCTGACGCACCGGCCGGAGACTCTCGACGAGGTCGCCCATTCTTATCCTGGTGAAATTCTTTACCTTTACTCCGACCTTTTCTCCGGGCCCTGCCCTCTGTACCGCCTGCTCCCCGATATGGATTGACTCGATCACCCCTGAATATACCGGTCCCATGGCAGAGATGATGCGGAACCGTTCACCAACGGCCAGAAAGCCGCTCGACACCTCACAACCCATGATGATTCCCTTCCGACTGCCCTTAAAGAGGGCTATGACCCTGGCTGATCCGATAATCTGTTCCTCTGACTCGTGAGGGACAATGCTCGCAGCAATCTCCTCTATGTCTGCAAGCAATGAATAAATCACGTCGTAGAGCCGGACTTCAACATGACGCTCTCTCAGCACTTTTTCCGTTCCCGGCACTACATGAACCTGAAAACCGACAATAAGTCTGCTCCCTGTTTCGGCATAGAGGACGTCGGACTTGCTGATCTCACCAACGCCGCTGTGAATGATGCTGATCTCGATCTGCGGGACGGTGATTCTTAAAATACCGTTCGTAACAGCTTCCACGCTCCCCGTTGAGTCGCATTTGAGGACGATTTCCAGCTTCGGCAGCGTCCTCTGTAGTGAACCGCCCCGCACCCCATCTTCATGGCGTCCGACTCTGTTCTTCGCTGATTGTTCAAAACGGGAAGCGTCCCTGCGCTTGTGCATCGCATACCTACTAAGAGGAACGGACACGATCGCACCTTCGACGTTGTATTCCTCTCCTATTATGTTATCACGTCCTGACCGAAGGCACAACGTTGAATGGCCGCCGGCATCAGCGATCAGAAGCCGCTGGTTCTCTAGGGCGTGACAATGCCGGATGAACGGCTTTAGCGGCGTGACAGCCTCGCCAGGACGGTGAGGCGAGGCAGGATGCCCTGGCGAGAATGATTGAATCCCCCCTTGATATGCACCTTGGAGGTAATTGCAAATTCTCCTCGTATGTTCTACGCTAGAGGCACTTATGAGAATCAGGATAGGTCATCTCTCCACGTTCTTTCATACTTCTCTTCTCCTGATGGCAGGAAGCGGTGTCGACGAGCGTCTCGGCGCAGAAGTGGAATGGAGGCTCTTCGGTACGGGACCTGCCGTCGTGAATTCCTTCGAAGAGGGCGAGCTTGATCTCGCATACATCGGGTTGCCCCCTGCCGTTATAGGCATAAGCAGAGGCGTCGGTATCATCTGCGTTGCAGGTGGACACATGGAAGGGACCGTGATTTCAGGGAAAAGGGAACTTTTGGCCTTTCCGGAAGATCACAACCTGGGGTCCATCCTGCGCCAGCTCACCGGCAAGAAAATCGGTGTGCCGGGAAAGGGCTCCATTCACGATGTAATCGTCTCCGACTGTCTTGCGAGGTTCGGCCTCGTGAAGAGGATCGAGATTGTTCATTTTCCCTGGGCCGATCAGGTTCTGGAGGCCATGGTGAAGGGAGAGGTGTGGGCAGCGGTTGGAACTCCTGCATTGGCAGTAGCCGTAAGAACGTATGCCGACGCCAAGATTCTCTATCCGCCGTCCAGGCTCTGGCCTCACAATCCCAGTTACGGTATTCTCGTAGACAAAACCTTCTTACACAGACACAAAGAGCTCGTGGAAAAGTTTCTTATCCTCCACGAAGAGGCAACGGCTCTTATCAGAAAGAACCCACGGAAGGCTGCGCAGAGGATCTCAGATCTCGTGGGATTCATCGATCCGGACTTTGTTCTCGAAACCCTGAGGGTATCTCCAAAATACTGCAGCCGCCTTACTCAGGAGTACATCTCTGCTACCATGGAATTTGCCGCAACGTTACGGAGACTCGGGTACACATCGAGAGACGTCTCTGCCTCTGAGATCTTCGACACGTCACTCATCACGAAAATACACCCCGAAAAAGACCACTATGGAGAGGGAATTGCCGATGACGGCCCCTAACACCTACGACGCCCTACCCCGATCTGAGAAAACCCTGAACGGATTGTTTTACCGTAAAGTGATCTATCGGAATATTCGGCACGTCTTCATTGCCCGGAAGGGCGAGGGCATGGATGAATCGCAGACGTCTGCAAGGCTTCTTCATGATATCAGTTATCTCTTTTCTGCTAAAGACTTTTCTTGTCTCTCCTATGCCGAAGCCCCTTGCCACGAGTTCCAAGTCAACACAGGAACGGGTTAACGTAGGCTGGTTCCCAGTGGAACCATAGGACCCGTTGTCAATTGCAAGGATGGTGAGATTTTGCGGAGCACAGTGAGCAGCCGTTGCAAGACTGCCGGGGTTCATCAGGATGCTGCCGTCGCCGTCAATGACCACTACCTGCTTCTTCGATGCAAGGGCGATACCAAGTCCTATGGGTGTTGCCATTCCCATGCTCCCGAGCATGTAAAAGTTGGACGGCTGATGTTTTATATGAAAGAGTTCCTTTGAAGGAAACCCGAGATTCGTTACCACGATATGGGATTCGAGATAAGGGGCTATGATTTTGAGAATCTCAAAGCGCCTGAACACTGGTTTTCCCTTGTTGGTATTCTCTGCGCATCTTCCCCAAACGATCTCAGGCTGCTCCCCTCCACGGTTACTCGATAAAGAACCACCGGCAGAGGCCCCTTCCCATATGCGGGGGCTGAGGAGGAATACATGCACTGCATTGTCTTCATAAACCTTTGCCAGGTTCTTTACTATCTTCCCGAAATCGTCCCTCCTGTTTATGATCGAATAGGGCATGCCCGCGGCCTTGAGAATCATGGGAAGTCTCGAACCCATAGGCACCTGGGCTTCGATCCTCTCCTTGTACACTCCCCTCCGGCTCACAAAGATCGCAAGGGGAAGCGTGTAGAACCCGGTGAGGGAAAGAAGGGCATTCATCATGTTTCCGATCCCCGAACTCTGGACAAAGATCGACGGTCTCTTCCCCGAAAGTGCGGCCCCCGCGCATATTCCGACACCCTCTTCTTCCCGCGTCAGGGAGACATGGAAGAAGAACCCGGCAACCATGCCGAGGAGTTCCTTGATCTTCTCACAAGGAAGGGAGCACGTGAAATCAACCCCCTCGCTCTTTAGTATGGTAATCAGCTCTTCCTCAGGGCATCCCATAACAACTCCTCTATCTCTCTGTCAGAAATCTCCTTTGATATGAGGCGAGGTTCGACGTCATATGTCTTCCTCTCCTTCCTCAACCTCTTCTCCCCTCCTCCTGTTATATTCAGAAGAATGGTCTCGTTTCTCCTGACCGCCCCTCGTGACACCGCATCCATGAGGGCACTCACTGCTACACCTGCTGCAGGTGAGACATCTATCCCTTCTGTCTTCTCAAAGAGATCGATCGCTTCATATATCGCCTCATTCCTTATCCCATACATCTTCCCCCCCGCTTCCTTGAGTGCATCGTACACGCCACCTCTCACGGAGTATGCCGGATAACGGGTCGAGAGCACTCTCGTGGTAATCTCGCCGATCAACTCCGGTCTCGTATCCTCAGGCGACAGGTCCCGGCTATCCCTTTCCCAGGCTTTCACCATCGGGACAAAGGGCACGTTCTGCGCAAGATGAAGTACCGGCAATCTGTGACCAAAGCGTCCATCTCGTATAAATCTCTCTGCCATCTCCCATACCCCTATGGCCCCTGTGCCACTCCCCACCGCCTGAAAATAATGATCGGGAAGCCTTCCCAACTTTGAACAGGCCTCGAGCAGCACGATTCCGAGGCCGTCTCTCTTTGCGATATTCTTCACCCCACCCTCGAAGGGTATCCCGAGGGTCTGAGAGATCCTTCGTGCGACATCAATGGAATCTGCATAATCCCCGTCGCTCAACGCAAGTGTCGGAATGACCTGGAGGGCTTCAAGATACCACATATCAACAAGACACATACACGGCACAACAATTATCACAGGGAACCCCGAGACTGCAGAGAGATGAGAAAAGGCCTTCGCCGTATTTCCTGCAGAGGCGACTACTAATCCGTTTACGCCGTTTTCCCTGGCATTCTGAAATACGACCGCAGCTTCCAGTTCCTTAAAGGTGCAGGTCTGAAGGAGTGCGCCTCTTTCCGGCCAAAAACCATGAAAAGCTATGACAAGATCATCGAGAGAGAGGACTTCCGCAAGACCCTCTGAGCGATACATCACAGGGCCCGACTGGTCAAAGTATGGGGTATGAACGGGAAGCCAATTGAACCTCCATATACCCTTTCCACAGTCCTCCCTGAATTGCCTTTCCCGGTACTCGGTTACAAGGAGCGCATCTTTGCAGTGCTCGCAGAAGGCGCAATAGACTTCGTTCAGCTTCTTACCGCAATTTCTACAGGTAATGGTATAATGACTCACGGCTTCACTCTTCATACACGCCTTTCGACGCGTTTCCTTCTTCTCGAAATACCTTCAGCATTTCTTAAGACTATCAGCATGTTCCATGAAACGTCAATCCTACGGGCCTCTTGAAATCTACCGGCGCTTCGCCGTACGTCCGCCTCCCAGGACAGTCCGCACTTCAGCGAGGAGGTCTCCCCATATGCCAAGCCAAAAGCGAGCAGCAGTAACAGGCCAGGAGACCCAGAGGAGGAAGAGATCCTCGTTTGAGAGATGGGTGCTAAAGGCCCGGGACCGCGGCGACGCCAGAAGACGGCTGAAAAACTCCTCTCTCAGCTTTCTCATGGCCGTCCCGATCAACACGCCGTCGGCAACAGCTGCATTCGAAATGTCAGCGAGCGCTCCCATAAGGGCGAGCAGCGCCTTGCGAAAGAGCGTCATTTCCTCCGAAAAAACCACGCGACAGGACGTTGCCAGCCGGTCCAATAATGCCACCATCCAGTCCAGTGCCGGAAACGTACCTGCACGGACCTGCCGAAGCCCTTCCTGGGCAGCGGCACGAAGAGTCGATTCATCAGGTACCATCTTCGCCAGATTCGAAAGGGCCAGACAGAGACCTCTCTCGTCCAGGGTGAGGGCAGCAAGGAGGACATCGATGATCTTGACCATCTCGGCCTTGGCCAGATGAACCACAAGGCTCCAGTCCAGAATAGCCAAACGACCGTCACGGGTCCGGAAGAGGTTTCCCGCATGGGGATCAGCGTGAAAGGTAACAACGGAAGCGCCACTCCAGAATGGTCTCGCGATAAGAGCTTCGCAGATAAGCTCGGCGAGCCTTCTGCGTTCAGTTTCAGGGGCGCCGCCTTGGGTGACTCTGCTGCCATAGACCCGCTCCATCGCCGTGATACGGGCCGTCGAGAAAGGGAAGAGACGTGGTATAAGGACTTGGGGGAAATTGGCATAGAGCGCCGCAGCCTTTACGAGATGTTCCTGCTCACCGTCGAGTCTGATCTCATTGAGAAGCTGTTTTGCCACTCCCTCCAGGGTCTCCCGGTAGCTGAGCTCGGGGAGACCATAGTGGAGACTTCTTTCTTCGAGAAAGGGACCCAGGGCCGACCAGATCGTAAGCTCTTCCTGAAGCCGTTCCTCGACGCCCGGCCTGAGAACCTTGAAAACGCCATGTTTTGAGACAGAGCCGCCCTCCCGCATGGTGAACGGCACAACAAGGCCCACACTCCCTTCAGCGAGCGCCTTAGGCGCCACAGAAATCCCTGCTCCGTCGCCTACTTCTCTGCGGATAATCGGCAGAACCTCGGAAACAGCTGTTGTCGGTGCAAGGGACTCTAAGCGTTGCAGGCTCTTACGAAACTGTGGATCCAGGCGTCGATCGCGAGCAACTACCTGCCCAAGTTTATGCAACGAAGGAAAGTGAAGCAGCAACGCCGTTGTCCGATCCGAAAGACTCGTATTGGCAGGCAACTCCTCCAGGTGAGCAAGAGCTGAGAACATTCTCCTTGGCGTTACACGCTCCAGAAAAAAGCGCAGACCATCCTCCAGGAGCGGGCGAAAAGCCGCATATTCCTCGGGCATGAGCTCAGCAATTCCCGGTGGTATTATGCTGAACAGACCGGAAAAGCCTGGCACTGCTCCCCCATCTTTATGCGCGATACGATAACTCCCTCACAGCTCTAAGATGAGAATATCAACAATTTCCTCAATGTCAATATTCCCGACGGGCTCCATACCAGGAGGCATCGCCTTCCTGAACATGATAGCCTCGTGCAAAGGGAAGTAACAGCGGTTGCGAAAACCTCTATTTACTGAAGAGCGTCAGATATTGACCGTATCCTTCCTTCGCAAGATCCCCTTTCGGGATGAACCTCAGGGCTGCCGAGTTCATGCAGTACCGGAGACCAGTCGGCCTCGGCCCGTCATTGAAGACATGACCGAGATGAGAATCTCCGTGTTTGCTTCGCACCTCAGTCCTCCTCATGAAGAAGCCCCAATCGGACCTCTCCACGATGTTTGCGGGCTCCAAGGGTTTTGTGAAGCTCGGCCACCCCGTACCCGAATCGTACTTGTCAAGAGAGCTGAAAAGGGGCTCGCCTGAGACGACATCAACATAAATCCCCTCGGCTTTGTTGTTCGCGTATTCGTTGTTAAATGCCGGCTCGGTGCCGTTCTCCTGAGTGACTTTATACTGCATTGGTGTCAGCCTCTTTTTTAATTCTTCCCTTGATGGCTTCACGAAAGTCCTCCATTTCTCCCCGGACCCCTGCATTCCTGAGAGTCCTGATGCCTGTGATATCTTTTCCCCACCCCAGACTTTTTTTAGGAACTGATCACGTCCCGATTGAAACCGGTAGAACTTGTATCGGATCGGATTCTTCTTGTAATAATCCTGATGATATTCCTCGGCCTTATAGAACTTTCCGGCCTGGAGGATCTCGGTAACAATAGGGCTTCCAAACCGGCCGGAACGTTGGAGTTCCTCCTTTGACTCCTCGGCAAGGGCTTTCTGCTCAGGCGTATGATAGAAGATCACAGAACGGTACTGAGATCCCCGGTCCACAAATTGTCCTCCGGAGTCAGTAGGATCGATCTGCCGCCAGAAGACATCAAGGAGTTTTGCGTAGGAGATCTTCGATGGATCGTAGGTTATCTGTATCGCCTCGACGTGTCCCGTCTTTCCGGCGGAAACCTCCTCGTAGGTCGGATTCTCCTGATGGCCGCCCGTGTAACCAGAGATCACTTCCGCCACCCCTTCGAGCTTTTCAAAGGGAGGCACCATGCACCAGAAACATCCACCTGCAAAGGTCGCCGTCTCATACTTAGCACCTTCAGAGACAGAAAATGCCAGCATCGCAATCACCCCTGTTAGTATGATTACTTTCATGAGCTTTACCATATTCACCTCTTAATTAGTAGTCTATGTCAGAAACGTGAAGATGATGTGAAGATTCTGCAATCTTCCGTGGCAAGAGCCGAGGCCCGTAATGTTCAACCGTCCCGTGCCGGGTGTCGCCGTCCGTTTCGCGGCAAGTAACCCATTGCGGCTGTCCCGCGCATGCAATTCAAAGAATCTGTTTCAAAAGTGTTCTTACTCCTCAAACCAATGCCTCGAGCAATTCCCTTGATTAAAGTTCTTTCGCAAAGGTCCGATAAGAGACGTACGGGGAAGTTCCCTTGGAAAACCACTAACGGAAGAGGATTTTTTTGATTATGGCAGACAGCCTTACAATCACCACGCAATCTTCATATACTGATAGGGGTGTACCGGTGAAAAAGGTAATTCTTGCAGAAGACCTCCAGGAAGTCATTGACCGTGAAAAGAGCTTTCTCAACAGGTTGGAGATCAGAACATTACAAGCCGCGACGAATAAGAAAGCCCTTGCCCTCCACAAAGCCGGGAAGGCCGACCTCATCATCGCAAAGCTCGACTCACCGGATATGACCGGAGAAACGCTCTGTTCCCTCATCCGTGAAGACGAGAGATTGCGAAATGTTTCGATTATCATCGTCTGCCCGGAGAGCGAATCAGACATCGAGCGTTGTATCCGGTGCAGGGCGAATGCCTTCGTCAACTTGCCCATAAGCAGCGCTACCCTGTTGGAGGAAGCCCGGCAACTCCTTCAAATCGCCCCGAGAACATCGGCGAGGATTCCCATCAGTGTGAAACTCCGGGGAGTTTCGCAGAAGACAGACTTCATCGGCTCTATAGAAAACATCAGTACTTCCGGTATGCTCTTTCAGGCCGCGGCCATGATCTTCGAAGGAGACGCCGTAAAGTGCTCCTTCTCCGTTGGGCGTTCCGCGTCAATCACCACGGATGTTGAGATCGTTCGGAATCTGCCGAAGAAGCGCAGACATGATCCCAACCGTTACGGCGTCAGATTCACGAACCTTGATGCTGCCTCCTTCTCAGCCATCGATGCCTATGTCAGCAGACAACGCCAAAAGGTATAACACCGGCTAGACGGTGAAGTTCGTAGATCTGAAGAATTATTATTAATGAATAGAAACAACGAAGTTCCGCCGGACTTCCTCAGCCGTCAGATTGATCGCTCACGCCTTGACTCTCAGCGTGAAGTCCTCATGCTCCCTCTCAAGGCCTTTGAAGGAGGCCATAACCTTCCCTCCTAGAGACCGTGTCAGCGCCTCCCCGGACTTGGCCCGCTCCCTGCCGGCCCCATAGGACTCTTCTTCCGGCGGTCCTTTCCCGACGGAAGATGCCCTCTTCGCTGCTCCCGACCAAATGCCCTCTTGTAGCCGGTGATGATCATCTCATCAGTTATGGAAGCGACCGGGATCTTCTGACCGATGAAGTCCTCGATGTCCGCAAGTGAATGGACATACTCTTCGCAGGCGAGGCTTACAGCCTTGCCGCCTGCGCCCGCACGCGCGGTTCGGCCGATACGATGAACATAGTCTTCGGCGTCCTGGGGCAGGTCATAGTTGATGACATGACTCACGCCGTCTATGTGCAACCCTCTGCTCGCAACATCCGTTGCCACGAGAATGGGCAATGTGCCCTCCTTAAACTGAGAGAGGACCTTCATCCTCTTCTTCTGGGGAAGATCGCCGGTAATCGCAGCCGTAGCAAGACCGTTCGCCTTCAGAAGGGTCTCAAGGCGCTCCGCTGTCGATCTGGTGTTGCTGAAGATGAGAAAGCGGCCATGGGGATTATGCCGCAAAATGCCGAGGAGCAGACCGAATTTCTCGGATTTTCCGACATGGTAGATCTCCTGTTCAATCTGCTCCACCGTTACCTGTTTGGGCGTAGCAGAGAAGCGCTCTGGCACGTTCATGTGCTCATAACAGAGTTCGAGCACCCTGTTCGAAAGGGTTGCAGAGAAGAGCATGGACTGCCGACGGCTGAAAGACGACATCCGTCTCAGGAGGAAACGGATATCACTAATAAAGCCCATGTCGAACATACGGTCAGCCTCATCGATGACGAGAAACTGGGTCTTTTTCAGGCTATAAACCCTCTGTTTGAGATAATCGATAAGTCTCCCTGGCGTACCGATGAGAACGTCTATCCCCTTGGCTATCTCCCGACGCTGTCTCTCGTAGTCGATACCGCCGAATACCGCTGAGATGTTAAACCCTGCGGGACCACCGAGTATTTTGGCTTCGGCCTCTATCTGCGCCGCCAGCTCACGTGTCGGCGCGATGATCAGAACGCGCGGCGAGGGCCCCTGGCCCGGCGAAGGGAGAATGAGCATACGGGAAAAAACGGCGATCAGGAAGGCCGCGGTCTTACCGGTGCCGGTCTGGGCCTGGGCAGCAATGTCCTTTCCCTTTAGGGCCTCAGGGAGAATCAGTGCCTGAATCGGCGTGCACTCGACAAAGCCTGCGGCCTTGATTCCCTCAAGAACCCGGTCAGGGATCTCCAGTTCTTCAAACCTCACCTCACTACTATACCCGAAGTCCAGCCCCTTGATAAAGCACAGCTCAGCGGCAACCATTCTCTCATGAAGCAGCTAGGGGTTCCGCTGTCTCATGGTGGAGTCCGCCATTCTTCACGTTCCTATCTCAGCTCCTTCTTGAGGCGAGCTATGGCCTGACCAAAAAAGGCCTCGTACCGTTCTTCATGCTCAGCAAGAAATTCTGCCAATCTTGCCTGTACTGCCTCATCAACGGAAACCGGCATCTGAAGAACGCTCCTTCCGTCAGCGCTGCGCACGGGACGAAGCCTTAGCTGGGGATTCTGCTCAACAGCCTGCCTGAGCTCCCTTATCGCCCTCTCTTTCATCTCGGTCTGCTCTCTCCGCGCCTTTTCGATTGACTTCAATACCGACTCAATTGCCGATGGATTCTTCCTTGCCTTTAGTGACTCTAGTGCCAGAATTCCCTCTTTCCTCTGCTGCAGTTCGTTGAGGGAGCTGTTTGATCTAATCGAATCAACCATATTGTGCTGAGCCTCTACGAGAAGAGAAGGTTTCATGCCTTTAAACTCTGTTCCTATCTCTTCTGTCGTAAGTTCGCCCTTGTAAAAGAGCCCCATAAGCGATCTCAGCTTCTCACGATCTTTGAACTCCTCCCGCTCTTCAGGGCTGAACCCTTCTATGCTCTGTATCTTTTCCATTGCCTTCTCGAAGGCGCTCTTCACTTCTCCCATGATTTCCGCTCCTTTTCAATGAATTGGACAATTTTTCAGCCTGCCGCCGGACGCTCTTTCCGCACCACCTATTGTAATCGAAGTGGCCGCTTTTTCTCCGCAAGGTCAGACCTCGGTCACCCGTATGTGTTTTCGGGCTGCTATCACGAGACAGAAACTTGTCCTCTTTTATCTCAAAGTCCTCTGGGAGACCTTTTGCGCAAGCCACGAGGCTGATAAGCGATTGACGCGCCTTTGCCCTTTTCGTACGACAGGCATTGACAGAACTATCCGGATCGTATTAATATATTAGGTTTGTGATATTTTCTGTGTGAGTTGCGCCGGGGGCAAGGAGGATCATTGCCAGAGCCGTCGTTTCAGGCGCTCGTAAATGAAGGACTTTACAATTTCCCATAATTTGAGAAAGGAAAGGAGGGAGAGATATGGCAGAGAAGAAGTCAAAGACCGACGTTGCTGCAAGGGCAGAATCAAAGGGCAGAGCGCAGTGCTGCAGCAACTGCGGAAAGAAGGTTGAAGTTGTGCTGGCCGTTTCTTCAAACGGGAAGAAGAGAATGAGACGTATCTGTTGTGAGAGCTAATTCCTTTCATCTCCTGCGGCGTAAGAAAGCTTTCCGCCGCAGGAGACCCTGTCCTTGTAACAGGCAGTATGACTCAAGAAGTGCCATGATCCTCGATATGTCCTTTGATTTTTGGGAAACCCCTTTCCGATGAGCCTTCTCGTCCGCTTGTGAAGTCTTCATAAAACACCGTAACGGACCGCAAGAAATCTTCCTTGTCGATTGGTAGAGAGGCTTCATTATACTCAGCAAGAATATGAAGTCCTCTTCGCAGAAGCTTTGCCGTACCGGCAGACTCCTTTCTTCTATGGTGATGGAAGGCGGCTGCGATCATGATCATCCCTTGGAGAAAATGCTTCTCTTGAGATTCTGTGGCATTTTTCCAGACCCCCTCCCATGCCTCGTGGGCCTCGAAATACTCACCTTCATTGAAATGTCGAATACCCTCAGCTATGAACATTTCTTGACCTTGACGACATCGTTCAAGGGTACCATCCCCACGCCCTCTGCTTCGCCTTCGCTGAGGGCCGAACTTCAATAACCTTTCCCCGTTTCTCCTTGATATTCTCACGCTACCATGGGAATCCCTCGCTGTCAATGAAGGAGGCGAAGGGGGGCGAGAAGGATCTTCATTGACACATTGATCAGCCTGTCCTTGATTTTTTCCCCATCCGTAGCGTATTCTAAACACAAAAGGTCTTGACCTCTGTTGCGGAACTTAACCAATGGGCCCGAGATTCAGGAGAATCTCGGGCTCCTCTGTTTCTTAGCGGTGAAAATATCGGTCAGGGGGAAGGAGGGAGACATTTCGTATCGCACATTGATTCTTGCCTTCGGCGCCCTCCCTCCGGAACAACAGCAAGAACCGGATTGTGGGATGTCTTTACCTGGGTTAAGCTAACGGCATGCATACTTTGAAGATGCCGTCAGTATCGAAAAACTACCGTCGCATCGAAAAGGCGATCCTTTACCTTGAGCGCAATTTCCGCCGTCAGCCAAGCCTGAGAGACATCGCGGCATCCGCAAACCTGAGCGAACATCACTTTCAGCGCCTCTTCAGACGTTGGGCGGGGATCACTCCCAAGAAGTTCCTTCAGCTTCTGACTCTAGAGAGCACAAAGAAATTGATGGTCAACGCAGGCAGCCTGCTCGATGTGACCTATGAGTCGGGCCTGTCGAGTCCCAGCAGGCTTCACGATCTGTTCGTGAATGTCGAGGCGATGACTCCTGATGAGTTCAGAAATCGCGGCGCCGGAATGAAGATCCTCTATGGCTTTCATCCCAGCCCCTTCGGAGAGTGTTATATTGCGGTTACTGGAAGGGGAATATGTAATCTCGCCTTTATCTCAGCCTGCGGCAGAAAAGGGGCCGTGAGCGACCTCAGAAAGCGCTGGGACCGAGCAGAAATAGTAGAAGACTCCTCAGCGACCAAACCATATGCGGATAAAATATTCGGATCGACAAAATCAAAAGCCACAATCACGCTATATTTAAAGGGGACAAATCTCCAGATCAAGGTCTGGCAGGCCCTCCTGAACATTCCCCGCGGCCGTCTCACTTCATACAAGGCCATTGCCAGCAAGATCGGAAAGTCCGAGGCTACCCGTGCTGTGGCTAATGCGATAGCGCACAACCCCGTGGCGTTCTTGATACCCTGTCATAGGGTCATCCGAAAAACTGGTGTAATAGGAGGGTATCACTGGGGCAGCGCGAGAAAGAAGGCGATACTCGCGTGGGAAGCAGGAAGGGAAGAGGCTGAGGCTTTCGTTGCAGACCTTGACCCGCGGGCTTGAGGTTCTATAGAGTCTCAAGAGTCAGGCCCTCTATTTATACGGGGCAGGGAGAAGGAGAAAGATGATCACCGGTTTTCTCCTCTTCTCCGCTAGAAACCCTCAAACTCTTGTACGCACTAATTTGATCACGACTTCCGATTTTTTCTTTCCCTTTTCATAAAGGGTCCACGTCTGAGTTATGTCGTCCTTGTCGTCAAAAGAGATCCTGAGCGAATGCATATGCGTCTCTTTCACCGAGGCAAGGTTGGGATTCTTCTTGGACAGGACAAACATCATCGTATTTTCACCGGGGTTCATAAGGTCCATATGGGGCTGGTTTCCCAGTGAGCAGTAATGGGTCATGCTTAACCTTCCCTTAAAGTCGTGATACAGGGTAATCATCTCGTGGGGCTGCCCAACAAAGAGCCGCTCAACGATGGCGTTTCCCGCAGACGTAAGTTCATAGGTGGCCTTTATGCTCTCCATTCCCTTCCCCATGTCGGTCTTCCCTTCCCAGACGCCCAGCAACTCCTTCATCTTGTTAAAATCACCGGAGTGAGTGATGGGCGTTTTCTGGTACTCCCCGGCGTTGCCCGCTAAGGGGCTGAGTATGAGACTTAAGAGAATTATGATCGTAAACACCGTGAGTTTCTTCATCATTACAACTCCTCTGCAAATTTTTTCGATTCCACATCTACTCAAGACCCGATCTTTCAAGCCATGTCTAACCACCACAGCAACCTCCTTCCCTGATGCACGATAGCAAAGGAAGCTTCAGTCACCCCAGACCGAGGCCTTCTTGGCCCATGTACTGTCCTGATATCTGTGTTTGAACTCCCCGTTCACAGCTGACAGGTCCTTGTGATCCCGAGTTTTCTTGTAACGACTGGCTCCTCGCCAGTAGACCGAATAGGCGGCTACTCCAGAGTCAGGGTATCGGCGGACGATTCCGTCAAATCTCTCTTCTGCTTCGGACCATTTCTTTGCAACAAAGGCGAGCCTTGCAAGACTCATTTCTATCCATGCCTGGAATTCAACCCTGGGCAGGTATCCTTCATTTCTCACTCTCTCCTTGCCCTGGGGATCCATGATGAGCACTGACGGAGTCCAGAGGACATCGAAACGGTGGAATCCGGTGCGGTTCTCTTTAATGTGTATCTCCACAGGTACAAAGGTCTTGTTGATAAATGTGGAAAGTTCTTCGTCAGAGTAAGATTCGGCCTCCAGCCGAACGCAACCGCCTCAGTCCGGTGCCGCGCTGAAATCTATGAGCAGCGGACGGTCGCCGTCCCTAGCCTCTTTCAGGGCAGCCTCTACATTCCTTCTCCATTGCATAGCCATGGCTCTCACCTCCCTGTTCAGGGTCCTTTCCATTCATTGTATCGCGAGGCACTGATGTTCGCAACTTGGCAGATTCAAACATCGTTGATGACAAGACGGGAGGTCCTGGATAGGAGGTCTTTTGTCTTATGCTTTGAGGAGCTTTAGAAGACGTGCCGTGGTGAAAACTTTAATCCCTGAATTTCTGAAATCCCTGTCATTGCTCCATACGAACACCCGGAGCCTCAGCGCAAGGGCAAGAAGTTCGATGTCATCGGAATCCCTTCCCACAAGCCTCTTTGCCGCCTTCTGAAGAAAGTCTTCATAGAAAGACCCCGGATAGACTTTCAGGGGCAGAAGCCTTAACTGCGATTCGAGAATTTCTTCGCTGAAGCCGTATTTCGCCGCGATCACGCCAAGATATTCTCTCACTTCTTCGATGTTGAAGTGTGTAGTAACGAACTCGATGTTGTCGTCAAGGAAGACGCGAAGCGCTGCCTTGCCTGCAACCGCAGAGAGGATGACCTTCTCAGCAAGTGAACGGCTTATCGACTCACCGAGGCGTACGAGCACGTCTTTTCTGAGTTCAACGGGAAAGCTTTCCGGATGTTCAACAGGCAGATAGAGGCCCGTGACCCTTCCGTGTCTCGTCACAAGAATCGGTTCCTCCTCTTTAAGAAGGCTCGTAGCTTTATCCCTGAATTCTCTGACTGTGGCTACCTTCATGACTCCTCCTGAGAGGCAGTGTAGCACGTTACTCACAATTATGTCAACAATTGTGACCACATTTTTACGCGGTCGTTGTGCCCGTCCTATTTTCGCCATTTCTCGCAGTGGCAGGCTCGTATACAATCCGCTGGTAATCCACTTTCCGAAGACCTCGCAGTCAGGGTATCAGCTCCCTGAAGGTATGATATAAATACCGTTGATATTTACTTGTATGCGAAGGCATAGTGTGGTATTTTTATGACATAAACTCATTATTTGGATAACTATGGCAGAAGAAACCAGACACGATCGGTTCAAGAGACTTGCCGCAAAAAGAACAAACGATATCCTCGATAAAATAAGGATACTCGGCAATTGTTCTAACAAAAGCTCATATGAGTATACCGAGGATGAGGTCAATAGAATCTTTAGCGAGATTGATAGACAGTTGAAGATGATGAAGGCTGAGTTTCTTGGCGGGAAAAGGGAGAGGTTCAGGCTGTGAAGGATGCGGATATAGTCGTAAAGCATAGGAGCGTTTGACAGGAAAGCAGACGAGCAAAACATCAATCTTATAGTTATGGAAGCTGACAATAGGTACGATATAGATATATGCGATGCTCTTTTTGGAACAGAGTATGAAATGTTTAATAGCATGAAAGGGCATTTAGGGTGGAGCCGAAATAAGGATGGTCTGTTCAGCGAGACTGACTTTTCAAGAAAAGTTGCAGGGGTTGTTGCTATAAAAAGAAAGCTTGAAAGGGTTGAGGAAGTGTCATTTCTTTCATCCGATGAAATAGTGGGACGGCTTTCGCCACAAGAAAAGGAAATCTCTGAAGGTATGTCGCCGGAGGCAATCAAGAAAGCACTCGAATGGAAAAGGCCCGGCCCCATTGCTGACTATTCCCTGATTCTATATATGAACAGCAGTCTCAAGCACCTGGTTGAAGAAATAGAAAATCTCCTTGGTTTTGACAGGATTACCTATTACAACATGAGACCACCAATGGGAGCGGACAGCTTTGAAGTCAATCTATAGAGCGGATGGGGACGCAATCAGAGAAACAAATGAATGGTGGGAAAGAATAATCGAGCATAGAGAGACAGCGCTATGAGAAGATGGATTCATAGCAGATAAGTATTGAATGTAATGGTGACGAAGAACGACATTCTCAATAGATTCGATGCCCTTAAGTCCGTCGTCGACGGTTATCGGCCTTTTCCTGAGCATGTCGTCAAGCAATGCATTTTGAGTGATAGAATGGCTGAGGCTGACATTAGAATGGCGAGGATATTGAATTCATGTTCGAAGAACTCCTGTCATAAATAGGCAAGCGCATTTGGAGGTGATTTTCGGGCGATGAGCGGTCGGGACATGGGCCGCGTGGGGTAGAATAGAGGAACGAAGTTAAAATATAGATGGTCAAGGTGATTTAAATGAGTGCAATAGAAATCTTGAAAATGCATGACAGCACCATCAAAGAGAAATTTCATGTCCTGAGGATTGGCGTATTCGGGTCTTTCGCGAGGGGCGAAGAGAAGGACGACAGTGATATCGACGTTCTCATCG
>Ga0335070_10000880_pt1 | contig 34364 bp, 30 predicted proteins | sample Lox_Sample_13_FD_206722 | JGI IMG/M metagenome (GOLD analysis project Ga0335070, IMG submission 206722) | Soil microbial communities from Loxahatchee National Wildlife Refuge, Florida, United States - Lox_Sample_1.3 | ecosystem: Environmental > Terrestrial > Soil > Wetlands | place: USA... | reverse complement strand
TGTTTCCCTCCGGTTAGTTTGTCTTTGATAAGGACCACTACCTCAAAAGCGATCCCTAAGATTATGATGATTACGTCCCACGTCTTTTTGGCCATGACCTCCTCCACGCCTCTTAAAATGGAACTTCTTCAGGTTCTCCTTCCTTGCCTGCTTCGAATCCTCTGCCGTCGGTTTTGATGAATTCCAGTGTGTTGGCAATCAAATGAAAAGAATTTCTTTGAATCCCTTCGTCTGTCTCCCACCTGCTTTGATCAAGAGTCCCTATCACGGCAATCCTTGCTCCCTTGTGAAGATATTTTTGGACGACTTCAGCCAATTTTTGGAAGCATGTAACTTTAATCCAACAGGTTTTCTTCTTCGATGAATGAAAAGCAATGTTAAATGTGGCCACTGGATTTCCCTCTGAAGAGTAAAAAACTTCTGGATCTGCCCCGAGATTTCCCGTCAAAGTGCATTGGTTTAACATGTTCTCACCTCCTTTCCTTCTAGGATTTTCCAAATAATCCAGTCCAAGTAATCATCCCCATCAATTCGTGCCCTTGTGGGCAGAGATATCCCTCACCTCCCCTCATGCACATCGTTCTTTTCTTCTTGCCAAAGAGCCTTTTAATGATCCCTCCTTCCTTCTTGAGATTGACTTTTAATGGGTTCTTCCCAAATCCAACCGGTAAAGAACGAAGTTGACTAGCCAGATAAGTCTTTTGACAGGGCTTACAAAAAACTGATCCTTTGCCCTTGCCGAACATATCCAGTACGATATATCCGAAATAGTCAGATGATATTTTAATGGATTCAGAAGAGGAGGATTCAATTGATAGCAATAATTTGGCTGCCTCACTGACGTTATGATCGATGGCGTAATACTTAAGAATACTAATCGCATCGGAAGCATCGAAGTAAAATATGGCGTTTTGAGTTTCAAAGATCACGGTGTTCATGATACCTCCTTTGTGGTTGTGAAAGGATGAATTTGTCTGTGAGTAGGAGTCTTTCAAAAATTAATATATATAGAAGAAGTGAACTATCGCTGATTGTTTAGCCGAGAATCGTACTGGGGTGAGCTAAAAGGGAATTGAGAGGAGGAAAGTTCATTCGGGCGAAGGTTTCAATTTGTTTGTTATAGTGCAACAATCCAGGAGGTTCGTATAGTGGCAAGATATTGGGCCAATCCATGTCGAACAACCTACCCCGGAGCCTCTTCCTCCTGTGCTGACGGATTGATCGAAAAAGACCTTACCCCCAGGTGATTTTATCGGGTCGGTAACTTGCGCAAACCGAAAGATTTGACTCTTTTTGAGACCGAGAATCTTTCTGACATCAGCAGACTTTATGTTCGCGATAATACGCGACCCCATCTCCAGTGCTGCGGCTTCGAGGTAAAGGTTCTGTCCCATGCACCCGGTCTCAAGGTCCGCTCACTCGATCCTGCTCGCCCTGTCTTTGTTAATGACATAGAAAAAAACAGAGGGAATAACTGGCGGGATAGTGTTGCGGATAACTTTGAATCGGACCTAATGAGCTTCACGAAATCCCCCAGGACTTTCATCTGATTAATTCCTTTTTACTACTAATTTATACTATTTCTTACAAATACTTACAAATACCTCTTGACAAGCTTTTCCTGGTTTGTTAAAAACTGCACAAGGTATCAATCCGTTTTCAATCTGAGAGCAACAAATATGAACAACCCGAGTTAAGAGGTGATGAAAAATGAGATATGCAGAAACAGGGTATAATTTAGAAATTGATTTAGCGAGTGGAAACATAGAACGGGTGGAAACAGACCCGAAAATAATGGGACTTCATCTTGGGGGTCTGGGTACTAGCGTCAAGATACATTGGGACAGGGTTCCCCCTGAGGTCAAGCCATTTGATCCCGAGAATCTGCTGATATTCAGCAGCGGTCTTTTTAACGGCACCCCTGCTTTTAGCGCTAACCGCACCGTAGTCACCTTCGTATCTCCCCAGACGCATTTATTGGCCTATCCAATGATGGGAGGTTTTTGGTCGGCGGAATTGAAATATGCCGGGTATGACAAAGTGATTTTTCGCAACAAGTCCCCCAACTGGGTCTATATTTGGATCAATAACGACAAAGTGGAAATACGGGATGCCTCTCATTTGAAGGGCAGGGGTGCGCTTGAGACGCAAGACTTGATTCGAGCGGAGCTGAATGAGCCAAGAGCCCAGGTGGCCGCGATCGGCCTCGCGGGTGAGAACCGGTGCTTCACGGCTTCCATCGAACAGGCCCGGTCGAGTGCCAGCAGGCTCGGCGGAGGCGCCATTATGGGAGACAAAAAAATCAAGGCGGTAGCTGTTCGCGGAACAAGGGGCATCAATCTTGCCCGAGGTGAGGAGTTCATGGAGCATATGAAGGGTGTGACGGAATACATAAAATTCCGAAACGCCAATCCCATTCCGGACGTGATGACCATTCTGTCCGGAATCGGATCCCCCCAGGAGATGGTGCACACGGATGAAAAGTGGCACACGGAAAATTTCATGTGGGGAAACGCCCGTAACCGGAGAAGAGACTTCTGGAGCAAGGAAAACGAAGCGAATTGGGTCGCGGCTCAACGTGGTGCAGTCAAGCGGCTCATCAGCTGCATGAACTGCCCGCAGCATTGCGGGGCATTGGTTTCCCCCGGCGAAGGTCGTTATTACATGATGAAATGCTTCGGGAAACTTACCTATTGCATGGCCGCTTATGTAGATGACCTGAATTTTAATTTTAACATCCTCCATCGCGCCACGGAGTATGGAGTTGACTCATTTTCAACCCCGCAGATACTGGCCTTCGGTGTGGAACTCTACGAAGCCGGGATTCTGACCGACAAAGATTTTGAAGGGTGCCCGACCGATAAAGCGGGGAGGTTCTTCTGGCTCCTTGACCGGCTGGCCCGGCGGGAGGGAATTGGAGATATCCTGGCCGACGGCACATACTGGGCAGCTCAAAAGATCGGCAAGGGGGCGGAAGAATTTGCACACAACACCATCAAGAAACATGAGCAACTCCCCCTCAAACTGGGAATGCTGGACCCCCTCTATTTTCTGATGTATTCCACCAATGAAAAAATAAGCATTACTCAGATTGAAGGACAGTGGCCCCAGTCGGCTTTTCCTACACTGGAGCAGAGAGAGGCGTTTGTAAAGGATTGGCCCCAGCTTCCTGATGAACATTTTAAACAGTACCTGCTGGACTGGGATATTCGAGGCGATCACGCCATACCTTATTATCCTACTCCTGAAATCGCCAGCGAGATTGTGGACTGGATGGAAATGTTGCACAACATCGATGACGCCGTCTGTATTTGTGCCGGTATGTCTTCCTTTTGCCTGAAGCCTCCCTACCATATACACAATTACCCGAAATTGATCTCGGCAGCGACGGGGATGGACTTGGATGAAGCCAGGCTGAAGAAGATCGTCAACAGGAGCCGGAACTTACACAGGGCATTCAATAATAGAAGGGGCATGACGAGGGCTGATGAGAAGCCCCCCGAAGACCACTGGAAAAAAAGATTTCCCGAACTCGAAGAAAAGCTCTTAGATACTTATTACAAATTCAAGGGGTGGAACAAAGATGCCATCCCCGCGAGAGAAAGATTACAGGAGTTGGATCTGGGCTATGTTGCCGACGACTTAGAAAAGAGAGGGATATTAAAAAATGGCCAAAATTAAGAAGAAGATCAAGAAAATCAAGATTGATGCAGATAAGTGCAATGGCTGCCGCGGGTGCGAGATCGTCTGCTCCTCCTTTCACGCGACACCAAAGTACAGCGAGATCAATCCGGCAAGGTCTCGTGTTCAGGTGATTAGTCACCGACTGAAAAATATTTGGCTCCCGGTATTCGCGGGTGAGTATACTCCAGCCGAATGCGCGGGCCGAGACGTGTATGTGATTGACGGAAAGGAATACGATGAGTGCGGCTTCTGCAGGGCTGCCTGCCCTTCCAGAGACATGTTCAAAGAACCCGATTCCGGTCTTCCTCTAAAGTGCGATATGTGCGAAGGCGAAGAGAAGCCGAAGTGTGTGGAGTGGTGTCTTAACAATGTCCTGACCTATGAGGAAAGGGAAGAGGAAGTTGAGGAAGCGGTGGAAATGGAGGCAGTGGAAGCAGGAGTGGGATCATTGATCGACAAATATGGCCTCGACAAGATAGCAGATACCGTTGCCCGAATGTCAAAGAGGGGCTAAGAGATTTCTGAAAAAGGCGAGAAATCTCTAAAAATTGATGTAATCATCCTCTAGAATCTCTGTAATCACAAAGTTTCAAGAAAAGACTGTCCAAAGAGATCTGTCGCAGGATCGAGGCACCGATGAATGCGTATGATCAGATACGTTTGCATATCCCCGACGAAGTCGAGCGTCTGATGGATAACCGAAAGATTTTGAGGGAGGATGTTCAAAAGACAGTCCACCATGCCGAGACAACCGGGGAAAAGTTCATCAACCCTCCCACCGGCCGGTCTCTCGCATCGTTAAGGCCTGACAGGGTCACCTACTGGGTGGAATACAGTCAGATCGGCGAATGCTATCAGGTCCATAGCGCCTATTCGCACCGGATGGAGATGAAGAGGAAAGGTGGGCCGTGACGGAAATGGCGAAGTTCGGCAGTGAGAGTAGGTGGATGTGCAATCGGTGTAAGGTGCCCGTGGAAATTCAAACGGTCAGGCTCCAGTATCTGAGGACCATCTTCGCCCTCCATCTTCCTGTATGTCCGAAGTGCGGTATGATCCTGATAGACGAAGAACTGGCGACAGGAAAGATGGCCGAGGCAGAGCAAATTCTTGAAGACAAGTAGCCTCTCCAGCGACCCAACCGTATGACCATCGATTGCTCTTTCAACTGGCCGGAGATTCGTCGCATCGCAGGGCCGTGTATCAGGCCAGGAGGACCTGCCCTCACCGAAAGGGCACTCGAGATCTGCAGCCTCCCTCCCGGCTCCCGCATCGCCGATATCGGCTGTGGCGTAGGTGGAACCCTGGAACACCTGGAACGGACCGGCATCTATCGGTCGGTGGGGCTCGATCATTCGGAGGTGCTTCTCGGGGAGGCAGTGCCCCTGGTTGTAGCAGGGCAGCGGCTCGTCCGAGGTCTTGCAGAAATACTCCCTTTCAAGAAAAGTTCCTTCGACGCCCTCTTTTGTGAGTGCGTCCTTTCCGTTCTTGGGAACAGGTTAACGGCGCTCCACGAATTTGGACGGGTCTTGAAGGAAGGGGGATTTCTTATAGTGAGCGATGTTTTTGGTCAAAGCGATCCTGGCCGAAGACAGCCCGAAACGAAGTCGCAAGGACTCCCGACGAAGGGACTTCTCGCGAAGCAAGACCTCCTCGGTGTTTTGACAAGACTCGGTTTTTCGCTCCTCCTCTGGGAAGAACACGAAAGGCTTCTCAAGGAATTCGTGGCCCGCATGATCCTTGCCGGCGAACACCTCCCAGATCCATGGAGGTGCAGCCAGGGACAGGAAAACAGGAAGGCAGACCGCCCGCAAATCAGTTACTTCCTGCTGGTTGCCCAGAAGTCGGAAGCCGCTTTTCAGTCAGTCGATGACAAAGGAGACGGCAGATCGTGGACGACATAACCTTGCAAATGATGAGACTGAACGCCAAAGGCTTCTGTTGCGCCCAGATCATCTTGATCCTTGCGCTGGAAGCCCGGGGCAAGGCCAACGCCGACCTGGTGAGGTCAGTGGGCGGCCTCTGCTTTGGCATCAACTGGAGCGGCGAGGTCTGCGGTGCTCTGTCAGGAGGAGCCTGCCTCATTTCGCTTTACGCAGGAAAAGGAGCTGACGAAGAGGTTCCTAACAGCCGGTGTATGACGATGATAGGGGAGCTTGTAGAATGGTTTACGAGAGCAGCGGAGGACGAATACGGCGGGATGCGGTGTCATGAGATCATCGAAAAATTCCCTGATCGCAGCATATGCAGCCTGATTGTGGCTGATACGTACAAAAAGTGCGTGGATATTCTCGTACGTCACGGGTTCGATCTTGCTGTCAGCAAAAATGGATGACTTCATGGAAAAGGCGCATCTGAATGAAACAGAAAGCCTGTGCCCCGTTTGCCTCAAGAGGATCAAAGCGACGCGGCAGCTTCAGGGCGACGAGGTCTTTATGATCAAGGAGTGCAAGGACCATGGCTCCTTCAGGACGGTCATATGGCGGGGTGAGCCGTCCATAGGTGAATGGCGAAGACCAAAGCCTCCTGTCCATGCGGATCTCTGCTACGGGACGGTTGCAAAGGGCTGTCCTTTTGACTGCGGCCTCTGTGAGGTCCACGTGCAGCTTCCCTGTTCGGTTTTGATCGAGGTGACGGACCGGTGTAACCTGCATTGCCCCGTCTGTTTTGCCGACTCCGGCCACGGGGAGGCAGAGGACCCATCGCTGGAGAAGATAATGTGGCTGCTGGAGCGGGCCATGGCTGCGGTAGGCCCGACCAATCTCCAATTGTCGGGGGGTGAACCCACCCTTCGGGACAACCTTCCAGAGATCGTAGAAGTTGCCCGACGGATCGGTTATTCCTTCATCCAGCTCAATACGAATGGTCTCCGCCTTGCCTCGGATAAAGAGTACCTAAGACGTCTTCACGCCGCGGGTCTTTCATCGGTCTTTCTTCAGTTTGACGGGGTTAATGATGAGATCTACCGCTCGCTGAGGGGAAGAGCGCTCCTAAACCAGAAGCTTTCAGCGATCAAGAATTGCGGAGAGGCAGGTCTCGGTGTCGTCCTTGTCCCTACTCTTGTGAGAGGAGTGAACACTGATTCCATCGGCGCCATGGTGCGGCAGGCACTCCAACTGGCCCCCGCCGTGCGCGGTATCCATTTCCAACCGGTCAGTTATTTCGGTCGCTTTCCGGAGGAAAGTGGCGACGAAGGCCGCTTGACCCTCCCTGAGCTGATGAGATGTCTCGAGGAGCAGACCGGGAGCCTCATCAAGGTGACTGACTTCTCCCCTCCGGGCACCGAACACGCCCGCTGTTCGTTCCATGCCACTTATATGCTCTCAGCCGAAGGTGGACTGAGACCGTTAGGGGCGGGAGAAGGGGGTGGTTGCTGCCAGGCAGACCTCGGCGCGGGAGGAGTCAGGAAGACTGTTGAGACCGTGTCGCGCCGTTGGAGACTCCCTTCCGCAACGCCATTCTTCCCCAGTGCCCCACTACCCAAAGAGGTTCCCTGCTGCGGCGGGAACAGCCCGGATATGACCCGAGCAGAAGATCCTCTTGATCTGGATATCTTTCTCCAGGAAGGGGCCTTCAGGAGCTTCACCCTATCCGCCATGGCCTTCCAGGATGCGGACAACCTCGACCTGGAGCGGCTCAGGGGCTGTTGCATATCAGTCCTTTCCCAGGACGGCATGCTTGTCCCGTTCTGTGCCTACAACCTTACCAGCAGAGGGGGAAAAGGCCTCTACCGCCGTCGGGATGGATTGGAGAGGCAATGATCAACATCACTCCCTTGGAGGCATGGATCAGAGAAAAGGCCCGTATCAACACCGGGCTGACGGGCAGGTTCTTTATAGAAGCCCTTCAAGATTACCAACTCCGAAGGCTGAACGAGATCATTGATTACGCCCGTCATAACACCCAGTTCTACCGCGCCCATCTGGCGTCTGTCCCGGCTGCGCCCCTGTCCGCTCTTTCTGACATCATCCGAATTCCTTTTACTAACCCGTCAGACCTTTCCCACAACCCTTCAACTTTCTTGGCAGTCCGCCAGGACGACATAGCTAGAATCGTGACCCTCCGTACGTCGGGGAGTACTGGAGAGGCAAAACGACTCTTTTTCACGGAAGGGGATCTGGAGTTAACGGTTGACTTCTTCCATCACGGCATGTCAACTCTTGTACGGCCGGGGCAAAGAGTAGTCGTTCTTCTTCCCGGCGAGAAACCGGACAGCGTGGGTGACCTCCTGGCTCGGGGCCTTCGAAGGATGGACGTCCATGCCCTTGTCTATGGCCCCGTCACGGATCCCCTCCACGCTGCTGAAGCGGTGGCCTCTTTCGGCGCCCATTGTCTCGTCGGCATTCCCACGCAGGTCCTCGCCGTGGCCCGTTCATGCACAGGGACCCAAATCGGAAAAGGCAGCGTAGAGAGCGTCTTGTTGAGCACGGACTACGTGCCACGAGCGATCGCAAAAACCTTGGAGGAGGTCTGGGGCTGCCGGGTGTTCAGCCATTACGGAATGACGGAGATGGGCCTCGGCGGCGGGGTCGAGTGCGAGGCTTTGGATGGGTACCACCTCAGGGAGGGTGATCTCTACTTTGAGGTGGTTGATCCTGAGACAGGAGAGACGTGTTCCGATGGCGCGGTGGGCGAAGTGGTCTTTACGACCCTCACGAGACGAGGAATGCCTCTCATTCGATACAGGACCGGGGACATCGCCCGTATGATTGCTCAGCCCTGCCCCTGTGGCAGCATTCTGAAGCGGATGGATTATGTTAGAGGCAGGTGGAATGGCCTTATTCGCCTGGATACTGATTGTGCTCTTACGATATCCGAAATGGATGAGGTTCTGTTTCGGCTTCCGGATCTGCTGGACTACCGGGCCACAGTTTCAAAAGGGAACGGTGGAAGGTTCGGGCTGCACATTGATATATACAGCACGGATGTCGGCAACCCAACGGAACGCGAAGTCCTTCAGTGCCTCATTAGGGTGGACGCGATACGGAAAGCAATCGTCAGAGGAAACATGGAGACGCCCACCGTGCGTTTCTCGACAGAGGGGCGCTGGACTACAACGGGCGTAGCAAAGAGAAAGATCGTCATCACCCAAAGGAGCAAGGGAGATGACTGATGAAATGTGTTTCATGAGGTTCTTCTAATGAATGAAACTCTAGCAGACGAAATTTATAGATTGAAAAAGGCATTTGAAAGGGTCGAACGCGACGCGCCCTTCCTGAAATCCGCCACGAACTCTTTCAGAGAAATAATGATTAGTAGGATTCTTTTCAAGGAAAGGCTTTCCCCTGACCGTCCGGATATCCACATCCCGCAATTGAACTATTCCCGGTTGGCTGAGGGACATCCATGGTTAACCGAAGATACGATCACGTCTCTAATGGATCCTTGGGGAGAGACCGTGGAGTCCACTATACCGCCTCTCATAAAAGCTTTTCCTGGGATCTCCCAAGAAGTGGTGCGACTAAGGAAAGCTCTTGCGGCAGGTGAGATAGATCTGAAGCACTGCATACGGTTTTTAGTGGAAGGCAGTGAAGTTGGAATGATCGAAGTAGCTTCTCATTTAGGTTTCCAACCCGTCGTGCTGAAGTTTATCCTGAGCCAAATGTTAAAACCCTTCGTTGAAAAAAGAACAGAAAGCCTGCGTTCATTCATTGAAAATTTGCCATGGCACCAGGGTTATTGTCCAATATGCGGCGCTTTCCCGGGAATAAGCCTTCTCCAAGGGGAAGAGGGACAGAGATGGCTAAAATGTTCACTCTGTGGATATGAGTGGAAATTTGACAGGATCACTTGTCCCTGTTGCGGAGAAACAAACATGGGCAAAGCATTCATATTCGATCGATCTGAAAATGAATGGGTAGAGCTCTGTCCTGATTGTCATAGATACATCGTTGGAATTGACCTAAGAAAGCAAACAGAGATGACGGCAGATGTAGCTTCTATTGCCATGGTGCATCTGGATATTTTCGCACAACAGAGAGGCTTCCTCCCGACAGCCGAAACCGCCTGGAAATATAGTGCTCCTGGATAACTAATACAAACGTAATAAATAATTTGTCATTGCCAGGAGCGCAGCGACGAAGCAATCCAGTAAAATATGAGATTGCCACGCCCTTCGGGCTCGCAATGACAATGGGAATTTTAAAATATTAAATGAGTTTGTATTAGACCTTTTTCCGAAAGGAACCTTAGGGTGCTCATTTTTCCCCCGTTGTCTAACCGACAACTTTCTATTACTATAGTTTAAAGACTTCAAATCCTCTTAAAGGCAATTTTCTCAGAACACTGCCTTAGAAGATGGTCGGCAGAGCCCCCCTGTTTCAATATTTTGATCATCGAATCCAGTTCGAGAACGAGAATTTTAACCCCTGCCATCACATTTACACTCCTCTCGAAAAAGGCATCAGGGATCATGCTGGCAGTTGGTCCGATGATGGGATGTTGTCCTTGACCTGCACGGAGTTGAATATAATCTTAAAAGCCCTTGTTGCTAACGGTCAGGATTATCCGAGGGGAAAGAGAGTGGTCGTAGGAATTAGGCCGGAAGATATAAGGGCAATGAGAGAATGGGATCCTGTAACAAAGGAAGCAAATCATCTTCATGGGAGAATTACCACCGTTGTTGAGAAAGGAGCATCCCATAACCTTTTGTTCGTGCCAGAAGGGTCACGTAGAATCCTTGAGGTCGAAGTTGGAAATGATGTGTTCCATGAGTTGGACCCAAGAAATGGAATCAGATTATCGATATCGCTAAATAAGGACCGGATATTTCTGGTAGAACAGCCTCCAACGTTGCACTGAGAAGACTGTGAAATCCCTTTGAGCCTACCGAGAGGATTTTCTAAGGGAATATAAGCGAGAGGAACAAACAGGAGTGATCATATACGATCTGTCTTGCTCTGACGAAAATGAAAGGATAGAATTCTGGTAATTCCGGTTGCAGAAACTGTTGGATTGATTCTGACTTCAAATCAGTGAAAAAGGAGAAAAATCTTGATTCATCGCTTGCCCGACGGAGATATAGAACGTTTCATTGATGAAGATGCTCCCTACGGTGATCTAACGACCTTCCTTGTCGGGATCGGACACGAACTAGGGGAAATAGTCTTTGCGACCCAAGACGAGACGACAATCTGCTGTACCGAAGAGGCAGCTAGAGTCTTGGAGAAGTGCGGCGCCGCCGTAACAGCCTGTTCTCCAAGTGGCACCGGCCTTTTCCCTGACACTGATTTTCTGAGTGCGGAGGGCCCCGCTCAGGCGCTTCATGCTGGGTGGAAGGTTGCGCTTAACATTCTAGAATATGCGTCGGGTATCGCTACCCGCACTCGTCGGATTGTCAACAAGGCCAAAGAGGCAAACCCGAATGTCGTCGTAGTGACAACCCGCAAGTCGTTTCCGGGCACTAAGAAAATGGCCATCAAGGCCGTTACAGCAGGCGGAGCTTTTCTACATCGCCTGGGCCTTTCCGAAACAATCCTGATCTTCAAGCAACATACTGTCTTCCTGGGGGGCCTAGATGCATTTCTCAAAACGATAGGTCAATTGTCAGTCCAGGCACCAGAAAAAAGGATCATTGTTGAGGCTGAGAACGCAGAGGACGCTTTACGGATCGTTCAAGCGGGGGTTGACATCGTTCAGATAGACAAGATGTTGCCGCAGGAGCTTTCCGCGTTGATTCGAAAGATCAGGCATTTTGCCCCTAAGGTGAAGGTGTCCGCAGCAGGCGGCATCAATGAAGGCAATGCCGCTGAATACGCCCCAACGGGAGCCGACATCCTCGTTCTTTCATCGGTCTATTTCGGGAAACCAGCTGACATCGGAGTACGGATGTTGCCAAAGAAATGACGAAGTGAAAGAAAGGGAAAATAAAAGGCGTAATCCCGATCGAGAAAAAGTGAAAGGCCGAGTAAGACTAACGTCAGTTCCGAGAAATCTTGCTTGAGTTGGGCAGCAGTGAAACTTGCTATCTTCTTTTATCTCGATCCTCCTTACTATCGAATTAAAAATTATTACGGTGAGGAGATCTTCTCGGGGCAAGACTGCACGAAATTGTGCAGCATCCTCAAAATCCTAAAACGGAAATTCATTCTGTCAATCAACAATCATCCGGAGATCCGCGAGATATTGAAAGGGTTCAGAAGTCCCCCGATAAGGACGCCATATCCTGCGGGTCAAACGCACGCGCCACACAAGCCGCTCATGGAACTTTGGCAAATTATTCGCAGTCGGAAATCCATAAATTGTTATAACCATATGGTTGCAATGGGCAGTTCCTATGCGAAAAAGTCAGCACCTTCTTCAATTTTTATTGACAAGGGCCAATTGAATAGGTAGGATTTTTATAAATAGCAAATCGCATTCTAATAACCGCTCGGCCGTAGATAAGAAACAGAAAAGAGTAGAATCATGTCTCATGACCCAGTATTCGCCGGAGAGAAAACACGAAGGAAATCGCTTCTCTGTAACTGCCCTTGAGAAGCAGCGGCCATGCGTAAAACCTGGCTATGCTGGCGTCTGGCCAAAGACCGTCGCAAATTTACTGAAAGGAGTTGCACATGCTTGAAGTAAGTGAAGAGGCATCCGAAAAGATCAAACAGTTCCTGGAAGGACGCGAAGGGCTTCAGCCTATCAGAATCTTGGTGACCGAAGGCGGGTGGAAGGGGCCATATCTCGTAATGGCTCTGGATCAACAAAAGAAGGATGATGAGGTTTTCACGGAGAGAGGTGTGACGTTTCTTATTGAGAGAGCACTTTTTGAAAGGATAAAGCCCATACGCATCGACTATGCTCATTCCACTTTGGGTTCAGGTTTTACGCTAAAATCAGAACTGATGAAGGACGCGAAGGATGTTAGCGTATGCCATGAGATTTGCGGCAGTTGCCAGGATCTACCTCGCTAGACCCGCACAGAAATCCGCAGGCCGAATATCTGATTAACTCCATCTCCACGTCCGTATCATATACGGGCAGGCTCTTTCCCTTGCCTCGGCAACGAGTCGTACCGACCTGAAGGGGAGGGTAAAGTGAGAAGAGTTCCTTTCCCTGAAAGGGAGCAAGAAGTGCGGGCTCTTCTTTTTGGATGAAACGGGGCTGCAGACGTTTCCCCCCTCACCCCCACCCTCTCCAGCCAGGGGAGAGGGAGAAATGTGCCAAATCTGACAACCTACCAATTCTTGCAAAATTGACGTCCTTGCAGTAAATCCTGTTCTCCATGCAGCGAGATTCTTGAGAGATCAACCACAGGTGCAGTTGGTTCACTATAATGGGGTTAATGCCTCTGCCGCATTTCGGCCTGAGATTGTCTATCCATTCATAAATGATTCTTTCCAATAGGCAATGACTTCTCACGGGTTTTGAAAACCTGCCTCCGAAGACTGTCTACCTGATCAAATCGGGGATGTACGGGTTACAATTAGTAAATAATAGTAATAATAAGTAATAATTAGTAGGTTATTGTATTGACAAGTTCCAGATTCATCGATTAGGATTAATTCTTCTCAAAAAGAGAGGCTTTTTTATTGACCATTGAAAGAGAAGAAGGAGTGTCGAAATGAAGAAGGTGGCATTTAAAATTAATGGACGCCTCCATCAGTTCATCATCGAGAAGGATCTCGTTCTGATCGATTTGCTTCGGAGGGACCTTCGCCTGACCGGGGCGAAGCAGTCTTGCGATCGTAAGGGACAATGTGGCGCGTGTACGGTTATTGTAAACGGAAGAGCGGTTCGTTCCTGTCTGACCAAGGTGACGGAACTAGCTGGGGCCGAGGTCATTACGATCGAGGGTCTGGGTACACCGAAAAATCCACACCTGATCCAGGAAGCCTTTGTCCTGGCCGGGGCGATCCAGTGCGGCTTCTGTACCCCTGGGATGATCCTGGCGGCGAAGGCGTTGCTCGATAAGGACACAAACCCAACCGTAGACGGCATCAAGAAAGCGCTTCGCCGGAACCTGTGCCGCTGCACCGGCTACAAGAAGATTATTGAGGCCGTCCAATTGGCTGGCCGCTTTTTGCGTGGCGAGCTTACACCCGGCCAGGTGAGGCCTGATCCGAAACAAGGCGTGATCGGGGTCAGCCACCCCCGGCCCTCCGCGATGATCAAGGCCTGCGGTGTAGCGGAGTTTGCGGCAGATATTTGCGTGTCGGGGGCGGGAGAATTGGCTGCTGTGCACAGCCCTCACGCGCATGCTTTGATCAAATCGATTGACTCATCGGTGGCCGAAAAGATGCCGGGCGTGATCGGGGTCATGACAGCCAGGGACGTCAAAGGAACGAACCGGTTGAAATACATCGTGCCCGACCGACCAATCCTGTGTGACAAAAAAGTCCGGCATATAGGAGACCTGGTGGCTACTGTCCTTGCGGAGACAAGAGAGCAAGCGGTTGCTGCAGCTCGAGCCGTTAACGTGGAATATGAGCCCTTGCCTGTCATGATGACCCCAGAAGAAGCCCTTGCGGCGGGCGCCCTCCAGGTCGACCCGGATCGCCCCAACCTCTGTTTTACCCAGCCCCAGATCAGAGGAGATGCGGAGGCAGCCCTGGCAGAGTCCACCGCTGTGGTCGAGACAGACTTTTCCACCCAGACCAATCATCAGGCGCCACTTGAGCCTGAGACGTGCGTCGCCTATTTAGAGGAGGAAGATGGTGACCTGCCGACCCTCGTTGTTATCGGGCGCAGCATCAATATCCATTACCATATGGGCATGCTTCAGGATGCTGTCGGTTACGAGAATATGCGGTATGAAGAGGCCTATTCCGGAGGGCAGTTCGGCATTAAGATCGATGTGACCTCCGAGGGACTAACAGCAGCAGCAGCGCTTCACTTCAAGCGTCCTGTTCGCTATGTCCCCAGTCTGATGGAGTCGATGTGGCTCACTTCCAAACGACATGCCTTTCACATGAAAGTCCGGCTGGGAGCGGACGCCCAGGGTAAACTGACGGCTTACGCTATTGATTTTACCGTTAACAACGGGGCTTACTCCTCCAATGGGACCGTTATCGTCAATCGGGCTTTGTTGATGCTGTCCGGATCTTACTATATCCCTGCCGTCCAGGCGATGAGCCGGCTGGTGTACACCAACACCGCTTGGGGAGCAGCTGCTCGGGGCGCCGGACCTCCTCAAGTCAACTATGCCTTGGAGTCCGCCGTGGATATGCTGGCAGAGAAGATGGGCATTGACCCGCTGGAATTTCGTTTGATGAACATACTCAAACCGGGCCAGCCCAAATCGACAGGAAGAGTTGCGGAGCAATGGCCTCTTCCAGAACTGATGGAGGCCATGCGACCCCATTACCACCGCGCTCGAACCGATGCGGCCGAATTTAACCGAAGGGATGCAGTTATCAAACGCGGAGTGGGCTTAGGTACAGGGAGTTTCGGGATCGGAGGACCCGGCGATACGGCGACGGTTGCCGTAGAGCTGGATCCGGATGGAGGGTTGACTGTTTTTGGCGCGGTAGCTGATCCGGGAGAGGGAAATGACTCGATGCTAACCCAGATCGCAGCCCATTTGATGAACCTTCCCATGGACAAAATTCGATTGGCGACGCGAACCACAGATCAGACGACAGCTGCGGGTCCAGCAGCAGGTAGCCGGATTACCTATATGCTGGGAGCAGCGTTGGTGGATGCCATCCATAAGCTCAAGTCGGCCATGGCGGAAGTGAATGCCTTCACGGGTGAGCAACTGAAGGCGGCTGGGAAACCCACAAGGTACTTGGGCACGAAGAAGAATGAAGATGCCGGCCCCCTGGATCCCCAAACCGGCCAAGGCCCTTCCTTTGAATCACAGGTCCATGCGGTCCAGTTGGTCGAGGTTGAAGTGAACACTGCTACCGGAGAGGTCAGGGTGGTCAAAATGACGACTGCCGTTGATGCGGGCCGTGTCATCAACCCCAAGAATCTGGAAGGGCAGCTTGAAGGCGGCATGGACATGGGAGTCGGCTTTGCCCTGAGAGAGATCTATATCGACGGTCAAACCAAAGACTGGGTGACCTTCAAGTTTCCAACGATCGGCCATTCGTTTGAAATGGAGACGATTATCCGGGAAACACCCCGGACGAAGGGCCCCTTGGGAGCAACGGGAGTAGGCGAGATGACCATGGTTCCCACGGCCCCGGCTGTGATGAATGCGATTGCGAATGCATGCGGCGCCCGTGTGCGCCATTTACCTGCAACGCCGGACAAAGTCCTGGAAGCCTTGTCGCAAGCAAAAGGGTAGGGGGTGTGGAAAGGACCGCTCAAACCTCTGCGGCAAGGCAAGAACTCGGCGAGAGAGTGCGCCAAATTGCTGGCAGGGAGATTACCTTTGATGGAGAGGGTTTTTTTTGGGATCCTCATCAATGGAGCGAAGAGGCAGCGATGGCCCTGGCAGAAGAAGCGGGGCTGAAAGCGCTGGGCGAATCTCACTGGGCCATACTCCGGTTTCTCCGTGAATACTATTTCCAGAATGGCCGATCCCCTCTGAACCGACAGATCAAAGAAGGAACGGGCATAAGCCTGATGGAGATGGAAGCGCTTTTCCCAAACGGCATCAAGTATGGTGCGCGCCGATTGGCCGGGTTGCCGAATCCGAGAAACTGCATCTGAGAACGATGGCTTCTCTCAGGAAGATAATCTACCTTGATAACGCAGCCACGACTTTTCCCAAGCCGCGTGAAGTCCTGGAAGAGATGGTCGACGTCTACGCCAACCTGGGCGTATCGCCAGGGAGGGGAAGCTATGACTTGTCCATGGAAGCCGAAGAGCGGGTCATGGACATCCGGCGTGAGGTCTGCCAATTTTTCGGGGGAAGCGATCCCGAGCGGGTTATTTTCTCCTACAATGCAACCGATGCCCTGAACACGTTGATCCAGGGATTGATCCGTCCAAATTCCCGCGTTGTCAGCTCACGCCTCGAACACAATTCCGTCCTGAGGCCTCTCCATTATTTCAGCCACCAGGGCATCATTCGCCTTGATCTCATTCCCTTTGGGGCGGAAGGTTTCGTTGATCCAGTGGCAGTCGCCGAGGCCATCCGGACGGATACCTCGTTTGTCATCCTGACCCATGCCTCCAACGTTCTGGGAGCCGTTCAGCCCGTGGAGCGAATAGGGGCGATCTGCCGGGAACGAGGGGTCCCCTTCGTGCTCGACGTAACGCAAACGGCGGGCCGTCTACCTATCCGGTTGGAGGAGTGGGGAGTGAGTGCCATTGCTTTTACCGGGCACAAATCCCTTTTAGGACCGACGGGCATCGGCGGACTAGTATTAAGCCCGGGACTGGATGTCGAGGCGACGCGCTTCGGTGGGACAGGAAGGGATTCGCTCAGTCTGGATCACACGCGAGTCTATCCGCAACGGCTGGAGCCGGGCACGATCAACGTTGCTGGCATTTTCGGCCTGTCGGCAGGCCTTCGGTACATTTCCAGACGGGGTTTGGAAAACATCTGTTCCAGAGAAGTCGATCTCGCCAAGCGCCTTCACGATGGACTGACTTCTATCAGTGGAGTCCGGGTGTATCCCGCGATCCTGCGTGATCCTTCGGTCGCCATCATGCTCTGCAACGTTGACGGCATGGACCCTGAAGACCTCTCAAGCATCCTGGACGGCGATTTTGGAATCGCTGCCCGGGCCGGTCTTCATTGTGCTCCCCTGGTCCACGAAGATCTGGGCACCAGTCCAAGGGGAGGAGTACGCTTCAGCCTGGGTCCGTTCAATACGGACGAAGACATCGATAAAGTTTTGGAAGCAATGAACACCATCTCCCGGAGTAAATAACCTCTTCTATCAAAGGAGGTAACGAAACAATCTTCCTTTCATGATCCATCCCTTCAGGAGGTTTGGGACATGACAAAAGACAGCGCGAAAAAGGTTTTTACAGGGTGTGCCCTCTGTTATCACAGTTGTGGAGTTGAAGTGACTGTTGAGAACGGGAGGGTGGTTGAGGTCCGGGGCCAGCAGTCTCATCCTCTCAACAAGGGAAGACTCTGTTCCAAGGGAGAGGCGATGATTGAACATCTCTATCACCCCGATCGCCTAAAATATCCTCTTAAGAAGGTGAACGGAGGCTGGGACAGGATTTCATGGGATCAGGCCATTTCAGAGATAGCGGCACGACTGAACGAACTCAAAGCTAAATTCGGTCCCTCCGTCCTTGGGGTCTTTTGCGGCTCCATAGGTGTTGAAAACATGGAGATGGTGGGTCTCACGCATCGATTTAAAGCTGCTTTCGGCTCCCCCAACTTCTTCTCGGTCGAGAGCATCTGTTACAGGATGAGGATCCGTGCCAGGCAGATTACCTTCGGGAAATATCCTGTCGAAGAAATGAATTCAAATCTTTACATTCTGTGGGGTCACAACCCGCTCGCTTCCGACTTCCCCCTGGCCCTGGCCATGGAAGAAAACCTCAGAAAAGGTGCAAAGGTAATCGTCATCGATCCGAGGCGAATCCCCATTGCCGACAGGGCGGAGATGTACCTGCCCATCCGGCCGGGGACGGATGGTGCCCTAGCCCTGGCCCTGATGCACGTCATCATAAATGAAAAACTCTACGACAAGGACTTCGTCGAGAAGTGGACATTTGGTTTTGACAGGCTCGTTCCTCACATTCAGCAGTACACACCGGAATGGGCGGAGAAGATCACGTGGGTTCGGGCGGAAGACATCCGAAAGCTTGCCAGACGCTTCGCAAAAACAAGAGGAGCGAGCATTTTTCACGGCACCTGCACCCAGGACCAGTGTGCAAATGGCAGCCAGACGGACCGAGCCTTGGCCATCCTCCAGGTTCTTACCGGAAATATAAATGTTCCCGGAGGATGGGTCGTGAGCCCGAGGCTAAGGCTAAAGGAGGCCAGCCTTCCCTTTCCGGGTAAACCGATTGGAGCTGAAGAATACCCGCTTTTCTACGAAGTATGGGGGAGAACGAGCCCCTACGGAGTCATGAACATGGTTCCAGAGAGTGTTCCTGACAAGCTGAAAGCATTCATTGTCGCAGGAGGGAACCCACTTGTCACCATGCCCGATACGAATGCCTTAAGGGAAGCGTTTAGGAAGCTGGATCTCCTTGTTGTTCATGAACAGTTTATGACAGAAACGGCAGAGTTGGCTCATTACGTGTTGCCCGCCACCAACCAGCTCGAATACTGGGGCCTGGCTTACAATTACAATGTTTGCCACTGTCTCCCTTACCTTATGCTGAGACCACCGGTCATCGAGCCGTACCATGAGTCAAGATCTATCCGCGCATTCTATACCGCTCTCGCCAAGGAGTGTGGGTTTGGGGAGAAATTTCCTTGGAAATCGGATGAGGAAGTCGTAGCCTTTGAACTGGAACCAAGCGGTCTCGACTTCAAGAGGTTGAAAGAACATCCTGAGGGCGCATTCTATCAGAAAACAGAATATTCCATCGGAGAAAAGACATTTGCCACTCCAAGCGGAAAGATCGAGATATACAGCGAGGCCTTCGAAAAGGTTGGAGCGGATCCCCTTCCAACCTACCGGGAGCCTGACAAGAGTCCACGGGGACCCCGCTGGGCGGATCTTGGAGCCAAGTATCCCCTGATTCTCTCTACTGGAACACGGGATTTCTACTTTAACGGGAGTATGCTTCACAATATTAAATCGTTACAGCTCAAATCGCCTTTCCCAAAAGCGGAGATCGGCCCGAAGACCGCTGCGGAGTACGGGATTAAGCATGGAGATGACGTCATCATTGAGACGGACCGGGGGCAGGCGAAAATGAAGGCACATGTGGATGAGAGAATTATGGAGCGCATCGTTCTCGTTCCTCATGGATGGCCGAGGGAGGCCAACTGCAACCTGTTGACGGACTGTCAGTGCAGAGAACCCATCATGGGGTATCCTCAGTGGAAAGGGCTCCTGTGTCGTATCAGAAAGGCGACCGTGCCCTGAGTTGCGTTTGTAGGTTTACGTCTAATGAAAGAGTAGTTGATGGGAAAACCGTTTTCCGAAGTCTCGTTGCAGGCGGGGTTTATTTATGGGAAAAACATAAAATCCTCTCCCTGATAACCCAAGTCCTCTAGGAGCGACAGCACGCTCTCTTCGTATGAAGACCGGATAAGAAGAGATTCGAAACCATGCTTCCCGAAATGGGTTTCAGCCGAGCGGACTGCCTTCCGGAAGGAGTCCGCCTGATGAAGCATATTACGCACTCCCTCAAGTCTACCAAGAATTTTCCCGTACTCAAAGGCAATGATTCCCTCTCTATAGAATGATTCCGTATCCTCCCGAGCCTCTTTCGCAAGCATGCAGGATTGGTAAGCAAAGGAGAGAAAGTGGCGATGGAGAAGACGGCAATGAAGGCCGCTTTCGATCCCATGTCGTTCTCTGAGATAGCCTACCAAGATCAGGTGGTGGACGGTGTTTCCGATCTGCCCGAGAAGTGAAAAGCCATTGTAACTCATACGAGAAGAGGGTTTCTCTTCAGGACTCCTTGGTTGCGGGCGCTTCGGACGAACCAATTTCAATCCAAAGTGGTGTATCAGTAGCAAATGTCCGAGTTCGTGGGCGATGGCTTCAATTTGTTCTTGCCTCTCCAAGCTATCCAGAAACCGGATAGTGGGGATGGGGCCACCGATACCAACCAGGATGGCCATGGTTTTCTCTATATCATGGGATAATCCTTGATCTTGCACGATCTCTACGGCGAGCCCCGGCACACAAGAGCTCGCTTCATCAAAGAGTTGAATCAACTCCCCGGATCCAAGCGAGCCAATATCGAAGGACATTCCCTTTTGCAAGACTTGTGTCACCATCGCTTCCAAAGACCAAAATCAGATCGACGCACAGTTACTGGCAAAATCCCTTGTCGAATCGTTGCCTCAGCGTGGTATAGACGCGTTCAGGTTTGGCGGGCAGGTCGTATATTCTTGCACCAATGGCGTTGGCGACGGCGTTCGTAATCGCGGCAGCCACAGGGATATTGGCCATCTCAGCAATCCCCTTTGCGCCAAAGGGACCGTAACGATTTGGATGCTCCACATAGAGGGGAACCATGTCCGGCATGTCCAGAACCGTAGGAATTGAATAGTTTTGGAGAGTCAGGTTTTGAATCATTCCTTCCTTAACAATGATCTCTTCCATGAGCGCATACCCGAGTCCCATGGCGATTCCTCCCTCGATCTGTCCCTCCAGCGTCGTCGGATTAATCGCCTTCCCCACATCATACGCAGAAACCATTTGAATGACTTTCACTTCGCCGGTCTTAAGGTCCACTTCCACTTCAGCCATTTGGGCGCTGTAGCTGTAGACAAAATGGGGCGAGCCCTGACCCGTCTCCAGGTCAAAAGAAGAGACCGGAGGATTCCACCATCCTTGCCCCATCATTCTCCTTCCCGTTCGCCAAGTTCTGAGGGCAGCTTCCTTCAATTCGACGCATCGGCTCGGATCGTCGCGGTCGTAAATGAGGCGATCTTTTGCATCAAGTCTCTCCACGGGCACAGCCAGGATTTCTGAAGCCGATTGAAACAGGGGGTCCCTGATCTGTTTCGCGGCATCGAGGATTGCCATCCCGGCGACCGTGGTAGACCGAGAAGCTACCGTCGGACCTGAGTCGGGGGCTTTGTTTGTGTCGGGCGCAATCACTCTGACATCCTCCGGCCGGATCCCCAGGGCTTCCGCCGCCATCTGGGCCAGAACCGTAAAAAGGCCTTGCCCCATTTCCACCAGGCCCTGCGAAAGGATGGCGGATCCATCTTCCAGCAAATATAAATTGACGCCATATCCATTGGCATAAGCTCCCAGGCCTGTCTTATACCAACCGATGGACATTCCCACACCCCGGCTCTTATCGGAATGTTGAAGCTGGTCCGGATCTGGCGGACTTCCCTTCCTCCTTTGCCAGTCGAAGGTCGTGCGGGCTTTCTCCATTGCATCCTTCAAGCCCACGCTGTGATCGAGAATCTGCCCTGTCGCCGTTTCAGATCCAAGTTCAAAAGCGTTCTTTATTCTCAATTCGTACGGATCCGCGGCCATCTTTTCTGCCAGTTCATCGATCAGCGACTCGTGCGCGAAGTTCGCCTGCGGCGCACCAAAGCCCCGCATGGCGCCGCCGTACGGGTTGTTAGTATAAACCAAGTAGCCGTCGACCTTGACATTCGGAATGACATAGGGCCCGGAGAGCACGCTTATCGCATGGATGTGTACGCCGCTCGACGGAGGGATCAGGGCCCCTACGGAGGCATAAGCCCCTTGCTCGTTGTAAAGGGTTCCTTCGAAAGCAGTGAAGGTGCCGTCCCGCTTTGCCCCGATCTTGCACGTGATCGTCATGGGGTGACGCTTTGAAGTGGTGAGTGTGGTTTCTTCTCTGGCAAACTCTATTTTGACGGGTTGACCGGTCTTCAGGGCCAAGAGGGCCGCTCTCGACCCAAGGTCAAGAGGGGAGTCTTCCTTCCCTCCGAATCCGCCGCCGAGTGGAGTCTGAACACACTGAACTTTGTTAAACGGGATACCTAACACGGAGGCAACGGTCTTTCGCACGCCAAAGGGAGTCTGCATAGGCCCCTGGATTGTCATAGTTCCGTCCGGATGGGGGACCGCCCATATGACTTCCGGTTCCATGCTTGCGTGATCCTGGAAAGGAACCGTGTATGTTCTTTCCAGAACGACATCCGCCTCCTTGAACCCCTTTTCCACATTCCCTTTTCTAATCTTGCCCGTGAGCAACAGGTTGCCTTTCTCGTGGATCTTGGGAGCGTCGGGCTTGAGCGCGTCTGCTACTGAAAAAACCGCCGGAAGGAGCTCGTAATCCACCTCAATCAATTCCACGGCCCGGTCCGCCATCTCTTCTGATTCAGCCGCCACCAGGGCCACCGCGTCACCGATATACCGGACCCGGTCATCGCATATCGCGGGCTGATCCGCCACAAGAGGGCCGATATTATTTTTTCCGGGGATGTCCCCGGCCGTCAGGACGGCCCTTACACCGGGCAGAAGGGCGGCCTTCGAGGTGTCAATCCTTTTGATCCTTGCATGCGGGTAGGGACTTCGAACCATCTTCCCAATCAGGCAGCCGGGGTATTCGATGTCCGCGCCGTACTGTAATCTCCCGGTGACCTTGTCCCTGGCGTCGACCCTCGGTTCCCTTTTCCCGACGACGGAGAGCGTTTCCTCGTATACCGGGATCCCAAGAACCTTCTGCCTCTCCAGAGTCTGCGTTTTCTTCCTTTCTTTTTTTTCGTCCATCGTCTACCTCAACGTTAGAATTGTCATAACACGTCCGGCGGGGACACTGGAGAAAGCCTTGGAGCGGAACCTATAGAATGTTGAGCAATACCGCTCGTTGCCTTTGCAGGGCTTCGCTCTTGGCGAAGTCATCGGCTATCCATCCAATTCCAAACAACCCGCATTCCAAGGCGTTGGAAGTGTTCCCGCCGGGATCCTCTTGATGCAACATTGGGTCTACTTGGAACTCTTCATCATCTGGCTGGCGGCCTGGATGGCCTGAACGATTTTGCGGTAACCGGTGCATCGGCAGAAGATACCTGAGATGGCTCTCCGGATTTCTCCCTCCGTGGGCTCTGAGTTGTGATCCAGCAAGTTCTTGGCGGCGAGAAGCATTCCCGGCGTGCAGAATCCGCATTGAACAGCACCTTTCTCAATAAAGCTACTCTGGAGAGGATGCAATTCGCCCTCCTGTTCAAGCCCTTCCACCGTGACGATCTTTCCTCCTTCCGCCTTCATCACAGGAACAAGGCAGGAAGGGACAATCTTCCCGTTTAGAATGACGGAGCAGGTACCACACTCTCCCTCACGACATCCAGTCTTAGTGCCTTTTAAGCCGAGCTGATTCCGAAGGACATCCACCAATCTTTCGTCGTGACGAACTTCCAGGGAAACCTGTTGACCATTCACGACAAACTCCACTTTTTTCTTACCCATGGATTCCCTCCAAACGGTCCAGGCACTGTCGAATGCCGCGCTCGACCAGATTTTCAGCCATTGCCTTTCGATAATCCGAACACCCTCTGAGAAGACTGTCCCTTGGGTCCGACACCTGAGCAGCTTTTCTTGCTGCTTCGCGGATGAGCTTTTCTTCAATGGGCGCATCCTTCAAAAGTGCTTCTGCCTCTACAGCTTTTATAGGTGTCCGGGCAACGGGACCGAGCGAGATGCTTGTATGAAGAAATCTTTTCTTCTTCAAATCCGCCGACAGAACAACGCCTACCGCCAGAATGGGCAAAGCCAAGGCCCTTCGGCTGGCGAGACGAAGATAGACGCTTGTTTCACCTCGTTTTTGGGCCGGGATCAGAATTTCTGTGATCAACCCGAGGGTTCCGTGGATCGCTGTCTTACCGATATCGACAAAAAATTCATTCAGGGGAATCGTCCTCTCCCCTTTTGCGGTCACGAGCTTGACCGCGGCCCCCAAAGCCAGAAGAGGAATCGCCGTGTCGGCACCGGGTTGTCCGCTGACGAGATTTCCTGCAATCGTTCCCAGATTCCTGATTTGAGGAGATCCTACATGGGATGCCCCTTCGCTTAACGCTGGTGCCTTCTCGCGGACAAGCAGAGACTGTTCAGCCTGAGTGTGCGTTACAAGGGCCCCCACTTTAATGATTCCTTGTTCCTCCCGGATTTGGTCCAGGCCGGGAATCCGGGTAATGTCCACGATGACCCGGGGGGACAGTTGTCTCCGCCTCATCTGCACGAGAACATCTGTCCCGCCGGCGATGATCTTTGCATCTCCCTTGAATTCGTCAAGAAGCCTCAATGCCTCGGAAATGCCCAGAGGCTGGTAGTAATCTTCCCAATGAAGGTGCTGAGGCCAGTTGAGCACAGTGTTGTGGGTCATCCCTTTCGCTCCGATCAGAATCTTTTCTCTGAAAGAACCTTCCTAATTCATGCGAATGAAGCTCTTTGACCGGCAAGCGTCCCGTCCCGTCAAAGCGGATAGCAGGGGTCGAGGGGCACTCTCAGAGTGAAGTTTTTTTGCTCACATTCTGTTCGCCACTGGCGTGCCCGCGAAGCCCTGCCCGAAGAGGCGGGAAGCTTCATAAGAACGGTAGGTCCGGTACGGTGTCATCTGAAATATTCGCTGGTCCCCAAATCTACTTGCGAAAAGGTTGGGGTTTCGTCAAATGCCTCGCTTCACATTCCGAGTTTAATATGGAAAATTATTACTTATTACTACTTTTTCTGACAATAGTATACTATAATTAATATGATTTCAAGGAAGTGTCATTCGGGGGTTCGTCGGGTAGCGGGGCGAAAAAGGGATCATGACAAGGGAGAAATAGGGTGCTGGGTCTTGACGAAAAAGTGGCCATCGTTACGGGGGCGGGCAGAGGCATAGGAAGAGCAACTGCGTTGGAACTGGCGAGGGCCGGGGCTAAGTTAGTGCTGGCTGGCATCAGGGAGAATTCAATCGGAGGAGTGAAGGAAGAGGTCGAGAGAATGGGCAAGGAGGCCATTGCCGTCCAGACGGATATCTCCAAGTGGGAAGATGCCCAAAGAATGGCCAAAAGTGCAATGGAGCGGTACGGCCGGATTGACATCCTGGTGAACAACGCCGGAATCCATCCGCAGAATGAACAGAATCTCCGTTTTCACACGCTAGAGATCGGAGAAGCGGACTGGGATTTTGTCATCAATACCAATTTGAAGGGGCCGTTCAACTGTTCCAAGGCAGTTATCCCCCACATGATCAGCCGGCATTATGGAAGGATTGTAAACCTGAGTTCTGTCACGGGATTGACGGGTCAGGTCGGCTCGGCCCCTTACTGCGCCTCCAAGGCCGGGATTATGGCCCTGACAAAGGTACTCGCCGGGGAATTTGGTCGATATAACATTACCGTTAACTGTATTGCTCCAGGGCTTACTATGACGGCAATGAATGAAAATGTCCCCCCTGATATTCTTAAGATGTGGGTGGCAGCAACCCCATTAGCAAGGGCTGGCCAGCCTGTTGATATCGCACGGGCGATTCTTTGTTTCGTCCAAGAGGATCTCTTCATCACCGGACAGACGATCGTCGTCGATGGCGGAAAGATGATGCACTAAGGCTGACCTTCCTCCGGCGGCCAACGCCGGGATAGGGAAAAAAATCAATTGCTGAAAGACGATAACGACTCTTGGAGGAAGATAAAGATGGATTTCTGTTCGGTCCCAACGACGTGTCCGTATTGTGGAGTGGGCTGTGGCTTGCTCCTAGAGGTGTTGGATGGGAAGATTGTCAACACCCTACCGTTAAAAACCGGCCCCACCAATGAAGGAGCCCTGTGTATCAAAGGGTGGACCGTGCACGAGTTTATCCAGCATGGGGACCGTTTGACCAGACCTCTGGTTCGCCGGGATAGAGCGTTTCGGGAAACCTGCTGGGATGCAGCCCTGGACGATGCGGCTGCACAGCTCAAGAAGCTTAAAGACATCCATGGACTAGAAAGCGTTGCATTTGTGGGGTCTGCCCGCTGCGTCAACGAAGAGACTTATATTTATCAAAGATTCGCCCGGGCCTTATTCGGCCACAACCATATCGACCATTGCGCCCGTCTCTGACATGCCCCCACGGTGGCCGGGCTGGCTGCTGCCTTTGGAAGTGGAGCCATGACCAACTCCTTTGCTGAATTGGAAAATGCCAAATGCCTCCTGGTCATCGGTTCCAACATGACTGAGGCTCACCCCATTGCTTCCAAACGCCTTTGCCAGGCCTTGGCCAACGGGAGTAAGCTCATCGTGGCCGATCCCCGAATAACCCAGCTTGCTCAACTGGCCCATCTCCACGTGCGGCAGAATCTTGGAACTGATGTGGCCCTGATCAACGGCATCATGCATGTCATCTATAAGAACGGCTGGCACAATCAGGCTTTTATCGAGGAGCGCACCGAAAATTTTGACGATTTGGTGCGCGTTATCGAGCAATTTGCGCCGGAGCGGACCAGCCAGATTACCGGGGTGGCAGCTGCCGATATCATCAGAATAGCGGACTGGTATGCCCGATCAGAGACCAGCGCCATTGCGTACGTGTTGGGCATCACCCAGCACACCACGGGTACGGATAATGTCAAGAGCTTAGCCAACCTGGCCATGCTGTGCGGTCATGTCGGTCGACCCTCGACAGGAGTCAATCCGATCCGCGGGCAGAACAACGTGCAGGGGGCCTGTGATATGGGAGCGTTGCCCAATGTCTTCACGGGTTACCAGTATGTAACCGTTCCAGAGAATGTGAAGAAATTCGAGGATGCCTGGAGGGTCCGTTTATCTTCTGCTCCGGGTCTCACCCTGGTCGAACAGATCGAGGCCATCCATCAGGGGAAGGTGAAAGGTCTTGTGGTGTTTGGAGCCAATCCGGTGATGAGTTACCCGAATGCCAACCGCGTCCAGGCCGCTTTGGAATCTTTGGAGTTTCTGCTGGTCATCGATATCTTTCCCACCCCCACCACGGACTTAGCCCACGTCGTTCTCCCAGGGGCTTCTTTCGCAGAATCAGAAGGAACCTTCACGAACTCAGAGCGAAGGGTACAGCGAGTACGGAAGGCCATCGAACCTCTGGCCGGGAAAGCCGACTGGGAGATCATTCAGGAACTCTCCACTCGCATGGGCTATCCCATGCATTATCAGTCTTCAGAAGAGATTTTCAACGAAATGGCAAGCCTGACTCCGCCATACGGTGGCATGAGCTACGCCAGGCTGGAGGAAAAGGGCCTGTGCTGGCCTTGTCCTACCGCGGACCACCCAGGCACGCCCTACCTGCACAAAGATCGATTCAGCCGGGGAAGAGGGATGTTTCACGGCATCGATTTCCGGCCGCCGGCGGAAACTCCGGATGCCGACTATCCTTTCTGGCTGACCACCGGAACGATCTTCAGCCAGTTTCTTACGGGCACGATGAGCAGGAGATCCCCGTCCCTTCATCACGAAAACCCGGAAGTCTTCATCCAAATCCATCCCAAGGACGCCAAGCGGTTAAACATTGATGAAAGAGAAGAAGTCAACGTGAGCAGCCGTCGAGGCAGTCTGATGGCCAGGGCATGGGTGACTGGGCGGGTGAGGCCTGGTGTGGTCTTCATTCCCATGCACTTCTTGGAAAATGCCGCCAACCGACTCACCAATGCTGCCCTTGATCCTGTCACAAAGACTCCAGAATATAAGGTATGCGCGGTAAACATTCAGAAAGCTTGACGCACGGTGAAATCCAGTGCTCGCACATATCAAAAAGAAGGACAAATCCTGAGAACTCCAAAAAGGAACGAGGAAATGGACCGGAGATATCAAATGTACATCGATGGCAAATGGGTGAATGCCGTCAGTGAAATGTTCTTCGACGACTATAACCCATTTACGGGAGAAATTTACGCCAGGGTGGCGAATGGGGGCGAAGGCGATGCAAAACGAGCCATTGACGCTGCTTCAAAAGCATTTCCGTCTTGGGCGGCAACCACCCCTTCAGAAAAGCGCGCGCTTTTTTTAAAGGCAGCCGATCTCTTAGAAAAGCGAAAGGATGAAATCGCCCTCCTTTTGGCCGAAGAGACGGGGGCAGCCATCATCTTTGGAACATTCCAGGTCCTTTTGGGGATTGAAACTTTCCGTGAAGCTGCATTACAGGTCCATCGTGTGACGGGTAAAGTCATTCCTTCTGAACTTGCCGGTTCATTTTCATTGGTCTTACGCCAGCCGGTTGGGGTTGTGGGAGGCATTTCTCCGTGGAATGCGCCTCTCTTGCTCTCCCTCAGGGGAAGCTGTTTTTCAATAGCTTACGGGAATATAGCCGTGCTGAAGCCTTCCGCAGAATCGCCCGTCAGCGGTGGTGTCGTACTCGCGGAGATATTTGAGGAGGCCGGTTTTCCAAAAGGGGTACTCAATGTGGTGACGAACGGCCCGGGGCGGAGTGTTGAGATCGGAGATCAGTTCATCTCGGATAGACGGATAAAGCGGATCACCTTTACGGGCTCCACGGAAACCGGAAGGAAATTGGCAGAAAAAGCAGGGAAGCATCTTAAAAAAATAAGTCTGGAATTGGGGGGAAATGACCCCTTCATCATCTTAAAGGATGCCGACATCGACTATGCCGTGAACGCGGCTGCCTTCGACAGGTTTACACACCAGGGGCAGATCTGTATGAGCTCAAAGAGGATTATTGTCGAAAAACCCATCGCAAAAGAATTTCTCGAAAAGTTCTTAAAAAAAGTTTCAGGGTTAAAAGTGGGAGATCCTCGAAATCCGGATACAGTGATTGGCCCTCTGATCAACCAATCTCAAATCGAGACCCTGAAGGCCCAGGTTAAAAAAGCGGTAACGGACGGGGCTCAACTGCTTTGCGGAGGAAAACACGAAGGACTCTGTTATTATCCTACGGTTCTCACTCACATCACGGAGGAAATGGAGCTGTTTCATCAGGAAGTTTTCGGGCCCGTGGCACCCGTCATTGTTGTCGAAGACTCCGAGGAAGCCCTGCAGGTAGCAAATAACTCCCTGTACGGACTTTCATCAGGTGTCATAACAAACGATCTCCAAAAAGGTCTGGAAATAGCCGAAAGGCTTGAAGCCGGGGTTACGCATATCAATGACACTACCTTGCCATACGAGGTCCATGCGCCTATGGGCGGAATGAAAGACAGCGGGTGGGGGAAGAGCGGGATGGAAGCTTTGGAGGAGTTTACCGAAATCCGCTGGGTAACACTGCAGAAGACCAGACGGGATTTCCCTTTTTAACGGGTCAGACGCTCTCGTGGACTCACGATTACTTTGACTCTTTGCTCAATAAAGGTCCGCTCATCTGTTTTTTGTACATCCAAGCCCCTACCGTCATGAAATGAGAGTATTTCACAGGATGACTTTACATCGGTCATGATGACGGCGATTCATTAAAAAGGCAGGGGCCGTTTTCCCTTCTGGATCGTGACCCACTTCAACTCGGTCAGCTCTTCCAGGGAGTAGGCGCCGCCTTCCCGGCCCTGGCCGCTTCCCTTGCAGCCACCAAAGGGACAACTGGCCTCGGCATCGATGGAGCCGTCGTTCACGTGCACCATACCTGCTTCGAGACCTTCGGCAAGAAAGATGGCCTTTTCCAGATCCTTTGTGATCACGCCAGAAGAGAGCCCGTATGTCGTATCGTTAGCAATTTGTAAGGCCTCTTTCTCGTCCCGGACGGCGATAATGGAAGTCACGGGACCAAAGGTCTCTTCATAATAGATCTGCATGTCACGGGTGATGTTCGTGAGTACTGTTGGCCGGTAAAGTCGCTTTTCGTAAGTGCCTCCGGTGAGAAGCTTTGCTCCTTTGGCGATCGCGTCTTTAACGTGGGCGTCAATCTTCTGAACCTGCTTATCGCTGATGACAGGGCCAATAAATGTTGTTGGAAGCCTGGGATCGCCCACAGGCAACGCGGCTGCCAATCCAGCCAGCCTCTTCGAGAACTCCTCGACGATTTGTTTTTCCACGATGACACGATCCACAGACATGCATATCTCGCCCTGGTGCAGGAAAGCACTGAACGCGGCAGATTTCACAGCGTAGTCCATATCCGCATCGGCAAGGATGATGAGAGGGTTTTTCCCGCCCAATTCAAGGGTATATTCCTTCAGCTTGGCAGCTGCCCTTTGAGCGACGTGCCGACCGGTAACGGTCTCGCCGGTGATGGTGACAAATGAGCAGCGGTCATCATCGATGAGGGCATCTCCCAGCACACTCCCGGGTCCGGTGACGACGTTCAGCACGCCTGGAGGCAGGCCAGCCTTTTCGAAGAGTTCTCCAATCTTAAGGCCGATGACGGGCGTTTCGCTTGCAGGCTTCAGGACAACGGTATTGCCCGTTGCCATAGAATAGGCCACTTTATACATGGAGAGAATGAGTGGAAAATTCCAAGGCGTGATTGCCACCACCGTACCTCTTGGCCTTCGGAGGGTCATGGAAAGCTTACCCGGGTCCGTATGGAACGTCTCACCGAGGATTCGTTTACTATCCGCGCCCGCCGTATCGAGCAGGTCTACGGTTTGGGAGATTTCGAACATGGCCTTACCAAACGTGCCGCCACCCTCTTCGATCAGGACATCTGCAAATTCTTTACGGTTGGCTTCCAAAATTTCAGAGGCTTTAGAAAGCACACGCGCTCGTTCTATTGGGGGCGTTCCAGCCCATAGTTTCCTGGCTCCATGAGCTGCAGCCATAGCACGGTCTGCGTCCTTCTTGTCTCCTTTCGCCACCCGTGCATACACTTCCCCTGTATAAGGGTTCAAGTCGTCAAAGGTCGCTCCGGATACAGCATCCAGCCATTGACCGCCAATAAACATCTGGTATGTCTTCATGATCGTTTCCTCCTTATTGATACCTCAGGTGGTTTAAAATACGGATATCCTCTTTATCAGAGGGGGATCTGGGATGGAATCATAGGGTCACTTCATTTAACGAACACTTCCTAGGAAACCGTGTTTTGCGGGTTCTTCTTGATCTTGAAAACGTTCTGTATCCATCCCTTTCCGGCAGCGGGAATTTTTGCTATCTGAAGATATCTTCCCCACACCCTTAAAGCCTTTTGGGTGTCCATATGTTCCAGCGTTGAGGCAAGGTTATAGCAGGCCCCTTCATCTTTTGGGTCTAACTTCGTTGCTTCTTCATAATCTCTTATCGCGAGGTCATGCTGGCCAAGGGCACGGTAAGCATTTCCCCTGTTGTTGTAGGGAGCAGCAAATGATGGGTTTAATCTTATTGCCTCGCTGCAATCTTCGATGGCAAGTTCGTGAAGACCTAGAACCAGGTGAGTCATTCCCCGGCCATTGTATGCGGTCCCTTCACGAGGGTTGAGTCTAATTGCATCGTCAAAGTCCCTAATCGCAAGCTCATATCGCCCAAGGAGGCGGTAGGCATTTCCTCTGTTATTATAAGCCGGAGCGAATTCCGAATTTAATTGGATTGCCTCGCTGTAATCCCTTATCGCAAGCTCATGCTGGCCAAGGGCATAGAGGGAATTTCCCCTGTTCGTGTAAGCCGCGACGAGTCCCGGGCTCAGTCGAATGGCTTCGGTATAGTCTTTGATGGCAAGTTCATGCCGACCCAGACTACTCTGAGCAATGCCGCGCCTAAGGTAGGCTACCGCATGCCCTGGGTCTGCTCGGATCACTTGATCAAAGCATGCAATGGCATCTTCGGGGTTTCCCTGGGCTTGCAAAGAAAATCCTTTCTCTAAGAGCTCTTGAATTCTTAACCTTTCTACTGTCTCAACCATGCTTGCTTCTTTCGCTATTTGAGGATCGCATACCACGGTTTCACGGATGCCCCGGTGGCGTCGATGTAGATATGTTTCGTCGTAGTATATTCATTGAGAACCATGGTTGAGAGATCCTTCCCCCATCCCGACTGCTTACAGCCGCCCCATGGGGTCTCGCAGAAGATAATGAGGTGCTCATTTATCCAAACCGTACCCGCTTTGATCTGGTTGGCAAGCATCAACCCTGCACGTACGTCTTTGGTCCAAACGGAGGCACAGAGTCCGTAGCGCGTGTCATTGGCAAGCGCCACAGCCTGCTCCGGGGTACTGAAGCGAGCGAGACCAACGACGGGTCCGAAAATTTCGTCCTGCATAATATTCATGTCGTTTGTGCAGTCGCCAAAGACAGTGGGAGCTACGAAAAACCCTTTCTGCGTTTCGGGGGTGGAGGGACGCTTCCCACCCAGGAGGAGTTTGGCTCCAGCCTTTTTCGCTCCTTCGATATAGGACTCGATCTTGTCCCGATGGGCGGCGTAGGCTACCGGTCCAATCACTGTCTCCATTTTCATCGGGTCTCCATATCTCAACTGCTTGGCTGCGGCCACCAGTTTCTCTGCAAACTCTCCATACAGGGATTCATGAATATAGAAACGCGTTGCCGCAGCACACACCTGACCTGTGTTGAAGAATCCTCCAAAAATGGCTCCCTCTACGGCTGCGTCCACGTCTGCATCCGCCATGACCAGAAAGGCATTCTTTCCACCCAACTCCAGGCCCACTTGCTTGACCGTCGCACTGGCAAGATTCATGATGCGTTTGCCCGTCGCCGTATCACCGGTGAAGCCGATCTTAGCCACGAGAGGGTGCTGAACCAAGGTTTCTCCAACGGTTTCACCGGGGCCTGTCAAAACATTAACGACACCCGCTGGCACACCGGCCTCCATGGCAAGCTCGCAGAGCTTGAGCGTCGTCAACGGGGCTACTGAAGGCGGTTTGACCACACAGGTGTTGCCTGTTACTAAAGCCGCCCCTAACTTCCAGACCACCATGAGTGCGGGGAAGTTCCACGGTGTAATCAGACCTACCACGCCAAGAGGCTCACGGACGGTAAAAGACATACACCACGGTCCCACAGGAAGGGTTTCGCCCGTCAATCCCCTTGCAATTCCGGCAAAGTACTCAAATTGTTCCGCACACAAAGGAACATCAAAATTCATTGTCTTTCGGAGAGGCGAGCCCTGCTCCATTGTCTCCAGTTTAGCCAACTCCTCCTGGTGGTTCATGATGAGCTGGGAGATCTTCAGGAGTGCTTTGGACCGTTCGGCCATGGTTTTTGCCGCCCAGGCCGGAGCTGCTTGATGAGCTGCACCCACTGCTTTGTCTACATCCGTGGAATTACATTTGGGAACCACCCCCACCACCTGACCATTGGCAGGGTTGATGACTTCAAATTTCTCTTTGCTGCTAGCCCCCACCCATTCCCCATTAATAAGCACCTTATATTCTTTGCTCAAATAATCCCCCTCCCAACTCTCAGAATTATGTCTTCTTCTAGGGCCCCTATCCCAAGAAACGCGTATGAGCAGTAATTGGAATTTTCAATGCAGATTGATCCAAAAGGCTGAAGGGCTTCAACTCCCTTCATAAATCTCCTGCATTCATAAAGCATGATAGTATTGAATTACGACCATGTCAATCAAAAAAGATTACCTATTGTTACTAATAACTACAAAGACTTACCGTTTAGAATAATAAAATATTGTTATTTAACGGATCAAGACGGGCCATGTTTTTAAAGGGGCGACGAGCCAAACCATGTTCACACATTCAGCAAGTTTGCCATTGTTCTTCCGGATTCATAACGAGGTAGCCTGGTTCGATCAAAGAGAGAAGAGGAATATCTCTCGTTATTGAGACCTATGGGAAGAACACAAAATCTTGTTTCTGGTATCCCAGGTCTTCCAGGAAAGAGAGGATATCTTCTTTATAGACCGAAGGTGTCGGGATAGTTTGGGAGCCGTATTTTCCAAAGCGCTTTTGTGCCGATTGATAGGAGGCCTTGAAGAATTCTGTCTGATCATCAAGGTTGATTAATCGATGGACGTTTCCGATCAGTCTCTCATACTCAAAGGCAATCATCCCCTTTGCGTACAGCGATTCTTTGTCGTGGGGACCTTCTTTTGCAACGATACTGAAATTATGATGGAGGAGGCCTAAATGGAGAGAACTCCCGATTCCGTATTTTTCGTTCAGGTAATCGATTAAGATCAAATGGTGGGTGGTATTACCGATCTGGCCAAGCAGATATTCCCAGTCCCCGCTCATGCTCATGAAATAACGGAAGACATCGTCGCTGTTTCCGTAGAGAGGAACTTTCCGACCGATGACTCCCAGGCCGTGGCGGTATACGAGAAGCAAGTGAACTAATTCGTGGGCGATGGCCTCGATTCGCTCGATTCTAACAAGAGAGTCGGCAAACTGGATCGTCGGGATCCCCAGCGGAAGGCCAATCGTCGAGGCGGGACTTTCTCCTCGTTTTCTATGGG